>ERZ773051.54-NODE-54-length-102326-cov-7.465401_pt1 | contig 102326 bp, 92 predicted proteins | sample MGYA00580631_ERZ773051 | MGnify/ENA primary metagenome ERZ773051 (study PRJEB29015, sample SAMEA2738137) | human oral metagenome | biome: human oral; feature: human-associated habitat; material: saliva | place: China | collected 2204 ... | reverse complement strand
GGTTCGGCGTCCAGCTTGCCGTGATGGTCTGGTTGCCCGTCGTGCCTGCCGGAATGCTCGTAATCGTCTGCCCGTTCGAGGTCCAGCTGCCGGTGTAACCGCGGCGCACCGGCGGCGTCAGCGGGACATCATCCTCAACCGTGAAGCTCGGGACATTGTTTGTCGGGTTGGTCGGCGTGCCGATGCCGCCGCCCGGATTCAAGTTGTAGTTCACATTGTAATTCGTGAGCTGCCACTTTGCGTAGTAGGTCTTCGGCGCTGCGTCCATCGTGTGCAGGGTCGTAATCGGCGAACCGCTGAACGCGGCATTGTCATACCATCCCTGGAAGGTCGCGCCGTTCCGGGTCGGAATACCGAGTGCAAAATCGGCGTCCTCAACCGTGTAAGAATTCGGCGTCACTGCGCTTGCCGGACTCGACGGCTTGTCATTCATTACATAGGTAATCGGATAGACAATCGCCGGGCTCCACTTCATATAGAAGTTCTTGTCCTCAAGGTCCTGGACGCGAAGTCCCGTGACCGGCTGCGTGAGCGCTACATCGCTAAACCAGCCCTCGAAGGTGTAACCGGTTCTCGTCGCCGGAGCGAGCGTAAAGTCGGAACTAAGGACATTGTAGCTTGTCACCGTGTTCGGGTTCGTCGCCGGGTGTGCAACTGTATCGTTTGCATGATAATAAATCTGATAGTCGTTCGGATTACTCCAGCGCGCGTAGTAGTGCTTGTCGACTGCATCCATCGTGTGGAGGTTCGTGACCGCGCTTCCCATGAAGGTCGGGTTCTCAAACCAGCCCTGGAAGGTAAACCCTGCTCGGAACGGATCGTTAATGGTAATATCCGGATCCTCAACCGTGTAGCTCGTCACCGTATTCGGATTTGTGCCGCTCGTGCCTGCCGGTGCGCCGTCGTTCATATCCCACTGCACCGTATAGCTCTTTGCCGCGCTCCACTTTGCATAATAATGCTTGTCGGTCGCATCCATCGTGTGGAGATTTGTGACCGGTGTACCCGCGAAACCGGGGTTATCGTACCAGCCGAGGAAATCATAACCCGTTCTCGTCGCCGGGGCAATCGCTGTGTCGGGATCCAGAACCGTGTAGCTCGTCACCGTGTTCGGGTTCGTCGCCGCATGGCCTGCCGGGGTGCTGTCGTTCAAATCCCACTGCACGGTATAGGTCTTCGGCGCGCTCCACTGCGCAAAGTACTGCTTCGGTGCAGCGTCGGCCGTGTGAAGCATCGTAACCGGACTACCCGCAAAGCCGCTGTTATCGAACCAACCGAGGAAGTCATAACCCGTTCTCGTTGCCGGGGCAATCGAGACATCCGGCGTCAGAACCGTATAGCTCGAAACCGTATTCGGATTCGTCGCCGGATTTGCCGTCGTGTCATTCAGAACAAAATTGACCGGATAACTGACGGCATTACTCCACTTCGCATAATACGTCTTCGGTGCTGCATCCATCACAGAGAACTGTGTAATCGGTGCGCCGGTGAACGACGCATTGTCATACCAGCCTTCAAAGGTAAAACCGTTCCGGAGCGGGGGGACAACCTGCAGTGTAGACGGCGTTGTCTCAACCGTATAGTGTGTCGGATTGACCGCCGGATTGGTCGCCGGCGTCGACGGCATGTCATTTAACACATAGTTGACCGGATAAATCTCCGCTGCGCTCCACTTCGCATAGTAATGCTTGTTCTCGGCATCCATCGTGTGGAGCGTCGCCGGCGCCGGGTTCGTGAGCGCGGCATCCGTAAACCAGCCGAGGAAGGTGTAGCCGGTGCGGGTTGCGGGCGCGATTGCGACATCCGCATCCTCGACCGTGTAACTCGAAATTGTATTCGGGTTGGCAGCCGCATGACCTGCCGGGGTGCCGTCATTCAAATCCCACTGCACGGTATAGTTCTTTGCGGCGCTCCACTTTGCGTAAACGGTATGGTCCGTTGCACTCGCGGGGTTAATCGTCGTAACCCGCGTTGTAAAACCGGGATCCGCATACCATCCCTGGAAGTCATAACCCGTGCGGGTCGGATCCTGCAACGTGATGACCGGATCCGTGACGCTGAAGCCCGGGCGGTTTGCACTCGGATTGTTCATCGGATGCGCAGCCGTATCATTTCCGACATAGGTAATCGTATACGGCGTTGCCGCCCCCCACTTTGCGTAGAGATCCAGCGTCGGATGTGTATCGCCCTGGGTCGTGTCAATGACCGCCGGTGCCGGAATCGTAAGTGCCGCATCCAGATACCAGCCTTCAAACGGATAGCCCGAGCGGGTCGGTGCAAGCAGCGTGTAATTGGGGGTCTCGACGGTATAGGTCGGCCCGAAAAGGGTCGCATTCGGATTATTCGCCGGATGACCTGCCGGCGTTGCGTCATTCAGATGATAATTCACCTGATACGACTTCGGCGTCCACTTTGCGTAATAGTGTCTCGGGCCCGCCGGGTTCGCATTGGTCATAATCTGCGTAATCTGGGAACCACTAAAGCTACTGTTGTCATACCAGCCGTCAAAGGTATAACCGGTCCATGTCATAGGCAGCAGCGGAATGTTTGCATCCGTCACCTTATAACTCGTGACCGTGTTCGGATTTGTGACCGGCGCAGTGCGGGAACTCGTATTCACATTGTCTGTGTACTGAATCGGATAACTGTTCTCCGTCCAGTTTGCGGTCATCGTAACCACACCGTTATTCTGTGTCGAGAGCAGATTCGGTGTCGCGCCGTTCGCATAGGTCTGGCCGTTCGAACCGGTCCAACCGTTAAAGCTGTAGCCGTTCACCGCAAAGCCGTTCGTAAGGTTTGCCGCCGCATTGCCGGTGATGGTCTGATCCGGCGTCGTGCCCGTTGCGGTCTGACCCGCCGGTGCGTTTGCAACAAACTTAACCGTATAGTGATGCGGATTTCTGGTCACGGTGCCCGGCAGATAGGTAATCGTATAGGTGCCGAGTGCTGCGCTGCCCGCAGTGCCGTTGTCCAGAGTCGTCGGATTTTCAGCTGTAACCGGCAGAGTCGGATGCACATCTGCGGTCGAGCTGTTGTCAAAGTTCACGGTGAGCGCGCTCACGCGGTCGTTTCCAATCAGACCACCCGTGACAGTCGCATCCGAAGGGCTCCAGGTGAGCGGCTCGGTTGCGGTCACGGTGCGGTCATTCATGCGAATGGTAATGTTCCGCGTAATCTGTCCGCTGCCGCCGTTGCTGAGATTTCCGTTCGAACCCTGTACTGCCAGATTACTTGCCGGGTTCGTCGCATTGATGGTGCCGTTGTTTACTACCGTGCTGCTCGCCGGAACGGTGAGTGTGTGACCGTTCAGGTCAATGCTCACGCCTGCCGGCACATTGGTCGTAAGCGTCGTATTGCCGGTCAGCGTAATCGGCGCATTGTTGTTCTGCTGCGACCATGCGACCGCATCGTCTGCATTGTTAAAGTAGTACGTCTGTCCGTTCAGGGTTGCGGTTGCGGTATATGTCGTATTCAGCGAAACCGGATCATCACCGGTATCGCCGGTCTTATTGTAACCACTAAACTCAATGTAGAAGCCCTTGACATCGAGACCGCCGCCGGTGTAGTCACTCCGGTTATGCAGGTCGTTCCAGAAGCCCGCATTATGTACCTGCATCGCCGCCTCAAAACCGCTGACTGCCTGACCGTGTCCTACCGCGGAGTTCGGCTCACCGGTCGGACGGAAATTCGAATAGGCAGCCGCACCATTCGAATACGCTGTGACCAGTCCGTGACCGTTACCGCCCGGTCTTGCACCGCCGCCCTCTTGTTCATAGTACTCAATATTCGCCTCGGGGCCGTTCTCCCAGCGGAAACGTCTCGCCGCTGTCGGCGTAGTGGTCAGGCAGGCATTGACGTTCTGGTTTGCAAAAACTGTTCCCGTTCGCCCTGCCACCGAGTTATCCGACCATGCCGGCACGGAGCTCGCATCGTTGATTCCTTCATAACGCGCACCGCCGGACCACGCGCCTGTCGAAGGCGTTGTAATCTGGTCGAGAATCTTATCCTCCTGCTGGGAGGTGACGGTGACGAGATAACCCTGCATACCGTCGAGATAGCTCTGCTTTGCCGTATTATAGCTGTCCGCCCAGCTGACCAGTCCTGCCGGCTGCGGCTCGACATACATATAGTAGTGCTCGGCGCTGTCACCCGGCATCGGGTTCGGAATCGTCATCTTGGAAATCTTGATTGTCGCATTGGTCGGGAAATTGTTCTGACCGTTGCCAAGCGTAATCTTTAACTGCTGGTTTGCACCTGCGCTCGGCAGATAGAACTTCATCTGCTGTTCGATGAAATCCTTTGCTTCCGTCACGGTCAGTGCCGTCGGGAAGATAAACTGGTAAAAGCGATGACTCCCTGCCGGGTTGACATCCGTAAAGCTCTGATAGGACTTGCTTGCGGTCACACTGCCGTTGTCCGGCATGTCGTTGATGTGTCCCACATCGACCTGGAAGTTCATCGAAGTGATGCCGTTCCCCGTAGCGTCGAGAACCGTCACATCCTTCAGCTTATAGCTCTGGCGACTTGTATCTCCGTCGTAGTCGAGAAGCTTGAACGACGCGCCGAGCTGGGTATTGCCGGTCTGATAGTTGACGACAGCAAACGGGGAGAAGTGCTCCGCCGCCGCCTGTAAGACCGGCAGGTTCTCGTCGAGACCCTCGCGGAGCGTGTCAACCTTCTCGCCTGCCTCATCAATATGAAGCACGGAAACGCCCGCCTTCTCAGTCTGCTTCTCTTCTTCCGGCGCTGTCTCCGAACTCTCTGCGGAGACAATACTTATATTATGGAAGGAAACCGCCAGCGTACCCTTCGCGGTATCCGGCTGAATCGGTTCTCCCGCTGCGTTTAACACCGTCAGATCGCAGAGGAACTGCGTGGTTGCCGTCTTGCCGCTCGCCGCTGCGTGCTCATTGATTTTCGCGAGCACCTCCTGCTCTTCTGCTTCAGTCAGCTTCCGCGCGCGGAGTGTCGAGCCTTCCGGCAACACACCGGCCGGTGCACTGACTTCAATCTCAACGCCGTCGAGCTGGGTGTGTAACACGCGCGCCGCATTGGACGGTGTCCCCCAGCGCGCTGTGCCCGCGAGGATATCCTCTGCTGCCTTGTTCTGCTCGGTAGCGTCAGAAGGGCTCGCTCCCTTTGTCTGCAACTGCTGCTGCAAAGACTTCGGGAGAGCCAAGTCATTGATCAGCTCTGCGTCTTCCCGATATTCCTCTGCGGATGGCGCTGCATAAGCGGGTACTGCCGTCGAGATGTTCAGCACTGTCATGGCAGCACTCAGCATCATCGCAAGCAAGCGCTTTGACCTGTTCCCTCGTTTGCTCATTCCTTGTCCTCCGTTTGTATAGCTCAATTCTAAACTCTTAAACTTCTCTTAAAATATACAGATGCACACGCGCTTTGCAATGTTTCGTATCTATGTTTTCTCTTTTTTATTTTTTGTTAAAAAACGTGTGCCTTCGGCATCCGCTTGTATCTGAATTCGGACAATGCTAAATTGTCTCGTTTTGTTTACATAATTAATTTATGTCAATAAACCAAGGCCACGATTTAAAATCGCTGCCTTACTCCGATTGGGAAAATCCCAACATTTATCTCACGGATTCTGCCACATATCCGCAAAAAAAAGGAAATCGTGCCGATACACGATTTCCTTTTCGTCTATATAGTTATGCCTCAGTCTTCGGACCTGCCGCAACCAATGCCTTACCGGCTGCATTGCCCTCATACTTCGCAAAGTTCTTGATAAAGCGCTCTGCAAGATCCTTTGCCTTCTTGTTCCACTCCTCGCTGTCCGCATAGGTGTCTCGCGGATCAAGAATGGCCGGATTCACGCCCGGAAGCTCGGTCGGAACTTCGAAGTCAAAAAACGGAATCTTCTTGGTCGGTGCCTTCAGCACATCGCCGTTCAGAATGGCATCGATAATACCTCTCGTGTCCTTAATCGAAATTCTCTTGCCGCTGCCGTTCCAGCCGGTATTCACGAGGTATGCCTTTGCACCGCTCTGCTCCATGCGCTTCACGAGCTCTTCCGCATACTTGGTCGGATGCAGCTCGAGGAAAGCCTGGCCGAAGCAAGCCGAGAAGGTCGGGGTCGGCTCGGTGATGCCGCGCTCGGTTCCCGCGAGCTTTGCCGTAAAGCCGGACAGGAAATAATACTTGGTCTGCCCCGGCGTCAGAATGGAGACCGGCGGCAATACGCCGAACGCATCCGCCGAGAGGAAAATCACATTTTCCGCTGCCGGACCATGGGAAATCGGCTTCACAATCTTCTCGATATGGTCAATCGGATAGGAAACTCGGGTGTTCTCCGTGACACTCTTGTCCGTAAAATCAATCTTTCCGTCGGCATCGACCGTGACATTCTCGAGGAGTGCGTCGCGGCGGATTGCATTGTAAATGTCCGGCTCGGACTCTTTGTCGAGATTGATGACCTTGGCATAGCAACCGCCCTCAAAGTTGTAGACGCCGGAATCATCCCAGCCGTGCTCGTCATCGCCAATCAGAAGACGCTTCGGATCAGTCGAGAGCGTAGTCTTACCGGTACCCGAAAGGCCGAAGAACACCGCCGTGTTCTTGCCGTCCATATCGGTATTTGCCGAGCAGTGCATCGATGCAATGCCGCAGAGCGGCAGGTAATAGTTCATCATCGAGAACATGCCCTTCTTCATCTCGCCGCCGTACCAGGTATTCAGAATGACCTGCTCCTTGGTCGTGATGTTGAAGACAACCGCAGTCTCGGAGTTGAGGCCGAGCTCCTTGTAGTTCTCAACCTTTGCCTTCGACGCATTGTAGACAATGAAGTCCGGCTCAAAGTTCTCGAGTTCTTCCGCCGTCGGGCGAATGAACATATTGGTCACGAAATGTGCCTGCCATGCAACTTCGACGATGAAGCGCACTGCTATGCGGGTATCCGGGTTCGCACCGCAGAATGCGTCGACCACAAACAGACGCTTGCCGGAGAGCTCCTTTTTTGCGAGCTCTTTGACCGCGTGCCAAGCCTCTTCGGTAGCCGGGTGGTTATCATTCTTGTATTCATCGGAGGTCCACCAGACCGTATCCTTGGAGTTCTCGTCCATGACGATAAACTTGTCTTTCGGAGAACGACCTGTGTAAATGCCGGTCATCACGTTGACTGCGCCGAGCTCGGTCACCTGCCCCTTTTCGAAGCCTTCCAGACCCGCCTTGGTCTCCTCTTCAAAGAGCAACTCATACGACGGATTGTGTACGATTTCTGTTGTCCCGGTAATGCCATACTTGCTTAAATCAAGCTTACTCATGTACCTTTCCTCCTCTGTCCTCCGCTCGTGCAAATGCACTGATTTCTCGGGGTTAAGTTCCGGGATTATTATACACTATATCCGAACAGAAAACAATCACGCCCGTTTTGCTTTGAGATATTCATCAATGCCGCGCGCCGCCTGCTTTCCCGCTCCCATCGCAAGAATTACGGTCGCCGCACCGATTACGGCATCGCCGCCTGCAAAGACGCCCTCGCGCGTGGTCTGACCGTTCTTCTCATCGGCAATCAGACAACCTTTGCGATTTGTCTCAAGTCCCTCCGTCGTCGAAGAAAGCAAGGGATTCGGCGAGGTGCCGAGTGCCATGATAACTGTATCCGCCGGGATTTCCTCCTCGGAACCCGGAATCTCGACCGGTCTTCTTCTGCCCGACTGGTCCGGCTCTCCAAGCTCCATGTGAATCACACGGACACCGCGAACCCAGCCGTTTTCATCCTGCAAAATCTCGACCGGATTGGTGAGCAGATCAAAAATAACGCCCTCTTCTTTTGCGTGATGCACTTCTTCCGCGCGCGCCGGAAGCTCTGCCTCCGAACGGCGGTAGACAATGTGCGTCTCCGCGCCGAGGCGAAGCGCCGTCCGCGCCGCATCCATCGCGACATTACCGCCGCCCACGACAACCGCGCGCTTGCCCGCAAAAATCGGCGTGTCATAGTCTTCGCGAAAGGCCTTCATGAGGTTATTGCGCGTCAAAAACTCATTTGCCGAGAAGACGCCACTCGCTGTCTCGCCCGGAATATGCATAAACATCGGCAGGCCTGCGCCCGAACCGATAAACACCGCATCATAGCCCTCTTTGTCAAGAAGGTCGTCTACCGAGACCGACTTTCCGACAATCGTGTTGGTTTCAATCTCCACGCCGAGTTTTTTGACATTTTCGACTTCATGTGCAACCACCGTGTCCTTCGGCAGTCGGAACTCCGGAATACCGTAGACCAGCACACCGCCCGGCTCGTGAAGCGCCTCAAAGATCTTGACCTCATAGCCGAGCTTAGCAAGGTCGCCGGCACAGGTGAGTCCCGCCGGCCCTGCGCCGATCACAGCGACGCGCTGCCCGTTTTTCTCGGAATTGTTTTCCGGCTCCAGTTTATGCTCACGCGCCCAGTCTGCCACATAGCGCTCCAACTTACCGATTGCAACCGGCTCACCCTTGATGCCGCGGATGCAGACGCCTTCGCACTGGGTTTCCTGCGGACAAACGCGCCCACAGACTGCCGGAAGTGCCGAGCTCTCCGCAATAATGCCCGCAGCCTTTGCCTCCTGTCCGGCAATGACCTGCTGTAAAAATGCCGGGATATTAATCGAAACCGGACATCCCGCAACGCAACGCGGATTCTTACAGTTTAAACAGCGAGATGCCTCCGCTCTCGCCTCTTCCTCTGTATAGCCGAGACATACTTCCTTGAAATTTTTGGCGCGCTCATCCGGTGCCTGCTCCGCAATCGGAACTCTCTTCATCATATCCATTACTGTTGCCCTCTGCAATTTCCGCAACCGCCGTGGTGCGTCTTGCCTTCTTTTTCTCTCAGATACTCCCTGCCCTCTTCGCTCGCGTACATTCTGGCGCGCTTCATCGCCTGGTCAAAATCAATCTTGTGCGCGTCAAACTCCGGACCGTCCACACAGGCAAACTTGACTTCGTCACCGACAATCAGACGGCAGGCGCCGCACATGCCCGTGCCATCCACCATAATGGGATTCATGCTGGCGACTGTCGGAATACCAAGCTTCTTGGTGAGCAAGGCGACAAACTTCATCATAATCATGGGACCGATTGCAACGCAAAGATCGTAGTGCTTGCCTTCTTTTTCCACCAGCTCCTCGACTTTTGCAGTCACAAGTCCGTGGAAACCGTAGGACCCGTCATCGGTGGTGATATAGAGGTGATCGCCGCAGACCGCACGCATCTCATCCTCGAGTATGACCAAATCCTTATTCTTTGCGCCCTGCACAACATCCGCTGTGACACCCTGCTCCTTCAGCCATTTGACCTGCGGATAGACAGGCGCTGTGCCGACGCCGCCGGCCACAAAGAGAATATTCATTTTCCGGAGTTCTTCCGGCGTCTTTTTGGTGAGCTCTGAGGGACATCCGAGCGGTCCCACGACATCCTCAAAGAAATCACCCTCGTTCAGCTCCGCCATCCGATAGCTACTCGCGCCGACAACCTGGAAGACAATCAGCACTGTGCCCTTTTCGCGGTCATAGTCGCAGATGGTCAGCGGAATGCGCTCGCCGTAGCGATCGATTTTTACAATCAGGAACTCTCCCGGCAGACACTTCGCGGCGACACGCGGTGCCTCGACATCCATGAGCCAAATTTGCTCTGCAAGTTTCTTTTTCTTCAGGATTTTATACATAAGGATTCTCCATTGCTGTAATACCGTGTTACCGAATCAAGTCTTGTTTTCGCACACTTATTCTATCCGCATGCCGCCACTCTTTCGCTCGTAACGACAGAAAGAAAACGGCAAATCAAAATAGGTCTCCTCTTCACTCTCCCGGGTCAGTTCCCATTCCGAATCCCGATCCAGATTCGGGAAAAAGCGATCGCCGTCATAGAGGTAGTCGATCTTTGTGATTTCCGCGCTGTCCGCATAGGGCAGAAAATCTCGGTAGATGCTCTCACCGCCGCACACAAAGACCTTATCCTTGGGAAGTTCCCGGATTTCCCGTAAGACCTCCCCGATGCTGTTGCAGACGGTCACACCTTTCGGTGCAAACTCCGGGCTCCGGCTCAGCACAATATTGCGCCTGCCGTAAAGCGGCTGCTGTCCCGGTAAATCCAAAAAAGTTTTCCGCCCCATGATGACAGTCTTGCCAAGCGTCTCCTCCAGAAACAGTTTCTGGTCGCGGGGAATTTTGACCAGAAGCCTCCCGCCTTTTCCGATGGCCCAGGCTCTGTCCACCGCCGCAATCAAAATCATGCTTCTTCTCCGAGTATCAGTTCCTTCGCGTAGGGGAGCGAAGTAATCCAGTCGCAAAACGTGTGCCATTCGGCAAGCTTGTGATCGCGTCTTGAAAAATAAATATGCACCAGCGTCTCATAGTTAAAGCTGCAAGTGCGAAGCTGCTGATAGCTTTCGGGGAGCAGTTGTATCATCGAATACCAGGCGTCTTTTTCTTTGGTCTCAACAAAGCGAAGGCGCAACTGTTCTAGAACTTCAATCATCCGATCCAGAGCAGCGAGCGCTTCTTCTGTCATATGGTCGTGAGAGAAATCCTCCCGTGAAAAGGGTTTGCTGTGAATCTTGTGCATGGTCGAAGTGGAGTTTGCCACCGTCGCCACTTTATAGGTGTCATATTCCTTCCACCAATAGAGCGGCGCCGTGATGTCGACCGAGACAAAAATCTGACGCATATACTTCCGATGATCGCTCCCTGCCTTTCTGAGTCGCATGGCCAGGCCGAGATCGTTCTCTCCCAGAATGTAATTTCCGGCTTCGTCGTAGTGGCTGTCACTTCTTGCCCAAGAATTCAGCGGATTTCTAGCGCCGCGCATCGCATTTTCCAGATTCATAACAGAGCTGCGTTCCAATTGAATCATGGCGTTACCCCTCTTTCTTCCTATTATAATAGTTGCATATCAGTCAGTCTCGCTGATGCGATTTCGCTTTCGTTCCTGATAGCGCGCATATGCCTTTTCGAGCATTGCCTTTTCATTTGCAAATTTCAGAAGATGCCATGCCTCGTGATACTTGTAATAGCCGGAATCCATAAAAAACTCTTCCCGCTGCGGTTTGGAATAATAGCTCTCCGCGCTCATCAGATACCAGTGAACGCTCTTGTCGACCTGCTCTGCCTGGGCGTTAAACGTATATTCACTCTTGCCGATGTACTCGACAATATGAGCACTGACTCCTGTCTCCTCTTTTACCTCACGAAGTGCAGTTGTCTCAAAGCTCTCGCCCGCCTCTACGGTGCCCTTCGGGAGTACCCAACCCTCATAGCGGTTTCTGTAATTCTTATAGAGCAGCAGGATCTTTCCGTGAAAGATCACGATGCCGCCACAGCTCGTTGCTTCGACCATTTGCAATCCCTCCTGCGCGACGCATATCCCCAAACAAATGTAAGTGTACTACTGACAGCTTTTCAGCACAAGCTCTTTCTCCCTGACCCGTTGCCTCATTCGACCGCGCGCTTAAAGTGCCCGCGTGTAAAGTTTTCGTAGGCCTCCGGGACGCCCTGTTCCCCCAGAACAAAGCTCCGGTAAATCGAGCGCACTGCCGTCTTTGTCTCTGCAGCGCTCTCATTGCTGAGTAAGAGCCGGACCGCGCCCAGCTTGAGCCCGGTGAGCTCTGCAGCCACACCGCTCAGACTGAGCGGCGCTGCATTGTAAATTGTATTATAGCAGAAGGTACAATGCGTCTTGACAGGCATTTCCATCAGGCGGCGATCTCTGAGTTTCATATACTCGGGTTTATGATCACAGCGCGCGGCTGTCTTTTTGAGACAATTCGCCGACACCATCATGGGCAGCCGCCCCGCGACAACCATCTCCTGTCCCGCCGTGTCGAGAAATTTGAGCTCTCGCGCAGTCTCCTCAATCGGCAACGTGAGGCGCGCGGCACCGAATTCTCTGAGACAGAGCTGCGCTGTCCTGTTCATGCCGTAGACTTGAAAATCAAAATAGAAAGCCGGACAGCGCCTGTTCCGTTCTCCGTAGAGTATCTCAAAAAAGCCCGGTTCTTCCAGATTCCGGATAATCAAAGCGTCCAGCGGCAAATCGACCAACCGTTCCGCCTGCTCCAGAAAAAAGTGCTCTGCTTCTGTCCTAAAAATCTGCGGCAAGAGCAGATACACGCGCTTGCCTGCGTTTCGTATGCAGCGGACCGCCGCCTGCCACTTATCCGCCTGAATACTGTCTGCGCCGAAGGAGATTGCGGCGACCTCTTCCATCTCGGAAACCGTCTGTATCTGCTCCCAGCTGTCACAGCTCACATGGAGTTCCGGCGCTGTCTGTCCTGTATCTGCCGCGCGGACAGTTCTGTCTTCGCCGTCTGTCTTTATCGCGCGGACAGTCTCTCTGTCGCGTACAGAATTCCGCAGAAAGGCCGCATCGATCTTTGCGGAAATTGCTTCGATTCCCTTTCGGCGCAGCTCATTCAGTTGTTTCACCGGAAAGAAAAAGCCCTCTTCGATTGAGACATCCAGCTTTGCAAAACGAAATCCCGTGCCCCCGGTTTTCTGAAGCCGCTCCCGCACTGCCTCCGCCGTACTTCCGGCTGTTCTCGCCCGCTCAGCAATTTCGCCCGCGACTTCGGCACTGAGTTGCCCTACTCCGGGAATTGAAGCGCTGAGTTCCAAATACATCGGCTCGCCATCCCGCTGCACAAACTTTCCATAGAGTGGCAACTCCCGCTCTGTTTTTAGATATTTCTCTTCGATTTCCTCTTCATACGGAATATTCTGCTTCCGCTTCTCTTTCTTCTCCTGCAGGACTATCATTTCGCGCCCGTTATGTTGGCGATAATAACCTTCTGTTTGACCTCCCCGGTCAAACAGGTCCAAGAGATGCGCTCTGTCCGCCGCTTCCACCGCAAATCCCTCTGCCCCCTCACTTGCATAGAGGTCTAGGTACTTCCGCCAGATGGATACGACACCGGCCGTATAGCGCGGGCTCTTCATGCGCCCCTCGATTTTTAGACTGTCTATGCCGCTCTCTGCGAGCATCGGAATCAAATCCAAGCTGCAAAGATCTTTACAGCTGAGGAGCAGCCCCTGTCCCGACGATTTCTGATTTTCGCGCTGCAGACTATAGGGCAGGCGGCAAGTCTGGGCGCAGCGCCCTCGATTGCCCGAGCGCTCACCGAGAAGGCTCGACATGAAACACTGTCCGGAGTAAGCATAACAGAGCGCACCGTGCACAAAACTCTCTACCTCCAATCCGGTTTCCTGTTTGATGCGCACCAGTTCTTCGAGGCTCAATTCACGCGCCGGAATCACACGGCTCACCCCGAGACGCCGATATAGCTCTGCGGCATGCGGCCCCGTTATGGTCGTCTGGGTACTTGCGTGCAGGGAAAGAAGCGGGAAATGCTCGTGTAGCAGAGCCAACGCTCCCAAGTCTTGCACAATTGCAGCATCCAATCCCGCTTCGTAATAAGGTGCGATATAATCCGGCAGAGTCTGAAGTTCTGCCTCTTTTAAGAGGGTGTTGACCGTCATATGGATACGAACACCAAAGCGGTGCGCATAGCGCAGCCCCCCGATGAGATCCGCTTCCTCCGGATTCTCCGCATAAGCTCTCGCGCCAAACTTCGCACCGCCGACATAAATGGCATCTGCGCCTGCATTGACTGCCGCCCGCAGGCTTTCAATCGAGCCTGCGGGTGCCAAAAGTTCTGGTATCTTATTCCTCATCCTGTCCTAATCTATCCGTTTACTTGGAAAGCAGCTCATCCAGCTCTGTTTCCAGCTCCTTGCTGCGTTTCTTCTCTGCCTCCAGTTCCTCTTCGAGGCGGTGTATGTTGGCAGTGAGGCGTTCCTTTTCCGCCTGTAGCGACTCCTTCTCTTTTTCTGCGATGGCAAGTTGCTCTTCGAGTTTCTGCTTCTCTGCCGCAAGCGAAGCATCTGCCGCCTCATCCTTGGCATCTTTCTGCAAGGTTTCCATGCGAAGGCGCTGCTCGACAAGTTCCCGCTTCAACGCATAGACTTCGGAGGCGTGCGCTGCCGCCTCTTCCTTGAGCTCCGCGCTCTCCGCTCTCGCCTGCAGACAGTCATCCGCAAGATTCAACCAGAGAATCTGTGCCCTACGCTCGCTGTTCTGGCGCGCATAGGCGCGGTTCTGCCTGAGCTCCGCAATTTTATTGTCGATATAAGCCGCAACCTGGCGGAGATACGCACTGTCGCCCCCGGCGAGCGGAATTACCTTGCCGTCAATGATGACTTCCGTACTACGCTGTCTACTCTGTTCGTCACGCATCTGCTTGTTCCTCATCTTCCTTTTTTCGATTCAAATGGCTGTATGCGTATTCTGTCGCGACTCTGCCGCGCGGTGTCCGGATCAAAAAGCCCTGCATCAGGAGATAGGGCTCGTAGACTTCCTCCAGCGTGCCGGCATCTTCCCCGAGCGCCGCAGCCAGCGTATCCAGTCCCACCGGACCGCCGTGAAACATATCAATGATGAGATTCAATATGGTTCTGTCCCCTGCGTCGAGGCCGCAGGTATCGACATCCAAAAGATTCAGCGCATCGCGCGCCACCGCTTCCGTAACGGCACCGCTGTACTTGACTTCCGCAAAATCCCGGACGCGCCGCAACAGGCGATTGGCAAGTCGCGGGGTTCCACGGGAGCGCCGTGCAATTTCTGCCGCACCCGCCGTATCAATCTCGACACCGAGTACTTTGGCCGAGCGAAGGACAATTTCCTGCAGTTCGTCCTGCTCATAAAATTCAAGACGCTGTACCACGCCGAATCGATCTCGGAGCGGTGCGGAGAGTAAGCCCGCTCTTGTTGTGGCCCCGACTAAGGTGAAGTGCGGTAGCGCAAGGCGTATGCTCTTTGCATTGCTCTCCTTGCCGAGCACAATATCGATTGCAAAATCTTCCATCGCGGGATAGAGCACTTCCTCAACCTGACGGTTCAGGCGGTGTATCTCATCGACAAATAGCACATCACCCTCCTGCAGATGATTTAAGATTGCTGCCATATCACCCGGCTTCTCGATGGCAGGCCCCGAAGTGATTTTCATGTGCACGCCCATCTCATTCGCAATGATGCCGGAGAGCGTGGTCTTGCCGAGTCCCGGCGGTCCGTAAAAGAGCACGTGATCCAGAGACTCGCGCCGCTGTCTCGCCGCATCGATATAAACCTGCAACATGGACTTTAATTTCTTCTGTCCGATATATTCCTGTAAGCGCTGCGGCCGAAGCGACTGCTCGAATCGTGTCTCCTCGGTTGCAAGTTCTGTTGTTATGATTCTACGCTCCATATTCTCCTCTCAGGCTCAGAACTGCCGGAGCGCCTCCCGTAAGAGTGTCTCGCTGTCCTTCTTTTCTGCCCCCGGAACGGCCCGGACCGCGCGCGTCGCCTCGCCTATGCCATAACCGAGCTGCACCAGCGCATCGATTGCCTCCGCCGCGGCAGCACCGGAAACACTTCCGCCGGGCACTGCGTCCGCCGAAAGCGTCTGCACAACCTCCTGGTTTTTGAGTTCCAGAATAATCCGCTCCGCTGTCCGGACGCCGATGCCCGGTGCCTTTGCGATTGCCTTCGCGTCGCCTGTCAGCACGGCAAGCTTCAGCGCCTCAGGTTCCAGCGCCGACAGCACGGCAAGCGCACCCTTGGGCCCTATGCCGCTCACACCGAGCAGCGCGCGAAAGAGGCGGAGATCCGCCTCTCTGTCAAAACCATAGAGCGAAATCGCATCCTCGCTCATCTTTAAATAGGTATAGAGTAAGAGCTCTGCGCCTTTCGTCGGCAGTCTCTCGATGACTGCGCGGGAGGTCTTTACGGCAATGCCGAAAGCACCCGCCTCTACAATCACTTCGCTCTCACCGACCGCAGCAAGCGTTCCCTTGATATAAGAAATCATAAACCCTCCTGCTCTGTCGAAACTTTCCCTGTTGTCTAGTTTAGCACAGCCTTTTCAATCTAACAAGGAAGGCGTATACTAGAGTACCAAAATGAGAGAGGAGAATTTGTATGTTTTCCTTCGAAACAAAGGTATCACGCGACAACTATGCAGAGGTTCTTTCGACGCTGCCCGCCGGGATAGCTCCCTCCTCCCTGCTTTTCTTTGATATTGAGACCACCGGCCTCTCTCCTGCCTCTGCGCAGATTTATCTGATCGGCGCACTCTCTTTTTCGGACGCGGGTGATGCGGTTTTGCACCAATGGTTCGCCGATTCGCTCAGCGAAGAGCATACCTTGCTGCGCAGTTTCTTTGCCTTTGCCGCTCCCTTTGCGACGCTTGTCCATTTTAACGGTGCGCGCTTTGATCTGCCTTTTCTCACACAGTGCAGTGCGCAGTATCATCTGCCCTGCCCTCTCACCGAAAAACAGAGCCTGGACTTTTATGCGACTGTCTCCCCCTATCGCGCGCTCTTTGCCGGCGAGCGTCTCACTCAGCGTGCACTCGAAGCTCGCCTTGGCCTTACCCGGGAAGATCCCTTCACCGGCGCCGAGTTGATTGAAACATATTCCCGCTGGCAGCGAACACATGACGAAGCCTTACTGCAGACTCTGCTTGCACATAATGCGGCCGATGTCGTCGCGCTGCCTTCTCTGCTATCCCTCCTTGCAATCCCCGCTTTTTTTTGCGGTACATTTCAAGACTTGACCCTCACGCGCGAGAAAACGGTCGCCGAACTTTCCGCGCGCAGTGAAGCGGCACTTCCCTTTTCGCTCTCACTGGAGAAAGAGGCCCTTTCTCTGAACGCCGAAGGGAACGCTCTGTCCGTCACACTGCCGCTTCTCACCGACACACTCTTTCACTATTGGAAGGATTATCAGAATTATTATATCCTGAAAGAAGACGGCAGCCTGCTCCACAAAAGTCTGGCCGCTTTTGTGGACGCCGCCGCAAAGGAAAAGGCCACCCGCGATACCGCCAGACAACCGAAGTACGATGCCTTTCTGGCGCTACCCGCGCGCATGAAACCGAGGCAGTCCTGTTTTCAGCGGACCGCCCGCAGCACACCGCTCTACCTGCCCTTCTCCGATTTTGCCGCTTCTCCGGCACTCTGCGACGAATATCTGAACGCTTTGCTCTCTTCCCTGTCTCTCCGAAAATAAAAAAGACCGAAGCCGCAAAATGCGAACTTCGGTTCTTTTTGTTTGATCTCATGAATAGTCGTTTCCCTCGGGGGAACCGGTTTACTCAATCACCAAGACGTTGGTAGCCTGCGGTCCCTTAGCGCCGTCGACAATGTCGTACTCAACCTTTGCGCCTTCCTCCAGGGTCTTGAACCCATCCATCTTCAGACCGGAATAGTGCACGAAAACATCGTTTCCGCCCTCATCCGAAATGAATCCGTAACCCTTCTGGTTGTTAAACCACTTGACTGTGCCCTTGCTCATAACCGGTGTTCCTCCGAAAAAATAATCTGTGGCTTGCAGACTTCTGCAACCCTCGCTACAATAGCATACGTTACGGCTACTGTCAAATTATTTCGACAATTCATAGGAGTTTTTACGATGAGACCTCTTTTTTACGCCAAAAACGCGATACAGCACTTTTGCACCATCACAAAACACAAATTGACTGTCATGGATCTCTGCTTCAAAGTCGGTCTGATACGCCAAGGACTGGCACATGATCTCTCCAAATATTCCCCGACCGAATTCATGACCGGTGTTCGTTACTTTCAGGGTGTCCGCTCGCCAAACGCCGCCGAGCGCCAGGAACTCGGCTATTCCCGCGCCTGGCTACACCACAAGGGACGCAATCGTCACCACTACGAATACTGGGTGGATATCGACAAAAAGCGCGGCTGGGTCAGCCTGAAAATGCCGCTTTGCTTTGTGCTCGAAATGCTCTGCGACCGCATTGCCGCCTCCAAAGTGTACAGCGGAAAGGACTATACCGATGCCGTGCCGCTCGGCTACTATCTCTCCAAACAGGAGGGCCGCCTTTTACATCCGGAGACCCGGGCACTCCTCGAAAAACTCCTCTATATGCTCCGCGACAAGGGGGAACACTATACGCTCGGCTATATGCGCTGGCTGCGCCGTCACCCCGCACTCTACGAGCGCAGAGGACAATCCGCGCTTCAGTGAGCTTCCCGCTCCAATGCCGCAAGTTCCTCAGGCGAAAACAGATACGACTTCCCGCAGAACTGACAATGAAGTTCCGCGGGCTTTTTTTCTTCCGCCATGCTCTTTAGTTCCTTACTGCCGAGACTGATCAGCGCCCTCTCGACCCTCGCTCTCGAGCAGTCGCAGTGGAAGTGACACGGAAGCTTATCCGTGAGTTTAAGTTCTCTGCCCTCAAAAATCCAGGCGAGAATATCTTCCGGTGTCTTTCCCTCTTTTAAGAAGCTCGTCACCGATCCTACCGTTTTGAGGCGGTCTTCCAGTACCGTAATCACTTCCTCGGGACAACCCGGCATGAGCTGCACAATAAAGCCGCCGGCACAGCGAACCGTGTTGTCCTGATTCATCAGCACGCCGAGCCCCACGCCAGACGGCACCTGCTCACTCGATGCATAGTAATAGGCAATGTCCTCTGCGATTTCGCCGGAGACCAACTCGACCTGCCCCACATAGGGTTCCTTTAAGCCGAGATCCGAGATGACGGTCATGGTACCCTTGCCGACCGCACCTGCGACATCCAGTTTCCCGAGCTGATTGGCCGGCAGAATCACCGCTGGCTCATAGGGATATCCCTTGACATCTCCCGCATTGTTCGCCGTGACCAGCATTCCCCGCATCGGACCGTCGCCGTCGATTTTGATGGTCAGAAGATCCTGCTTGTCCTTCATCATTGCACCCATCATGAGGCCCGCCGTCATGAGACGCCCAAGCGCAGCCGTGACAATGGGGCTTGTGCTGTGAATATGTCTTGCCTCTTCTACCAGATCCCCGGTCGTCGCCGCAAAGGCGCGCACCATGCCGCCTTCCGCAAACGCTCTCACGATATAATCACTCATGATTTACTTCCTTTCCCTGTTCTCGCAGCAGAATTAACATCCGCTCGCTCTCATCCGTCAACGGTCCCTCGGTCTCCGCATCCATTGCGGCGATAAAGACCATGCCCGCCCGCTCTGCCGTTTCTCTGACTTCTGCCGGGGTATAGGCACGCTGCACATGGGTTTCCTCTGCGCGGCGGTAACAATCCCCTTCCTTCCGGAGATAAAAGGTCATGTCGTAGACATTTTCCGCGGTCTCTCGGTCATAGTGGTTTTCCCAGATGAAACTGCCCTCTTCCCGATTTTCCGCAAATGTATTGTCCGCAAGCAGCTGCTCATATTTATAAACGGTATTCATATCAAAGAGGAAGATGCCGCCCGGATCCAGGTAGTTGTTGACCAGACGAAACACCTCAGAGAGTTCTTCCGTGCCGCAGAGATAATTCATGGCATCGCAGCGGCTTATGATGGCGCGGCAGGTGCCGTAGAGCTCAAATTCACGCATATCCTGACAGAGATAAAGCGTGTTGCTGCCGTTCGCTATTTTTTTCCGCAGCGCCTCTTCCAGCATTTCTTCGGCATTGTCAATGCCTATCATATCAAAGCCCCGCGCCGCGAGCCGTTCCGTGCAGTTTCCCGTGCCGCAACCGAGTTCCGCGACAATCCCTTCGGTAATGCCGAAGGACGCAAGGAGTCGCACAGTCTGCTCGCACCAGGCGTCATAGGGAACGCCGTCCATAAAAAGATCGTAGAGTTTTGCAAAACTCTGGTAAGCCGCCATTCCGTGCGCCTCCTGTTCCTTCCGAATATGAAAAATGCCCCGCTCTCCTCTGTACGAAGAACGGAGCCAAACTTATGCGTTTCTGCCGCAGCAGTACTTGTACTTCTTGCCGGAACCACAGGGGCAGGGATCGTTTCTGCCTACCTTGACTTCCTTGCGAATCGTACCGCTCTGCTTCTGCTCGCGGTACAGCTCTTTTCTTCTCTCCGCGCTCAGAATGTGATCCCAGGCTTCCAGACCGTAAAGCCACTCAGCCTTTGCCTCCACCATGTTGTAATAGAGCTTCTCCGGATCGATTTCCAACACAATCTCGGTATTCTCATCCATGGTCTCGGTCGGAATGTCTTGCTTCAGGCTCTCGCTGATGCCGTCGAGGAAGCCCGTCATGGTCTGAATATCCGTGCCGTACTTCTCGGCGAGTTCCTTCACCGTGCCGCGCTCCACCTTACTCACATCGGCGAGCAGCTTCTCGTAGATGCCCTTCTCGACCAGAAAATAATCCTTCCAGAGCTTTTCCTGCTCCTCTTTGCTGAGCTGGTCACCGTATGCTTTGGTTCTCCAAACTTCTAATAATGTCATAAGTTCACCCTCACTCCCGTGATTTTAGTCGCATTATAGCCTACTTCGGTCCGAATTGCAAATCAGCTCACTTCTTTTTGTCCCGCTTCCCGTAGTGCAGGCTGCCGTCTTCCGTATCAATGTAATCCAGTGTGTCGTAGCAACCTTCCTCGACCGGAAGATTCTTTTTCTTTAAGACATTCACAAGCGCCCGCTCCGTAAATCTGGTGAGAACCGCGAAGGTCGGAATGCCGACCACCATGCCGACAATGCCCCAGATTCCGCCAAAAAACAGAATGGCGAAGAGAACCCAGAAACTAGACATGCCTGTCGTGGACCCAAGGATGCGCGGTCCCAGAATATTGCCGTCGAACTGCTGCAGCACGAGGATAAAAATCAGAAATTGCAATGTCGTAATCGGTGAAACCATGAGCAGAATGAAAGCACTCGGAATTGCGCCGACAAAGGGCCCGAAAAACGGAATTACATTTGTGACGCCGACAAAAGCGCTGATTAAAAGCGCATAGGGCATTTTCATGAAACTCATGCAGATATAGCAGATGATGCCGATGATCACGGAGTCAATAATCTTGCCGACAATAAAGCTCGAGAACACCCACTTTACATAACGAAGTTCTGTAATCGTCTCGTTTGCGACGCGCCGCGGCAGAAGCGCAAAAAGAAAACGCTTACTCTGCGCCGCGAGCGCTTCCTTCATATTAAGGCCGTAGGCCATCACAATGAGACCGATGAAGAAGTTTTTCAGAAACACAAAGAGCCGCATCACACCGCTGGTCATCTGCGTCAGGTACTTATTTAGATTCGGCATAAAGTCCGCGGAAATCCACTGCATGAGGCTTTCGGAAATCTGGCGATAGCCCTCCAGAACCATCTGTTCCATGTCGGGATTTCTGCCGTGAAACAGCACCTGAATCCAGCCGCTGACCGAATTGGTACCCTTCGGGAGGTTGCTCGTGAGATCCGAGACGCCGCTGATGAGCTGTGGAATCAGCATCGCAATCAGTGCAGTCAGCACCGCGAGAATGATAATGATACAGGCAAAGGTGGCTACCATCTTTCCAATGCGCTCGGCATTTTTTCCTTTTCGGAGCTGCTCCGCCTCGGTGAAGAGTTTGGTGCTGCTACTCCCGCGGAATTTGACCAGAACGCGCTTGCCCATCTTGACCTCCGTGGGACCCTGTAGACCTCCGGGGCGCAGGCACTTCGTGACAAAGACAGAGAGCGCCTGGTAGGTGGGCGCCATCAGAAATGCCATCACCGCGCCGTAGATGAACGGCATCAGAATTTCAACGATTTTCCCCAGAAAAAGTGCCAGCGGCCCCAGGTGCTCAAGCACAAACGAGAAAAAAAGAGCCGCAGCGACCACCGCAAATGCGGTGAGCCCCCAGGCGATATACTTTTGATTCCGATCGTTAATCATAACCCTTCCCTGTTCACAAAAAAAGCAGCTCGCGCTGCCTCTTTTCAATCCAAAAAACAGCCCCAAAATGCCGGTCTTACTTATTGACGCCTGGCAATGCCAGGTGGGTGACCGAACAAGGCCATTTGTCTTCCGCTATTTTCTCAACGAGTTGCGGCCTGACATCCGGCTTTGTATCTTATGTCTCCCTGTCAGAAGTTTGCAGGTTCAAAATTGGTAAGATTGTCGCACATCTCAGGAGCTGTTTGCTATAGCTGTATTATACGACGCTTTTGCCTGTGCGTAAAGTTCTTTTATTCTACCGCAATCTGATAGACCTTGTACTCACGCTCCGCATGGTAACCGAGGCGCTCGCCGAGACTTGCGGAAAACAGGCTGTCCGTATCCCAGTCAGGAAGTCTTTCGCTCTCCCGAAAAGACAGCAAAAGAGAGGCACCGACTGCCGAGGCGAGTCCTCTGCGGCGGAAAGCCTTCTCGGTTGCCGCCTTGACATCCATAATCTCTTCACTGTGAACATAGGCCAGGCAGGCACTGACCGGCACATTGTCCTTCAATACGACATAGCCACGCCCGTAGGTTTCAAACGCCTCCTGTGAGGCAAAGCTGCTCATCAGGTTCTCGCTGAAAGAGAACTCTCTGAGACGCTCTGAGAGTCGTATCGTGAGGGGGCGCAGCTGGTAGGTTTCGTCGAGTTCCGTTCGCTGTTGCAGTGTCTCTGCCTTCATCCCCTCCGGCGCGCGAAGCAGATAGCGGGACACCGTCCGGAAGGCGCCGGCAAAGCGCTTCTCCACCCAATTATCCCACAACTCGTCCTCGGCAAGAATACTGGTCTCGCCGCACTCCCGCGCAAGCAGGTGATAGAGATCGATCGAAGCCTCGCCGCGCGGCGGCATTCCGACCAGATAAGAAAAGCCACCCGTCAGAACCAGACAAAACGAAGGACTGTCGAGCGTCGGAACAAACACCCGCCCTCTGCCCTCTGCAGCTGCACGCACCAGTGAAATGCGGCTGTCCTTGCAAAGATCTGCAATACTCTCCCGTTTCATAGCGCCAAGCTCTATCATCTGTAGCCTCCCTTTCTGTTCGCTTTTTATTCTCACAGGTCCCTCAGGAGAAGGTCTGTCAGAGCATCGATGGAAGAAACAATATGGGTTGCTCCCGCTTTTTCCAATTCATCCGGGCTGCCGTAACCGTATGTCACGCCGACGCCCGCGATACCGAGCGCGTTTGCGGCACAAATATCATAGGCGCGGTCGCCGACCATAACCGCCGCGGCTGTCGATATCGCATGTGTCCGTACCAGTCGCGCCAGAATCTTTTCTTTGTTGCCGCCGTCCTTGGTATCATCGCCCCCCGCAATTCCCTCGAAATATGCCGTGAGCGAAAAAGCCGCAAGGACACGCCGCGCCTGCAGTTCCGGTTTTGAGGTCGCAAGATAAAGTGCTATTCCCAGCTCCCGCAATGTCCGGAGCAGATTCAGTGCGCCGGGATAGAGTTCATTTTCAAAGATCCCCTTGGTCTCATAGTAGGCTCGAAACGCGCGCACAGCCTCTCTGCACTCGTCCTCTGTGAGACCGTAGACCTCAGAAAACCCCTCTGCAAGCGGCGGTCCGATTAACTTTCGCAGCTTCTCTACTCCGCCGCTCTCCCTTCCGACCGCCGAAAGTCCGGCAATCGCGGCCTTCATAATGCCTTTTCCGGACTCCGTCAACGTACCGTCAAGATCAAAGATAACTGCCTTCGGTTCCATCAGAACTTTAAGAGCGTCTTCAGAATGCCGCGCCCGAGGCTTGCACCTACATTGCCGCCAAGCTGCTTGCCGAAGCTGCCGCCCGCGCTCTTTCCGAGTTGCTTACCGACTTCTCTTCCTATGGTTCCCGTAACCGAGCCGCCGATAGAGGCGAAAATGCGTTTCTGCTGCGCCGCTTTTTTCTTCTCCTCCCGCGCAGCGGCAGCGGCTTCCTTCTCCGCCTGTTTTGCCGCCGCGGCCGCTTCTTTGGCCGCCTGCTTCTCGGCTGCCGCCGCTTCCTTTGCCGCCTGCTTCTCGGCCGCGGCAGCTTCCTTGGCTGCCTGCTTCTCGGCTTCCGCTTCTTCCTTCGCCTTGGCCGCCGCTGCCGCCTGCTCATCAACCCGCTGCAACAGGAGCTCATATGCCGACTCCCGGTCGACCTCTTCCGCGTACTTATCGCGGAGACCGCTCGCCAGAATTGCCGCCTGTCTGGTAATGGCATCCAGCGCGCCGAACTTGGACTGCGGCGGCAGAATGGATGCAATCTGCACCTCTTCCGGTGCACCGCCCTCGTCGAGGAAGGAAACCAGGGCCTCCGCTGTCTTTAATTCCTGTAGCGCCGTCGCCGTGTCAAAGTCCGGATTCTTTCGGAACGACTCAGCTGCTGCCTTGACCCCCTTCTGCTCTGCCGGTGTATAAGCGCGGAGCGCATGCTGAACTTTGTTGCCGAGCTGCGCCAAAACGCCGCCCGGAATATCCGACGGATTCTGCGTGATAAAATAAACGCCGACGCCCTTCGAGCGAATCAGCTTTACGACCTGCTCGATTTTATCCAGCAGAGTCTTCGGTGCATTGTCAAACAAAAGGTGCGCCTCATCAAAGAAAAATACCATCTTCGGCTTCTCGAGATCGCCGGCCTCGGGGAGCTCGGTGAACAATTCGTTCAACATCCAGAGCATGAAGGTCGAATAAATGGTCGGATCCTGAATCAGGGAAGTCGAGTCCAGAATGTTGACATAGCCCCTGCCGTCGGTATCAACTCGCATCCAGTCCGAAATCTGCAGCGCCGGCTCGCCGAAAAACTGCGCACCGCCCTTTCCCTCGAGGGCAACGAGAGCGCGGAGTATGGCACCGGTGCTGCTCTTTCCGATGTTGCCGTACTGCTCCCGGTAGGCATCGGCATTCTCCTCCACATAGCGCACCATGGACTTCAAATCCTTCATGTCGAGGAGCAAAAGTCCCTCTTCGTCCGCGATGCGGAAAATAATCTCGAGCAAGTCACTCTGAATCTTATTGAGGTCCAGAAGACGCGCAAACAGGAGGGGCCCGAACTCCGAGACCGTCGTGCGAAGCGGAAGTCCCTGCTTCCCGAAGATATCCCAAAATTCCGTCGGATAAGCACGGTAGCGGAATCCGGCTTCCTGTAGGCCGAAGCGCGCAATACGCGCCTGCATATCCGCGCTGTCCTCTCCGGGCCGGCACATGCCCGCGAGATCTCCCTTCACATCTGCGAGGAACACCGGCACGCCGGCATCGCTGAAGGATTCCGCCATCACCTTGAGTGTGACTGTCTTACCGGTTCCTGTGGCACCCGCAATCAGGCCGTGGCGATTTGCCTGCTTTAAACGCAGGGTGCAATGCTTGTCACCGCTGCTTCCCACCCATACTGCCTGTTGATCGTACATAAAATACCTCTCTGAATCCAAACCCTTTTCAGCCGATTAATTGTCTAATTCCTATAGTACACAAAAAAATACCCCCGTGCAAGAAGTGAATCCTGCCGGGGGAGGTGCCGTTTCTTCTATTATAATGCGAGCTTATAAGACGGGGATGCGTCGCCGTTTACTACATAGTACGCCGCATTCTCCTCCGGCTTCACATAGAGCTCAAGGCTCTCGATTTCCGCGGCCGGATTCTCCGCGAGATAAGCCTCCTTGGCGCGCGCCGTGAGCTCTTCGACTGCGAGCTGTCTGCCCTCAAACTCCACAAACACCTTCACGTCTGTCTCTTTGCCGCTCAGTGTCGCACCGACCTTCTTCGCGCGAGACTTGACTGTCTTGCTTGCCTTCTCAACGCTTTCCTTGACCTTACTGCCCTGCTTCTTTGCCTCCTTGCCAAGTTCCTTTGCATCCTCCGCAAGGGACTTTGCCTCGCCGCTGACCGCGGACTTGACGCGCTCCGCAAATGCCTTCACAGGTTCCTTCAGATCTTCCACGGATTTCTTGATTTCTTCCACTTTCTCTTCACGCTGTCCCTTTTTGCTTGCCATTTTCATTCCCTCCGTATTCTGTGTCAAAGCAAACCGGTTACAAATCTATACATCTCATAGATCTTAGTCTGGATTATAAGATTCAAATCTCGCTTTGTCAAACGAATTGCGCTTTCTCTTTGCCTATCCGGCAGAGCTGTGCTAAACTGATTCCAATTTATTGAACCCTGAAAGCGAGGATGGCTTCATGCAGATGAAATTATTACAGGAGCGCATTGTAAAAGACGGTCAGATTGAGGCGGGCAATATTTTAAAGGTAGATTCTTTTTTGAATCATCAGATTGATGTTTCCCTGCTGGAGGAGATTGGCAAGGAATTTCACCGCCAGTTTGCCGGACAGACGGTCAACAAAATTCTGACCATCGAGGCCTCCGGCATTGCCATCGCCTGTATTGCGGCCCGCTATTTTCAGGTTCCCGTCGTCTTCGCGAAAAAGACGCGCTCTCTGAATATTGCGGGAGATGTGTACACGGCAAAGGTGGAATCCTTCACACACAAGAACACCAACGATATCATCGTCTCCAAAAAATTCCTGTCCTCCGGAGACCGTGTCCTGATTGTCGATGATTTTCTTGCGAACGGCAAAGCCATCCTGGGGCTCGCAAAGCTTGTCGAACAGGCGGGTGCTACCCTCGTCGGCGCCGGTGTCGTGATTGAAAAAGGCTTTCAGGACGGCGGTAAGCGTATCCGTGAGGCAGGCATCGACCTCCATTCTCTCGCGATTGTCGAAGAGATGGACACAGAACGCGGCATTCGCTTTCGCGAAGAGACACTTTAACGCTCGCGAATCAATTTTGTCGCGAGCTCAAGCATCTCGAGCGTCAGCTCGTAGCGCTCTCCCATCATGTCATAGACAGCATCTTCCGTCAGCACTTCGGCGCTCGGAAGCGCTGTCAGCTCGCCCCGATCGAAGCGCTTGTTGTCCGCTGTGAAATTGCGGCTATAGTAATATTTGACCAGTTTCCGATAGGCGCGCTGTGAATCCGCAAAGATTCGCAGCGCGTTTTGCATTGCGGCGAGCTCCTCGCGCTGGGACTGTAGAATCTCTTCCATCTCTCTGACGCGCTCTAAGGCGAGTTCCTGACTGCTCTTCTCCATTCCGCTTCCCTCCATATCAATGCCAACTCACTTCTTTTCAAGTAGCAACACTGCCTCCACCCCCGGCGTCCGCGGAAACATATCGACCCCCGCCGCCCGGGTCGTGTGATAGCCGCCCTCCCGCAGAATCTCGAGATCGGTGAGCAGACTCGAGGGCTTACAAGAGACATAGATGATGCGCGATACCCCATAGCGGATTAACTTGCGCAACGCCTTCGGATTCACACCCTCGCGCGGCGGATCCAGAATGATGATGTCCGGCTTCTCTTCGATTTCATCAAGCACTTTTAATACATCACCCGCGATAAAGTGGCAATTCCGCACGCCGTTTCGCGCCGCATTTTCCCTTGCGGCAATCACAGCCTCCTCAACCAGTTCTACGCCGACCGTACGCTCTGCGTGTTTTGCGACGAGCTGGGCAATGGTGCCCGTGCCGGAATAGAGGTCAAATACCACCTTACCGCCGGTCTCGCCGACATACTGTCCCACTTTTGCGTAGAGCAATTCCGCGCCGTCCGCGTTGTTCTGGAAAAAAGAAAAGGGCGTAATCACGAAGCGGAGTCCCGAGAGTTCCTCCTCAAACTGCGCCACACCGAACAGCGCTTCCGTCCGCTCGCCCTTAATCGCATCGGCGACCGAATCGGTCACGGTGTGTAGCACGCCCTTCAGTGTTGCCGCAAAGGGAAGACTGACCATCCGTTGCCGCCAGGCAGTGAGCAATTCCGCTTCCTCCTCTTTCGGCAGCTGGGAACTTGTGACCAGGTCAAGCAGCAATTCCTTTCGATGTGTGCCGCGCCGCACGAGCAGATAGCGGAGATACCCCTCGTGACGCATCTTATGATAATAGGAAATATTGCGCTCCCGGAAGAACCGCAAAGTCTCCCGAAGCGCAAGATTAAAGTCCTCGTGCACCAGCTCACAGCGATCTGTCTCCACAATGTCGTAATGGCTGCCCCGCTTATGCATACCGAGACAGAGCGGGCCGTCCCGGTAGGCATCTCCGAACGAATACTCCATCTTCATGCGGTAGCCTTCTGCGAGTGGGCTCGGCGTGAGTCCCTCCCAGAGAAAGTCCTCTCGCACAGCCTCTCCGAGAAGGCGCTCTAACAGCTCACTCTTTAGCGCCAGTTCCTCTTCGTAGGGCAATGTCTGGTAGAGACAGCCTCCGCAGCTGCCGACCGCCGGACAGCGGCTCTCCCGCGTCTCACAGGCGCCCGGCTGCAGGGTCTCTAACACCCTGCCCTCCGCACTTCCCTTTCGCGCCTTGGTCACGCGATATGCGACCTCTCGTCCCGGTACGGCGTGCTTCACCAGCACCTTCCCGTCCTCCCGCACAATGTAGCCGCGATCCGGAAATCGGTACTCCGAAATGATGCCGCGTGCTTCCTCTCCCTTTTTCATGCCCTCTGTCCTCTCTCTTTCAAAAAGAGGGCGCGTCTTTTCGGCGCGCCCTCTCTAAACCACATTTTCCGCTTATATTGCTTACTCCTTATCTTCTGCCTTGGCGTCCTTCTCGTCCTCTTCGTCCTCGTCACCGAAGGCAATCAACTCGTCGTCGTTAAAATCGTCGTCGAAATCGTCGTCAAACTCATCTTCCGCCGGCGTAACAAAGCGATAAACGGCATAGGCGATGCCTGCGACCGCCGCGACAATGCCGAGGATTGCGAGCGCAATGACAATCACATCGCGCGTCTTGCTCTTCGCCTCTTTCTTCTTCATGGAACTCACAAGCTCATCCAGTTTCATCAATGTGCTGAAATTGTCCATACTCTCCTCCCAGGTTCTCTATGTCATTTGACACAATGCATGATTAACAGCTTCACTATAGCATAAAGCCTTTTGGTTGACAAGCAGAGCGGGCCTCTCTAAAATAAGCTTATTGTGCACTTTTACAGATTTCAACATCGGAGGTTTTTTGAATGTCGTCAAAAGTTGAGAGAAGCAGTTTCTCCTCCCGCCTCGGCTTCGTGCTGTCTGCGGCAGGCTCCGCCGTCGGACTGGGGAATATCTGGCGCTTCCCGTATCTCGCCGCAAAATACGGCGGCGGCATCTTTTTGCTGGTTTACCTGCTCCTGGTTCTGAGCTTCGGCTATACCATGATTGTCGCCGAGAGCGCCCTCGGGCGGCGCACCAAAAAGAGCCCGGTCGGCGCTTTTACACACTACGGCAAAGACTGGATGTTCCGCTTCGGCGGCTGGATCAACGCCGTCATCCCGATTCTGATTGTCCCGTATTATTCGGTCATCGGCGGCTGGGTCTCCAAGTATCTCTATGCCTACTGCCGCGGAGAGGTCACGGCGCTTGCGAGCGACGATTACTTCGGCAGCTTCATCACGAACGGCGGAAAAACCGAATTCTGGTTTCTCCTCTTCAGCGCAGCCACGATGTTCATCATCTATATGGGGGTGCAAAACGGCATTGAACGCGTCTCGACGATTATGATGCCGATCCTGATTGTGCTCGCCGTCGCCATTGCCATCTACGCGGTCACGCGTCCCGGCGCCCTGCAGGGTGTCTCCTATTTTCTGGTGCCGAATTTCCGGAACTTCTCCTGGATGACCGTCGTCGCCGCGATGGGACAGATGTTCTACTCGCTCTCGATTGCGATGGGCATTCTGATGACCTTTGGCTCCTATATGAAGGACGATATCTCGATTGAAGAGGCGACGCGCCATGTGGAGCTCTTTGACACCGCGATTGCAATTCTCGCAGGCCTCATGATTATCCCGGCTGTCTTCGCCTTTTCGGGCGGCAATCCGAATGTCTTAAAGGCAGGTCCCTCGCTCATGTTCATCACAATGCCGAAAATTTTCGCGAGTATGGGCCTTGGCCAGCCGGCTGGCATCATGTTCTTCCTGCTGGTGCTCTTTGCGGCTCTGACCTCGGCAATCGCGCTCGCGGAGAGCGCTGTCTCCACCTTTGAAGATGAGCTGCACTGGAGCCGGAAGCGTTCCAGCCTGGTCGTCTTCGCCCTGATGCTCGTGCTCGGCAGTCTCAGCGCCCTCGGCTACGGTCCGCTCGCCATGGTGCACATCATCGGCATGCAGTTGCTCGACTTCTTTGACTTCCTGACCAATTCCGTGATGATGCCGATTGCCGCGATGACCACCTGCCTTCTGATTGTCCGCGTAGTCGGCGTCAACACCGTCGCGGAGGAAGTGACAAAAGACGGCGCCCCGTTTAAGCGCCGCCTGATCTTCAACTTTATGATTAAGTATCTTTGCCCGTTCTTTGTCGCAATCATCCTGTTCAGCTCGATCGCAAGTCTGTTCGGCTGGATTAAGATGTGATTTTTTCGAGCTTTGCAAAGCACGCGAGCATCTTCCTCACACCGAGCTCATCGAAGTCGACCGTCACTTCATAATCCTTTTTGCCATCCTTGATTTCCGTAACGCTCCCCTCTCCGAAGCGTGCATGCCGGACACGGTCGCCGACTTCATAGGGGAGCGTTTTCATGCGCTCCACCTGAAATACCTTGCCAAAAGCCGCGGGTTTCGTCTCTGTAAACAGCGCATCCGTGCGACGCGGCTCCTTTTCGGCGCGCAGATTGTCGCGACTATTCGCGCTTCTCTCCTCCGCAAGCACTTCTCGCGGAATTTCCGCGAGGAAGGAGGACTCCGGATGAAAGCGGAGTTCGCCGTTCACAACACGCGACTTTGCCGAGCTCAGCGTGAGGCGTTTCTTCGCACGGGTAATGCCGACATAGCAGAGACGCCGCTCCTCTTCCATTTCCTCGTCATCGCCGATACTCCGGTTGCCGGGAAACAGTCCTTCCTCCATGCCGCTGATATAGACTTCGTCGAACTCGAGTCCCTTCGCCGCGTGCAAGGTCATCAGCGTCACGCGCTCACCCTCTTCCGTGCGGTCAATGTCGGCGACCAGTGCGACTTCCTCGAGGAAACGATCGAGCAGCGGCATATCCGGCGGGAGCTCCCCATCCGCGCGGTCAGACAAGTCGCTTGTATCGCGCGCAAAGTCCACAGCTTTGGAAATCAGCTCGTCGATATTCTCAAGACGCGACTGCGCCTCCACTTCGCCTTCCTCTTTGAGCGCCTCCAGATAACCGGACTTATCCAGCACGAGGCGAATCAAATCGGCAATCGAGCAGCTTTCAGCCGCCATCCGAAACTCTCCGATCAGATTTACAAAGCGCTGTATTTTCTCACCTGCACGCCCCGCCACCCCGGCGGCCGGCGCCTCGCGAAGCGCCTCGAAAAAGCCAAGATCCCGCTCCGCCGCAAACGCGGAGACCGCTGTGACCGTCGCCGCGCCGATGCCGCGTTTTGGCACATTCAGGATGCGCTGCACCGCGAGATCATCAGCCGCATTGGCAACGGTCTTTAAATAGGCGAGAATGTCTTTGATCTCGCGCCGCTGATAGAAGTTTACGCCGCCGACCAGACGATACGGAATACCTGCCGCCACAAAGCGCTCCTCCAGCACGCGGGACTGCGCATTGGTGCGGTATAGCACGGCAAAGCGCCCGTAATCGCCCCCGACAGCCCGCGTCTTGATTTCGGCTGCGATTTCCTCCGCCTCTTCCGCGGCGCTCGCATAGCGCCTGAGCTGCACTTTCTCACCGCTCTCCGCCGCAGTCCAGAGACGCTTTTCTTTTCGCCCCGCATTGTTCTGAATCACGCCGTTGGCTGCCTCCAAAATGTTTCCGCTCGAGCGGTAATTCTGCTCGAGTTTCACGACCTTGGCCCCCGGAAAAGCCTTCTCAAAATTCAATATGTTGTGAATATTCGCGCCGCGGAATTTATAAATCGACTGGTCATCATCTCCGACCACGCAGAGATTCCGATACTTTTTTGCGAGCAGCTCAATCAGGCGGAACTGCACGCTGTTCGTGTCCTGGTACTCATCCACCATAATATAGCGAAAGCGCTCCTGATAGTAGGCGAGAACATCGGTGTCCGCCTCGAAGAGCTGCACCGTCTTGAACAGAAGGTCGTCAAAATCCAGCGCGTTGTTCTTCCGCAGCAAATCCTGGTAGGCGCGATAGCAACGCGCAATGCGGGCTGTCTGAAAGTCCGTCGCCTCGCTCTCAAAGCGCACGCTGTCCACCATCTCGTTTTTGGCCGTGCTGATTGCGGAAAGCACTGCTCTCTCGCGCAGCGACTTCGGATCAATCTGCAGTTGCTTTAACACTTCCCGCATCGCGGCCTTCTGGTCATCGGCGTCGTAAATCGTAAAGTGATTGTCGTAGCCGATGCGGTCAATGAAGCGCCGTAAAATACGCACGCAACTCGAATGGAAGGTTGCGACCCAGATTGCCTCCGCACCGCTCTCGACCAGTGCGTCTACGCGGCTTCGCATCTCGGCAGCCGCTTTGTTCGTAAATGTGATGGCGAGGATGTTCCACGGCGATACCTGTTTCTCCCGAATCAGGTAAGCAATGCGATGGGTCAGCACGCGCGTCTTGCCGGAACCCGCTCCCGCGAGAATCAGCTCCGGCCCCTCCGTCCACTCCATCGCCTCGCGCTGGCGTTCATTCATCTGACTTGTCACTGTCACACTTCTCCTTTCCGGGCATGAGTCCCAGACGCTGCAGACTCAGATCGCAAAAACCGGTTCCCGCATTCAGCGCGCGGTTCACGCGGCTGATGGTCGCCGTGGAAGCACCCGTCTCTTCCGCAATTTCAAGATAGGTTCTGCCGCGGCGCAGCATGAAAGCCACCTCATAGCGCTGCGACAGCGAGAGCAGTTCATTCACTGTGCAGATATCCTCAAAAAACTGATAACACTCTTCGCGATTTTGCAAAGTCAAAATAGCATCAAACAGGCGGTCCGCCGCCGACGAATGCAGCTTGTGATTCATGTTCCGTCCTCTCGTCCTGCGTTTTTTTCGAGTGTAGCACGACAGCGCATTGAAGTAAACCGGACGAAGCAGGCATTGCAAGCACGTGCACTTTGTACTATAGTAAAAATGTTAATCGTTGAAAGAAAAAATGAGGAGGAAGTCTTAGCTATGCCCAATTATTCTTACGGCGGCGGCGGACGTCGGTTCCATTCGAGACGCCGCAGAAACAGAGCGCTGCCGCTTCCGCTCTTGCTCGGTGTGCTTGTACTCGCACTCCTGGCAGTTGCGCTTGCATTCTTTCTGCGTCGCCCGAAAGGGGATAAACCCGCCGCGGCACATGCGGACACCAAGAAGACCACCGAGGAAAGCACGACAGCAGAGGTGAAATCCGAGGACATCCTCGCGGATGCCGAAAAGAAGGCTGCCCAGTACGATTACGACGCTGCGATTGCCGCGATTCAGGCAGACGAAAAGACGGCGCAGTCCGAGGCCGGACAGGCTGCGATTGCGAAGTACAATGAAGTCAAGGGAACTCTGGTGCGCCAGGACCCGCAGAAAATCACACATGTCTTCTTCCACACGCTCATCATGGACAACAAAAAGGCCTTTGACGGCGATGACCGTCAGAACGGCTATAACGATGTCATGACGACGAAGTCCGAGTTCGAGAAGATGATGCAGGCGATGTACGACAAGGGCTATGTCTTAGTCCGGATTCACGATGTCGCACACGAGGAGGACGATCCGGCGACCGGCGGCAAGAAGATGGTCTGGGGCGATATTATGCTTCCGCCCGGCAAGACCGCCTTTGTCCTCTCTCAGGATGATGTCAACTATTACGAGTACATGAACGGAGATGGCTTTGCGAAGGATATCATAGTCGGGCCAAATGGAAAGCCCATGAACGAGATGGTCATGGACGACGGTTCCGTTTCGGTAGGCGCCTACGACCTGATTCCGATTCTCGACGAGTTTATTGAGAAGCACCCGGACTTCTCCTACCGCGGCGCAAAGGGCATCATTGCCGTGACCGGTTACAACGGCGTCTTCGGCTACCGCACCGATCCCTCCTACGAGGGCAAGAATCCGAACATTGAGGCGGATCGACAGAAAGTGCGCGAAGTTGCCCAGTGCCTCCGGGATGACGGCTGGGAGCTTGCCTCCCACAGCTGGGGACACCGGAACTACGGAAAGATTCCGTTTGCCGAGCTCGAGACCGATAACCAGAAGTGGCAGGACTATGTGGGTAAGCTGATCGGCGGCACCGACATTCTCATCTTCCCCTTCGGCGCGGATGTCGGCGACTGGCATCCCTACAAGGATGACAACGAGCGCTTCCAGTATCTCTATAAGAGCGGCTTCCGCTACTTCTGCAATGTGGACTCGAATCAGTACTTTGTGCAGAAGGGCACGGATTACCTGCGCCAGGGCAGACGAAATCTGGACGGCTATCGACTCTGGCAGGATATGACCGTCAAGAATCACACCAGTGATTTGTTTAACGCCTCGGATATCTTTGATAAGGACAGACCGACACCGGTTCCGGACTACAAGGGAGGCTGATCGTGACTGATTGATTCGAAGGAATCATAAAAGAGCCCGGGGTTCACTTGATGTATCAAGTGAACCCCGGGCTCTTGATTTTTTACTTTACCTGCTGATACGGTCTCAGTTTCCGACGATCAAGTCAAAAATCTCTTCCGCGCGGTCCGCAATCCGCTTGGCGCCGAGCGCTTCCAGTGCCCCGCGGCTCCGGAATCCCCAGTCCACGGAAATGCAGTCCATGCCGCTGTTCTTCGCGGTCAGCATATCCACCTCGGTGTCCCCGATATAGACAGCCTCTTCCGGTCTGACCTGCAGAGACTCGAGAACGGCAAACACCATATCCGGCGCCGGTTTCCGGCGAATGTCCGGGCGCTCTCCCTTCGCCTCTTCAAACAGTCCCTCAAAGTGCACGCGATTTAAGATTTGCACCGCATCGTCCAGCTTATTGGAGACCACGGCAATGCGGACACCTGCTGCCTTCAGTTTTTTCAAAAGGGCGAGTATCCCCGGATAGGGTCCCGTCGCATCGTCACAGTGCGCGCCGTAATAGGTCGCAAAGGCCGAAATTACGGCATTTGCCGCTTCGTCCGTGATGCCGAATGCCGCTGCGCTCTTTGTCACGCCAAGCGCACCGACTTCCGCGAGAGAATACCCTTTCTCGACCGCGAGCGCACGCTGCGCTGCGACTTCCGCGCCGCTCCCGAAGAAGTGGCGTACATCATCCTTCGTAAAATCCGCGCGATGTCCGGTCAGACGGCAGGCTTCATTCAACGAAACCGTCAAATCTGTGATGGTATCCAGAATTGTGCCGTCCATGTCAAAGACAGCCGCGCGGTAGTGTTTTGTCTCACTCATCTATCTTCCTCCGCGTCAGCCGAAGGTCGCGACTTCGGCAATCGGGCCTGTCCGCGTGAGTTCCTCCGCGTACAGAACAGGGCCCTCGGCGCCGTACTCGCGCGCATTCTCCTTCCGGATCTTGGCATGAACCTTTACCCAATCTCCTGTCTTGAAATTCTGTGCGCCCGCATAGTGGCAGAGCAGACCGCAGAACCTAATATCCGCCTCACAGCAGGTCATCACCTTTCTGCCCGGAATCACCACATCGGCCGGTGCCCCCTTCGGACGCATCAGTTCCGCGGTGAAGCTGACCTCCTTGCCGTCATACTTCTCCGGCCGGTCCATCGCATCGACATAGAAAATCGCAAACATATCCGGGCTAAGCTCCAGATGATCTGCCTTTAAGTCATAGGGCAGCTCAATGCTGAAATCGCCGCGAATCTCGCCGTCTTTTCCCTCAAACACAATCTCGGCATCCGGCGCCATGGCTTTCAGGGAGAGATGGTAATTTCCGAGCTTCTCCTCCGAAATATCGTCCGCGCGGTTGCAGATGATGAGCTCCGTATCGTTCAGCATCGGGCCGAGAAACGCCCGCATATTTTTCAAATAAAGGTCCAGCGTGCTCGTGTCGAAAATACTGATCTGCTGGTTCAAAAACCACTCGTCCGGCAGTTCCAGACTGTCCTGCCGCCAGAGGCCGTTCCACTCAATCAGGACGCGCTCCGGGTGAAACTCTTCGCCGAGCGCGCGGAGCGCCTCTTTGGTGCACTCCTCCTGACTCTCAAAGTAAATTGCCGCCGTATTGTACTTCTTTAACAGGGCCTCCGGGTATTCCTCTTCGCCCTCCTCGCAGACCAGGAGCAAAGTCTTGCCCTCTGTCTGAAAGTAGGATTGCTCCATCGTAAAGCGGAGAAACTGTGTCTTGCCCGCCTCGAGGAAGCCGTTGATTACGAATACCGGTGTCTTCTCTTCTTCTCTCTCAAATTGCTCTGCCATTGCTTATGCCTTGAACTCCCTTGTGATTGCCTCTTCCTTGAGCTCACTTCCGATTACGCAGACCTTGCCGCTTGCCTCCGCTGCCCCGCGGCGAATCTCGGTCTCGCCCGGCACCAGATCAAAGTGGAACCATGCGCCGCCGTCCGCACTCGGCACCATACCCTTTGCGCGCACCACCTTGCCGAACTCCTCGCTCTCCGCAATTCTGAGAAGCAGTGCGTGCAACTTATCCTCAGTAAAGGCCGGGACATTCTCAAGGCCGACACTGTCGAATACCTCATCGGCATCGTGGCCGTGGTGATGGTGGTGATGATCATGGCCGCAGCAGCAGTGTCCGTCCTCATCGTGGTGATGATGATGCTCGTGCTCCTCCTCATCGTGGTGATGGCAGTGCTCGTGCTCTTCCTCGTCGTGGTGATGGCAGTGCTCGTGCTCTTCCTCGTCGTGGTGATGGCAGTGTTCGTGCTCTTCCTCGTCGTGGTGATGATGATGCTCGTGCTCTTCCTCGAGCTCCTCAAAAAGCTCTGCCTTCAGATCGACCGGATGCTCAAGAATTTCAAGCAGCTTCTCACCGGACAAATCCGCGAGCGGCGTCGTGATAATCGTCGCATCCTTGTTGATCTCGCGAATCAGCTGAATGGCCTCGTCAATCTTCTTCTGGTCTGCGACATCTGTCCGGGAGAGCACAATGGTCTTTGCGTACTGTACCTGGTTATTAAAGAACTCGCCGAAGTTCTTGATGTAGAGTTTTGCCTTCTTCACATCGACCAACGTGACCGCGGAATTGCCCGCGACCGGAAGCTCTTCCTCGACATCCGCGACAGCGCGCATCACGTCCGAGAGCTTGCCGACACCGGAGGGCTCAATGATCACGCGGTCCGGCGTATACTTTGTGAGGATTTCCTTTAGCGAGCTCGCAAAATCGCCGACGAGCGAGCAGCAAATGCAGCCGGAGTTCATCTCCCGCACCTCAATGCCGGAATCTTTTAAGAAGCCGCCGTCGATGCCGATCTCGCCGAACTCGTTTTCAATCAGCACCACCTTCTCGCCGGCGAGTGCCTCCGCGAGCAGTTTCTTGATAAAGGTTGTCTTTCCCGCACCGAGAAAGCCCGAAATAATATCTACCTTGGTCTTTGCCATCTCTGTTTCCTCCGTTTTTGTTCTACTCCTCATAGAATGAATAAAGCATAGCACAAGTGCTATGCTTTGACTAGCCTCTCGCCCCGCACAAGCTGGCAGGCAAATGTTTTAAAACTTCCGCTGTGAGCAGCCCGATCAGCGCTCCCATGATGACACCCGCGAGCAACAGAAGCGGAAAATACCAGAACAGTCCTCTGTTCTGGACGACCAGACTTGCAACAATCAACTGCCCCAAATTGTGAAAGACAGCGCCGAGCACACTGACGCCGAGCTCGCTGAATCCGCCGCTCCGCTTCGCCAGGGCAGCCGCCGTCAGACTGAGCGCCGCACCCGAGAGACTGTAGAGTATCGCAGCCATATTGCCAAACAGAAAACCAGTCAGCACAATGCGTAGCACAGAGAGCAGCACCGCGCGCCGGATGCCGAACAGATAGAGGCAGACCAGACTCGCGAGATTTGCAAGTCCCAGCTTGACGCCGGGGATGCCGATTGAGAGAGGAAGTAACACTTCTACATAACTCAGCAGCAATGCAAGCGCGAGCAAAATTCCGAAAGCCGCGTTGGCCGCCGCCTGTCCCCCTCTTCTCATGCTTCCGCTCCGCTCTGATTCAGGCAATGTTCACGCCGACCACCGAAACATTCACCTCGATGACCTTGAGTCCCGTCATGTTCTCGATTGCCGCGACGACCTTGTCCTGCACTTCCCTTGTCACCTTCGGGATATTGTAGCCGTACTTGATGTTGATGGCGAGTTCCGCGGAGACATGCTCTTCCGTGACTTCCACCTTCACGCCGCGCGACGCATTCTTAAAATTCAGGCGGGAAGCGAGCTCCTTCGTGAGTTTTCCGCCCAGGGAATCCACGCCTTCCACTTCCGTCGCCGCCAGTCCCGCAATCACAGCGACGACCTCGTCCGCAATGCAAACTTCTCCGATGTTCTTCTCCGTGTTGTTCTCTTCCATCTGCCGTCGTCCTCCTGTCAAACGAAATTCTGCTTTGCTCTGTTTAGTATAGCAAATTTATCGTGTCGGTACATACTATTTGTGATACGGCGCACCTGTCCGGATGCGATAGCTCCGATAGAGCTGTTCGAGGAACAGCACGCGCATCAACTGGTGCGGAAAGGTAAAATCCGAAAAGCTGAGATGCAAGGCAGCGCGCGCACTCACCTCCGGAGAGAGCCCGAGAGAACCGCCGATTACAAAACAGAGCTCTCCGCGGCTTCGCTCTTCCAGCTTTTCCATTTCCGCCGCGAAGCCTTCCGAATCAAACTTTTTCCCCTGAATTTCCAAGGTCACGACAAGGGAACGGGCATCCATCTTTTCGAGCAGACGTTCGCCCTCTTTTTGCCGAACGCGACGCGCAGCCGCGCTGTCTATGGCATCCGGTGTCTTTTCATCTTTCACCTCAATCAGGCGAAACTTGCAGTAGGCGGATAGCCGCTTTTCATATTCCGCGACAGCCTCGCGCCAGTACCTCTCCTTCAGACTACCGACCGTAAGTAAGGTCACATTCATTCTGTCGCCCGGAAGTAGTAGCCGACGCCCCACTTCGTGTGCACATAGCGCGGCGCCGAGGGCGAGGGCTCAATCTTTTCGCGGAGCCGCCGCACATGGACATCGACCGTTCGCACATCGCCCGTATCTGTGTTTCTGTTCTCCCAGATTGCCGCCAGCAGCTTTTCCCGGCTGAATACCTTGTCCGGATTCTTCATGAGCAGCACTAAAATGTCAAACTCCCTCGCGGTCAGATTGACCTCCTGCTTGCCGAGCATGACCCGCCGCGACTCGGTGTCGACCGAAAGCTCGCCCGCCGTGAGTTGCGAGCTGTTCTCGACTTCCCGCTGGTTCTTTTGGTTACGGCGGAGAATGGCTTTGATGCGCGCCTTGACTTCGAGAATGTTGAAGGGCTTGGTGAGGTAGTCGTCGACGCCCTTATCGAACGCGAGAATCTTATTCATGTCCTCCAGCTTTGCCGTCAGCATGATAATCGGCACATCCGAGAACTCGCGCACGGCCTGACAGACTTCCATGCCGTCCATGCCCGGAAGCATGAGATCGAGAATCACCAGATCATAGGACTTCTCCCGGATTTTTTTCAGCGCAGACTCTCCGTCATAGGCTGCATCCACCTCCATCCCATCTGCCTGCAGACTAAAGCTGATTCCCTTCACAATCAGTTTCTCATCGTCTACAACCAAAATCTTAGTCATTCTCCCTCTCCTCACTCTGAGACCGTGATACTGTCCTTTAACTTTTCAAACGCCTTTTCTTTGATGCCCGGAATTTTCTTAATTTCCTCCGTGCTCTTGAATTTCCCGTGTTCCTTCCGGTACGCGAGAATCTGTTCCGCCTTCCGCTCGCCGACACCCGGGAGACGCATGAGCGCTTCTTTGTCCGCGCGGTTTAAATCCACTTTGCCGCTCACAGCGCTCTCCTCCGCAAGCACTTCCGCCGTACCGCGGGCTGCCTCTTCTACAGTCGGCACGCGGACCATGCTGCCGTCCTCGACCACCGCCGCGAGATTCACGGCATCCTGCGCCGCATTCTCCGAAAAACCGCCGGCAAGCGCCAACACTTCGTGTAAGCGCGCGCCCTTCGGAACTTCGTAGACAGCCGGATGCACGACGGCGCCGCAGAGGTAAATGCTGACCTTCTGCGCCGCGCTTTCCGCCGTCTGTGCGGTCTCTGCCGTACCACTCTCCGCTGCCGCTATGTCCTTCTTGCCGCGCGCCGCTTTTGCTTCCGGTTCGCTTTCCGCTATGCTGCCCGCGTAGGTCTCACAGCGAAGGCTACCGCCTAGCGCCGAAGGCCTTCGCCGCAGCCCGAAGAATAAAATCAGAGCAACAACCGGCAAGAGCAAGGGAATCAAACAGAGCAGCTTTTTCTTTTTCCATTTTCGAAACACGACAGCCTCCTCTCGGAGCTGCCGAGCCTGCACTCTTATTGTACCGACTTATTGGAAGAAACTCAAGCGCCCGTGTTTGGTTTACAACAACCGTCGCGCCGCTGCCTGCACCAGGTGTTTTGCGAGTACCGAAGTCGTGACCGCACCGATGCCGCGCGGCACAGGCGTGAGCGCCGCCGCGAGGTCAGAGAGCCCCTCGGGGTTCACATCGCCGCACAAATTGCCGTTCTCATCCGCGTTGATGCCGACATCGAGAATCACACAGCCCTCCGATACATAGTCGCGGTCAATGAGCTTTGCTCTGCCCGCCGCCACCGCGAGAATCTCCGCCTTTTTGCACTCTTCCTTCAGATCCTTGGTCTGGGTGTGGCAGATGGTCACCGTCGCATTGTCCCGGAGAAGGAGCATCGCGAGCGTCCGCCCCACGACGAGACTGCGTCCCACGACCACCGCACGCTTCCCGTGCACCGGCACTTCATAGGTGCGGAGCGTCTCCATCACAGCCTCCGCCGTACAGGGCGCAAAGCCGGCCTCTTCTCCCGCAAAGACGCGGGCAATGTTGACCGGCGAAATACCGTCTAAATCTTTCTCGGGATCAATCATCTGCTCGGCCCGCCGTACATCCAGCTGCTCCGGCAGCGGCTTTAACAACAGCACGCCGTCGATGGCCGAATCCGCATTGATTTCCCGGAAGCGCTGAAAGAAAACTTCCGGCGTCACATCCTCCGGAAACACAAAGGTCTTGACGTCCAGACCGAAATTCTGCATGCGCTTTTTTGCGCCTTTTTCATAGGAGAGCTGCGGCACATTCTCGCCGACCCGCACAATCGCAAGGGTCGGCACATAACCGCCCAGCGCCTCCAGGGTTTTTTCCGTCTCCGCCCGGATGGCATCCACCACCTGCTGTCCTGTGAGTTCCCTCATACTGCTTTCATCCTCTCTGATTCCTTCTGCTCACGCAACAATAGTTTAGTATACCTTAAAGCGCGGAAAATCGAAACAAAAACCTTTAATTTACATAATATAATTATGTCTATTTTCGTTCTCTTCCGTGCGACTGTCGGCGCCGTTCTTCCGCTCGTCATCGCCCGAATTTGATTCTCTCCGAAAACGGATTTTTCAGACCGCCGCTCGGCATTTATTGCTTGCGTCTTTCGGGAAATCGTTGTACGGTTATAAATCATATACCTATGCGATTTGCACACCGCAATACCTGTCTGAAAGGGGATTTTCATGGCGAAATTAAAGGAAAAAGTTGTTCTCGCTTATTCCGGCGGCTTGGACACCACAGCGATTATCCCGTGGCTCAGGGAGCACTTTGACTATGAGGTCATCTGCTGCTGTGTCGACTGCGGTCAGGACAGCGAGCTGCGCGACCTCGAGGAGCGCGCAAAACTTGCCGGCGCTTCCAAGCTCTATCTCTTCGATGAAAACGACAGTTTCGCAGACGACTACATTTTGCCTTGTCTGCAGGCCGGACTCGACACGGAGCAGGCCGCCCTCCTCGGCAATGCACTGTCCCGTCCGCTGATTGCACAGAAACTCGTGGAACTGGCAAGAAAGGAACACGCCGTCGCGATTTGCCACGGCGCAACGGGCAAGGGCAACGATCAGGTTCGCTTTGAGCTGAGTGTAAAAGCCCTCGCACCCGAACTCAAGGTCATCGCCCCCTGGCGCATGACGGAACTCTGGCCCTTCCGCTCCCGCGAGGACGAGCTCGCCTACTGTCGCCAGAAAGGCATTGACCTCCCCTTTGACGCGAGCCATGCCTATTCGCACGACAGAAACCTCTGGCACAGCTCCCATGAGGGTTTGGAACTCGAAGACCCCGCGCAGGAACCCATGTTTGAGGAACTTCTCCGGCTCGGCGTCTCACCGAAGCAGGCGCCCGACACCGAGACCTTGCTTCGCATCGGCTTTGAGGAAGGCGTGCCGGTGAGCCTTGACGGCAAGCGCATGAAGTTCTCCGATCTGCTCCGCAAGCTGAACGAACTCGGCGGCAAGAACGGCATCGGCATCTTTGACATCGTCGAAGACCGCGTCGTCGGCATGAAGGCGCGCGGTATTTACGAGATTCCCGGCATCGCAATCCTGCTCGAGGCAAAGCGAAGCTTAGAAGCCCTGGTGCTCGACGGCGATACCCTTGCCACCAGACGCCCGCTCGGCGAAAAATATGCCTCGCTCCTCTATGCCGGCAAATGGTTCACGCCGCTCCGCGAAGCCCTGCAGACCTTCTTTGCAAGCACACAGAGCACCGTGAGCGGTGAGGTCAGACTGCGCCTCTACAAGGGCAATCTGATTCGCGCCGGCGCAAGCTCCGTCTTCTCTCTCTATGCGGAAGATGTCGCCTCCTTTACGACCGGGTCTCTGTACCACCACCGCGACGCCGACGGTTTCATTGCCCTCTTCGGACTGCCGCTCGAACTCCGCGCGAGAATGTTGCAGCGCGCAGGCGTCGCCGAGGAAGAGTCCGCCCTCATTGAGCTTCCGGCGCTGCCGCTGCCGGTCAAGACAACCGTCAGCAAAGTCAAAAAGGCCGACAAAAAGCAGGCAGTCGGCAAAGTCGCCGAGAAGAAAAAGAGCGGCGAAAAAACCACGGAAAAGAAAAAGACCGTGAAGAAAGAGGCCGACAAAAAGACCGCAGAGAAAAAGACAGGCGCCAAAAAAGTGACGCGAAAAGTCGCGAAAAAAGCGCCCGAAAAGAAGTGAGTGTTTCCGAGCAAGAAAACAGCAGCAGTCCGCTTCGGCGGCCCGCTGCTGTTTCTTTATTTCACGCTGATTTTAACATAACTTCTTTATGTAAACTTTAATCCTCTGTCTGCCGCTTTGCGCGCACGGTTGTCAGAGTGCCATGAGCACCGCACCGAGCGCAATCAGCACACAACCGAGCGCACTTTTCGCCGTGAGTTCTTCTCGCAAAAAGAGAACCGCAAAGAAAATCGTGAACACAATCGAAAGCTTGTCAATCGGCGCGACCTGATTGACGCGCCCGAGTTGCAGCGCGTGGTAGTAACAGAGCCAAGAAGCTCCGGTCGCAAGCCCCGACAAAATGAGAAACAGCCAGCTCTTCTGACTGATTTCGGAAAGCCCCTGCCCCGCATGTGTGAGAAATACCATGCCCCAGGCCATGACGAGCACCACCGCCGTGCGTATTGCCGTCGCAAGGGTTCCGTTGACCCCGTCAATGCCGATTTTTGCGAGTACCGCCGTGAGCGCCGCAAACAAAGCCGAGAGCAGTGCAAAAAAAAGCCACATGCTTTTACCTCCTCCCTTTCTTTCCGCTGTTCTTTCTGTCATTTTAACGCGTAAGCCTCGCCAGCACCTCTTTTTTTTGTTACAATACGACAAAGAAGCGCGACTATGAAGGAGGTACATCAATGGATTACCGCATCGAACATGATTCTATGGGGGAAGTCAAGGTTCCCGCAGACAAGCTCTGGGGTGCACAGACACAGCGAAGCTTCCAGAACTTTGAGATCGGGGATGAGAAGATTCCCGCCGAAGTCATCACCGCCTTTTCCTATCTGAAGGAAGCTGCCGCTCTGGCAAACTGCCGCCTCGGCGTTTTGGACGAGAAGAAGGCAAAGCTCATTTCCGGTGTCTGCGAAGAAATTCGCGCGGGTAAGCTCTGCGGCAACTTCCCGCTCGCAGTCTGGCAGACCGGCAGCGGCACCCAGTCCAACATGAACGTGAACGAGGTCATTGCAAACCGCGGCAACGAAATTGCGGGCGAGAAGCTGTTGCACCCGAACGACGACTGCAACAAGTCCCAGAGCTCAAACGACACCTTCCCGACCGCGATGCACATTGCGGCGGTCCTCACCCTGGAAGATAAGCTTCTGCCCTCGCTCGATGCGCTGATTGCCTGCTTCCGGGAACTTGAGATTCGCTATAAGGGCATCGTGAAGTCCGGTAGAACCCACCTCCAGGATGCAGTTCCGATCTCCTTCTCCCAGGAAATCAGCGGCTGGCGAAGCTCTCTCGAGACCGACCGCGAGCTGATTCGCGCGAGCATTCCGCCGCTCTCCTCTCTGGCGCTCGGCGGCACCGCTGTCGGCACCGGCTTAAACGCGCCGAAGGGCTTTGACACCGAGTCCGCGAAGGCTGTCTCCGAGCTCACCGGCAAGCCCTTCCGCACGGCGGAGAATAAGTACCACGCGCTGACCTCCAAGTCGGAACTGGTCCACTCCCACGGTGCACTCAAGGGACTCGCGGCCGATCTCATGAAGATTGCAAACGACATCCGCTGGCTCTCTTCCGGCCCCCGCTGCGGCCTCGGCGAAATCCACATTCCGGAGAATGAGCCCGGCTCCTCGATTATGCCCGGCAAAGTGAACCCGACCCAGTGCGAATCCGTCACAATGGTCGCGGTTCAGGTCATGGCAAACGACAGCGCGGTCAGCTTTGCGGCAAGCCAGGGCAATTTTGAGCTGAACGTGTTCATGCCGGTCATGATCTACAACTACCTGCAGTCCGCTCGTCTCCTCGCGGATTCCATGCGCTCCTTCCGCATTCACTGCTGTGAGGGCATAGAGCCGAACCGCGAAAAGATGCGCGAGAACCTGCACCGCTCCCTGATGCTCGTAACCTCGCTGAACCCGTACATCGGCTACGAGAACGCAGCAAAGACCGCAAAGCTTGCGTTCAAGGAGAACATTTCCCTGAAAGAAGCCTGCGTAAAACTCGGCTTCCTCACGGAAGAGCGCTTTGACGAAGTCTTCCAGCCGGAGAAGATGGCGAAGGAAGAGGAATAAACGAAGGAAACAAACAGCAGCTCTGTGCGAATTTGATTGCACAGAGCTGCTGTTTATTCTTTTTCACTGCGCTTATTGCGCGGAGACAGGACTCGTTCGAGGGCGCAATCCAAGCCAAAAAACTTTAGATCACAGTCACGCGCGAGGAGTTCATTTCGAATCGTGCCCAGGGCTTCGTAGAAGGCCAGTGCCCGACCGTCTTTAAAATCATTGTACGGTTGCTCTCTCGCCTCTTCCGCCGCCTCCAAGGCGTAGCGCATCACGCGTTCGATGATAAATTGCAGTTCGTCATCTGTAAGCTTCCGCATAGCCGCTCCTCTCTTTCTCTTCTTCAAAGATTCAAGAGACACCGCTCTCAACGCGGTCACAACAGCTCATCCAAATTCATGCCGAGACCAAAAACGTCCGCGTCCAAGTCGTATATTTCCAACTGATTTTTCACAGTATCCAAAACCTCATAGTAAGCCAGCACGCGCCCGCCCTTGGAAGTATCCTGCGGATTTTGCCTCAAATCCGTGACCGCACACAGCGCTTGCTCCAGAATACTTTGAATGGCCGCTTTCAATGCCTCGTCCGCAAGTTCTTGCGTTTCTCTCATCTTCGCTCAGCTCTCTTCTTTCTGTCATTTTTCCGCCAAACAATTATATCACAAACAGCCCCCTGCGAACACTTGTCTGCGTTCACAGAGGGCTGCTCGGGGTGGAGGCTATGGAATGGTTTTACTTCTGCATGATATGAATCGCGAAGCCGCCGTATTCGCCGTCGAGATATACATTTCTGATGCTGCCGTCCTCGAAATACGCGGCAGTCTCCATGCGGAAGGAAAAGCCTTTTTCCCTCAGCTCTTCCACCGCGCTCTTAAGGTTCTCGGTGCGCATTGCGACATGTCCTTTGCTGCCGAGGAAGGGCTGCTTCATGCATTCAAAGTAGGGGCCCGCAAATTCCGACTTCTGACCGTGGCGGGGTTCCAGATTGAAGAGGAGCGATAAGAGCTTTGCGAGCTGCTCCGCTTCTTCGGGGCTTGCGGTATTGATGCCGATATGTTCCAGCGCAAATTGATTTTTCATAGACGACCTCACTTCATCGGAAAGAGGATTACGGCGCCTGCGGTCAGCACAAGTAGGCGAATAAAGTACTGCGGGACCGTAAACTTCCAGAACTCGCCGATCTTATAATTGCCTGCACCCATAATCATGGCCGGCATGCCGTCAATCGGGAGGAAGTGTCCGCACCAGCCGGAAATCACGATGGCTGCCGCTGCCGCGGTCGGATCGAGTCCCAGGTTTACACAGGTTGCGATTGCCATGGGCGCAAAGACATAGACCGTACCGATGGTGGAACCGGTCAGTGTCGCGAGCACACTGGTCAGGATGCAGAACGCGAAAATCAGGACAAAGGGGTTCACATTGCTGCCGAGCATATTTGCGACGGTCTGACCGACCAGGTTCGTTAAGCCGGTATTGCCGAGTGCATCCGCAATGCCGATGACACCGGCGGACATCAGGATAATCGGCGCGCTGATTGCGCTTCTCACCTCATCAAAGCTCAGAACTCCCGCAATCAGGAGTACCGCGACCGCGAGCGCCGTAATGGCGTAGCCTGCATCACCGATTTTGCTCTGCAGTACCATACCGACCACTGCAATCACAAAGCTCACATAGGTAATCATTTCTTTCCGGCTGTCGAGCGTGACTTTTTTCTCAAGCTTGCTCTCATCCGCCTTCTGGCTGGTAATCGGGTGATCCGGCATAATGCGATACGCAAGGACACACCATGCAAAGAAACCGAGCGAGAGACAGAGGTTCACAAGCGAGAACTTCACGAGGTTCACATTCGAATTGATGCCAACACTCTGCAGCACCGCAATCACAATGCCGTACTGGAGCGCCGTGTTGAACGGGAGCAAAGGATGGTTTGCCGCAAAACCGGCGGGCATCAACACACGGGACGGCGGCAGTGCTCTCGAATCCGGCAAGTTGGAGAGGAGACCGATTACCAAGACGTAATAAGCAGTGGAGCCGGTTCCGAAGAGGCTGCAGCCCAGCATGACAACCAGAATCAAGAGGATGTAGGCCTTGAAGCCGCCGTGTGCCGCGAGGTTGAACATTGTCTCTTTAAATCGGACCAAGAGGCTGGTCTTCTGCAACGCAGCGATGATTGCCATGAAGGAAGCAAGCATCACAATGGTCGAGTTCGAGAAGCCGCCGAAAGCTGTCTTGATGTCCGTGACACCGAGCACCACCATGAGGAGCAGGGCAATGAGCGGCGGCGCGCCGAACGGCAACTTGTCGACCATGATCAAGACGATCATGAGAACGGTAATTGCCAGCGCAAGTATCATAGGTGTTGTCATACCGAAATCCTCCTTCAAACTTTTCGTTCATTTGTCTCAAGTATACCGATATACCGCTGACTCTCCCACTGCACTGTTTCTCATCTTCGTTCTCTTTTGAATCATTTCTTATTTTCTTTTTCACAATTAAAAATATAGTTCTAATTTGAAACATATACCTGAAAGAAAAAGAGAAAGCTGTCCTTGTTTGGAACAGCTCTCTTCTGTCGCACAACGCACTCAGTTATTTCTCTGTTTTGCTCTGCCAAGCGCCATGCGCGTCGCATACTTCATCGCATTGATCAGGCTCTTCTCGTTGCCGTTGCCCTTGCCGGCATGGTAAAAATCGGTGCCGTGATCCACACTCGCGCGGACAATGGGTAAGCCAAGCGTCACATTGACGCCCTCCACAGCCTTCCAGTCCTTTTTTTCACGGTCGTAGACAAAGCCGACCGTCTTTAACGGAATATGGCCCTGGTCGTGGTACATACAGACCACAATGTCATACCAGCCCCCGAGTGCCTGCGAGAACACGCTGTCCGGCGGGCAGGGTCCTGTGACACCGGTAATGCCCTCGGCCTTTGCCGCCTCGATTGCGGGGGTAATCTCCTCGATTTCCTCCCGTCCGAAAAGACCGTTCTCGCCGCAGTGCGGATTGAGCCCGGCAACCGCAATGCGCGGATGCTCGATGCCCATGTCTTTGCAGGCCCGGTTTGCAATCTCAATGACCTCGAGCACGCGCGCTTTTTTTACACGCTCGCAGGCTTCGCGGAGCGAGACATGCGTCGAGACATGCACCACACGGAAATCGTGGTGGGCAAGCATCATCGTGTATTTCTTGGTTCCGGTGTAGGTCGCATAAATCTCCGTGTGACCGTCAAAATGCGTGTAACCGTCCGAGCGCGCGCCCTTATCCTGTGCAAGCGCCATATTCATAGCCTCTTTGTTCAGCGCATTCGTGCAGGTTGCATCCACCTCACCGGCCATCGCAAGCGCAATGACCTTTTTTACACACTGAAACGCGGCATTGCCGCCCTCGGCGCTTACCTTGGCAAGCTCAAATCGCTTCACATCCGCAATGAGCGGCAGATGCAGCACGTCCACGGTTCCCGGCTGAAAAAGTGCATCCGCAACCTTTTCACAGCGGTGAATCTTAATTTCCGGATGCCCCACAAAGCCCTTCGCCTGCTCCATGATATCGGCGTCGCCGATGATAAGCGGGCGGCAGAACTCGTATTGTGCGGGGTCTGCGAGCGCCTTAATACTGATTTCCGGTCCGGTCCCGGCCGGATCACCCATTGTAATACCGACAATCGGTCTGTTTTCCATACTGACTCCTCAGGCGAGCCCGCGCGCCTTGTTTCGATCCAGAAGTTCCCGAAGCGCCTCAATGCCCTCTTCCGGTACATAGGAGAACGGCGCGCGGCATTTCCCGACCGGATAGCCGAGAAGCTCGACTGCCGTCTTGATAATCGTATTCGGGTTACCGTAGCGGAAGATGCTCTGCAGCTCGGAAATTGCTTCCTGCGCCTCCTCCGCCCCCCTAGCATCACCTGCAAGCCACTTGTCGTAGATACTCGCAAGTGTCTTCGGCCAGATATTTGCGCGCCCCGCAATGCCGCCTGCGCCGCCTTCCTTGAGGCAGCTGAGAATCGCGCCGTCATTGCCCGCGAGAATCGCAACTTCCTTGGAAAGTTCCTTGGTGAGGCGTATATATGCCTTCAGGTTCTCGAGATCGCCGCTCGAATCTTTGGCGCCGACAATCACATCGATATCGCGGCAAAGAGCCTGTACCGTTTCCGGCAGAAGTTTATTGCCGGTCCGCGCCGGAATGTTGTAGAGAATAATCGGGATATGCACCTCTTTTGCGACCGCCGCATAGTGGTCGTAGAGTTCCTTCTGGGATGCGAGCGCAAAGCTCGGGGTCACAATCGAAAGCGCGTCCGCACCGAGTTCTTCGGCGCGCTTGCTGAGGCGTATCGTATCCGCGGTCGTGATGCAGCCCGTGCCCGCATAGACCGGCACTCTGCCGTGCACTTCGTCGATGACGGCCGCAAAAATCTCTTCGCGCTCCGCAAGCGAGAGCGCATAGGCCTCGCCGTTTGTGCCCGCCGGAAAAATACCGTGCACGCCACCCGCCAAGAGGCGGTTCACCTGGTTTCTCAGTTCCGCATAGTTGACGCTCTGCTCTGCATCGTTATTCATCGGGGTAATAACCGGGGGGATAATTCCTCTGATCTCACTGGTCTTCATGCTGTCTCCTCCTTCTCTCTGCTCTCGGCTTCTCACATAATCTCTAAGTAAAGTGCTCTCGCATCCGCCTCGGTGACAAGGCGTCTGTTGTTGGTGAGCAGACGCTGAACCTGCATGCCTGCCTGCACGAGACCCTCTAAATCTCCTTCCGGAACACCGAAACTTTTAAGGCTCTTCGGAATATCGAGGTGTTCTACGATTTCTTCGATGCGGCGTATCATCCACGCACACTTCTCCTCTACTGTCTCACAGTGCTTTTCCCCGTGGCAGCAGCGGTCATAGGCAAGGGCAAGGCGCTTCTTCACCTCAGGATCCACACTGTTAAAGCGCATGACCGGTGCCAGCAGGATTGCATTCGACACGCCGTGCGCAATGTGGTACTTGCCGCCGAGCGGGTAGCTCAGCGCGTGCACCGCCGTGGTGCCGGAGGCCGTAATTGCGAGACCGCCGTAGTAGGCCGCAATCTGCATCCGATTCTTCTCTTTCATCGCCTCCGGGTCATCGCAGGCCTTCTCGATGTTATTGAGAATCAAATCCAGACCCTCGAGCGCATAGATATCGCTGAATGGGTTCGCCTTATTGCCGGTGAAGCACTCAATGCAGTGTGCAAGCGCATCGACGCCGGTCGCAGCCGCAATGGGGCGCGGCAGATTCTTAATCATTCTGGCGTCGAGAATCACATAGTCCGCAATCATATTTTCATTGACAATGCCGACTTTAAGTTCCCGCTCCGGAACCGCGACGATTGCATTCGGCGTGACCTCCGCGCCGGTTCCGGCCGTCGTCGGAATCAGGATGATCGGAACACACTTCTTGGCAATGCCTGGCGTGTCGAGCAATTCCTTCACGCCGTAGTCATCAGTCACAAGTACGCTCGCAAGCTTTGCGGCGTCCATCACGGAACCGCCGCCGCAGGCCACGATAAAGTCCGCGCCCGAGTGCTTGAATTCATCAATCAGCTTCTGCACTGCCTCATAGCTCGGCTCTGCCGGGAGCTCGTCCAACACATAGTACTCGACACCGGCAGCCTTGACTGCCGCCTCCGGCAGTGCGAACAAGCCGGCCTTTTCTATGCCCTTATCCGTGAAAATCGCAACCTTTTTGGCAGCGTTCGTCTTCAGAATATCCGTGATCTGCTCCATCGCATTTTCGCCGCCGTAGACAGCATGCGGTAATTTCAAACTGTACTGCTTTAACATGATGTTTCCTCCTTTGATTGGATGACTGTCACGCCCAAAACTCAGCGGCTCTGTGCCGCCGTCGGGTTATAAAGTCCCATGGTCTCGCGCTTTTCACCTGCGACATCTTCTTCGCGGAAGCGAAGATACTTGATGCCCTCGCGGGTTCTCGCGGCATAGGCTAAGTGCAGCATACCGTCACTACTCTGCATGAGGTAGGGATACTCGTACTGGCGGTTATTCGTGCGGTTTTCGTCACCGATAAAACCCTCGCCCCGCTCCATCCAGCGAATCAGCGGGAAGGTCTTGCCGCCGTCCTCGGAGAGCGCCACCGCAACCGGGCAGCGCAGTCCCGGCCAGGCCGCTTTGCCGGACTGACTCTCCGGCGCGGAGGTCGGATTATAGGCGATTGCAATGCGACCGCTCTTCAGTTTCACCGCGCTGATACCGGAATTGTTGTTCGGCAGCGGCGTGGGAACCGGCTCCGACCAGCTCTCTCCCCAGTCAAAGGATTCGCTCCGGTGAATGCGCTTTGCCTCGCGGTGCCGCATAAAAGCGACCAGATGTCCCAGCTCGAGTTCAATTACATTGGCGTGAACATGGCCGTTGCTCTTCGGCATCATCACGAGCTTCCAACTTTTTCCTTGGTCATCCGAGATGCGAAATCCCGTCGGATCGCCTGCGAGTCCGTCCGGCGAATCCGTGCAGAGCCAGTTGGAGAAAATCCAGCGTCCGTTCGAGAGAATCTGAATCGGCTGGCGGCAAAAGGTTCCGGGCTCCGGAAATACGGTCTCATACTCGCCCCAGCTTCTTCCGCCGTCAAAGCTCTTCTGGCAACGCACTTCCGCCGTAAACTGCATATTGTCCTTGCCGCTCTCTCTGTCGTCCTGCGCGGTGTACATGGCCCAGACAGCGCCGTCCGGTCCCAGAAAGAGCGAGGGATTCTGCTCGCTCTTTTTCGGGTCGCGGGAGAGGTCGGTGACAGCCGACCACTTGGTCTCACCGTTTCTGAGCGCCGAACAAACAATGTGGATGTCCGCACTGCCCTCATAGGTGCCCGCAAACCAGCAGGCGAGAAGATCGCCGTTCGGCAACTCTACCATCGCCGGTGCGTGTGCCGTCGGAAAACCGCCGGTCGGCAACAGGGCTTCCAGTACGCCCATCTCTTCATCTTCATAGACCGTGCCGTCAAACGAAAGTCCCGGTAATTTCGGAAATTTGCTCATTTCTTCTCTCCTTCTGTCTTCTTCTCCAAAAAGCGCGCAAGGCGCGGCAACAAATCTTCTTCCCCGAATCCGCCCGACTTGGTAATCACGGCATGCTCTTTTCCGCGATAGGAAAAGCGGCAGAGCACAATCCCGCTCTCCAACTCGCCGACCGGTTCCACCTTCCGAACACCAAGTGCATTCATACACTGTAGGAGTGTATCGCCGCCGGTCAGCAACAAAGTGCCGAGTGCGGGCTCTTCGATGAGCCCTGCGAGCACTGTGCCAAGCGCATTTGCAATACGACAGCGCAGCTCATCGAGAGAAAGTCCCAGGTTCTCCGCATAGTTTTTTGTCTCCGTATTTTCACCCGCATCATTGCTGTCAATGATGAGATACGGATGCTCTCTCAGCTGTTCCCGCAGTGCTTGAAGTGCTACACCTCCCGCCGCCGTCGCAAAAAAGTCCGGCAATACTTTCTCCTGCGGCGTGAGATGCACATGCCGAAAGCCCGCATCCGCCGCAACGGAGAGCTGACGGCGTGTAATCGGATTCACACTCCCGCAGAGAACCAGTAGCCTCGGGGAGAGCGCCGGTAAACTGCTCTCACCGCGCGCGCCGAGTCCCAGTAAGTCCGGCAAGTAGGCCGCAAACCCGGCGCAACCGGCAAGCACCCGCGGTACGGTTTTTCGAAACAGTGCTCTGCCGCTTGCAAACAACTCTTCTTCGCTTGCCGCATCAAAAATCAGAATACCGCCGCCCCTCGACGGCACGGTACCATCCGCCGCAAGCGGCGGAAAACTCTCTGCCGGGAGCTTGCTCTGCAGTCCGAGCAGAGCCGTAACTTCCGCCGTCCGCACCGGTTCAAACGGATCCTTGCCGAAAGGGCTCTCATCGACTGGTATTCCGTTGATATAATGGCGACCTCCGACCGTTGTCCGGCCGAGTTCCGGAAATGCCGGGAGAAAGGGAAGCACAGACTCGCCGCTCCCCGAGAGCGCGGCTTCCAGTTCCGCACCGACATTGCCGCGGAGCGCGGAATCTGTCTTTTTATAGACGCAGGAGACACCGGCATGTATCGCACTCTCCGTCAGAGCACGCACAATCTTGCCCGCCTCTGTCGGACTGAGATGTCTGGTTTCCGTGTCGATTACGAGCACCTCTGCGTCTTCTTCTGTAAAATGATGCGCCTTAGCGGTCAGAACCTGGGTCGGAATGCCGCGCGCAGCAAAGCGCACCCCGGTGTCCAGCGCACCGGTAAAATCATCCGCAAGAATCAGCAAGCGAAGCATGTCTCCTCCTCTTTCTCCGGTTATTGCCAAGGTATGGTTTCATTATGCTAAATTGCCGCAGAGAATGCACGCAAAAATGCAGAAAAAGTGTTTCAATTTGACACAGTGTCCCTTTTGAATCCGGTCGAGTCAATTTTGGGTTCCTATTTGAAACGCAATCCTCTTTTTCTTTTCGGCAAAGCTGGTATACTGAAACTAGGAGGAGGTGTCTTCATGACAGCAAACAACAAACAGCCACATATCCGCATCCTTGCGATTGCGCCTTATGAAGGAATGAATACGGCACTGCAACACGCCACAGAGGCCTATCCGCAGGCCGACTTCGACATTTTCACCGCCGACCTCGATGCGGCACTCGCAATCTTAGAGGCCACTGACATCAGTATCTATGACTGTATCATCTCCCGCGGCGGCACGGCGAAGCTGCTCCGAAACAAGACCTCGCTTCCGGTCGTGGAGATTCCGATTTCCATCTATGACATACTCCGCACCATCAAACTCGCGGAAAATTACACCAAGCGCTATGCGATTGTCGGTTTCCAGAGCATCACCGAGCCCGCACACACGCTCTCCGCACTCCTCGGACTGGAGCTCGATATCTTCACGATTGCCAGCGCCGATGAAGTGCCTGCCGCCCTCAAAAAGCTACAGCAGGACGGCTACCACATGGTGGTCTGCGATATGATAGCGCACACCACCGCAAGACAGCTCGGTCTGGATGCTTTCCTGATTACCTCGGGAACCGAGAGCATTCACACAGCGATTGATCAGGCGCTCACCTTGAGTGCCTGGTTTGTGCGCCTTCGCAGAGAGAATACGCTCTTAAAGAGCGTAACCGAAGGGCAGGGCGCCCTTGTCGCCGTGCTCTCCGATGACGGCACTCTTTTCTACAGCAGCCTCGCGGAATTTCCCGATGCGCTCCTGCAAAAACTGCGCACGGTACAGCGTGAAGTGCCGCGGAACGGCACGCTCCGTTTTTATCACAGCGACCGGGGAGAGTTCTTCCATATCACCGCAAAACAGGTGTTTCTGGACCGCGCGGAGCGCACTCTCTTCTACTGTATGCCCTCCCGCATTCCGCTGCACCGGCGTAACACCGGCATACGAACCTTCGGCAAGGGGGAGTGTGAATTTTTGTTCTCCAACAGTTTTTACAGCTTAAGCGGTGCCATGGGATCGCTCGGCACGGAAATCAAGGCTTTGGCACGCCTGCAACAGCCTCTGCTGATCCTCGGTGAGAGCGGCACGGGCAAAGAACAGATTGCGCGCTTTCTCTATCTGCACAGTCTGCTCGTCAACAATCCGCTCGTCGTCGTGGACTGCGCCGAAGCTTCGGATAAGAGCTGGGATTTCCTCCTCGATCACTACAACTCGCCGCTCTGCGACAGCGGCAACACAGTCTATTTCCAGAACCTCGAGCAGATTCCGGAAGCGCAGGGGCGCGCATTGCTCTCCGCCATCAAGGACACCGGCCTTGCGCGCCGGGTGCGCCTGCTTTTTTCGGCCGCCGTCGCGGACGATGCGCCGGTCAGCGAGATGACGCGGCTCTTCAGCGAGCGGCTCGGCTGCATGAGCCTGAGACTCCCCTCGCTCCGAAATCGCGCCGATGAAATTCCCTCGCTTGCAAGTCTCTACCTGAACAACCTGAATCTAGAGCTCGGCAAACAGATTTCCGCCTTCGAACCGCGCGCGCTGGAGCTGCTCCGCAGCTATTCCTGGCCGAATAACTACACACAGTTCAAGAACCTGCTCCGCTCTCTCGCCGCGCTCTCCGACAGTGCCTATATCCGGAGCAGCACTGTCCTGGACCTTTTGCAGCGCGAGCGCCTGCTTCGCACGGCGGAACCGGTGGACAAGCAAGCCATGCAACCGTCCGCGCCGAAAACACTCGACCAGCGCATCCTGGAAATTATCCAGGAAACCGTGGCCTCCCACGGCGGCAACCGCGCCGCGGCAGCCAGAGAACTCGGCATCAGCCGGACAACACTATGGCGGTATCTGAATCAGGGGGAACAGGAATAAAATCGCGCAAAAAAACAAGGTCTGCCGAGAAGGGCAGACCTTGTTTTTTGCTTATCGAATCACAGAAAGGCTTCTGACATCTTCAGAACCCTGCGTCAAAATTGGGGCTTCGAAAATCCATTCAACTCAGTCATTTGCATGATACGACTTAAAATACTGCTGAAACTCTGGGGATGCCCATTCCCGCTTTGCGTTCTCAAGATCTTGCTCCTGTAATGCCTTAATTGTGTCGTCTGCATCCAGATCGCCTCTGCTCTCCTGAATTACACTAGTTCTACGTTCGTCTTCCTTTAACGCCCCTTCCGGGTGTCCGGAGCCTTCTGTCCAGGCACTTATTGCTTGTCCTTTATAAACCTCCCCATTCCGAAGCATACGACCATATCTGCCGTCATGCTGGTCTGAGAGCATAAATCGATTTCCGCCAACCTCAACCTCGCCGGTCTGCATACTGCCGGAAGCATCCAGATAATACCAGTCTCCGTTCACATTGACCCAGCCGGTCTGCATGTAGCCGTTCTCGTCCATGCGGTACCAGTTCCCGTTGTCGGAAACCCAGGCAGACTTTGCATAGCCCCCGTCCGCATACCGATACCACCAGCCGCGGTTGTCCCGTTGCCAGCCTGCATTTGCCGCAAGAACCGGCATTGCCATCATCACTGTGCCGCAAACTGCTGCCGCCGCTGTCATAAGTCTCTTCTTCATACTGTTTCTCCCTTCAAGTCAAAGTGTTATGATTTGTGTCCGGCTGCCGAGAACTTCTATTTTCTCATAAAGCAGGCCGTCGGAAACAAATGTAACATAACTCAAAAAAAAAAAAAGACTTACGACTACAATTATTTGCAAAAATAAAAACGCGAAAAAAAAACAAGGTCTGCCGGGAAGGCAAACCTTGTTCTTTCCTGTGTATCGTTTCTTGGCTGCAATTCTCAGAGCTCCTCAAAATTTACGAGCTGTACGCCGTCTTCTGCGGCTGCGTCTGTCTGCTGCGCTGCGTCTGCCTGCTGTGCCGCAAGGCTCTCGGCGCGCATCCGGAGGGAAGCCTCCTGCATCTCCTGATAGAGCGCCTCATAGCGCTTTGTGACGCGCCGCTGGAAGCGCTGTTCATAGTTCTTTTCAAAGCGCCGGAAGAAGACGAGCGCCAGGAGCGACAGGAAACTCACAAAGGCACCGAGTTTCAGCCCCTCCGGGAAATATCGGAAATGAATGTGGTGCTGTCCGCTCGGGACGCGGAACGCGAGAAAGGCATCCATGGCCTTCTCGGTCTTGACCGGCTTCCTGTCCACATAGACTGTCCAGCCCTTGTCATAGGGGATGCTCGTAAAGAGCAGGGACGGCCCCTCCGCCTCGACCTCTGCGTTGATTGTGTTGTCCGTATAACTGTCTATCTGCATCCCGTGCTTCAGCATGGCCTGTCGGAGTTCTTTCAGTGCGTCGAAATCAAAGCGGTACACGACGACCGAGGGCTCGGGCTTATCGTCGGAAATCTCCGAAAAGTTCAGAATTTCGCCCGCCTTCCGGTAACCGAGTTCCATCAGATAGCGGCGTTTCAGATTGTCGAAGGTCTTGTCTTTGTCGTCCGACGAAAACTTGATCTTATTTGCCTTCGCATTGGTCGCAAAGGCAAAGTAGAGGCCGTCCTGCTCCACTGTCATGCTCTCCTGACTGCCGTTCGGCTTGGTGTCGTACGCAATCAGCACAGGCGACGTATTGAACAGGTTGCAGAGATCGTTCTGCACATCGGCGGGATTCTCAAAGGTGCGGCTCCAACTGTCCGTGAAGTCGTGCTCTGCCACAAACCCGAGCGGCAGCGTGTCAGGGTTTTTGACGAGCACAGTTGAGCCGGAGCGCCCTGCCTCTTCTTGGCTCTTATCGTACGTTTCGTCCGAGACAAAGCCGTACCCGACATCCAGCAGCGCATCGACGAGCGGCGTGGAACCGGTGATCGAATAGGCGTTGACCGACGCCTCGCAGCCGACCGAGCGCAGGAAGTCCGTGAGCGACTTATCGGCGGTCGAGCTAAAGAGTGAGACCGAGTGGAAGTTCAAGAAAGCGCCGTCGTCCTTACTCTTCCGCTCGTACTTTTTGAAGCGCACAAACGGCGTCTCGGGAACCGATTTTTTCAGCAGCTGAATATCCGCATTGTCCGCAGTATATTCGGTGCGGCTCGTCGTCGGTATGCTCGTATAGGCGAGATTCAGCGTCGACTCCAGCGTGACCAGAAGGAGCAATATGCAAAAATAGTACTCCCTCGCAAACTGTCCCGTCGCATAGGAGCGGAAAATGAGCCCGTAGAGCGCCGCGAGCAGAAACGCGAGATAAAAGACCCAGAAATGAAAATGTTCTTCCGTGACCAGTTTTTCGGCAAACAGAATAAAGAGCACCACTGCCGCAAAACTCAGGAAAATTTCGCGCGGCGAAAAACGCGGAAAGTGCTCCAGGGCCTGAAACGAGAGATAGAGCACGAGGAAACAAAAGATAAAGCTCTGTCTCGCAGGGAGCGAATTCGGGTAGTGGAAGCCGTGCCAGATGTAGTTCAGCACATTGACCGAAAAACTCGCAAAGAAAAAGAGCAGGAACAGCGCATAACCCACGCGCTGCTTAATCGGCACTTCGCGGCTTGTAAAGTACAGGAGCAAAAGCTGTAGCGTGAAAATACCGCAGTAAATGTTCGGCCAGTGGTCAAGGCCGATCTCGCACTCCACAAACGGGAGCTGACGCGCCATCATGTCGACAATCGAGAAGTAACTCTCAAAGGTCTTCGGGAAGTTCATCTCGCCCGAGGCCGTTAAACGCAGCGCAAAAATCTCCGGCAGGAGCACCACCGCCGCGAGCCCCGCCGCGATCAGCGAGGCGATTGCAAAGCGAAGCGCTGCCTTTCCGGTTTCCGCCGGGCCGAGTTCCGCCGTGACTGCCTGAAAGACCGCATAAAAAACCAAGAACAGGCAGATCATGATGGATATATAGTAGTTCGAGAGAATACTCAGACCGAGGCAGAGAATGTACTTCATCGAGCTCTCGCCCCGCACCATTTCCTCCGTGCCGAGCAGTATCAGCGGGAACAGCACGATGCAGTCGAGCCACATGACATTCCAGGAATAGGCTGCCATATAGGCCGAAAAGGCATAGAGGATACCGAAAATCGGTGCAAAAAGTCCGTCCCGGCGGCTGTGGCGCAGCAGATAGTAGGTCATGCTGACCGAGGAGAGCGCTGTCTTTATCACAATCAGAAGCGTCACGAACTCAATCACATAGCGCTTCGGAAACAGCACCACGAACCAGTTTAGGGGACTCGCAAGGTAGTAGGCGTAGATTGCCGTGAAGTTTACCCCGAGGCCGATGTCCCAGCTGTACAGGAGGCTGCCGCCGTGCTGTAACTTGTACTGGAATTCGGAGAAAAAGGGCGCGTACTGGTGGTAGAGGTCGGTGCGAAGAAAGCTCTCCTCGCCGAACGGGAAGATGCCGCGTTGCACAAACAGGCAGAGCAACGCAAAAAGCGGCACAAAAAAGGAAAGGAGTAAAATCCTCCTACGAGAACGTCTCTGTTTCATCGTCATCGGCCGTTTTAACTCCTTCCCAAAATACTACGGATTCTTACCGGGCTGTGCGCCCTCCGAAGTCAGCATGGTGCCGTCTTCCAGAATCATATAGCCGTAATAGCCCTCTGTGCGATTGAGCAGCGCCATGCCGGCCTCCTGCCCCAGCGAAAAAACCGTCGTCGAGAGCGCATCGCACTCCGCTGAGCTCGGCCCCACAATGGTCACGGACGTAATGCCGTTCTGATAGGGGTAGCCTGTGCGCGGATTTAAGATATGGTGATAGTGGACGCCGTCAATGTCGAAAAAGCGCTCATAGACGCCCGAGGACACGACAGAGAGTCCGTCGATATCCAGAATTTTGACGACATCGTTCGAGTGCTCTTCCGGTTTCCGGATGGCAATCTGGAAGGGCTTGCCCTTCGCCTTTTCGCCGATACAGAGCACATTGCCGCCGAGGTTGATGATGGCACTCTTGACGCCTTTCTCGACCAGGAAATCCTTCAGGCGGTCGGCAATATATCCCTTTGCCGTGGAGCCCGAGTCAATCTGCGTGACATCATCGCCGAAGTCGATCACATCTCCCTCGATGTGCACGCGTCGATAGTCGACTTTTGCAAGTGCCGCCTGAATCTCTGGCTCGGAAGGCAGCTTGGGCTCGCCGCCCGAAAAGTTCCAGAGCGAACTCAGCGGAAGCACCGTCACATCAAAGGCGCCGTCGGAGAGCTCACTGTAGCGGAGTCCGAGCTTTACCATGTCGAGCATCGCAGGACTCGCCTTCCAAGTTGTGACACCGCTGCCGCGGTGATTCATGCGGTACAGCTCGCTGTCGGTCTTCGTCGGCGAAAACACTTCCTCGTAGTGCTCGAGCAGCTGAAAAGCCTCGTCGAGCACAGTCTCGTCCTGCTTGTCGTAGAGCGAGACCGCAATCACGGTGTCAAAGAGAAAGCCGCTGCGCTCTAGCGGCTTTCGGTTCGTTCGCTCTGCCTGCAGGCGCCAAAGAATTCCGAGTAGCAGCACCGCGATAAGGCAGAGCGCGGCGAGGGATTTCTTTTTCACGGAACCCCCTGTCAGTTCGTCTGGTTATTGTTCCTGAGAATGACATCGTGGCTGCCTCCCTCGACAATCGAGGTCGAGGAGACAACGGTCAGTCTCGCCTTCTCCTGCAGCTCTTCGATGGAAAGCGCACCACAGTTGCACATGGTCGAGCGCACTTTGTAGAGCGTCGTCTGTACGCCCTCCGCGAGTGTGCCCGCATAGGGAACATAGCTGTCCACGCCCTCTTCGAACGAGAGCTTCTGTGCGCCGCCGAGGTCGTAGCGCTGCCAGTTCCGCGCGCGGTTCGAACCCTCGCCCCAGTACTCCTTGACATAGTTGCCGTTGATGCGAAGTTTTGCGGTCGGACTCTCGTCAAAGCGCGCGAAATAGCGACCCAACATCACGAAATCGGCGCCCATCGCGAGTGCCAGCGTGATGTGGTAGTCGTGGACAATGCCGCCGTCCGAGCAAATCGGAACATAGATACCGGTCTGCTTGAAGTAGTCGTCTCTCGCCTTCGCGACTTCGATGACTGCCGTTGCCTGGCCTCTGCCGATGCCCTTGGTCTCGCGGGTGATGCAGATGGAACCGCCGCCGATGCCGATCTTCACGAAATCGGCGCCCGCCTTCGCGAGGAAGAGGAAGCCCTCACGGTCCACAACATTGCCCGCGCCGACCTTGACGCGGTCGCCGTAGTTCGCGCGAATCCAGGAGATGGTTCTCTCCTGCCACTCGGAATAGCCCTCGGAGGAATCGATGCAAAGCACATCGACACCCGCCTCGACCAGAGCCGGGACGCGGGTCTCATAATCGCGCGTGTTGATGCCCGCACCGACCACATAGGACTTGTTCTCGTCGAGAAGCTCGTTCACATTCTCCTTGTGGCTGTCGTAGTCCTTGCGGAACACCATGTACTGAAGTCTGCCCTCGTCGTCGACAAGGGGCAGGGAGTTAATCTTGTTGTCCCAGATAATGTCATTGCAGTCGTGGAGATTTGTGCTCGCCGGCGCCGTGATGAGACGCTCCAGCGGGGTCATGAACTCTTTGACGCTGAGATCCATCGGCATACGAGACAAGCGGTAGTCGCGGCTCGCGACAATACCGAGGAGCTTGCCGTGCGCCGTGCCGTCATCCGTGATGGCGACCGTCGAGTGACCGGTCTCATTCTTCAGCTCAAGCACGTCCGCCAAGGTTGCGGTCGGCGGCAGGTTCGAATCCGAGGTCACAAAGCCCTTCTTGTACTGCTTGACGCGGCGCACCATGTCCGCCTCATCCTCGACGCTCTGGGAGCCGTAAATAAAGGAGACGCCGCCCTGCTTTGCGAGCGCAATCGCAAGCTTATCGCCGGAAACCGACTGCATGATGGCGGAGACCATCGGAATATTCATCTCAACCGGGCACTGCTCCTCGCCCTTCCGGAAACGCACCAGCGGCGTTTTCAGGCTCACAGCGGTCGGAACACACTGTGCGGAGCTGTATCCCGGAACCAGAAGGTACTCTCCGAATGTTCTCGACGGTTCCTCAAAATAGTATGCCATCTCTTTACTCCTTTCAGGCTCTCAGTTCAGACTTGCCACCCATGTAGGGACGAAGTGCTTCAGGAATACGGACCGATCCGTCCGCCTGCAAATTGTTCTCGAGGAATGCAATCAGCATGCGCGGCGGTGCGACGCAGGTGTTATTCAAGGTGTGGGCGAGGTATTTCTTGCCGTCCGCGCCCTTCACGCGGATGCGGAGGCGGCGCGCCTGCGCATCGCCGAGGTTCGAGCAGCTGCCCACCTCAAAATACTTCTTCTGGCGCGGGCTCCAAGCCTCCACGTCACAGCTCTTGACCTTGAGATCCGCAAGATCGCCGGAGCAGCACTCGAGCGTTCTGACCGGAATATCGAGGCTGCGGAAGAAATCCACGGTGTTCTGCCAGAGCTTGTTATACCAGTCCATCGACTCTTCCGGCTTGCAGATGACAATCATCTCCTGCTTCTCGAACTGGTGAATGCGGTACACACCGCGCTCTTCGATGCCGTGTGCGCCCTTCTCCTTGCGGAAACAGGGGGAATAGGAAGTCAGCGTGTAGGGGAGCTTTGCCTCGTCGTTCACGCTGTCAATAAAGCGCCCGATCATCGAGTGCTCGCTCGTGCCGATCAGATAGAGATCCTCGCCCTCGATTTTATACATCATCGCGTCCATCTCGGGGAAGCTCATCACGCCGGTCACGACATCGGAGTGGATCATGTAGGGCGGAATCACATAGGTGAAGCCGCGGTCAATCATAAAGTCGCGCGCGTAGCTCAGCACCGCCGAGTGCAGTCTCGCAATGTCGCCGAGCAGGTAGTAGAAGCCGTTGCCCGCGACTTTGCCGGCTGCCTCTAAGTCAATGCCGTGCAGGCGCTCCATGATATCCGTGTGGTAGGGAATCTCAAAATCCGGCACCACCGGCTCGCCGTAGCGCTGAATTTCGACATTGCAGGAATCGTCTTTGCCGATCGGAACCGACGGATCCATGATCTGCGGGATGGTCAGCATAATCTCCCGGATTCTGGCCGTGATTTCCGCCTCTCTCGGCTCGAGTGCCGCGAGGCGCTCGTTAATCTTTGCGACTTCTTCTTTCGCCTTCTCGGCCTCGTCCTTCTTGCCCTGTCCCATCAGAGCGCCGATGCTCTTTGAGATTTTATTCCGGTCGCTGCGAAGCTGATCGGCCTCCGCCTGGGTCTTGCGGCTCTCCTCATCGAGCGCAATGACTTCGTCCACCAGCGGGAGCTTCTGCTCCTGAAACTTCTTCCGAATATTCTCCTTCACCGCCTCCGGGTTTTCCCTCAGAAACCGAATATCAATCATTCCTACTCCTCCTAAGCGCTTGTCCGCCCGCAAAAAAGATTTAACCGATTATACACCGAAAACGAAAACAAGACAAGCAGGGGCACTGACCCCGCTTGTCTCTGTCTCTCAGTGAAACAAAATACCCAACAGACCGTAAGAGACAATTGCCATAATAAAGGTCGCAAGCAATACGCCGAGCGAAATTGCGAGCATCGCTTTTTTAAAGTCCATCTCCATTAAACTGGCGACCAGGGCGCCTGTCCAACCACCGGTTCCGGGCAGCGGTATTCCGACAAAGAGCAAAAGCCCCCAGAACTCACCGCGCTTTAAACCTGCCGACTTATTTTTGGCGCGCTTTTCGAGCCACTCGACAAAGGGGCGCGTCATCGAAAAACGGCGCATAAAATTCAGAATACGACGCATAAAAAGCAGCACGAACGGAATTGGGAGTATGTTCCCGACAATGACCAGTGGTATTGCCTTCAGCAGGTTTACCTTGAGGATAGACGCCAGCAATAATCCGCCTCTGCATTCCAGTATGGGCAAAAGGGAAACGATAAAGGTGACGGCCTCCGCCGATATTCTGCTTCCTACGGTTGTCGCAAACCAGTTTACGACCTGATCCATTTAGACTCCTCTCTGTCACAACTCTCAATCAGGAGGAGTCCCGCCGCAGGGTCTCCCGAGAGTTCCAGTTCCGCACTGTCGGCACTGATTTCATTGCTCACGGTCAGCGTCGGCGCTGTTGCATCGCTCAGCGAAAAGTCAGTGAGCGGATAGCGCACGCCTCTCAGTTTCTTGATTTCCACGGTTCCGCCGATCGGGAAAAAGCCGAGATACTTTCCCCACTGCCTGTCCCGCCGAAGTGAAAAATGCCGTTCGGCTGCCAAAACGCAGCGGATGCGGTTCTGCTCATCCAGCAAGTACAGCGACACGCCTCTTTTTTTGTAGGCATAGCAGAGACGCATATTGGCAAGGCTGTGATCTGCCCTGCCGCCGAGTGCGCCGAGCACATAAATTTCCGTGCATCCTTTCTCCGCGAGTGTGCCGATTGCAAGCGCCAAATCCGAATCGTCCTTGACCGGATTATGGCGCTGCACTTCTATGTCCGGGTGATTGATATAACGCGCGAGAATCTCTGCCTCAACTGTATCGAAATCCCCGACCAAAAGTGCAGGTCGTAAATCGAGCAGGTCAAAGGTTCTGAGGCCGCCGTCGGCTGCCGCAAACATAAGCGGATTTTCGATTTCCTGCAGAGCACTTATGACCCGCTCCGCGAAATATTTGTCCACATGACCGCTCGCAATTAACAGCGCCCGTTTCATGCCTTTTCTTTTGCCTCCGCCTGTCGGAACGCATCCAGGAAAAAAGCGACATTTTCCGCGATATTTCCTCCGAAAACGGCCGATCCCGCGACAATGTCATCGGCTCCCGCAGCGAGCACTTCCGCGAGTGTTTTCCGGTTCACGCCACCGTCCACCTGAATCGAGAGTTCCGGATGTTTTTGATCTGCGAGTGCCCGCAGTCTGCGAATTTTATCCGTGCAGTAGGGAATGTAGCTCTGCCCGCCGAAGCCCGGATTCACCGACATAAGGAGAACCATGTCGAGTTCCGGCAGAATGTCCTCGACCGCGACAAGCGGTGTCGCCGGATTTAAGGCGACTGCCGCCTTCTTGCCGCAGGCCTTGATGTGCTGTACCGTGCGGTCCAGATGCCGACAGGCCTCGGCGTGCACCGTAATGCCGTCTGCGCCCGCTTCGACAAAGGCGTCGATATAGCGATCCGGTTCCGTCACCATGAGGTGCGCATCCAGAAAGAGATCGGTTTTCTTTCGAATTGATTTAAGAACCGGCATGCCGAAGGAAATGCTCGGCACGAAATCGCCGTCCATAATGTCGCAGTGCAGGGCACGAACCCCCAGGGATTTGAGAAAGTCAATCTGACTGCCGAGTTCCGTAAAATCCGCCGACAAGAGGGACGGTGCCAAACGATATGTCTTCAATATTTTCTCCTCTCTGCGCTCTCTTCTGCCATCTTCCGATAGCTCTCATAGCGGCTCGCCGCAATCTCGCCGCGAGCAACCGCTGCCTTGACGGCACAGTCCGGTTCCGCGCCGTGGTTGCAGCCGGTAAAGCGGCACTGCCCCTCCAAAGCCCGGATTTCCGGAAACGCCTGTTTGAATGCTTCCGTATCGCCCCAAACCTCGACTGCCGTAAAGCCCGGCGTGTCAAGCAGATAGCTGTTCTCGCCAAGGCAAAAGAGCTCCGTGTGGCGTGTGGTCTGCTTGCCGCGCAAATTCTTGCGGCTCAGCTCTCCAGTCTCCATGTTCGCCGCAGGGCAGAGTAAATTCGTGAGAGTCGACTTTCCGACCCCGGAGGGACCGGCGAGCACCGTGGTCTTGCCCGCGAGATGGGCGCGCAGCGTTTCGATGCCGCTGCCGTTTTCGGCACTCACCGAAAAGACCGGATACCCCGCCGTTTCGTAGCGACTTCGGTAGTCCGCGAGTTCCCCTCTGTCCAGATCTTCTTTGGTGAACAGAATCGCCGCCGGTATTTCCTGCAGTTCCATTGTGACCAGATACTGGTCAAGCAGATAGAACTGCGGGTTGGGGGTCCGCACCGCCATCACGACCAATGCCTGATCCACATTGCTGACGGCCGGGCGAATCAGGCGGTTTTTCCGCGGCAACAGGGTTACGATATTTGCCTCCGATTCGCTGGTCTGCGCTGCCTCGACTTCCGCTAAATCGCCGACCAGCGGCTTTTCCCCCCGCTTCCGGAAGAGGCCCCGCGCCTTGCAGGTCAAGACCTCACCGCCGCAGTCTACGAGATAAAATCCGGCAATGCCTTTGATGATTTTTCCCCGCATGGCTTACTGCACCTTGAAGAACTGCACATCGAAGCTCTGCAGTACCTGGCCGTTATCCGTCCGCACGATCTCCACATAGCCCGTGTCCACGCCATAGGCGCCCTCAATGGTGCGGAAGCGGAGCGGCAGAATCGCATCGCCCCGAATGGTGCGCGGTTCCATGAGCGTCCGGTAGACGGTCTGTCCGTTCACATCCTGGCGAAGGCGCACCATGACCGAGACACTGGTTGCACCGGAATCCGGTCCGATCAGATTCGAGAGTGTAAAGTTCGTATCAATCGAGGCGACATAGCGGGACGCGGCCTCGCTCGCCTGTGTGGATTCGACCGCGGTGACCTTCGGACCGTCGCTGAGCACAAGATCCACACTCTTGCCCTTTTCGATTTCCGTTCCGTTGCTCACGCTCTGGCGTATCACCTGTCCCTGCGGCACGGTGTCCGAGTGCTCTTTGGTCACGGTGCCGAGCGTCAGGCCGACTTCGGTGAGCGCCTGTTTTGCGCTGTCCTCCGTGTTGTAGGTAAGATCCGGCATCTTGACCTTCTCCGGTTCCTTGCCGAGGGAAAGTACGATCGTGACGGTATCGCCCTTTTTCACTTTTTCGGGACTTAAGCGCACCACCTTGCCTTTTTCAATCGTGTCGGAGTATTCGCTCTTCTCTTCCACGGAAAAGCCTTTCTCTGTGAGCGCCTTCTTTGCGCTCTCCTCCTCCGTACCGACCAGATTCAGTTCCGAGAGTTCGGTTTCTGCGGTGCCGAGGCTCAGGGTCACATAGACCTTGCTGTATTTCTGTGCCACGGTGCCGGCCTTCGGCTCCTGCTCCATCACGACATCTTTTTCAAACTGATCCGAATTCTTCCGGAGCTGGATGACCAGCGTCAGGTCGTCCGCGCGGAGTTTTTCCTCGGCCTCGTCACTGCTCAGCGCAATCAGATACGGCACATAGGTCTGCTTCTCGCTGAGCGCGGAACTCGATTCGGTCTCGGCACTCTCGCTCTCCGCGACTGTCGGATCTTTCCGGAGCATCCCGGAGAGTATGAGTCCGGCCGCAACTCCGCCGCCGAGTAAGAGCACCAGCAGTACAAAGCCGACGCCCTTAATCAGCTTATTCAGGCGGCGATCTGTCGGCGATGTTTCCTCGTCCTCAGTTTCTTCCTCGCCTCCCGCAGTCTCCTCGCGCGCACTGTCGGCCTGTGACGCGCGTTCTGTGATATCTGCCGCGTGAAACAGGATAGTGTCTCCTCCCGTTCCGTGCGTCTCCTGCACGCGGGGCAACATGTCGCCGCTGTTCCGGGACGCTGCCTCCAGATCCTGAATCAGCTCGGCCGCACTCTGGTAGCGCGCCGCCGGGCGTTTCTCGAGACTCTTTAAAATAATATAGTCGAGTTCTTCCGAAATCTCCGGATTCAGCGAGCGCGGCGACACCGGCTTCTGATTGATTTGCGCGAGCAGCACGGTGACCGCCTCTTCACCGTCAAAGGGCACATGCCCCGTAACCATCTCATAGAGGCAGATGCCGAGCGAGTAGAGATCGCTCCGCGCGTCAGTCGGCTTTCCCTGCGCGTGTTCCGGCGAAATATAGTGCACGGAACCCATGGATTCCTGTGAGAGTGTCTCGGTCGAGGCCGCGCGAGCAATGCCGAAGTCTGCGAGCTTCACCTTGCCGTCGCTCGAAATAATCATGTTCTGCGGCTTCACATCGCGGTGCACAATGCCCTGCCGGTGCACTTCGCCAAGGCCGTTTGCGACCTGAATCGCAATGCCGATGGCCTCTTGCTGCTCGAGCTTACCCTTCTGGCGGATGTACTCCTTCAGCGTGATGCCGTCCACAAATTCCATGACAATGTAGTAGACGCCGTCCGTGTGCTCAACCTCGTAGACATTGACGAGATTCGGATGATTGACCTTGGCGGCCGCCAGCGCTTCCTGCGTAAAGCGGCGGATAAAATCCTCGTTGCCGTTATATTCCTGCTTCAGGACTTTGATGGCGACTGTGCGCTGCAATTTGTGACAGAAAGCGCGATACACTTCCGCCATGCCGCCGGTGCCGATTATGGCTTGAATCTCATAGCGATCCTGCAAATACGAACCTAATCTCAAAATCATTGCGCACCCGCCTCCTCTCTAAGGTCAACCAGAACCACGGAGATGTTGTCCCGCCCGCCTTTCATATTTGCCGCCTGAATCAGCTTTTCGGCCTTTTCTTTCAGCGTGATTGTCTCACAGAGTATTTCCCGAATTTCCGCATCCTCGAGCATATTGGTGAGTCCGTCCGTGCAGAGTAAGAGCAGCGCGAGATTCTCGGCCGGAAGCTCGAACAAATCCATCTGCACCTCCGCGCCGACACCGATGGCCCGCGTGATAATGTTTTTGGACTTCTTATACGCCTCGCTGCCGCGCTGCATTTTCCCCGCGCTCACCATCTCTTCGACATAGGAGTGATCCCGCGTTACCTGGCGGAAGCTGCCGTCCGTAAAGCCGGCATAGCAGCGACTGTCACCGATATTCAGAACGGTTGCGCTCTGCTCTTCCAGAAACGCAGCGACCAGCGTGGAGCCCATGCCCTCGAGTTCCGCATGGCGCCTGGCCTCCGTAAAGAGACTCTCGTTCGCGAGCAAGACCGCGTCCCGAAGCGCCGGGAGCGGTAACTTGCCCTCGCTCTCCCGCACGGCGGAAACCACGCGCGCGGTCAGTGTCTGGGAACAGTAATCGCCCGCGCGGTGGCCGCCCATTCCGTCTGCCACGATATAAAGGTTCGGCAGTGCTCCCACGGGATGATTTTCCGCAAACACAGTATCCTGGTTGGAATCCCGAACCCTTCCCCTGTCTGTCAGTGCGACTGCATTCATCTGCTACTCCTCTTTGGTATCTCCCTGTTCTCTCTTATCCCGGTACCGGCGTCTCAGCTGACCGCAGGCGCCGTCGATATCTCTCCCCATTTCCTTTCGAATTGTGACATTGATGCCGTTCTTTTCGAGCGTATCGCGAAAACGGTGTACCGCCGCGAGACTCGGTTCTTTGAGACTCCGCTCCACAACCGGATTGACCGGAATCAGATTCACATGACCCTTCCGGTGCCGCAAAAGCGCGATCAGCTTCGCGGCCTCCGCAGGCGTGTCGTTGACCCCCGCGACCAGACTGTACTCGAAACTGACGCGCCGCCCGGTCTTTTCGAAATAGTAGGCGCAGGCGTCCAGCACATCACGAAGCGCATAGCGATTTGCAATCGGCATGAGGCGCTGTCTCGTCGCATCATCCGCTGCGTGCAGAGACAGTGCAAGCGTCACCTGCAGCTTTTCGTCGGCAAAGCGCCGTATCTCCGGGACCAGCCCGCAGGTCGATACCGTGATGTTGCGCTGAGAGATATTTAAACCGTCCTTTTCGCTTAAGAGCCGGATAAAACGGACCACATTGTCGTAATTATCCATCGGCTCGCCGCTTCCCATCACGACGACATTCGAGACGCGCTCCCCGATTTTCCGCTCGATTGCATAGACCTGTGCCAGCATTTCTCCGGCGGTCAGATTCCGCGCGAGGCCGTCCACGGTCGATGCACAGAAGCGGCAGCCCATGCGACAGCCCACCTGGGAACTGATGCAAACCGAGTTGCCGTAGTTGTAGCGCATCAAAACGCTCTCAATCATATTGCCGTCCGACAGCGAGAAAAGATACTTCTCCGTGCCGTCGTTCTTTGAGACCTGTACAACCTCCTGCACCAATCCGGGCAGTCTCGCATGTTCTTTTAAGCTTTCGCGGAGACTTTTCGGGAGATTGCTCATCTCGTCAAACCGCTGTGCTTTTTTCTGATGCAGCCAGGAAAAAAGCTGCTTTGCGCGAAAGCCCGGTTCGCCGAGCTCTTTCAGATATGCGCCGAGTTCGCTTTGCGTCAGCGAACAGAGATCCAGTTCCGTTGCCATCTCATTCCGCCTTTCGAAATACGGAGATAAAAAAGCCGTCGGCGGGCAGACGGGACGGTAAAATCTTGACCGCTCCCGCAGGGCAGAGAAGCACCTTCGCGCCGGTGAACGACATCGCCGCAGCGACATCAACCGGCATGAAGTCGTGAAACTTTGCCGCAATCCACGCCGCATTCGCTTCATCTTCCTCTTCCGTCAGCGTACAGGTCGAGTAGAGCAGCCGACCGCCCGGACGGACATAGCGGACTGCATTTTCTAAAAAGCGCCGCTGTAAGTCACAGAGCGAACGAATATCCTCTTCGCGCAGTCTGAGTTTGATGTCCGGCTTTCTGGACAGAACACCGAGTCCCGAGCAGGGCAGGTCCGCAATGACGAGGTCAAATTCGCCCTCCCAGTCCGGACGGAACACGCCCGCATCCGACTGTAGCGGCCGCACACAGCCGGAAAAACCCGTGCGCGCCACGTTCTCTCTCATGCGTTCCACCTTTTGGAGAGAGAGATCCGCGCTGACTATGCTGCCCTCGCCCCGCATGCAATCCGCTGCCGCAAGGCTCTTGCCGCCCGGTGCGGCGCAGAGATCCAGAACCCGCTCACCGGGCTTCGGCTGCGCCGCCTGTACCGCAAGCGAGGAACTCAGATCCTGCACAAAAAACATCCCCGCCGCGAGCTGCCGCCGGATGTGTTCTGTGAGCCCCTCTTCCGCAATAAAACTATCCGGCGCGTACGGAGACTGCGTGAGTCCTTCCGTCACGGCGTCAGGTTCTCCTGCCGCGATATACTTAGTCCGGTTCAGGCGAAGCGTGAGCGGTGCCGGTTCCAGAAAGCGCGCCGCAATTTTCTCGCTCTCTTCTCTGCCGAACTGCGCTGTAAAGCGCTGCGCAAGCCACGGCGGCAGGGCATAGCGGAGAGCAAAGTCAGGACTCCCGTCAAGTTCCGCCCTGATTTCATCCCGCTCACGCGCAAAGCGCCGCACCATAGCATTGACAAAGCCTTTCAGGCCAAAGAGCCCCCGGCGCTCTGTCAGCTTCACGGCCTCATTGACCACAGCGTGCGCCGGAATCCGGCTGAGATATAAAAACTGGTAGAGCGACAGGCGGAGAATGCAGCGAATTACCGGCTTCAGTTTTCGGAACGGCGTCTTAGAGCGCGCCGCAATCAGCCGGTCAAGCTGCGGCAGATACTCGACGCTGCCGTGCACGAGGCGCTCTATGAGAGCTCTCTCTTCCTCCGGCATCCAGGCGAATTTATCCCGCGCAGCCGCAAGCACGACATGCGAGAACTGCCCCTCCTCTGTGATGAGGAGCAGGCAGTCCAAGGCGACACTTCTCGCGTTCGGCGCAGTCATTTGCGCCTTCTTCCGCCGAACAGAATCCAGAGCCGAAGAAGCTGTAAGAGCGAAGACGCCGCGCCCGCCACATAGGTCAGCGCAGCGGCAAACAAAACAGATCTCGCCTGCGACTCCTCGTTGGGCGGCAGAATACGCAATTCACGGAGCTGAATCAACGCTCTGCGGCTCGCATTAAATTCGACCGGCAGCGTGACCAGCTGAAACAGCACGGCAAGGCTGAACGCAAGCAAGCCGAGATTCAAAAGCTGCGGTCCCAGAAAATTTCTGCCGTTGCTGAGCAGAACGCCTATGATGATAATCGGCATGGCGAGCTGAGAACCGAGGTTTGCGAGCGGCACCAGCGCGTGCCGGAAGCGGAGCGGAAAATAGCTCTTGTCATCCTGAATCGCATGGCCGCACTCGTGTGCCGCGACGCCGAGCGCGGCAATACTCCGGGAGTCGTAGATGACTTCCGAGAGATTTACGGTCTTTTTCGCCGGGTCGTAGTGGTCGGTCAACTGTCCGCCGATTGCCTGCACTGTGACATCGTAGATGCCGTTCGCCCGGAGAATCCGCTCCGCGACTTCCCGCCCCGTGAGTCCGGTGCTGCTCTGCACTTTAGCGTAACGCGCAAATGTGCTCTTTAAAAAGGCCTGGGCGCCGAGTGTCAGTCCCACACCTAAGAGTACCAGAAGGTAAGTCCAATCCAATCCGTAGTAGCCGTACATGATACCCTCCTCTCTGTCTTATCCCTTGTTCTCTGCGTCCCGACTGCGCTGTAAGCGGTCTCCCGGCTGCACCTTGGCGCCGCGGAGCCAGTTGGCCGCCGCCATTGCTTTTTTGCCCTCCGGCTGCAGCACGGTGATGCAGAGTGCACCCGCGCCGGTCTGCACAAAAATACCGCGCTCATCCGCCGCGAGTATCTCGCCCGGCATGTTGCCGGATGCCTCTCCGCCTTCCGTTGCCTGTTTGATTTTCAGGAGCTTCCCGTGCAGATAGGTAAAAGTGCCAGGCCACGGGTCAAGTCCGCGAATCAGACGAAGCAGACTCGCCGCATCCCGGGTAAAATCGAGATTTCCCATCTCTTTCCGCAGCATTTTGGCATATGCGGTTGTCGTCTCGCCCTGCTTTTCGGGGACGATGCTGCCCGCCTCGAGGCCCTGTACGGTGTCGAGGATTGCCTCCGCGCCGAGCTTCTCAAGCTTCGCAAACAGACTCCCGCCGGTTTCTTCCGGACTGAGTGGGAGCGGATACTTGCGGAGAATGTCGCCGGTATCCAGTCCCTCGTCCATTAACATGGTCGTGATGCCGCTCTCCCGCTGTCCGTCGATGACAGCCCACTGAATCGGTGCCGCTCCCCGGTAAGCGGGAAGCAGAGACGCGTGAATGTTCACACAGCCGTAGTGCGGCAGTTCGAGAATTTCTTTCGGCAAAATCTGACCGAAGGCGGTCACGACAAAGAGCTCTGCCTTCTGTGCGCGGAGCAGCCCGATAAAGTCCGCATTTCGCGCCCTCTCCGGCTGTGCGACCGGTATTCCGAGGCGAAGCGCGGCTTCCTTGACCGGCGGAAACTGCAGCGCGTGCCCTCGGCCCCGCGGCTTGTCCGGCTGGGTCACAACGAGCACAATCTCGTGTCCCGCCTCATGCAGCGCGACGAGCGGTGCGACGGCAAAATCCGGCGTTCCGAAATAGACAATTCTCATTCCTGCTCCTCTGCCGCCTCTTCTTCCTGCATCGCCTCGAGTTCCTCATTCGTATAGAGCTCCTCGGCGACTTCCGTATAGAGATGTCCGTCCAGATGATCGATTTCATGGCAGAGTGCCCGCGCGAGCAACTCTTCGCCCTCGACGGTGACAGGCTGCATGTCCTCATTCAGCGCTTTGACAATGACATGCATCGGACGCGTCACAATGCCGGTCTTGCCCGGAACGCTGAGGCAGCCTTCATAACCGGTCTGCTCGCCGTCCCGCTCCGTTATCTCGGGATTGATCAGCACATGGAGTTCGCCCTCCTCGCACTCGATGACGACGAGCCGCTTCAGGATGCCGACCTGCGGCGCCGCAAGCCCCACGCCGTTTGCCGCCCGCATGGTCTCCACCATGTCGGCAATCAGCGTCTTTAGATGCGGGGTCATGCTCTGAATCTCCTTGGCCCGCTGATTTAAAATAGGATCACCGATCTCTCTGATTGTACGAAGTGCCACTTGTTCTCCTCTCCGTCAGACAAACTCGTAGAGAAGCGAAATGCCTCCCGGAATCTGTGCCCGGAACGCCTCCTCTGCCGCTGTCTTGATTTGTATCAGTATATCATAGCACGCATGCTTCATGTAAATCATCTTCCGGAAATAGTCCTGCACGCGGTACACGCCCGCATTGACCGGCCCGATGCACTGCGGTGCCTCCGCAGCAAGCGCGGTCGCTTGTTTGAGACAGTCCGCAAAGAGCGCCGCCGCCCGTGTGAGCGCAGTCTCGTCCTTGGCGGCGAGCTGTATGGTCAGCATGTGCAAAACCGGCGGGTACCCGGCTGCGCGACGGTAGGCGAGCTCCGCCGCCGCAAAGCGCTCATAGTCCTGCGCCGCCGCACTCTGAATCGCATAGTGTTCCGGGCGATAGGTCTGAATGACAAACTCTCCCCGTTTTTTTGCGCGTCCCGCGCGCCCCGCAGCCTGTGTTAAGAGCTGAAAGCAGCGCTCCGCGCTCGTATAACGATTTGCATAGAGCTCGGTATCCGCCGCCATCACCCCCACCAGCGTCACATTCGGGAAATCGTGCCCTTTCACAATCATCTGGGTTCCGATCAGAATGTCGGCTTTGCCCGCCCGGAATTTTTCCAGTATGCCCTGTCCACTGTCATGTCCCCGCACCGCATCCGCGTCCAGCCGCAATACGCGCGCCGCCGGGAACATGCGCCCGGTCTGCTCGACCAGCTGCTGGGTGCCCATACCGAAGCCGGCAAGATACGGAGAACCGCAGCTCGGACAGCGCTCCGGTTTCACGGTACGGTATCCGCAGTAGTGACAGCGAAGACTGCCGTCTTCGTGAAGGGTCAATGTCACATCGCAATGCGGGCAGCGAAGCGCCTCGCCACAGCTCCGGCAGGACAGAAAGCGCGCATAGCCGCGCCGGTTCATAAAGAGCATGACCTGCTCGCCGCGCGAAAGCCGCGACACAATTTTTTCGCTGAGCGCTCGGCTAAAAACCGAGCGGTTGCCCTTCCGCAGTTCGTCGCGAAGATCCACGACAGTTGCCTCCGCCGGAACGGCACCGGAAACCGCGCGCTTCGTGAGGCGAAGCAGTCGATACTCGCCCTGCTTCGCGCGTTGCCAGCTCTCGACCGAAGGAGTCGCAGAGCCGAGAATCAGCTGGGCCCCGGAGAGCTCTGCCCGCTTGGCCGCGACTTCCCGCGCGTCATAGCGCGGCACGGCATCGTTCCGGTAGGCGCTGTCGTGCTCCTCATCGATGATGATGAGCCCGAGATTCGGAAACGGCGCAAAGAGTGCCGAACGCGGTCCCACCATGACACTTGCCTCCCCGCGCGCCGCGCGGAGAAACTGGCGATAGCGCTCGCCCTTCGAGAGCTTGGAGTGGATGATTGCGACTTCCTCGCCGAAGCGCTCTTCCAGATAGCGCACGGTCTGAAAGGTCAGGTTGATTTCCGGCAGCAATAAAATGGCCTGTCTCCCCAGGCGGCGCTGTTCTTCGATACAGCGCATGTAAACTTCCGTTTTCCCGCTGCCGGTCACGCCGAAGAGCAGATAGCTGCCGCCCGGTTTCTCTGCCTCCGCGCGCCGAAGTTCCGAGAGCACGGTACTCTGTTCTGATGTGAGTTCCCGCGCTGGCCTGGCGACTTTTGCCTCGCTGCGCCCCGTCGCTTCGGTCTTCCGCGGCCGCGCTTTCACAGCCTCCTTGACCGGCAGCACGGTTTTCAGCGCCTGGTTTAACATGCAGCCGTAGTGCTCATGCATCCAGACCGCAAGGGTCAGAAGCCTCTCTTCCACGCCGACCTTTTTTTCGGCAATTCCCAGAATTTCGCGGAGCTGAAATCCGGTCGGCGCTTCTTTCCGGAGCGCGAGCACATAGCCGAGTTTTGCTTCCTTCGCATTGCCGAAGGGCACTTGCACCGCAGTTCCCGGTGTAAGTTTTCCGCGCAAGTCCTCAGGAATGATATAGGTAAACGGGCGGTCCACGCTCTCATGGCTGATGTTCGGAATGACATCCGCATAGCGCTCGCTCAATGCGCGCCTCGCTCTCCCTGTCCCGAAAAATAATCCGCGAGTTCCGAGAACTTCATACTGTTCGAAGCTTTCAAGAGCAGCGCATCGCCCGGCTTTACCAGCGCTTTGAGCGCCGCAAAAAGCGACTCTCGATCCGAAAAACAGCGAAGTTCGGGGCGATAGTCCGCGTCGCAGCTCTCCCGACACGCTGCGGCGAGCTCCGCCGCGAGGTCGCCGAGTGTATACAGGCACTCCGCCCCTTTCGCGACTGCAAGCTCCGCGCCGATTTCCCGGTGCAGCTCTTTCTCCGCTTCGCCGAGCTCTTTCATATCGCCGAGCACCGCAATGCGACGGCGATCCTTCATCTCGCGGAGAATCGAGAGCGCCGCCCGCATCGAAGCCGGGCTGGCGTTATAGCTGTCATCGATCACCAGCACGCCGTCGCGCTCAAAAATCTGCTGGCGGTGACGATAGCCCTTGAATTTCTCGAGTTTCGCGGCCGCTCCCGCAAGCGGAACGCCGTACGCTTCCGCAACCCCGAGCGCCGCAAGAGCGTTCCACACCTGATGCTCGCCCGGCACGCCGAGTTTCACGGCGACGCGCTTACCGCGTATATTTGCCGTAAATACGGCACAGCCGTTGACCAAGCCGACATTCTCCGCGCGGCAGTCCGCACCTTCCGCGAGGCCATAGGTGCGCGCCGTAATTCCCTCCCGGACCTGACCCGAGAGCAGCATCGCATCGTCCGCATTTCGAAACAGCAGTGCATCATTTTGCATACCGTCCTGTATTTTTAATTTCTCATCGCGTATATTTTCCCGGCTTCCGAGTTCCATGAGGTGCGCCGTGCCAATGTTGGTGACGACGGCCGCCGCAGGACGCACGAGTTCGCTGATGATGTGCATCTCGCCCGGGCGGCTGATGCCCATCTCAATCACACCGATTTCTTCGTCTTCGATGTCGAGTAGCGTGAGCGGTACGCCGATCTGCGAATTGTGATTCGCCTTGGTCTTAAACACTCGGTACTTTGCCGAGAGCGCAGCCGCAATCATCTCGCGGGTTGTGGTTTTGCCCACACTGCCGGTCACGCCGATTAACGGCAGCGAGAGGCGGCTTCTTAGCCAACCCGCAAGTGCCTGTAAGGCGAGAAGCGTGTCGGCCACACGGATGACCGCAGTCCCTGCAGCCGCCGCAGCCTCATGCTGTGCCTCCGTCAACTCTTCTGCGGTGAAGACCGCCTTGGCACCGTCCGCAATCACCTGCTCCAAAAAGCGGTGTGCATCCACTTTCTCGCCGACAAGCGGCACGAAGAGGGTCTCCGCCTTCACATCCCGCGAATCAATGCTGACATAAGAGATCTTTTCTTCTTCCCGGCCAAACAGCAGCTCGCCGCCGGTTGCCTCTCTGATTTCACCTACATTCAGCGCGCGCATCTCACTCTCCCATCTCGCGGAGCGCATCTTCCGCCACTTCCCGGTCCAGGAAGTGCGTGCGCACACCGCAAATCTCTTGGTAGTCCTCGTGTCCTTTGCCGATAATCGCAATCATATCGCCGGGCTCTGCCTTCTGCACCGCATAGTAGATGGCTTCCCGTCTGTCCGGAATCTCAATGAATGCGCCGCCGGTCTTCTCGATGCTCTCGCGAATGTCGGCGAGAATATCCTCGACTTTTTCATAGCGGGAGTTGTCCGCCGTGATAATCGAGAGATCCGCCTTTTTGCCGCCGATTTCTCCCATCGATGACCGGCGCTCCTTGGCGCGGTTGCCGCCGCAGCCGAACACGACCACGAGACGCTTCGGATGGTACTCGCGCAGGGCGTCGAGCAGAGCTTCCATGCTGACCGCATTGTGCGCATAGTCCACCAGAACCGTGTAGGGATGCAGCTTAACAATCTCCATCCGGCCGTTCACGCGGATGTTTTTTAATCCGATACGAAGCACTTCATCCTTCACCCCCGCGAGTGCCGCAACCGAGAGCGCCGCGAGTGCATTTTCCGCGTTGAAGCGTCCCGGCATACCGACCTTGACATCCGCGACGTCTCGTCCCGCGCCCGCAAAGTCAAAGCACATACCGACAAAATCGGGGTCTGCCGTATGGGAGAGATTGCGAAGCGTAAAGTCCGCCGGATTCTTTTCGCCGAAGCGGTACAACTTCTCGCAAGTCGCCATTTTCTCAATGTAGAGCGAGTGCACATCGTCCGCATTGATGAGTCCCGTCTTGCACTGCAAAAAGAGTTGCGACTTCCAGAACAGGTATTCCTCAAAACTCTTGTGCTCATTCGGACCGATGTGATCCGGCGCAATGTTCATAAAAATGCCGTAGTCGAACAGAATACTGCCTGTGCGGTGCAACATAAGCCCCTGACTCGAGACCTCCATGACCACAGCCTTCAAGCCCGCATCCGCCATTTTCCGGAAACTCTCCTGAATCTCATAGGACTCCGGTGTCGTATTCTTGGTCGCGATGTGTTCTTTGCCGACGGTGATGCCGTTGGTGCCGATGAGCCCGGTCGGAATGCCGCCCGCCTCGAGCAGCGCGCGTATCATGTGGGTGGTCGTCGTCTTGCCCTTGGTGCCGGTCACGCCGATCGTAAGGAGTTTCCGCGCCGGGAAACCGAAGTAGGCCGCCGAGAGCGCCGCCAGGGCCGCCCGCGCATTGTCCGCGCGGTACACAGTAAGCCCCTCCGGCAGCGCTTCGACTTCGCGGTCAATGACAACCGCCGCAACGCCCTTGCCCGGAAGCTCGGGGAGCAGCTCGTGAGAGTCAAAATTGGCACCCTTCATGCAGACAAACAGACAACCCGGACTGATTTTTCGCGAATCATACACCAGTGCACCGAGTTCCACGCCCATATCGCCCTGCAGGAGCTCTCCCTTGAGCTCCGACATCGCAAGTTCCAGTAATTTCATATGTCTCTTCCTCTCATTGCTCCATTGCTTCAAACTCTTCCATACTCATCAGCAACTCGCGGGGCTTGGTGCCCTGCTCTTCGCCGACCACACCCGCCGCCGCGAGCTGATCCATGATACGCGCCGCGCGGTTAAAACCGATTTTAAACATGCGCTGCAGATTTCCGATCGAAGCCTTGTTCTTCTCGATCACAAAGCGTCCCGCCTGGAAAAAGAGCGGATCTCGTCCGCTGTCGGCAGTCTGAACCGCCGGACTGTCACCCGAACGCAAAATCTTGTCCTCGATCTCTTCCGAGTACGAGAGCGGAATCTCCTCTTCCCGGATGAATTCGACCGCCTTCTGCACTTCCTGATCCGAGACAAAGGCGCCCTGCACACGCACCGGCTTCGGGATACCCTGCGGGAAAAAGAGCATATCACCCTTTCCGAGCAGTTTTTCCGCGCCGACACCGTCCAGAATGGTCCGCGAGTCGATCCCCGAGGAGACCGCAAACGCGATGCGGGACGGTATATTTGCCTTGATGAGGCCGGTGATGACATTGACACTCGGCCGCTGCGTTGCGATCACGAGGTGCATGCCGGCCGCACGGGCGAGCTGCGCAATGCGGCAGATAGCCTCTTCCACCTCATTTTTGGAGACCATCATGAGGTCGGCAAGCTCATCGATGATGATGACGAGCTGGGGTAACGGCGTCGGCAAATCCTCCTGACGCACCGTCCCGCTCGCCGCGGCCGCCCGGATTCTCTCGTTATAGCCCCGCAGGTCGCGAACACCGGTCTCCGCGAATTTCCGGTAGCGGTCCGTCATTTCCGCAACCGCCCAGTTGAGCGCCCCCGCTGCCTTCTTCGGATCCGTGACGACCGGAATCAGGAGGTGCGGGATGCCGTTGTAGACCGAGAGTTCCACGACCTTCGGGTCTATCATGATGAGTTTCACTTCCTCCGGCCGATAGCGGTAGAGGATGCTCATAATCAACGTGTTGATACAAACCGACTTACCGGAGCCCGTCGCACCGGCAATCAGGAGATGCGGCATCTTTGCGATGTCCGTGACCACAGTCTGTCCCGCAATGTCCTTGCCGACCGCGAAACTGATCTTGCCGTTTGCCTTTTTGAAGCGCTCGCTCTCCAGGAGATCCCGAAGATAGACCGTATTGTTCTCCTTGTTCGGCACCTCGATGCCGACTGCGGACTTGCCGGGAATCGGCGCCTCGATGCGGATATCCGCCGCCGCGAGGCTGAGTTTAATGTCATCGGCGAGCGCCACGATACGCCCGACCTTGACGCCCTGCGCGGGCAGAAGCTCGTAGCGCGTCACGGCCGGCCCGCAGCTGAAGTTCGTGACTTTGACATCGACGCCGAAATTGTGAAGGGTCTCCTCGAGTTTCAACGCCGTTGTCCTGTACTCGAGATCGCTCTCCTGTCGCTTTTCCTTGCCCTTTTCGAGAAGGTCAAGCGGCGGTGTCTTGTACTTTTTCGGCGGCGCCGGTTTCTTCGGCGCGCTGACTTGCCTGTACGCGCTCTGCTGCCGCGAAGCTGTCTCCTGCCGCGTCGTCGCTGTCCGGGCAGGCGCTGTGTCTGTCGCGACACCGCGCTCTTCCGTCCGGAACGAAAGAGGGCGCAATGGCTCGGCCTCGGCAATTTCGATGGAGCGCGGCACCTCCTCTTCGTCTCGGTTCCACTCGGCAGTCTCGCTCTTTTCAATCTGCGCGAGTTTCTCTGCCCTTTCGGCTTCGCTCAGCTCTGTCTCCGGTGCCTCGTATGCCTCACCGAAAGAAATCGGTTCATCATATGTCGGTTCGTCATACCTGTCTTCTTTCTGTGAAACCGCTGTCTCTTCTGCCGGACTGTCATCCCGTCTTAAAATTTCATCGGCACGTCGCAACGCTTCGAGGAGGGCGGGGTCGCCGTCCGCGTACAAGTCCGGCGTCGGCGGTACGGCAGACGCCTCCTCTGTCACGGTCTCTTCCGGTGGATACAAGTCTCGCGAAAAATGCAGTACCTCCGGCTCGTCTTCCTCGCGGAATTCCCGCCTTGCGCTCCGGCGCTCCTCCCAGCCATCCTCGATCTCCGTCCGTATGACCTCGCGCGGCAATGCATCCGCCTCTTCTTCCGCAGTCTGTTTGTCCGGTTGTATGGCGTCAATCATTTTTTTCCAGGATGTTCCGGGGATGGGGGCTGTCTCTGTTTTCGCCGCCTCGCTGTCCTCAGTGACCGGATTTCCGGCCTCCAAAGCCGCCTTCTTGGCTTCGAGCTCTTCGAGCCGCGCCGCAACTTCCGCCGAGAGCGCAGCCTGTCGCTGCTCTCTCTCTGCGCGACGCCTCGCAAGCACTTCGCGGGTACGGACATAGGCCTTGTCGCTTTGGCGCTGCACGAGCGCGACAAACGATTTTTCCGTGACATACGAAAGGCAGAGAATCAGGAGCACCAATACAATCAGCGCAGCCCCGACCTGCCCCAGAACCGCGCGGAGTGCACCGGCGAGCAGTCCGCCGACGGCACCGCCGCCCCGCTTGCCGGCATAAAGATAGGCGAGATTGCCGCCCTCTGTCCCCTGCATGAGATGTGCCAATACAATCAGAAACACATAGGAGAGAAAAAGCGCTGTGTTTTTCCGGAGCGCCCGCTCCTTGTCACCTGAGAGAAGGCTGTAAATCACGGTCCCGCAGAGCAACAGCGGAAACAAGAACCCCAGACTGCCAAAGAGACCCAGCTGCACATCGCGAAGCACGGCACCGAGTGCGCCGCAGAGTCCAAAATTGCCGAGCAGCAAAAGGACTGCCAGAAGACCGAACAAAAGGGGCAGTGCTTCCTCACGCAAAAATAGGGGTTGCTCCGCTGCTGACTGCCGCTTTTTCCGCACAGTCGCGCTGCTCCGTTTTCTGTTTTTTGCCGTTGTCGCGGTACGCCGTCTGCTTCCGCCCTTTTTCTGCGCCAAAATCGCCCCTCCTCTCCGTGAACCTGCGTTCGATAAAATAGGAACCCTGAACTTACAGTATAACACAAGCAGGGGAATCTGTCACAGAACGCCTTTGCCTTCCGTGACAGATTCCCCTGTCCTCTTCACTGTTTTGACCTGCCTTCGCCGTTCACAGCTTGTGTTTGGGCTGTCCCGCCGTCTGGATGCGAATCAGTGCGCGGTACAACTTGGCGCGCGCCTGAATTCTCTCCTCATCCGAGAGCTTCGCCTTGAGCCGCTCCTCGGCTCTCTGCTTGGCCTCCTCCGCGCGGTGCAAATCAATCTCGTCGCTCCACTCGAAGGTGGTCGGCAGTAAGCGGCATACACCGTCCATCACCGAGAGCATGCCGCCGACACAAGCGGCCTCCCGCTCTTTTCCGTCGGGAAACCGAAGCTTTGCCGTACCCATACCGACTGCCGTGCAGTAATTCGTATGACGCGCGAGGATTGCGAGATCACCCGTGATGCTGCGGAGCGTAAGACGCTCCACCTCACCCTCGTATTTCAGCCCGTCCAGCGTGACAATTTCCAAATGGAAGTTCGCCATGCGCTCTCCTCCTTACTGCGCGTTCTTTAACGCCTTTGCCTTCTCAAATGCCTCGTCGATGCCGCCGACCAGAAGGAAGGCGCTCTCCGGAAGCTCGTCGCACTCGCCGTTTAAGATCATGCGGAAGCCGCGGAGCGTCTCCTTGAGGGATACGTATTTACCCTGAAGACCCGTGAACTGCTCTGCGACAGAGAAGCTCTGCGAAAGGAAGTTTTGGATTTTGCGCGCGCGGAACACCGTGACCTTGTCCTCTTCCGAGAGCTCGTCCATACCCATGATGGCAATAATATCCTGCAACTCCTTATAGCGCTGCAGAACCTGCTGCACACCCATTGCAATCTCATAGTGCTCCTGACCCACAACCTCCGGCGTCAGAATGCGACTCGTCGAATCCAGCGGATCCACAGCCGGGTAAATTCCCTTACTCGCAATGTCGCGCGAGAGAACCGTCGTCGCATCGAGGTGCGTGAAGGTCGTCGCCGGCGCCGGGTCCGTCAGGTCATCGGCAGGGACATAGACCGCCTGCACCGAAGTGATGGAACCCTTCTTGGTGGAGGTGATACGCTCCTGCAGGGCGCCCATGTCCGTCGCCAGAGTCGGCTGATAACCGACGGCGGACGGCATGCGGCCGAGCAGCGCCGACACCTCGGAACCCGCCTGGGTAAAGCGGAAAATGTTGTCGATAAAGAGAAGCACATCCTGGTTTCTCTCATCGCGGAAATACTCCGCCATCGTGAGTCCCGAGAGACCCACGCGCATTCTTGCGCCCGGCGGCTCATTCATCTGACCGTAAACCAGAGCGGTCTTGTCGAGGACACCGCTCTCCTTCATCTCGCCGTAGAGGTCATTGCCCTCTCTCGTGCGCTCACCGACGCCGGTGAAAACCGAAATGCCGCCGTGTGCCGTCGCGACATTGTGGATGAGTTCCATAATGAGGACGGTCTTGCCGACACCTGCGCCGCCAAAGAGACCAATCTTACCGCCCTTTGCGTACGGGCAAATCAGGTCGACAACCTTGATACCGGTCTCCAGAATTTCCGTTGCCGGCGTCTGCTCCTCAAACGAGGGCGCGGGGCGGTGAATGCTACGGCGCTCCGTCGTCTCCACGGCCGGGCCGTTGTCGACCGTCTCGCCGAGCAAGTTAAAGACGCGGCCGAGGCACGCATCGCCGACCGGCACCGTAATCGGTCCGTTTAAATCGCGCGCGGCAGCGCCGCGCACCAAGCCGTCGGTCGAGCTCATTGCGATGCAGCGGACCGTCTCGTCTCCGATCTGCTGCGCCACCTCGGCAATGAGCTTTTTGCCCTCCGGCATATCTACTTCAATCGCATGGAGGAGCGCCGGAAGTTCTCCCTCCGCAAAGCGGACGTCGAGCACAGCGCCCATCACCTGAACGACTTTACCTACATGCTGCTCACTCATCAAAGCTTCTCCTTCATAAGCGCTTATCCGTTGCTGCCCTCTGCGCCGCCGACAATCTCCGTGATTTCCTGCGTGATGCTCGCCTGACGCGCGCGGTTATAGTAGAGGCTCAGTTTGTCAATCATCTCGCCCGCATTGTCCGTCGCAGCCTCCATGGCTGTGCGGCGCGCCGCATACTCACTTGCGAGCGAGCTTGCGACCGCGCTGTACAAAAGGCCTGCGAGATACTCCGGCACAATGGCGTCAAAGACCTCCTCTGCGCTCGGCTCGTAGAGAATCAGATTCTGCGCTTTCTTTTTCTCTTCTCTTTCTTTGCCGCTAATTTCAGAGACCTCATCCTTGAAATCGGCCAGCGGCAACAGGCACGTCGCGCCCGGTTCCTGCTTCATCAGCGAGACAAAGTCTGTGTAGACAAGCGAGACGTGTCCGAACGCTCCGCTGCGAAACAGCGTGCAAATCTGTCTCGCAATCGCATAGCAATCCGAGACATGAACGGTGGCGACCAGGAGCTTCTCACCCTCGAGGCGCGAGAGCTTTTTCTGCGCGACATAATCCTCTGCCTTTTTGCCGAGCGGCAGGACAACAAAATCCTTCCCCTTGCTCTCCGCCTCAAAGGTGCGGAACAAATTGGCGTTGTAACCGCCCGCCATGCCGCGGTCACCCGCAATCAGAATATAGCAGTGGCGTTCGCTCTGATTTTCCCGCGTATAGACACTGGTGTAATCCGTATTTTCCGCGGCAATGTTAATCAAGGTCTGCCGCAGCGCCGAAAAGTACGGCGCACTCGCCTCGGCTCTCTCCTTGGCCCTCCGCAATTTCGAAGACGCGACCAGTTCCATCGCCTTCGTAATCTGCATCGTGTTCTGGATACTCTTAATCCGGAGTTTGACGGACTTCATATTTGCTGCAGCCATCGTCTCCTCCTGTTAAGCCTGTGTTCCGCTCGTCTGTTTTCTCTGTAAGAACTCCTCTGTGCAGCGCTGGAGCGCCTTCTTCAGTCTCTCTTCGCCCTCTGCGCTGTATGCACCGGTCTTGCGAATTTCTTCCATCGCGGCGACACCGTCCGGATCTCTGTCAAGGAAGCGGTACAGCTCCTCTTCAAAGGCCCGGATTTCCTCAACCGGAATCTGCGTCAACAGGTTATTAACGACCGCATAGAGAACGGCGACCTGCTTTTCGACCGGAACCGGCGAGGACTTGCCCTGTTTTAAGACTTCCACGATGCGCTCACCCTGCGCAAGACGTGCCTTGGTATCCGCATCGAGGTCGGAACCGAACTGTGCGAAACTCTGCAGCTCACGGTACTGCGAGTAGATGAGTTTCAGCGTTCCGGCAACCTTCTTCATCGCCTTGACCTGCGCGTTGCCGCCAACACGGGACACCGAAATACCCGGGTTCACCGCCGGCATGACGCCGCTGTGGAAGAGCTCGGTCTCGAGGAAAATCTGACCGTCGGTGATCGAAATCACGTTGGTCGGAATGTAGGCCGAGACATCGCCCGCCTGGGTCTCGATAATCGGCAGCGCCGTCATCGAACCCGCGCCTTTCTCCGCGGAGAGCTTCGCCGCGCGCTCAAGCAGTCTCGAGTGCAGGTAGAAGACATCGCCCGGATATGCCTCACGGCCCGGCGGTCGCCGGATCAGAAGCGAAATCGCGCGGTAGGCCACCGCGTGCTTCGAGAGATCGTCGTAGACAATCAGCACATGCTGACCGCGGTTCATGAAGAACTCGCCCATCGCGCAGCCCGCATAGGGCGCTATGTACTGCAGCGGGCTCGGCTCCGAAGCCGTTGCCGCGACGACAATCGTGTAGTCCATCGCACCGGCCTCTTTGAGCGTATTCACCAGCGCTGTGACGGTGGAACGCTTCTGTCCGATTGCAACATAAATACAAATGACATCCTTGCCCTTCTGGTTCAGGATGGTGTCGAGGGCGATCGTCGTCTTACCCGTCTGGCGGTCGCCGATGATCAGCTCACGCTGTCCTCTTCCGATCGGAATCATCGAATCGATGGCCTTGATGCCCGTCTGCATGGGCTCCTTGACCGGCTGACGGTCGATGATGCCCGGTGCCGGACTCTCGACCGCGCGATACTCCTGACTTGCGATCGGACCCGCACCGTCGATCGGCTGACCGATTGCGTTCACGACGCGGCCAAGCAAGGCCTCGCCGACCGGAACCGAAACCACGCGCCCCGTGCGCTTTACGGTCTGTCCCTCCTGAATGCCGACGTCCGAGCCGAACAAAACCGCCGAGACGCTGTTTTCCTCCAGATTCTGTGCCATACCGAAGCTGCCATCCTGAAATTCGAGAAGCTCACCGGACATGCAGTTTGCAAGGCCGGAAACTCTCGCAATACCGTCTCCGACCGTGAGCACGGTTCCGGTTTCGTTCTGAATGATGGCGTTCTCGTAGTATTTGATCTGGCTTCGAATGACCTCAGAGATCTTTTCTGACTTTAATTCCATTCTATGCCCACCTTTTTACAGTACTATCTCTTCCACTTTTTTGCGAATGGCGAGAAGCCGGCCCGCAACGCTGCCGTCCAAGGTCTTGCCGTCTATCTCGACCACGATGCCGCCGAGCAGGCTTGCCTCCACCCGCTCCTTGAGCACCACCTGCTTTCCGCTCTGCTTTTCGAGCGCTTCCCGCAGTTTGATTTTTTCGCTCTCGTCGAGCGCCGCTGCCGTGCGCACCAGCGCCACGGCGATGTTATGTGCCTCATTGTAGCGCCGCTCAAATGCGCGACACATGCTCGCATACTGAAACAGGAGCCCTCTCTCGGTAATGAGCTTCAAGAAATTCAGGAGATAGGGTCTGATTTCACCGCGGAACGCCTGATCGAGAAGCTCTAAGCGCTTCTCCTTCGGGAGGCTCGGCTCGGAGAGCAACGCGGCATACTTCGGATTTTCCCGCAGTAATGTTCCGATGCCCTGCATCTCCTCGAGTATGTCCTTCTCCTGCTTCTCCTCTGCGGCCAGGTCATAAAAACTTCCGCCGTAGAGCTCGGCCGTGCGCATCATGACGCATCCTCAACCTTCTGCAGGAAGTCGTCAATCAGTGCGCGGTGATCCGCCTCGTGGATTTCACGCTCCACGACACGTCCCGCGATGTCCATCGCGAGTCCGCCGATTTCATCCTTCGCCTCGTTCAGTGCGCGCTTCTTCTCCTGACGGATATCGCTCTCCGCCTTCGCTTTCAGTGCCTGCGCTTCGCTGCGCGCACTCGCGAGCAGCACATCCGCCTGCTGGGATGCATCCTGCTTTGCGCGCTCCAAGATGCTTGCAGCCTCTTCGCGCGCCTGCTCCATATTCTTTGTATACTCTGCCTTGACAGCCTCTGCCTCGGCCTTTTCCTGCTCTGCTGCCCGGATGTTCTGATCCGCGCGCTTCTGGCGCTCCTCAAGGATGCGCTTCACCGGCTGAAACAGAAATTTCTTCATCAGAAACAGCTGAATGAAGAGATTCAGGATGGTCAGAACAAAGGTCGAAGGCACGATGGTTACCAGTGCCTGTGTATCCATCTTAACCCTCCCGACTTACTTCAGGAAATTCATGAACATACCCGGTGCTACGAAAATCAGAAGAAGGCCCGTGACGAAACCGTAAATACCCGTGGTCTCTGCGATTGCGCAGCCGAGCAGCATGGTGCTCGTCACATCGCCCTTGCACTCCGGCTGACGGCCGATTGCCTCAAGCGCCTTTGCAACCGCATTACCCTCACCGATACCGGGTCCGATACCGGCGATCAGTGCGCAACCCGCACCGATGCCGCAACCCATGAGCGCGATACCTCTTGCAAGAAACTGAAAATCTGTCATGACTCTATCCTCCTAAATGTTGGTGATTGCAACTGCCGTCTTAACCTTCGGACGCATTCGCAATGTACATAATGGTTAGCATGGTAAAAATAAATGCCTGCATGATGCCGGAAAACCAGTCGAAATAGAATGACATGATTGCCGGAAGTCCGACCGCGAGAATCGGAATGCGCGAGAGGAAGTCACCGACCGCCCCCGGAATCAGACCGAACAGCGCCGCCGAAGCAACGCCGAGCGCCGCATAAATAAGACCGTTGATGACCACACCTGAGAGCACATTTCCAAAGTGACGGCACGCCATACTGATCGGCGTCGCAATCTCCGAGAGAATGTTAAACGGTGTCATCACCGGGATCGGCGTCGTGAAGCCCTTCAGGTAACCGAGCAAGCCGCCCGCCTTGATTTTATTCAGTGTAATCATCGTGAAAACGGTTACAGCCCAGGCAGCTTCGACCGACAAATCGGCTGTCGGACTTCTGAGTCCGACGAGGCTGATCAGGTTCGAAATCACGCTCGTGGAAAACAACGCGCCGACGAACGGAATCAGATAGTCAAACTTGTTTCCGCCCGTGTTGTTCCGCACCAGATTTTCCGCACTCTCCACAATGAGCTCTGCGAGAGCCTGCCGTTTTCCGATGTGCTCCACCTTTAAATCGCGGGTCAGAAAAATACAGAGTCCCGTGATAATCAGCATCACCAGCCAGGAGACAACCACCGTCTCCGAGACAAGAATGTCCCCGAGTATCGGCAGATGTGTCGGAATGCGGAAGAAAATCTTTGCGCCGGAAATATCAAAATTCATAGCTTAGATCTCACCCCCTTGTTTGGTTTTCTGCTCTTCCTTCGACGGGAAGATACCCTGCAGCCGCACGGAAAAACCCGGGAAAAACAGCGGCAGAATACCCGCGACCGGATGAATAACAGGCACTGCCACCGCCAATATCATCCACACAATCTGCATGGTATTGCGATTCACATAGGATTTCTGCATGAACCGCTTTGCCTCCTTGGGGTCTTCGAGACCTGCGACGTGCTGCACCGTGAGTCCCATCAGAAAGAAGTTTAATATCCCCACCGCTGCGCCCGGCAAGGCAGAGAAAACTGTGCCGTAAGAAAAGCCGATCTTCTTCGGAAATGCCAGGTGCAGCGCAAAAAAAATTGCCAGCATGACGAGGGTCATGAGCACTACATGGAGTGCCACCCGCCCGGTTTCACGCCGAACAGCTTCCTGTACCTTCATAGTTCTGCTCCTTTTCCCGGTCAGCGATGGTCATTGCTCGCAATACGCGTTTCCTTTTCCTTCTCTTCCTGTTCTGTCCGCTCACATTCCCGCCGGTACAGTTTCCACGCCGTCGTGAAGGAGCCGCCGAGTCCAAAGAAAAAGCCCGGAATATACACCCACGCGCCGACCTGCCAGCGTGCAACCAGATAGTGACAGAAAAAAAGGCATAAAAGAAGCGGCGCCGCGAGAGAAAGACCGAACTGGCTCAGCAGCAAAAGATTTTGCATAATCTCAGAACGATGCTTCATTTCCTGCCTCTCTTCACAACACCGGAACAATAAAATACGCGGTCATTTTATCACCGTTTGGCACGCTTGTCAAGGTAATGTTGACTAATTGGCACTGGCATCCCTCCCCGCTTTTTCGGCAGAGTGTTAAAAACAACCATTTGACAGTGCTTTCTGCGGAAGCACTGGACTTTTTTCGCGCTTTGTTCCAAAATGCATACAAGAACAACGCGGAGGTACGCACGGATGAAAACAGTCAAAGAAATCGCACGGGATATGGCCTATTACTCGAAGGGGAATTTGCATGACATCGACCACTTTCTCCGCGTCTGGGGCTATGCGCGAGACATTGCCGACGGCGAACGCCTCTCAAGGCGCGAACGCTATGTGCTGGAGGTTGCGGCCATCACACACGACATTGCCTGCCCGCTCTGCCGCGAAAAATACGGCAATACCGACGGCAAGAATCAGGAGCGCGAAGGCGCTGTTCTGGTGCGCACTTTTTTACAGGACGCCGGGATTCCGGACGAACTGTTAGAACGCATCGTTTTTCTGGTCGGACATCACCACAGTTACGATGCGGTCGACGGCACAGACTACCGGATACTCCTCGAGGCCGACTATATTGCAAACGCGCTCGAAAATCACACGCCGCCCGCTGCCGTGAGACAGGCTCTGAAGTCTGTCTTTCGCACCAAGAGCGGCATTGAAGAGGCAAAGACTATGCTGCACCTCTCATCCCTCTCCTAACCGATTCCGCACTCCGCATAGAGCAGAGGCATTCTCGCCTGCATTGCCTTGTAAAACCGGACTTCCCAGCCGTTTTTCTTTAAAAAATCCAGATATTCCTCCGGCGTCCATTGGTTTGCAAAGCGTAGGCCCGCGAGGGAAAGTAGCGCTTCCCAGGAGCGAGTCAACAGATTCTCCCGCTGTTTCACAAAGTTCGGCGCAATCAGGATACCGTCGGGCCGCAAAACGCGGGCTATTTCTCGCAGGGCGCGCTCGGGCTCCGGCAAAAGATGCAGGGCGTTCACAATCACCACTGCATCGAAGCTTGCGTCCGCGTAGGGCAGAGAGTGGGCATCCGCGACTTCAAAGCGCAAGTTGTTCGGGCAGGCGCCCTTTTTTGCTTCCGCAATCATGCCCTCCGAATAATCGGTCGCGAGCATGCGCTTGGTAACCGGCGCAATGCGCTTCGCGAGCGCGCCGGGTCCGGTGGCAAGCTCCAGCACTTCCTTGCCGCGAACCAGCTTCGGAATACGGCGATAGAGATACGCATAGCTCCTCTCCTCCGCACGCATGACCCGACTGTAGACAGGCGCATACCAATCCCAGATTTTTCCTTTCATCCGGCCCTCCTTTCCGAATACGAAAACGCAACATTCACGCGAAGTCTATTTTTCCCCTGTACACTCTCTCCGAAAACACTATTTTATAATAATCACTTTTGTCCGCTTCGCTCTTCTCAGTCCAAACGAGCTTTTGATCCTACGCTCGGCAAGCCGATTTTGGGTATCTTGTCGAGTACGGTTACTCTGCCCGCCTCGGCGAGGCTGCCGAGTGCAGCCGTCAATTCACTTCGTTTCTCTTTCGGGAGCTTCCCAAGCCCCTTTATGATAAGCCCGGTATTCTTGAATAAATTCTCTCCGAACTCCGCGAAGGTCTCCGCCTCTGTCATCTCTATCATCGAAAAGACAGTCTCGACCAAGGATTTTCGCGTCTCATCGTCCATGGTTTCAAGCCAAGTTCCGAGGGATACCTTGACAAAATCGCTGAAGGCATCCAGCTCTCCGCCGACAAATTTGTCCTTGGTCACTTCCCAAGTCGTCACATCGTGCTGAAAGATTCCGGCCGCGGTGCTCTTCACAACATGTTGTTCCGCCTCATTGGAAAGTAACTGCCCTATGACAGAGGTCTGCGGGAGTATATTTGTGATTTTCGGCAGCAGCTCTCGGTACGCTGCCGTGCGCACAATCTCTTCTCGAAAGCCGGGGCCGTCGTTGTTATAGACTTTGCGGATTCGTCCCTTGACCGCATCCTCTGCGAAAGCGGCAGCGAACATCGCAAAGTTGCCGCCCTTTGAGTGTCCGCCGAGGATTAGGTCTCCGTCGACAGAGGCGGCTACTTCGTTCAGATAGGAAACCGCCTCCTTGGCTCCCTCGGTTTCCGCGGTGAAGCTCATCAAAAAGTCCTCTTTCCAGCCCGTGATGCTAAGGTCCGTGCCGCGAAACGAGACATACTTGGTCCCGTCCGGAAGCAAAAAGACAAGGGCCGCAAACTGCTGCACCTTTTCCTTATCAAAAACCTCTCTGAAGTGCGCAACTTTTGTCCCCCGAAAGCGCGCCCCGCATACCATGTCTTCGAGTAAAAGCGGCGCTCTCTCGATAAAGTGCTTGCTCTCCCGCACTTCCGCCAAGTCGTGCTTTTCACAAAAGCGTTTGAAGCAGGTTTCGATGCTCACGTGCCGCTTCTGTTCATGCAAGAGTTCACCGAAGTCCGCATAGGCGAGATAGGACAAAATGACATTGTCGATTTCATTAAACGGTGCTGCTCTGAGGCTGACATCGTTTCTCCACTGCAGATAATCCATTAGCTCCATCTGACTTACCTCAATTCCCATCCATTATCATTATGCGAAAGAGCCGTCGGAATAACATCCACAGTTCCTTCCGTTTCATTGGGACAGCCTCTGCTACCACGGATGACCATGGGGCGTTTTTTGTACTCTCAGATATGAATTCGGAACGCTCCGAACTCAAATACGCCCTTTCCCTGTTTCAATTTTCCCTGTCTCTCCAGGAGAGAAAAGGCTGTCTCAATCTCCTCAATCAGAGAAACCGGAAGTGCCAAGTCATGATGCCCCGGAAAGATTCTGCGGATCTCGTAGTCGCGCAGGCGTTTGACCGAGCGGTAGAAGAGCTGCGGATCCGTGGAGGGATAAAAGGCGTCCAGACAACCCTTATAAATCAAATCGCCGGAATACAGGTATTTTCTCTCCGGCTCATAAAAACAGCAGTGCCCGGGGGAATGCCCCGGCGTGTGTATGACCTCGACCGTCCGCCCGCCCAAATCAAAGCGGTCTCCGTCATGCAGGATTAGCTGCGGCTCTCCTTGAAAGATCCGATAGGACTCCGGGTCAAAGGAGGCCGGAAACGAGCAGGGCTCGGAACAGAGCTGCGCTTTCACCCGATCCGTTGACAAAGGAAAGCGATCCTCTATCCAATCCTTCTCTGCTTCATGCACCGCAAAGCGCGCAAACAATCGGTGCGCTCCGATGTGATCCCAGTGAACATGCGTGGTGAGCACAGTGAGCGGCAGCCTTGTCAGGCTGTCCACGACAGCTCTGAGATCGGAAATACCAAGTCCCGTGTCAATCAGAACAGCCTCCGTCTCTCCGCAGAGCAGATAGCAGTGCGGTTCTTCCGGATGCCGGTATTCACTGATGACAAAGGTCTGCGGATCGATGCACGCAACGTGAAACCAGGAGTCCCGATCGAGCTGATAGACCTCACAGCCGTCTCGCTGCCCCAGATATGAGAATCCGAACTTTTCCGCGATATGCTTCGTCACGGCTTGTGCCGGGCTGCACTCGAGCACGGCCGATTTTCCTTCGGCAGTCGCTTTTTCAAGCAACTGTTTCGTCAGCTCGCCCGCGTATCCCCTGCCCCAAAAAGCTCTTCTCAGTACCCATCCGATTTCTTTGCTCTCTTCATCGTAGTCATGGTAAATCACATAGCCGACAAAATCATGCTTCGCCGTTTCAACGGCGAAAATAAGCGGCGACAGAGATAAACCCGCGGATTGCAAGAAGGTTTCCGTCTGCTGCGGGGAATAGGGCGGCTCTATGTAGCGCATCACCTCTTCGTCCGAAAGCAGCTTGTATAAGGCTTGCAGATCCTCTTTCTTGAAGCGTCGAATATTTAGCGTGTCCATCGTTTCCTCCGAACGACTGTATCAGCCTGTTAAAACACCTATCTCGTTCGTCACGTCAAATGCATCTGATAGCAACGATAGTTCCCGACACAGTGAAATCCGCATTCTACCGCAAGCGCCTCATATACTTCATCACAAAAGAAGGTCATCACCTTCCCACCTCTGCACTTCGCATCCAGTAGAGCCGCGCTCAGCAATTTTTTCAGCACTTGCGGATCGTATTCACGCCGATTCATATCCACACCGAAAATCTCATACCACGTATCCCCCGCAGCGGTATAGTAAACGGCTCCGCGCGCTTCACCGTCTTTTTCTCCCAGAAAAATGCTCCAGTTTTCAAGCTTTTCATAGATGCGCGCCGAATTCCAATACATATTTTCTTCAAACTGACTGTGCAACAACCGAAAACGCGTGTAATTCTCTTTTCCGATTTTCACAACCTCCTTGTTGTCCGCCACGGGTGCGAGCTGCTCAAGATAGGCGGTGTTGTTGTAGGCATCCTCGATACACGCAAAGCCTTGGCGCTGAAGAAACTCGACCGCGGACTGATTCTCAGCGGGAAAGCCGAGAAATAAATCATAAGCTTTGAACTTTTCTCCGGCATAGGCCAGAAATTCGGAAAGTGCCTCTTCGGTCTCCGTATTCGTTAAGAACAGCATCTGCTCCTGCTCGCATGCAAACGCTTTTCTTGCCCGTTCCAGAAACATATCCTTCGCCTTAATACCGTCGCAGTAGGTCGGATATCCGGACTTTGTTAAGTCGCTTGCCAGTTCATATGCAAAATCTGCATACCGATCAAATTCGGTTTCGGAACAAAGTCTTAGCAAAGGAACCCTCCGTTTCAGTCACGATTTGACTTCAATGAGCAACGACAGAGCCAAGCCCACAGATTACAAGAAGGCTTCCGTACTCTCCTTCGCTGTTCTGCCGAAGTCTGTACCTTGATTCTCTTAGCTCTCTATATATTGTCCGCAGATTTCTTACCGCCGCTTGTCTCTTCGTACCTCTTCCCTTAAGAGAGCATACTCAATCAGTCTGTACACAAAATCCGACACTTCTTCATTGTCTAGATAAAATAACTGATCCATCGGCAAGCTTCCAAGTTCAATCTTCTCATCTGATACCTTTAGGCAAGTTCCGTATTTCTCTACCTTGGCTATAACATCCGCTTTTTTGAAGCTCCCTATCCTGCCATCGTGTATGAACTCTATGTGACCTTGTAAGTCGATTTTAGAATACCTGTCTACGTTATATTGCAGTGAAGCATGACTTACCTTAGAGTTATCTATTCCAACAATCAATGATGTGTAGCTACCTCTGTTTTCTCCCCGAAAATCCGGATCTGTTCCAAAAATAGATATCGACACCTCCTGCGTTTCGCCGAATCTGTCATTGACACGGAAGCGACGATAGGAACCATCATATTGGCCACCGCCTGCATTTTTGTAAATCTTATTTTCACAGCCACAATCCTCTAATACTTCAAAGCTCTTAAACTTCTTGGCTGGGAGTCTATGTTCGATCTCCGATAACGCCTGATCAAAATATGCGGCAAAGCTCTTAATCTTTGGTGTTGAATCATTTCCGTTGAATGACAGACTTAAATTTAGCTTCTTCTTAATGATCAAATTATTTTCCTCCTTTGTCTTTCTATCCAAATCATACAAGCTTTCCAGTTGAAAGTCGATAGCGCTCCTTAGTGCCACGCAATTATGATTCGGACACAGGCTACAGAACGAAAGCAAAACAAAAAGGCCTCCCGCCATCCTCTCTTGCAAGAGACGGCGGGAGGCCTTTTGTTTCAACGGTTCTGTATGCTCACGACTTCTTTTCCAGCAGCGCCACGCACTCCAGATGCTCCGTGAGCGGAAAGTTATCAATCGGCACAAAGCGCTCGCAGTGGTAGTTCCAACGCTTTAAGAGCTGCAAGTCCCGCGCAAGGGTCTCCGGATTGCAGGAGACATAAACAATGCGCTTCGGCTTTACCTTGCAGGCGCTCTGCAAAAAGCGCTCGGTGCTGCCGCTCCGCGGCGGGTCCATAATCACGACATCGAGCTTCTCGCCGCTCTCCGCAACGCGCAACAGGAAATCGCTCGCATCGTCCGCGAAGAAGCGTATGTTCTCGATGCCGTTCCGCTTCGCATTCGCGATTGCATCCCGCACCGCTGCCTTGTTGAGTTCCACACCGATCACCTGTCCCGCGCTGCGGGAGGCCGCCATGCCTATGGTGCCCACACCGCAGTAGGCATCAAGCACCGTGTCGTTTGCAGTCAGATTCGCAAACGAGAGTGCGGTCTCGTAGAGTTTCTCCGTCATCTTCGCATTCACCTGGTAGAAGGAGGCCGGCGAGAGGCGGAAGGTAAGCCCCAAGAGTTCATCCTCGATGTAGCCTTTACCGTAGAGCACTTTGTCGCGCTCTCCGAGTATCATGCTGGTCTTCTGCGGGTTGATGTTCTGGATGACGGTCGTAATCTCCGGACACTGCTTTCTTAGCGCCCCCACAAAGTTCTTGCTCCCCGGAAATATGGGCGTTCCGGTTACAATCACCACCATGATCTGCCCTGTCGCCTCGGAGGTGCGCACCAGCACATGCCGCAGGGTCCCGATTCTTAAGTCCTCGTCATAGGCCTTCAAGCGGAAGGAGACCGCCAAATCGCGGATGATGTGGATGATGCGGTCCGCCGTTCGGTTCTGGATACGGCAGTGGTCGATCGAAACAACCCTGTGACTGTCCCGCTCGTACACACCGACCACAAGCTTCTTATTCTGAAAGCCGAAGCTCGCCGTCACCTTGTTCCGGTAGTGCAAAGGCTCCGCTGCCGCTACAATGGGCTCGACCTTACAAAACTTGCCGAGCAGTTTCTCTGCCTGTCTCTGCTTTTTCCTAAGCTGTTCTTCGTAGGGTAGGCCGCTAAAGGAACAGCCACCGCAGCGCTTCTCATGGGGACAGCGCGCTGTGTCGGAGACAGCGCGAAGCGGCGCAGCTGGTTTCGCTGCGCCGCTTTTTTTCAAAAGCGCCTTCTTTTCTAGATTACTGTGCCGCTCAGTGCTTTTTCTCGCGGCGGATTTTTCTTGTCTCATGAATGAGCCATTCTCTCTCTTCTTCCGGAAGCAGCGGCGCAATGGTCTTGCGAACGCGCTTCTGATACTTGTTAAAGCGGCGGATATCGTCCTTCGACATGACACTGAGATCCAGAGCATCCGGATCGAGCGGTGCCCAGGTCAGGTTCTCGAAGCAGTTGAAGCCCTCGTGTTCCGTATCCTTCACGCAAATCAGCATGTTCTCGATGCGGATGCCGTAAGCGCCGTCAATGTAGACACCCGGCTCGTCACTCGTCACCATGCCAGGCTGGAAGGTAACCTCTCTTCTGCGGTCCGGATGCGGCCACGGGCGAACCGAGACCGGAAGCTCGTGGACATTGTTCACGAAGCCGACGCCGTGGCCGGTACCGTGACCGTAGTCTCTGCCGAACTTCCACATTGCCTGACGCGCATAGGTATCAAGCAGCGGAGCGGTCGCATAGTACGGGAATACCGCAAACATGAGATTCAGCATACCGATGACAGCAAGCGTGTAGTCGCGGCTCTGCTCCGGCGTGATATCGCCGAGCGCAAGCGTTCTCGTGACATCCGTCGTGCCGTCCAGATAGTGTGCGCCGGAGTCCACAAGGAAAAGTCCCTCGGGCTTTACGACATCACTCTGCTCCTTAGAGGGCATGTAGTGTGCCATTGCCGCATTTGCCTGGTAAGCCGGGATGGTAGAGAAGCTCAGGGTCACATACTTCGGATCCGCTGCGCGGAACGAATTCAGCTTCTCGCCGAGATCGTACTCGGTGTAAGTATCCGCCTTGCCCTCCTTGATGGTCTTCTTCAGCCAGTAGAGGAAGCGGGTCAGATGCACACCGTCACGCACATGGCAATCGCGGAAGCCCTTGAGCTCGGTATCGTTCTTGATGATCTTCATCAGGGAGATCGGGCTCAGCTCGTCCACAATCGTGTTCTTGTCAACGACCGCATTGTAAACCGCGAAGTTCAGGTCACGGAGATCGGTCAAGACGCGCTCATCCTTTAATTTGCCGACAGCCGCAATAAAGTCGTCATAGGAGCCGACAGCAATGCCCTGCTCCTCAAGATGCTTCTTTGCCTCATCGGTAAGTGCGTTCTCCTGGCAGAAGAGCTTTGCGGAGCGCGCCTTCACCATCAGATAAGACAGGAAGACCGGGTTGCAGGCAATGTCGGAGCCGTGCAGGTTCGTGACCCAGGAAATCTCATCCAATCTGCCGGTCAGGAAGACTGTGCTGTCGAGCTTCTTCATAGCCTCCTGCACGCGATCAATCTTGCTCTTCGCCTCTTCGCCGGTGTACTTCAGCTCATGCACCCAGATCGGCCCATGGCTTCTCTCCGGGCGATCCTTCCAGATATCATCGACGAGGTCAAGGTCGGTGATCAGCTTGCCTTTCTTCTTCTCAACGAGTTCCTTCAACTCCTTGCCGGTCTTAGTTCCGAGCAGCGGCGCATAAAAAGCGAGCGTCCCGCCCTCCGGGAACTTCTCTTCGAGATAAGCGGTAATCGACGGGGTGCCCGGGACGCCCGCTTTCATGAGGCCGACGCCGCTGTCTTTCAATTCTATTTCCGCCTGCACAAAGAATCTGCTGTCGGTCCAGATGTATGCTTCTTTCTCCAGAACAACCAAGGTGCAGGAATCTCCGGTAAAACCGCTGATTTCACGCACGCTCTGATCGCGGGCACTGATGTCCTCACTGCCGTGTGCATCGGAATACGGCTGATAATAGACCGTGACTCCACGCTTCTTCATCGCCTCGCGAAACTGTTTCAGTTCTTCTCTCATATCGGCCTCCTTGTTTTTTCCCCGGGCACTCACACCAGCTGAAAGTGCTTACAGGCATTCCAAATACCGTCTTCGTCAATCGGGCTTGTGACATAGTCCGCAATGGCCTTCAGCTCCTCCTTCGCATTGCCCATCGCAATGCCGACACCGGCCTCTTCGAGCATCTCGCTGTCGTTAAAGGAATCGCCGAACGCATAGACATCGCGCATTTCCAAGCCGTAATACGCGCAGAGTTTCTTTAATCCCTCTGCCTTGCTGATGCCTTTTTCAATGATGTCCGCGCCGTAGTTCACGGAGAACATGCGAAGCTGTAAAGTCGGGAATGCCCGCTCCATGGCTCTCGCCTCTTCTTCCGTGCCGATAAAGTTGACCGTGCGTATCTTTTTGTCAAGGAGCGCCCACGCGTCCTTGAACTGTCGACCGCACTGCCCCCAGCGCTTCATCTCCGCTTCGCGGATGCGCTCGGGGTTTATGTAGTAGTCCTCATCTTCTATGGTGACACCGAAACCGATGCCGGTCTCCTCTGCGTAGTCCAGCATGCGCCGAAGAAGCGCGCGGTCAATGAAGTGCTCAAAGAGCACTTTGCCGTCGGCAACCACCTTGGCGCCGTTCTGCTCCACGCGGGCGTCCGCATTGACCAGATCCAGAAACGGGCGAGAGTAATGCGTTGACATATCTCTTCCTGTCGCAAGCACTACGAGCTGTCCCCGCTCCCGCAGTTCCCGCAGCGCTCTCCTTGCGCTCGCGGGAATCTCAAGCGCCTTGTGGTCATAGAGTGTCTTGTCAAAATCAAAGGCTACCATCTTTTTCATAGAAAAAAATCCTTTATCGCGCTGACACATGTGCAATTATACCATGTGTTCCCGCAAAAATACAGAGATGCGCCCGCGAACTTAGCTATCGCAAATAAAAATAACCGCACGGACATTGCGACTTGTAACAAAAAAACAGGAGATTTGGGAATCTCCTGTTTGATCCAACTCGGGGCGACAGGATTTGAACCTGCGACCTCACGGCCCCCAGCCGTGCGCTCTAGCCAAACTGAGCCACGCCCCGCAACACGCATTTTATTATAGCAGAGCGGGCTCAGAAAGCAAGTTGTTTTTGTTACGGGCGAAGCACCTGGTAATCCGGAACATCGTAGTACCCGGCCGGATCCGCGTCTTTGCCAAACCACACAAAGGCATAGTTGCCGTCGATGCCGACGCCCATGGTCTTTAAGCCAGACCACGCGCCCTGGGTTGTCATGACGGCGTTGTGACCCGCCGAGTGCTGCCATAGATTCAAAGCCTTCTCGGGTGTGAGGAGTCCGCTGGACCAGGCTGAATTCTCATAGCCGTTGCCCTGATAAGAAGTCAGCTCTCTCGGCTTACTCCACATGGCGGACGCATACATGTGATCATCGGTGTAAACCACAGGTGTCCAGTTGCCGTGCGAAGACCAGCTGTGCAGATTGCCTTGCACACCTCTCGCATCGACCTGATCTTTCGGGTTGTAAGCATTGGCGTCCGCCACATGCGTTCTTGCAACCGTAGTCAGCGATTTCGAGAACGATAATTTCTGCAGGCCGAGACTCTCGCGGTAGGCATTGATATCATAATAGAGCTTCGCCTCTTTCTCGGTAAGTCCCTGCGCCCGGAGGGCCGCAGTGACTCTCGTCTCTTCGCTTTCGGTCTGTGCCGCCGTAGCTGTATTTGCAGCGTTCTGGACGCCTGTGTTTGAATTCACCGCCGTATTCGAAGAATTTCCGCTTTCCTCTCCCTGCGTCGATGCCGTTACAGTCGTGCCTGTCGTACTTCCCCCGCCGGAACCGCCGCGTCTTCTGCCGCCGCTTCTGCTTCCACCGCCGCTTCTGCCGGTGCTTCGGCTTCCACCGCTGCTCGCCCGCCTCATAGGCTCTGCCTCTACAACCGGTTGGCGCAGCCCCTCGACCCATTTGCCGCTCGCATCCACATAGTAGCCGTCCGGCGTCCAAGTCCCCGCAAGCATCGCGCCGTCGGCGCCGACATAGTAGTTACCGATCCAGCGATTTTCTGCCATGTAGCCGATGGCATCAAAATAGTACCACTTGCCGTTGATGAGCCGCCACGCATTGGTCGGATAAGCGCCGTTTGCCTCCTCATACCACCAGCCGCGGTCGTTTCGCTTCCACTGCGCACCGTCAGCGAAGGCCGGGACAGCCAACGCCGCGGAAACTGCCGCCACGGAAAGCACACACACAAATCTCCTCCACACTTTCATAAGTACCTCCCTGAGAAACCACGATACAGTTTGCAATAGCTACAGTTTAGCATGTATCTTCTGATAAGTCTAAGAAATTATGGTTATTTTCGCATTTTCTCAACATACTGTTGTCGTGTGAAAAAAGAGCCGCTCTCCGGCAATGGGAGAACAGCTCTTTTCTGTTTGTTATCGTTTGTTCAAAGATGCATAAGCTCCAGCAGGAGGATCCATGCAAGACCGTAATAGGTCACGACACCGACCAAGTCGGTGATGGTCGTGATTAACGGACCGGAAGCCGCTGCCGGGTCTACATGAATATGCTTGAAGAAAATCGGGACAGCCGTGCCGACCAAACTCGAAATCAGCATTGCGACGACGAGGGAGATGCCGATACAGCCGGAAATTGCAAAGCCGTAGTGAATCGGCATGCCCTTGAAGAACGCGATGTAGACACCGACGCCGACAAAGGCGAGCACGCCGAGGACAGCACCGTTCAGTGTTCCGACATTGACCTCCTTGAGAATCAGCTTCAACTTTTGTTTCGGCGTGAGCTGATCGTCCATCAGGGCACGAATCGTGACAGCGAGCGACTGGGTACCGACATTTCCGGCCATGTCCAGAATCAGGGACTGGAAGGCCATGACAATCGTGAGGCGCGCCACCACGCCCTCGAAGAGACCCACTACGGTCGAGACGACCATGCCGAGGCCGAGGAGCAGGACAAGCCAAGGCAGACGCTTCTTGACACTCTGCTGCAGCGGCTCATTCAGATCTTCCTCCGCGGAGAGACCAGCCAGCTTTGCGTAGTCCTCTCCCATCTCATCGCCGACCACCTCTGCGATTTCCTGCGAGGTGATTGCGCCGAGGATGTGGTTGTCGGACGAAAGGACCGGAATACTCTCCTCGGAATAATCCCGGATAATCCAGATACAGTCCTCGATGCGCTCATCGGCGTAGACATACGGGAACTGTGTCATGATGATGTCCGAGAGTTCGGTGTCCCGGCGTGCAATGATTAAATCCTTTAAATTGATTGCACCGTAAAAGACACCCTGCGGATCCAGCACATAGAGCACCGAAATGTTGTCGTGCTCCTCTGCCTGCTCAACGAGAGACTTCATGCCCTCCCGCACGGTCATATTGCTGTAGAGCCAGACGAAGTTCGTCGTCATGCGGCTCGCGATTAAATCCTCATCGAAGGATGCGAGACTCTGCAGTCTGCTTCTCGACTCGGTATCCATGAGTTCGAGCCATTCTTTTTTCTTGACGGAGTCGGTCTCTTTCATGAGGTCGACCGCGACGTCCGGCTCCATCTTTGCGAGCACGCTGGCCGCGCGGTGCAGACTCATTTCTTCCAGGTACTTATCCGCCTCATCGCAGTGCTCCAGCACTTCCGCGAGATCCTCATCGCTCTCCAGGCGATAAAAGCGCTCTCTCTCTTCAATCGTAATCTGATCCAGCGCTGCCGCGAGATCGCCCGCATGATATTCGTCGAGCTCATCTCGCATAATTTTCGGTGATTTTCGCCCGCGGAGAATTTCCAGGATTTCCTGCTGAATTTCTTCACGGGTTTTCATGCCCTTATCTCCCATACTCTCTCCTCTCTGTTCTTCTAAGCTGCTGCGGCAGCTCGTTGACTGGTTGCACACTGACAGTCAAACCGGAGGCGCGGCGAACAGGAGAGAGCGGCAAAAAGCCTACCCCTACTTTTGAAACTTCAAAAGGTTTCCGGGATATTGCACGGGGCAAATTCCGGCGAACACCCTGTCCGCTGCGATCTTACTTCGCCCTCCACCATCACTGTCACTCATCCCGGTCACCTCCTCCTCTTCTATCGTTCGTTATAACTGTTACTCTTGTTAAGGCATACACTGAAACTATAACATTCCGGCTATTTCATTTCAAGAAAAAAGCTGCTTTGCCCTTTGGAAAAAACAATCCTTGAAGCGCCGCTTTTGCACGAGAAAAAGCCGTTTCCGCTGTATCTTTGCAGAAATTCTTATGATATGATACTTCCACGAACAAAAAGGGGGAACGTCTCATGGAACTCGAAAATAAACGTGCGGAACAGAAGGCGCTGCTCTCGCAGCTGCTCGGCGCAACCGTCGGCGCACTGATTTATGCTGCGGCGACAAACTGGTTTATTGTCCCGGCAAAACTGTACTCCGGCGGTCTCTTCGGTATGTGCCAGTTGATCCGCACCGGTCTGGTATCGCTTCTGCACCTGAACACCGGAAACTTTGATATCGCCGGTATCATCTACTACTGTGTCAACTTCCCGGTCCTTTTGATTTCGATGCGTGCCATCGGCAAAAAGTTCTTCTGGAAGACACTGTTCACGACCACTCTGATTTCTTTCTTCCTCTCCATCATCCCCGTGGTTCACGTCATGGATGACATGCTCTCGACCTGTATTGTGGGCGGCCTGGTCTCCGGTTTCGGTCTCGGCATCATGCTCCGTAACGGCGCTTCCGCCGGCGGCATGGATGTCATTGCGCTTCTGCTCATCAAGTGGAAAAAGGATTTTAGCGTCGCCAAGGTCGGCATTGGCGTCAATGTCGTGCTGTACGGCATCTGCCTCTTCCTCTTCAATGCCCAGATTGTCATCTACTCTCTGATCTGCACGGCAGTCTGCACGGTCGCAGAGGACAGAATGCACACCCAGAACATCAATGTTCTGGTCACGATTATCACGAAGAGCAAAGACACTTCGCTCGAAGAAGCGATTCTGAAGCAGCTCGGACGCGGTGTCACCACCTGGGGGGCGCATGGCGCTTACACGAATGAAGCGACCCGTGTTCTCTTCTGTGCCGTCTCGAAGTACGAAGTGCGCCAGCTGAAGACTGTGATTTACAGCATCGATCCGCAGGCTTTTGTCGTCATCAACGAGAAGGTCAGCATCGAAGGTCACTTTATCAAGCGACTGTAAGAGCCAATGTTTCAGAGGCCGTGCGCACGCGCGGCCTTTTTTTGGTCCATGCAAGCTCTGCCGGCATCCGCACGCAAAAAGGCGCTGTGCTTTCGCACAGCGCCTTTCTTCTTGCCTGTTTTTTCCTGCTAGTGCCGGTTCTCCCAGCTCTTCGGCTCTTTACCGCTCTTCTTTCTTCTTCGCGACTGCGAAGCCTGCGAGCAGCATACCGAGCGCAAGACCCGCGTAGTTCAGCGCGAGCGGCGCCTCACCGGTCTTCGGGAGACGGCGCTTTCTGCCCTGCAGCGCAGTGCCCTGCGCTGTGGTCGGCTTCTTGCCGCTGTTCTTCTCCGCAAACTTACTGTCGCCCTGCCGGTCCACGTTCTTCTGCGGGGTCGGCTCGGACTTGACAGGCTTGTTGTCGACTGTCGGCTCGGACGGCTTTGCGTTGTTCGTCGGAAGCGGTGCGACATTGTTCGGGCTGATGGTCGCGCGGTGTCCGCCGTTTCTGGTTCCGCCGC
>ERZ773051.51-NODE-51-length-104022-cov-15.379072_pt1 | contig 104022 bp, 94 predicted proteins | sample MGYA00580631_ERZ773051 | MGnify/ENA primary metagenome ERZ773051 (study PRJEB29015, sample SAMEA2738137) | human oral metagenome | biome: human oral; feature: human-associated habitat; material: saliva | place: China | collected 2204 ... | reverse complement strand
CTTCAATCTCAGCTTTCATTGCCGCAATTTCTGCTCTTAGTCTGATTAACTCTTCACGTTCTGATTCAGTTAAAGGCTTGGGTTCAATCGTTTTCTTTTTCATATCAGGGTTCTTGCTCTTGCGACCTTTCTTTTCATTCACAAGACCATTGTAACCTAATTCTTTGTATTTGCGAACCCACGTATATAGCATTCCATTATTTATACCTGCAGAAACAGCAACTGATTTGTAGGATTGTCCTGCTAATACTTTAGCAACTAATTCATATTTCGCTTCAGGAGTCCACACTTTGTTATTACCTAAGTGCTTTAATGCATCTGGTCCATTTTGTTCTTCGATACGAACCCAGTATCGAACCATTTGATGAAAGTTTGATGTTTTTATTCCTTCTGGTGTTTCAGGCCATATTCCTTGTCGATATAGCTCAATACACTCTAACTTATACTCATGACTGTAACGCATGAAAATACCCTCCTTACTGGGTGTCCAGTAAAGAGGGTACATATCAAATCTTGAGGATTTTTCAATACAGCTATATTAATCTATGTTAACCTTCCGAGAGGACTACTGTGATTTCTACGGATTTTTCATTTCGTAAAACGGTGATTTTTATTTTATCACCTGGCTTGTATTTATCTAGTTCTGTTCTTAGGTCTACAGCTGACTCTATCTTTGCTTTTCCGATGGATTGAATCTTGTCACCAGATTGTAATCCAGAGTTCTTTGCCTCATCTGTAACAACATCATCGATATATACTCCTGGCGCGCTTACGCCATATTTTTGTGCATCTTCTTCACTTGATAAATCAACAATCTTAACGCCTATTATTGCACGTCCAGTAACCTTGCCGTTCTGAATTAGATCCTTTGCAATCTTTGATGCTGTGTTGATAGGAATTGCAAATCCAAGTCCTTCAACATTAGAACCAGACGATTTAGCAACTACAATTCCGATTAGATTTCCCTGTCCATCAAAAAGGCCACCGCCCGAGTTTCCTGGGTTGATTGAAGTGTCAGTCTGAAGAAGCTTCATTGCCTTTCCGTCAACGCTAATTTGTCTATCACGAGCGCTAATGATACCTGCTGAAACACTTCCGCCTAGCTCGCCAAGTGGATTACCAATTGCAACTGCCTGATCACCTACGGAGATAGAATCGCTGTCACCGTATCTTGCAGCAGTGTATCCTGAGCCGTCAATCTTTAGAACAGCTATGTCGTTTTGACTATCAGCACCTATAAGACGTGCTTTTTTGGTCGTTCCGTCTTTGAGCTTTACGATTATATTCGAAGCGCCATCGATTACATGATTACAGGTCATTATATAGCCGTCGCTATCGATAATTACGCCAGAGCCTGCACCCTTGGTTACATAGTTCTTAATCCAAGAGTCTCCGCTGACCTTTTCGGTCTGTATTTCAACGACAGCATTTTCGTTCATAGAAACGATTTCTTTGATTGGTCTAGTTGTGCCATTGGATTTAGTTAACTTGTAGTTTGTGGCAGAGACATTGTTTCCACCGTATGAGCCATCAAATGCTCCTGCTAGCTTAAGCCCGCCAATGGTTATACCAGAAGTTCCTAGCATTGCGCAAATTAGACAGATGATAAAAGCCTTCTTGGTAATATAAACAGGTGACTTAGGTGTTTTGGTTTTAGGCATGCCGCCATTTCCGTCAGAGGATTTTCTATCAAAGCTTCTAAGCTGGGAAGTATCATATGAATAGTTTTCGAATCCTCTTGAAGTGTTAAACTGTCTTTCCTGCTCAAATGGATTGCTCGATGACTGAAACGAAGTATTGCCATACGAGGTCCTCTCATAGCCAGGGAATTTTGGTACAGACTCCCATTCGGCATTTGACGTGCTATTTGGTGCACTGTATGATGTGTTTGCAGATGTTGAATCAAAGCTTGAAGCAGGGTTTTGATCAACGCCTGTCTGCGCTGTGCCTGCGCTGAAAGCGCTATTAGCACTTGGTAGCTCGTTAGCTGTAGCTTCGGTTATATCCGATGGATTTTCATTTGGGTGAGTTATTTCATCATTGTTGCCAAATGGGGGTGTGAAATCATTATTGTGATCCATAAGCTTACCTCCTTGTTAGTTTGTCTATTTATGGTATGATTATAGTTAAGATATATGGCTTTTTTGTGATAAAAGGGTTAATCCTGTGCAATGATTTTATATATTTTGATACTATCAGAGTTTAACGGTTTATAAAAGCAAAATAAATGATTTTAATACAAGTTTTTTGCTTGCTGAATAACAAAAAAATATCTATTTGTGGTATAATAGCAAATTGAGTTTGTGAAAGGACAGTAATGATATGAAGAATGTCACGATAAAGATAACTGGCAAGCGTTTTGTCGGCGACAATGTCGAAGAAGAACTCGAATTTGTGAGTGACGGCATGATGTTCGAGAAGGGCGGAGCCAAGTATTTTATATATGAAGAGAGTGAGTTTTCTGGATTTCCAGGGTGTAAGACCAGTCTTAAACTGACGGATACCAGCCTGAGAATGAAGAGAATTGGAGACTCAAGTGAGTACGGATCAGTACTAGAGTTTGAGACCGGAAAGCGTTTTAAGAGCGATTATAGCACGCCGTATGGGCCTATGTCGCTAGAGGTTTTGACGAACAGCATCAAGAGAGAGCTTTCGCCAGAGGGGTACGGTAAGATAACTCTTGAGTATGATATTAGTCTCAGAGGAATGATAGAAGGTCGCAACGAGCTTGCGATTGAGATAATGCAGTAGGTGTAAGTATGAACAGATTTCACAGATGGGTTGCAAGAATAGTAGTAGCGGTTATTATCCTCTCTATGGTTGGAACCACCTTATTTCTTTCTTTTCAGATGTTAGTGTAGACGGGAGGCGTCTCTATGTACAAATTAGGTTTTGATTCAGAAAAATATCTCGAAGAACAGTCGCATTATATAATGCAGAGAATCAATGAAAAGCAGGGCGAAAGGCTTTACCTTGAGTTCGGGGGGAAGCTAGTTCACGATAAGCACGCTATGAGGGTGCTTCCTGGCTTTGATGAGAATGCGAAAATTAAGCTTTTGCAGAAGATGAAGGACTCAGCAGAGGTGATTATTTGCATCTACTCTGGAGATATAACGACTAACAAAACGAGACATGACTTCGGCATCACCTATGACCTCGAAGTTCTAAGGCTCATAGATACATTCAGAAAGTACGATTTAGATATAAACAGCGTAGTCATAACGAGATATGAGGATGCTCCAGCAGTTGACATGTTCATCAAAAAGCTCGAAAGACGCGGAATTAAGACATATAAGCACTGCTTTACAAAGGGGTATCCTACAGATGTAGATACGATTGTAAGTGAAGAAGGCTATGGCGCAAACCCTTACATTGAGGTGACCAAGCCGCTTGTCGTTGTAACTGGACCTGGTGGAGGCTCAGGAAAGCTTGCGACCTGTCTATCCCAGCTATATCATGACTTTATGCGTGGACGCAAGGTAAGATATGCGAAGTTTGAGACCTTCCCAGTTTGGAATCTTCCACTAAAGCATCCAGTTAACCTTGCTTATGAGTCTGCAACGGTAGATTTAAAGGATGTGAACATGATAGACCCTTTCCACCTAGAGGCTTATGGTGAGAAGGCAATCAACTACAATAGAGATATTGAGGTATTTCCAGTAGTTAAACGAATAATTGAGAAAATCACGGGTGAGGAATCTGAGTACCAGTCACCAACGGACATGGGTGTAAACCGTGTAGGCTTTTGTATTACTGATGATGAGGTATGTCAGGAGGCTTCTTGTCAGGAGATAATCAGGAGATTTCTGATAGCAGCAGTCGATTTCAAGAAGGGTAAGATTGAGAGCGATTCCCTAGATAGGGCGGAGCTTTTGATGAAGGAAGTCGGCAAGGCTGTAGGCGATAGAGTTGTAGTTCAGAAAGCTAGAGATTATGTGGAATTCAAGAGAGAGCTCTGCGATAAATACGAGAATGCAGTAGCCATGGCCATGGAGATGCCGGATGGTCACGTTATAACGGGACGTAGCTCAAGGCGTATGGTTGCAGCAGCTGCAGTGGTTTTGAACTCCATCAAATATCTAGCGGAAATGCCAGACGAACTCCTTTTGATAGAGCCAAAGGTTCTTGAGACAACGCAGCAGCTAAAGACAGATGTGCTTGGCTATGACAGGAGCAGCCTGAACTGCGAGGAGATTTTGATGGCTCTTACGGTTTCAGGAGTTACGGACGAAAAGGCAAGACTTGCAGCTAGCAAACTTTCCTTGCTTCATGGATGCAGGGCACATTGCACGGCAATTCTCTCAGACCGAGACGAGCAGACACTTTCATCACTTGGAATCGATGTAACTTGCGACCCAGAATATGTAACAACAAATTTATACAGTAACTAAATAATATAAGGAGCGGTCTTGAAACAAAATCAGCGATATACCCAGACTGAATACGTTAAGCAGTATGTAAAGCTCATCATTAGATGGAGCCTTATTGCGATTATAATCGGAATGATTTGTGGCGTTATCGGAGCTTTGTTTTACAATGGTGTATTATATGCGAATGTATTTCGCAAGAAGCACGAGTGGCTGCTCTTTTTGCTTCCATTTGCAGGAATAATCATAGTCTATATGTACCAAAAGCTAGGGCTTGAGGGCAAGGGAACCGATGATATAATCGATTCTGTGCACGACAGCGCACCTGTTAGATTTAGACTGGTTCCTGCTATTTTTGTGGGTACAGTTCTGACGCACCTTTGTGGTGGTTCAGCAGGTAAGGAGGGAGCAGCGCTTCAGCTAGGTGGAGGTATAGGTAACTACATAGGCAGAAAGTCTAGGCTCCACGCGGAGAACCTCAGAATAGCGACCATGGCAGGTATGGCAGCCTTCTTTGCCGCTATCTTCGGCACACCGCTTACCGCAACGGTCTTCGTCGTCATGTTTATCAAAGTCGGACACCTCTACCAAATGGCCGTATTCCCATGTTTTGTGTCCTCGTACACAGCCTACTGGATTGCAACAAAGCTTGGCGTAGTCGCCTTTGGCTTCCACATAAGCATACCGACGACAACGCCAGTACTGATGCTCAAAATCCTCGTGCTCGCATCTCTTTGCGGACTAGTATCTACCCTGATGTGCAATAGCTATAGATTGATACACGCAATTTACGATGAGTTATTTAACAACGCATATATTCGAGTAGTCTCAGGAGCAATAATTATAATTATTTTAAGCCTTTTAGTATCAAAAGATACCTATAACGGAGCAGGCAGTGAAACAATAGCAGAGGCGCTCTCAGGTGGCAATGAAGACTATCTCGCTTTTCTACTCAAGATACTGTTCACAGCAATAACGCTCGGCGCAGGATTCAAGGGCGGAGAAATCCTGCCGCTCTTCTTCATAGGAAGCACCTTCGGCGCCGTATTCGCGCCGCTACTAGGCATACCATCATCCTTCGGCGCGGCGCTCGCCATGGTAGCACTGTTCGGCGGAGCAACAAATACCATGATAGCACCGATTTGCCTCGCCATAGAGTGTTTTGGAGGCGGAGGCGTGCAAATGTTTGCAATAGCTAGCTTCATGGGATACCTTTGCTCGGGATATAACGGGCTTTATTCAAGTCAAAAGATACTTGACTCCAAGCTTCAGGCAAAGCCTGTACAGATGCGAACAAACCAAAACAATATGGTAAGACGGCATGAGCCGGAGGCCATAGGAAGGCTTGTGAGCCAAAAGAGCAAGCGGGCGTACCGCAAGATGCTCAGTGCAGCAAAGAAGACAAGACCAGTAAAAAGACGTAAAAAATAGTGCAACATCAGTTGCACTATTTTTATTGGCGCTCTAAAATATTGGGTTGGGGTTGGTACTCTCTAAATTATCGGGTTGGTAAAAACAACCCGTTTTTTCTTTGAGGTTGGTGGACTCTAAAATATCGGGTTGGTAAAAAAAATAGCTCTTCGCATATAATGTATTTAAGCACAATACTCTAATTACGAAGGGAGGAACTCTATGATTCCTAATACTGTTTTTATCACAACTTTTCTCAATATCAGAGATTCTGATCTGGAATATTTCTTTGTTTCTACAGAAAATGGTAAAACTTACTACAATGTTCAGCTTAAAAGGAAACTTTTTTCCTGTCCATATTGCCGTTGTGAAACTATCGGCTATTGAAATAGAATGAAAACAATCTATCACCCTGTTTTGAGAGATACTAACGGATATATCAAATATAATGCCAATCGATATCTCTGTAAAGGTTGCGACAACCTTAAAACAAACAAGAGGATTAGACGAAAGAGAGTAGCAATATAAAAGGACATTTTCCACATGAATTTCATGCGAAAAATGTCCTTTTTATTCATAGTCACCAACCCGATAGTTTAGAGATGGATTTTTCTAACCAACCCAATAATTTATACTATCTAAAATACAAGATAACATCCATTAGTTACGATTATATATCAATGATTATGGGTACCGATAATTTACCCCGACGGACTCTTAATTTCAATATCAAGCTTACAATAATTTAATGTAACGTAAGGTTTAATGAAGTAATTAAATATTTCTGCTGATATTTAATGGTATTAAACTATCATCACTTCGCGTATACTTATTATACCCATCATCTAGTTTTGAAAGTAAATCTAACAAATCATCAAATCCGGAAAAATCTATTTTACTATTATTATAATTATCTAAAATATATTTAGAAAAGATCTCTTTTCCAATATGAGCATGATCTCCATGTTTTTTTTTGGGGTCAAAAGTTTTACCATCAAAATGACTAGATATTAGCTCACTATTTATATAACTTAAGTTTAATAAATTTTCAATTTCTATATCCTGCTTAAAATTCGTATTATTTACTGGTATTGTCATTAAAAAAGTGTTTAAATCAATATGATATATATAATCACTATGTACTTTTTTGACAATCTCACTGGAATCCATACCAGTAGCCTTTGCAAGTAATTTTATGAATTGATTAAGCGGTTTATCCTTAGAATACTCGTTATCAAATAAGAATACTGTAGGCTTCATTGGCCAATCTTGTATTTTAGTTTTAAAAAAATCAATGTAGTTCTGATATTCATCGTTATTTATAAAATAATGTAGTATATGGATTAATTCGAACCCACTGCCCTCAAGCATTCCAAAGAAATATTTTGTACGATTACTATATGGTACAAAATTGATATTATATTTAAAACGATTTTTTATTTTAGATACTAATTTCGGATACTTTTTATAATTTTTTCTTAGTGCGGCTTTTATATATTTACTGTCAGTTTTTCCCTCTACTAGTAGAGTAATATTGTCATTCCCAATAAAATACTTATAGAACAAGAATTTTTGAAAATCTTTCTCCCTTATATTTAGATATAATAAATTTTGCCTAAAATCCAAAGTCGTAATAGATTTCTTTTCTTTTACAACTAATTTTTTCTTAAATTTCTTTTCTTTTGTTTTGGACAAATTTTTTTTATGTTCTAATGTGTTTAGTCTGAATGAATCATCCTCTTCTAAACAGTTGTTATACTTTACTAAATCATTTATAAATGAAAATCTGCCTTCTAACTGATTTATAGTTCCCTTTACATTATTTATACTAAACTCACCTTTTGTATAAAGATTGTAAGCCATACTTCTTGTATTTTTATAAAACTCTTTCCTGACACTAATTTTCTTATTTACCGAAAGTCCTGTTACTATTTGTCTATTATTGTAAATTTGTAGTCTAGTTTTATTTTCATTGATACTAAGGCTAAATCCAGAAATTGTTTCATTTAATTTTTCAATAAACTCATCATACATATCAATAAATGGCTTGTAGCTTGTTGAAAAAGTCATATCATCTGCATATCTAGTATATCTAAGTTTATATTCTTTACATACTTTTAAGATTCGATTATCTAGAATTTGACATATTAGGTTAGAAATTATAGGAGATGTCGGTGCCCCTTGTGGTAGCACACCATTATAACAAGTCAACTGTGCAATAACATTCGCTATATCAGGTAGTTTGAAATATTTATTTTTTGAGAAAAAACCATGAACTCTCCCATAATGGATTGAATCAAAAAAATTTTCTAAATCGATATTTACAATATATCTGTTATTTCTGTGTATAGCAGCATTTGTTTTTATACTTTTACCTCTAAAGAATCCATGGGAAACGTTATTTTTAAATCCATTTTCTTTTTCAATTTCATCCAATCGTAATTGTAGCATCTTCAATAGTCTACGTTGAACATATTTCAGACTTTTGTTAGGTTTACATAACTTTCTGCATGTACCGTCTTTTTTAGAAATGTATGAGACAGTATAACAATTATCAATTTTCAAGCCATATAACAATCCAGTTAATTGTTTAGCACTTATGTTGATATGACTAGCTAATTTGTAAATTGAATTAATATCTTGATATTTCATACATTCACCTCATAAACAAAAAAAGCGTATGAATACTCATTAAGCGGAGCGTAGCAATAGGCTACTCTAAGTGTACGCAAGTATGCGCTACACACACCAAATAACATTTATACAGGCTTACGAAACGCTAAGCCATAAATCTATTCATACGCAGATTTATTTTACAATCTATAAAACGATAAGTCAATTTTTTTAGAATATTTTTTTTAGCCACCAACCCGATAATTTATACTATCGATTTCAATCATAACCTATGTATGGAAGAGTCTATCATATATTAGTATTAAATAACTTATGTTTAATACCACTAATTCTAACTTATAAGTCCGTACACAGCCTCTGTTAATTATACTTTCCTTTATAATATCACATTTATCCGAAAGTCCACGACCTATTTTCCAGTAGTGAAAACAGTTAAAATAAAGCTTGTTAAATTTCTAACGTTTTAAAAACCTAATGGTATGATAAAGTATCACGTTAACAATAACATTTGCAAGTACTAGAATACGATAATTATATAACTAATCCCTTTCTCATTAAATTGATTCATTTGATATTTCTTAAATACTTAATATCTTTAGATAGATGAACCGTATAAAAATAAATTATCAAGACACAATATAAGTTGTATGTGCATACTATTTCAGATAAGGCAAGCCAAAAAAAATTTATTCTTAATCATTAATTTATCTTTATAAAATTATCTAGAAACATATATCGGTTTATTTTTCCCCAACACTAATACTATTATAGGTTTTTACTTATATAAATTTTACAATTACAGCTGAAACCTCATTATTTTTCATATCTGTAAACTCAGAAACGTCAAGCCTATAATTTAATTCCATGATATTATCAGGTATATTACAGAATGGATTAATCTTTCTAGTGTCAAAGAACATGATGTTATATGTAATAAATCTCAATTCATTAATATCCCTTGGTGATATCTTTTTAATTTCTTTTGCAATATTAAGATGAAAATTGAGATTTTGAAATTCATTTTGATTATTCATCATAAGTTCAATTAACTCAGCAATCGTTTCACCACTGTCAAATACGTCACAGAAAACAACAGCCAAATAACACGGTTTGCCATCAAAAATTTGATTGTGCTTTATCGAAATACATGAATCTTCGCTTGATGTTGTCTTTACTTCAATACAACTATCAATGCCTGAAAAGTCGTATCGTGAAAAACTACCACTTTTATGCCAAGCATTAGAAATATCTATTGAGTACATCGAGTTAATATGACACATCAGTTTTAACTCCCCATATAATCCAATAGCATTCTTATAGCTTTGTTCTGATGGTAACTGGAACAATTCAATAAGAGAATAAAAGAAATCTACGAAGTCAAATTCATTCATGTTTTCAGCATAGATTTCACACAAATTAATAAATGAACTAGCATTGCCATCGTCCGTTATTTCCTCATTAAAAAAAATGATGTTATAAAAATCGTCTTTAAAAGTTTGATTATTTTTAATCGAAGAAAGTCTAATATGCGTCTGTAATTGAAGATAGTCAGTCTCAATGTTTGTTGTTGCATTTGAATAAGTATCTCTCACAACGAATAATAGCTTACCATCACTTGAGAAGAAACCAGCATTTTTAGTTAAGGGATAAAGAAGATAAATCCCTTCTACATCATCAATTGAACGAATCAAATTAACAATATCACATATCTTCATAACTTACACCTTTACATAGTATTTTTTTTCTTTCGGAACGTAGATAGCAAACATATACTGAGTAAATTCTTCCATAATTTGTTCATGTCCTTCAATATTTTTTTTCTTAGGAACAATACGATGAATTTGCACATTAATTTTATCTTTATCAATAATTACATGACTATCGCCATTATATACTGCTTTGTCTGGATCCTTATTGTCCGCACCTTGCTGTAAAGCAAAAATCTTATTGTTTTGATAAAAACTACGCTTTCTCCCGTTGCCATCATTATCATTCATTAGAATTACTGGTATATTATCTGAACTCATTATCAAATCTGTAAGTGCTCTACTTTCAAACGGCTCCATATCAAACACAACCTGTATACAACTAATTAATTTGGATAACACGCCTTTCCTTACAATTGCATACGTTGCGCTCTGTGACTTGTCCTTTCGTCCTACTGTAGTTACCGAAAAACTATGACTTTTAAGCAATTCTTCAACCAGCGCATTGTTTTTTGCAATTTGTATTTTATCAAATACGCCAGTTCGCTGCTTAATCCACTTATTCTTGAAAGATACTATAGAATATGACGCAACATTCTTTCTTGTAGGCTTTTGTTTTGTACTATCTGCATGAATCAAGATATCGTCTATATTCATATCTCTAGTTTGAATAGCGTTGAACTGCTCCCATAAGTCTGTCTCTATTTCCGACAAGGTAGTAAACTCTCGTGAAATAGTACTAGATGTAAATATTTTACAAATATCAATATACTTTTCTCTATATCCGAACCATCTGGCACGCTGAAGATTTGTATCCATATTTCCACCATCTTTTGCCCATCTTGAAAAATATGTAGTCACAAGATTAGAAAAAGTAACACCTCGCTGAAGTAAGTCTCCACCAATATATATTTTGTATTTTCTAAGTCCTTCATTTGCTTGTGTGACCTGGCCTGTCGAATTTTTCAAAATCAAATATATACGTTTAATTATACTTTCACAAATCGTGTTCCATAAGTCTTCAAATGCATATTGTTTACGCACATCTATAGTGAAAAATCTATTATATATCGAACATAATTCTTTCTTTGTAACACTTAGACCGCTCTTGTCATTATAATCAATCTGCAACTTCAAAGCCTGGATATATGCGTCCACCATTCTGTAAATTGTATCATGATTACTTACATTTCTATGCGAATGAATAATCATATCGCTCTTTTTATTACCAATTTTATACATAATGGCACTAGCAATAATATAATGTTGAATTGCATCGCGCAATGAATCCGGTATAACGCCTTCACTTAAACTCTGTTGATCATCATCTATAATTTCTATGTTTTTAGAATCGAATAGATGATATGCTTCAGCACCGCAATATCCTTTACCAGGTTCTATTAGCCTAATGGAATCCGGACGTAACCTGCTGTATTCATCCAAAAATATTAATGCTTGTGGAGTGGCAGTAACAGACAAATACATAGGATCATTTAAATGATCTTTCATATCAACAATTGCAGCATACGTAGCAGATGCATCTTTCTCCTTGTTCTTCCTTGTATTTAAGCTGGCTTGATCACCCTCATCATCAATGATGAATGCTCGTAAATTCCTTTTGTCAATTCGGTTCAGTAAACTATTAACTTTATTCATAGCATTTGGTCTTTTCATGGAGATTAAAAATATAGGTTTATTAGCCTCTAATAAATCTTCAATAATCTCGTCATCAACTGTCAACAACTTATTACTATCATCTGAAGAAAAAATAACCGGGGTGTCATTGGAATATTCAGTATCATTAGGGATATCGAAAGTTTTCTTGAATCGTGTAGTAGTCTGTCTTAAAAGGGTGTTATCATATCCACCATAAATAACTACCAAATTGAAACCATTATCAAATGCTAAAGCTGTAAAGAGTTCGAGGTTCGCCGTTTTACCAGACTGAACCTTACCAACTAACAGAATATTATTGTTCATATTTTGGTCTTCAATTTGCTGTATTGCATCACTATAAGTTAACATGATATTATCTCTAATATTGTCAGCACCGAGTTCCCCAAATGAGTCCTTGTGTTTTTCATTAACTTTTTTATAGTACTTACCCTGCTTAATTGAAATTGTTTTTTTTAAAGTTGTTGTATTCCCTAATGTATATCTTTCCATCACTTATCCTCCGCCAATGCCTTTAAATACTGGTTCATGTAATTCTTAATTACGTTTGTAGAAATATATCCTTGTTTATCAGAGGCCAACTTAGCTTGACGTTCTGCCAAAATGAAAGATAACGCAAATTTTTCTAATACTCGTTTAAAAGCTTCATCTTTTGAAAATGGAACAAAAAATGGATGATCAATACTTATTACGACATCATATACATCTGTGGATGTTTCAACATAGTTAATCCAAAATGTCTTGTTTCCGATAGCCCATTGGACGTTAAATTCTACACTTATAAGATGGCTAATATTAACATTGTAATTTCTTATGGTTCCAACCTTCTCCTCAGGAATCTCTTCGTTGAGAACCGTATCTATATATTCTCGAATATCATTATTAGACTCTTCCGAAAAATCCTTGTCTATCCCATATTCATTATTCACGTAACTATCATCATCTTCATTATTATTTGAGAATGCGTTACTTAATACTTTTGCAATATCTTGCTGTAATTCTGTCGATGCCTGTTTAGAATATTGTGTTTCACTTGCACGTTCCTTAATCGACATTTCTGCAATTTCAATGTATTCTTGAATATTGTCTTTGAGTGTGCTAACAAACACATCCTCAAGACCATCATCCCATATAAATCCATCTTTTGCCTGATTAACGGGGAAATCATTCATATTTAATTCTCCGAATAGTTTAAGAGAACGTTGACTTTGAACCTGACCAAAAATTTGTGAAGGTTTATAATTGTTATCAGTTCCGCCAACAATCACTCGATCCTGGCGAAATAATGCGAAACCTGATTTAGGAAAACTGCCAGGGTTCATTATTGCGACAAATCCTGTAACTCTATAGATATTTCCTCCAAATGAAATATCAAAATCTAGTTCCTTTCTCCAGCGTTTATCTCTGAAATTCATTAAAATTGGATAATCTTCAAATACAATAGGCTCATCATTAAACCATATTTCAATATTTCTGCTATTAATATCGCGGCGATACATGCTAGAAAGAAGATCACGTATTTTTACAATTGTTCTTGGTCCAGTGATTTTCTTTGTAACCTGTTCAATGACAACTTCAGTTCCATGAGTAGCTTCAGATACATAATCTCTGCGAATTCGAACACTATTCATACTGTATTCTTTCAATTTCGGAATATCTACGGTGGCTGAATATCTATTGATGGATCCATACTGTGTACTTGTGACTCGCCATACATTTCCAAACCAGGATGCAGCTGTCTTTAGTCCCATTCCAAACTCATTTCTTCCAGACTGCGTGTCGTTTCTGGAATCAAGTAAAATCGCATCTCGAAATCGATCAAATTCCATGCCATATGCATTATCTGAAATTGTTAATGTATTATTAACTGTATTATATCTTATGGAAACAACTAATTTATCAAACTCTGGAACTTTATCAAGTATATCTGCATGAGAAATATACGACTGTGTTGAATTATCTACAAATTCAGCAAGCGCATACCATGGTTTGTAGCTTAATCTTGAAAAAACATTCAGTATACTTGCAGCAGGCTGGATATTCAGTTCAAACTCATCTTCTTTTTCTGTTGTGGCTGCATAGTCAAACTTAAAATCGTCAAAAGTTGCACTTCTATTTTCCTCCTTAATAGAGTTACTATCATCCAAATCGACCGAAGTTCTGTGAATATCTACTTTTTTAAATGAAGAAATAGTCGGGGTAGGAATATCCTCGTACATAATTTCTACTCCACAATCTCTAATTGCATCACGACAGGCACGTTCAATTCCTGGTTGAGCGTTATTTACTATTTCGCGATACAAAGAATTCCCTTTGGCAGCTGATAATGCAGTTTTAAATGCATCAACTCCAAAATCCTTAAATATGTTTACTATTAAAAAATACGTAAAGCTTTTACTTGTCCCCAACTTATAACACTTACCATTTCTCATACACGAGTATATGTTGAAATACATTTTCAAAGAAGACTCTGGTCTAGTCACTTTATTTTTTAACGAAAACAATGCATATTTTATTGTACATTTACCATCGTACACATCTTTGGCAGCATTGTATATAATTTGCATTTCTGCCAAATCAACAAGTGCTTTATTCATAAGTAAGATTCCTTCTTTCCTTTCTCCGTATTATTTTTTTTGCAATTTAAACAGGCTTTTGCAGATAATTTTTAACACTCTTACGTTTACTGAATTTCCTAATTGCCGATATATCTGTTTGTCAGTTCCCGTAAACTTATATCTCTGGTCGAAACTTTGAAGGTTAGCTGCTTCTCTGGGAGTTATATAGCGATATGCGTTTTTCTTATTGTCCCAAACAATTGGTGTATTCACAATTGCCACAAGGGATGGAAAAAAAGTTGGCCTTTTGCATCGTATACCCGACTGTCGAATTTGTATTATTGCATCGTGAATATCATTTACATCTTTACCACAGTTCCATTCAAACTTCTGATAAAGTTTTATTCTACTGAACATATCATACTTAAGAACCCATGCATCGATAAATTCTCTATGTTCTAGATAAATTTCTCTGTTCTTATCAACAAAACGTTTTTTCCAGTTTGGCATATCGTCATATCCAACTAATGTTCTTAATTCATTATCATTTTCTATGCCTATACCAAAACAGCTAATCCAGATTGGAAATCCAATAACCTTTATACCTGTTCCTATCCTAAATTCATCCCATGCATCAATCATTAGTGCTTGTTCATCAGAAATTAAATAATCATCTGATACATCTTCTTCTAAAATACTTAGCGCATCTCCGAATTTGCACTTCTTCAGGAATTTTTCAATGCATAAATCTTTTTTTGTAATATGCCCTTGCTCCTGAATAATGGCATTACAGCATTCTTTCTTTACACCAAGAATATATACTCGCTCCCTTATTTGCGGAAGACCAAAATCAGAAGGTGATAAGATTAAAGCTTCTTTCGTAATTATAAAATCTCGCTTAAGTAATTCTGTTCTAATTACTTCCCAATTCTCTGTTTTATCTGCAAGGTTCCTAACATTTTCTAAAACGATAAACTTTACCTCTCGATGCGCATCTAAGATATCCATTATTTTATAGAACAGATTTCCTCGTGTCTGGTCCTGAAATCCTTTTTGATGTCCTGCCTTGCTGAATGGTTGACACGGAAAACCAGCGCACAAAACATCAAACGGAGGAATTTCAAAAGGGTCTATTTTATTAACATCCCCATGCACAAAACCTTCGTTGGTCTTAAAATTTTTACTATAGGTTTCAACACACGCCTGATTTATCTCCGCAGCCATAACACACTCACCACCCAAAAACCGCATAGCCTGATGAAATCCTCCAATTCCTGCAAAGAGATCAATAAATCTGAATTTAGGGTTTGAATTATTTTTTTTTTCATTTCTTTTAGTTTCAGGTTTCAAAGCATCTTCAGGAATTTGCCATCGGTTATTTTTTTTGATTGCTCCTGTCAGTTTTCCTCTAGAACATAGAACAGTTACCCAAGTTGAAGATACCCCCCACTTTGCAGCAGCTTCTTTCGCTGAAATATATTTATCCATTTCTGTGTTTCTCCATTATATTTTTTTGATATAGTACATGTCACAAGTCAGACTCTGATAACTCTTCTTATGCTCAGTAATATAAAAGAGTTATTTTACAACTGAAATGTTGTAGTCGTAAATAGTGTCCATCTTGATCCACTTTATTATATGATTTACTTAAATTATCGGTAATTCATAGAAATTGAGCCATTCAAATACCTTGATTTAAATTGAAATATAAATATATTTCTTCTCAATCTTTAAACTTGATAAATGAATACTCATAGTCTTTATCATATATTTTATTTACATTATCAAAAGAGACTTTCATTGCGTCAATATCTATAACACCATTATTTACAGATGTATCAATTATTCCCTTAGAGATTTTTTGGCTCTTATTTTCTGTATGAAAAATACATTCATATTCACAATTTTGTATGGTAAAAATCACAGAAAAATCATCATACGATTCTTCAATAACTTTTTTATATGATCCATCAGTTAATTTTCGATAAGTTAATTAATCCAAATAAAATTGTCATAAATTCATGTCATTAATGTATATATTATTTATTCTTTCAAATCAAGACACATAACACATCTCTATTAATCATTTATGTTTATAATTATCCTTTTTATGAGCAATAAAAATATCATTGCTTATATAATATCCTTTTAGCCTTTTTTTATGCCTTAATGCATGCCTAGACACATTTGTAATTATAATATCTCTATTAGTATTTCTATATATTACATAACCAAACATAGCCCATAAAGGATTTAAATATATCAAATTTAATCTTATGTAAATATATCCAATTAATATAAATAAAAGAATATTAACTATATATACTTCTTTTAGGTTATCTCCATTATTAATAAGTGGTATTATATATGTCATAACATAGCTTAATACTGCATCATCAGGATTCTCAAAATCATCAAAATTTATTTCTCTTGTTCCTTTTCCTAGTTTAAAAATAATAAGACTTATTATCGAAATGCATATTAAAACTACAATGAATATAATAGTTCCTTTTGATAATTTGGATATGTACAGAATTAAAATCATAATATAAAGTGGAAAATATGATGATATAAACATAATGATTCTAAACATTATATTACATATCTTATCCATTTTTTTATACATCAATACCCTCTTTCTTATTTGTCATCCACACCTATCTCCTCATTTATCATACTTCTGTAGTATGAATCTCTCAGTATACGTAATATATCCATTATTTGACTTTTATTCTCATATACTACTGAAAATTGCGTATCATCTATATACCTGATTTTTAAATCAAACATGTTTATAGTTTTCTTTATATTTTCATGGTTTTCGTAAAGGCTAGAAACATTTATATTTTCATCATTCATTCTGGCAAGAATTTTTCTATAACGTCCATCATTTAAACAATCATTGCAAAAGCAGTCAAAATTAGTTATACCATCTCTTAGTCCTTCTTGCCTTAAAAATTCAGATGCTTTATTTTTAAATTGTTCTTTCAAGCTAAAGATTCTCTCTAATGAAAAATGAGATAAAATTATTATTTTGTTCCCTATTATTATTAAATCAACCTCTCCATCTATTCCGATTAATTTATTCTCAATCCTATTCAATGTATTTCCACTAAACCTTCCAACTATACCTTTAGAATTCAGCCTTTTAAATTTAGTCACCCTTCTGAATAATTTTATATTAGGGAAATTGATATTATCTTTAGTTATTGAAAGCGTGTAAAAATTGTAATCATCTGGGTCAACGTCTGTTTCTACAAAATCGGGATTATCAAAGCTATCCAGAATCTTATTGTAATCACTTAAGTATGAAATAGTACAACTTTCTATAGTTTCATCTTTATATCCAGTAGGATTATATTCAACAACTGTTTTATCTTCGAATTGTAGCAGATAATCATACATTAAATTTATTAAAACTTTAAAAATATCTTCGTTAACATTAGGTGAGAAACTCACATAATTATTATTACTAGTTTTTCTAGTAAAATACAAATTATAATTCAAATCATCTTCTTTAATTGCATTTCTTAAACTACTTATCTCCATCAAATTCTCCGTCAAATTATATAATAACTGTATCTGATTCATTTAAATGTTTTTAACTGTTCTTTAATATAAATTAGTCATTTTGTTCTATTTCATAGATACTTTTAAATCGTATTTTACTTACTGATTCTTGCAGAATGTTGTCCATCAACCTGCACCATAGCACAACTAAACCCGAACCACACACCTCTATATCCATGTGTTGCTCGGGTTTATAACTTGTCATTAAATCACAAAGCAAGCCATTCCCCGAAACATGATTCTCCCACTCGCAGTAGCTCAGGGACTCGAACTACGTGCTGACGCACTTCTTCTCGTCTCCTGACCCTTGCTGAGGGGCTACCAGCAGTTCATCCATCGCACTGCAGGGCAGCGCTCGGCCTCGCTGGGTAGACGTAGTGGTGAGGCCGTAGGCCTCCCCACTACTCCCACTCAATTGTTCCGCTTGGTTTTGGGGTGAAGTCATAGAGGACGCGGTTTACGCCTTTGACTTCGCTTGTGATTCTTTCTACGATATGCTGCATCAGTTCGAATGGGATATTCTCTACTGTTGCTGTCATTGCATCTACTGTGTTTACGGCTCTGATGATTACTGGCCACTCAAAGCTTCTTGATCCTTCTTTGATGCCTGTGGATTTGAAGTCTGGCACGACTGTGAAGTACTGCCACACTTTGCCTTCGAGTCCGTTCTTTGCGAATTCTTCTCTGAGGATGGCATCGGATTCTCTTACGGCTTCGAGTCTATCTCTTGTGATTGCGCCTGTGCAGCGTACGCCTAGGCCTGGCCCTGGGAATGGCTGTCTATCTACCATGGCTGATGGGAGGCCTAGTGCTCTTCCGACTACTCTTACTTCGTCTTTGAATAGGAGCTTGATTGGCTCTACGAGTTCAAACTGAAGGTCTTCTGGGAGTCCGCCTACGTTATGATGGGCTTTGACGTTTCCGCTTTCGAGGATGTCTGGATAGATTGTGCCCTGTGCGAGGAAGTCGATTCCGGAGAGCTTGCGCGCTTCTTCTTCGAATACGCGGATGAACTCGCCTCCGATGATTTTTCTCTTTTCTTCTGGCTCTTCTACGCCTGCGAGTTTATCTAGGAATCTATCGGTTGCGTCTACGTATACGAGGTTTGAATCCATTTCATCGCGGAACACCTGCACTACCTGTTCTGGCTCTCCTTTTCTGAGGAGTCCGTGATTTACGTGTACGCACACTAGCTGCTTTCCTACTGCTTTGATGAGGAGTGCTGCTACTACTGATGAGTCTACTCCGCCTGATAGTGCGAGGAGTACTTTTCTGTCTCCAATCTGCTCACGCATGGCTTTTAACTGCTCTTCGATGAAGGCTTCTGCAAGCGCTGGTGTCGTTATTCTCTCCATGTTTTCTGGTCTCTTATTGCTATCCATTTATTCCTCCTAATAAGCTTTATTTTTGCTTTTTGTTTCCTGTTTTGTTCCCTAGTGTTTCAATATATAATATCTTGTAAATATTATAACATTTATTTAATTATTTTCGCTATATTTTTTTGACAATCATAAGCACCAGCTTTGTGACGCTTATTTCTTCATCTCTAGCGTTTGATAAACCACTGCTAAAGCAACGCAAACAAAAGAGGAGCACGCTTACTGCGTTACTCCTCTTTTGATATTTATGTGATTTGTCATCCTGTATGCTTTAGCCGAAGAATAGCTCCATGTCTTCTTCTACTGTTCCGATTCCTGCGATTCCGAAGTTGTCTACGAGAACCTTTGTCACGTTTGGTGATAGGAATGCTGGTAGTGTTGGTCCAACGTGGATATTCTTTACGCCTAGGTATAGGAGCGCTAGGAGTACGATTACTGCCTTCTGCTCATACCATGCGATGTTGTATATGATTGGAAGATCATTGATGTCGTCTAGTCCAAATACTTCCTTTAGCTTTAGTGCGATTAGTGCTAGTGAGTATGAGTCGTTGCACTGTCCTGCGTCTAATACTCTTGGAATTCCACCGATGTCTCCTAGGTTTAGCTTGTTGTACTTATACTTTGCACAGCCTGCTGTTAGGATTACTGTGTCTGGTGCTAGTGCCTTTGCGAACTCTGTGTAGTAGTCTCTTGACTTCATTCTTCCGTCGCATCCGCCCATTACTACGAACTTCTTGATTGCGCCGCTCTTTACTGCGTCAACTACCTTGTCTGCTAGTGCAAATACCTGCTCGTGTGCGAATCCGCCGACAATGCTTCCTGTCTCGATTTCTGTTGGAGGTGGGCACTGCTTTGCCTGCTCGATGATTGCGCTGAAGTCCTTTGTTTCGCCGTACTTACCATCGATGTGCTTGCATCCTGGGAAGCCTGCTGCTCCTGTTGTCCATAGTCTATCCTTGTAGCTATCCTTAGGTGGCACGATGCAGTTTGTTGTCATTAGGATAGGTCCGTTGAAGCTCTCAAACTCTTCCTTCTGCTTCCACCAAGCGTTACCGTAGTTACCTACTAGGTTGTCGTACTTCTTGAATGCTGGGTAGTAGTTTGCTGGTAGCATCTCTGAGTGTGTATAAACGTCTACACCTGTTCCCTTTGTCTGCTCTAGTAGCATCTCTAGGTCGCGAAGGTCGTGTCCTGAAATCAAGATAGCTGGGTTCTTTCTAACGCCAATCTGTACTTCTGTGATTTCTGGGTTTCCGTATGCTCCTGTGTTTGCCTTATCTAGTAGCGCCATGCCTGAAACGCCGTACTTACCTGTCTCTAGTGTTAGAGCAACTAGATCGTCTGCTGAAAGTGTGTCGTCTAGTGTCTTTGCTAGTGCTTCCTGCATGAATGCGTCAACTTCTGGGTCAGCCTCTAGTAGTGCGTTTGCGTGCTTACTGTATGCTGCAAGTCCCTTTAGTCCGTATGTGATAAGCTCTCTTAGTGAACGAACGTCCTCGTTTTCTGTTGCAAGTACACCAACCTCTGCTGCTGTTGCCATGATTGCGTACTGAGCTCTATCCTCTGTGTACCACTTTGCTGCGTGTGGAAGTACTGAAGCGTCGTCTAGCTGTGCAAGTAGTTCCTGCTTTGTCTTTAGAGTCAAAGCGATTCTATCCTCGATGTACTTATCATCAAAGTTAGCGTTTGTGATTGTTACAAATAGGTTGAATGTAACTAGCTGATCTACTTCTGGTGCAATCTTCTTGCCTTCCTTACGAAGTGCTGTTGTTACTGCTGAAAGTCCCTTTGTTGCATATATTAGTACGTCCTGAAGCCCTGAAACCTCTGCAGTCTTTCCACAGACACCCTGAACTGTACAGCCCTTACCGCCGGCTGTCTCCTGACACTGATAACAAAACATCTTGTTTTCCATTTTTTTCTCCTCTTTTCTATATCTCAAAAGATTTATAAACGATTTCCTTATGTGCCCATTATATGTGCTCCTACATCAAAACTCGGTAACATATGTTACGTTTTGAAAAAAACTTATTTTTTCTATCAAAATTTTTTCGTGCCTTTTTCAATTTGAAAATGAATTTCATATTGACGGTCTTACTGCATGGGTATAAAATGAAAATGGTTTTCAATTTAAGGAGATTTGCATATGAAAGCGAAAGGACAATACAATACGAATCAGCGCAAGGAGCTTCAGAGCTATCTTGAGACAATCGCTGGCGAGCACACCACGGTTGCCGAAATCTGCGGGCACTTTAGCGCTCTCGGCAAAAGCATTGGAACCTCTACCGTCTACCGTCAGCTTGAGAGAATGGTTGACGAGGGTCTTGTCGAAAAGTACATCGTTGACGCATCTAGCCCAGCCTGCTTTGTCTATGTAGGCGAGCACATGCATGCTCATAACAGACGCCACTATCACTGTAAGTGTGAGAAGTGTGGCGAGCTTTTTCACATTACCTGCGACGCACTTGATTCCTTGGAGGAGCACCTTCTTGCGGATCATGACTTTGTTTTTGATAACATGCGTACCGTTTTCTACGGTATCTGTAGGAATTGTCGTAACTAGTCAGTGCTAAAACTTAATTGATTAAGCCTTGATTGCACGCTTTGATGTGCAATTTATTACGTTTTACTGTTATTTTTGATGGAGGAAATAATGAAAAAAATTATCACTTTAATGCTTGTCGCAGTGCTTGCTGTTTGCGCGCTTAGTGGCTGTGGCACTTCCAAATCCGGTGAAGATACAAAAGATAAGAAAATCAAGATTGTTACTACAATCTTCCCAGAGTACGACTGGGTTATGCAGATTCTAGGAGACAAGGCTGACAAGGCTGATGTGACCATGCTTTTAGACAAAGGCGTTGACCTTCACAGCTACCAGCCATCTACTGCTGATATCGCAAAGATTTCAGAGGCTGATGTTTTCATCTATGTTGGCGGCGAATCTGACGAGTGGGTTGAGGATGTTCTCAAGCAGGCTAAGAATAAGAACCTTAAGGTTATCAATCTCATGGATGTAATGGGCGATAAGGCTAAGGAAGAGGAAGTTAAGGAAGGCATGCAGCCAGAGGAAGAAGAGCATGCTGAGGAAGCTAAGGACGGCAAGGAAGAGGAAGAAGTCGAGTACGATGAGCACGTTTGGCTATCCCTCAAGAATGCAAAGATTTTCACTAAGAAAATCGCTGATGTTCTATCCGAGGTTGATAAGGACAATGCTAAGACCTATGAAGCTAACTATAAGAGCTATGCTAAGAAGCTAGATGATCTAGACAAGAAGTACGCTGAGGCTGTTGCTTCTGCAAAGAACAAGACTTTGGTATTCGGTGACCGCTTCCCATTCAGATATCTCGTAAACGACTACGGTCTAGATTACTACGCTGCCTTCGTTGGCTGCTCAGCTGAGTCAGAAGCAAGCTTTGAGACTGTCACCTTCCTAGCTAAGAAGATTGACGAACTCGGACTAGGCAATGTACTTACTATAGAAGGTAAGAATCACAAGATTGCTAAAACAGTTGTAGACAACACTAAGAATAAAGATCAAAAGGTACTAACTATGGACTCAATGCAGTCCACTACATCAAAGGATGTCAAAGACGGCGCTACCTACCTCGGTATCATGGAAAAGAATCTCGAGGTTCTAAAAGAGGCGCTCAAATAGGCATCTATAGGAGGAAAAATGGCTCAAATCATCTGTCAAAATCTATCGGTTGGATATGATTCCAAGATAATATTAAAAAATCTTAGCTTCGAGGTAAACAAAGGCGACTACCTTTGCATCGTCGGAGAAAACGGCTCTGGAAAGACTACGCTCATCAAGAGCATCCTAGGGCTTATTCCGACTATCTCCGGAAAACTCGAGACGGGTGATGGGCTGAAATCTAACGAAATCGGCTACCTGCCGCAGCAAACTGTCGTTCAGCGCGACTTTCCTGCTTCTGTTAGGGAGATTGTTCTCTCTGGCTGTCAGGGGCGCATGGGACTTCGTCCATTCTACTCTAAATCCGATAAGCTTTTGGCCGAGGAAAACATGAGGAAGATGGAGATAACTGATCTATCAAAGCGCTGCTACCGCGAGCTTTCGGGCGGACAGCAGCAGCGCGTTTTGCTCGCTAGAGCTCTTTGCGCTACGCAAAAGCTCCTGCTCCTAGACGAGCCTGTTTCTGGGCTTGATCCTAGGGTTACTGCGGGCATGTATCAGACCATTAAGTCTTTGAACGAGGAAGGAATCAGCATTATTATGATTTCTCACGATGTGAACGCCGCGGTGAAGTACGCAAGTCATATCCTCCACATCGGACACACTATATTTTACGGAACTACGCAGGAATATATTAACAGTCCTATTGGACAAATATTCCTAGAAAGAGAGGGGCAATCTAATGACTAGCCTTTTTAACGACTTCATGCATTATTTAGAATATCCCTTTGTCAGATATGCGATTATTGTCGGAATCCTGATTGCCCTCTGCTCTTCCCTGCTAGGTGTAACCCTGGTGCTTAAGCGCTTTTCCTACATAGGAGACGGGCTTTCACATGTTGCCTTTGGCGCTATGGCTATCGCTGGAGTGCTCAAGGTGACAAATCAGACTTTGATAATACTTCCAATCACTGTGATATCTGCGATTTTGATTCTCAGGGCTGGACAGAATACAAAGATCAAAGGTGATGCTACCATCGCGATGATCTCCGTCGGCTCCCTAGCCTTTGGTTATCTGCTTTTAAACATCTTTTCGACTTCATCGAATCTCTCGGGTGACGTTTGCGTTACCCTCTTTGGTTCGACTTCGATTTTGACGCTTAAGAGCAGCGATGTTCTGCTATGCGTGGTGCTTTCCATCATAGTTGTAGCGATTTTCATCTTCCTATATAACAAGATCTTTGCAGTTACCTTTGATGAGAACTTTGCGATGTCAGCTGGCACAAATGTCAAGCTTTACAATTTCTTGATTGCTGTTATGATTGCTGTTATAATTGTCCTAGCTATGAACCTAGTTGGTTCTCTGCTAATTTCGGCACTCGTAATTTTCCCTGCACTCTCGAGCATGAGGGTATATAACAGTTTCAAGTCTGTTACCATCTGCTCTGCCATCCTGTCCGTCGTGTGTGCAGTCCTCGGCATGGCAATTTCCATCCTCGGAAATACTCCAGTGGGCTCAACCATCGTCGCAGTTGATGCGTTCTTCTTTGGCGTATTCACTTTGATAGGTAGGATTTCGGCAAGGAGAGCTTAGCGTGGTAGATTACAGCCAAGGCTAGCTAGGCTAGCGAAATATAGAGAAAAGAGGCAAAGATATGAAGAAGATTTTAGCATGCATCATCTGCCTCACCCTCGCATTTGGCGTAACTGCGTGTGGAAAGGCAAGCGATAAGGATTCTAACGGAGATACCAAGATTATCTCCGATGCTAAGAACAAGCAGGAGAATTCTAAGAGTAATACTAAGAGAGAAGTAAGTAAGAAAGAGGTCGCAGGCGACGCTGGTAAAGGCAAATCCAGCAAGAGCAAGTCTAAGACCAACAGCAATAAGATAGATGTTGACCTAAATAATTTGAACGCTAATGTAGTTTATGCTCAGGTCTTTCAGATGATGACAGAGCCTGATAAGTTCATCGGTAAGCGTATAAGAATGTCTGGTCAGTTCAATGTCTACGCTGCTCAGGAAGGAAACCCTAGCGGTGTTACTGAGTACTATGCGATTATAATTGCAGATGCTCAGGCATGTTGTCAGCAAGGTATAGAGTTCGTATGGCCTGGTCATACTTATCCAGATGGATTCCCTGAGGTAAAATCAAATGCCTCTGTGACAGGCATATTTGAGGTTTATGAAGAGAACGGTAAGAAGTACTGTCGTCTAGTTGCTGATACTGTTGAGCCGCTCTAAGGGGCAATTTGAGGCTCACATATAAATTAATACATTTTGATAAAAAAACACCTATGAGGCGCATCGCTGTGATGCTAGTTCATAGGTGTTTTGTATTGCTATTTTTTCTCGAGCAAGTCTGTCATGTTGCGAAGGCTTATCGCAAGTGTTGACGAGTTGTGAAGCAGGGCTGTTGTTGTCGGTGTAAACATACCGAACATTCCCATTCCGATTAGGAATGAATTGAAGCCCAAAATCTGACGATAGCTTAGCTTGATTCTCTTCATAAGCTTCATGCTTATCTCTCTGAGTATTACTAGTTCGTCGAGCTCGTCGCTTCCAATCATGATGTCAGCAACCTCTCTTGCGATTGCTGCACCGCTATTGATTGCGATACCTGCATCCGCCTCTGAAAGCGCTGGCGAGTCGTTAACTCCGTCTCCTACCATGATTACCTTGTGACCTTTGCTTCGCTCTTCTTTGATGAACTTAGCCTTGTCTTCTGGAAGTACTTCTGAATAGTAGCTATCCACTCCGACCTTTGCCGCGATAACTCTTGCTGTTCTCTCGTTGTCACCAGTCATCATAACTGCATTCTTGATTCCGAGAGCCTTAAGCTGCTTGATTGCCTTTGCTACGCCAGGCTTGATAGGATCGTCTATCAAAATTACCGCTACGAGCTTCTTATCTATAGCTAGGTATAGATGTGAGTACTCGTTTGGTAGGTCTTCAAAGGCCTGTTTCCTATCTTCATCTATTGTACAACCCTCATCATCAAAAATGAAGTGATGGCTTCCGATGCAAACCTTCTGTCCATCAAGCGTTGTTGCAATTCCGTGAGCTACGATGTACTCTACCTTGCTGTGCTTCTCCTCGTGGTCAAGGTTTCTAACCATAGCTTCCTTTACGACAGCGTTTGCTATCGAGTGTGGATAGTGCTCCTCTAGGCAAGCTGCGATACGCAGGCACTCGTCTTCGTTTAATTCACCAAAAGGCACAACCTTGTGAACTTTTGGAACTGCCTCTGTAAGCGTTCCTGTCTTATCAAAGACAATTGTATCTGCCTCAGCTACTGCCTCTAGGAACTTTCCGCCCTTGACAGTCATGCGGTACTCGCCCGCCTCTCTCATCGCTGAAAGAACTGCGATAGGAATTGAAAGCTTAAGTGCACAGCAGAAGTCTACCATCAAAATCGATGTCGCTCTTGTTATATCTCTTGTAATGAGATACTGAAGTGCTGTCGCACCGAATGTGTATGGAACAAGTCTATCTGCAAGCTTTGATGCCTTATCTTCTGTCGAAGACTTTAGCTTCTCAGAATCCTCAATCATGGTGATGATTCTGTCGTACTTGCTGTTTCCGAGCGAGCCCTCTGCCTCGATGACAATCTCGCCCTCTTCGACTACAGTTCCTGCATATACAAGGCTTCCCTCGTACTTACGCACTGGCATTGACTCTCCAGTCATAGAAGCTTGGCTTACGTGAGCCTCACCGCTGATGACCTTACCGTCTACTGCTATGACGTTTCCGGTTCTTACAATTACTATGTCACCGGCATTAATTGTATTTGCATCTACGAGAATCTCTGTTCCATCCTCAGCCCTTGTCCATACCTTCTCAACATTGAGAGCCATGGCCTTAGCTAGGTCGCTGATTGACTTGCGATGCGTCCAGTCTTCCATTATCTCACCGACTCCAAGCATGAACATTATGCTTCCTGCGGTTGAGAAATCTCCTCTGAGCATTGAGACTGTGATGCTTGTTGCATCAAGCACAGATACCTCAAGTTTTCCATGCACCAGTGACTTTAATCCCTTTACTATAAACGGAATTGATTTGATAACTGTTATTCCAGCTGCTAATGGCATCGGTATAAATAGCTTAGAAAAAACACGTCTGCCTACGTGTAGGCAGAGCTTGTTTTCGAATTCGTATTGTAGCTGTCTATCAGCTATTGTCGTGAGAAGTTCCTGGTTGGATTCATAATCAAAATTAGATAAAGCATCTATGATGTCATCTCTAACATCTCCTGAAAACTCTATGATCGCAACCTTAGTTCTCTCGTGTACCTTAACGCTCTTTACACCGGAAAGCCTGCTGAGGTAGTTATCTAGGATATCCGCTTCTTCAAAGGTCATGCGGTACTGCACTAGCTGTACACGCATCCTGCCCTTGCTCTCGTGTAATATTCTACACCTCATCCAAATGCCTCCTATATGAAAACTGAAGCACTATTATGCTTCAGCTCCCTCTGCCTTCTCTTCTGCAGCTCTGAGAACTTCCTTAGCATCCTCAATCATCTTAGCTTCTGCTTCCTGGCAACGCTTCTCGTTGATTTCGTCAGCATCTGCACTGATGTCCTGGCAGTTCTCTCTGATGTTTGTTACAGTCTTCATAACTTCGTCTACTCCGCGCTTTACAGCTGCTGTAGCGTGTGTGTATACCTTCTTAGCGTCTGCAGAAGCAAGTACCTTAAGTCCTGCTGTACCTACCAAAACTCCGCAGCCCAATGTTCTTAGTGTCTTCCATACGTTCATTTTTCTAATCTCCTTTTCTTAAAACTTATAAATTAGGAATATAAATTTCACAAAATACATTCCCCTCAAAACTATCATTTAAAGCCATTTTAATAGTCAATGACTATGTTAGTCAAGTATAAAATTTGTTATACTTATGCAACATTGATTAGTCCCATAAATCTTCGGTTTCAATAGAAGAACCTGCGATTCATTTGCACAAAAAGCAGGTCCTTTATATATGAGTGATTTAGATTACTCTGCTACAGTAGGCGCTGTGTACTGTCTGCCTAGAAGCTCCTGGTTAAGAGCGTATAGTCCCTTAGGATCTCTTCCGAAAAGCTCAAACTTCTTTACTAAATCATCAGCATTCTTCTCTTCCTCTAGCTGCTCTTTAACGAACCAGTCAAAGAACTGCATTGTTCTGTAGTCATCAACATCGTGTGATGCCTTATAGATTTTGTTGATAAGATCTGTGATAAATCTCTCGTGCTGAAGAGCTAGGCGAAGTGGTGCATCCATTCCATCGTATTCCTGAGTTGGATTTTCGATTGCATCAAAGATCATTCTCTCGCCATTGTCTAGAATATAAGTTCTGATTAGCATAGCGTGGTCACGCTCTTCCTTTGCCTGAACTTCATACCAGTTAGCAAATCCATCAAGACCCTGCTCATGGTAGTAGTTAGCAAAATCCAAATAAAGATATGCTGAGTAAAATTCTGCGTTAACCTGCTTGTTTAGTAAATCTGTTACCTTCTTATCTAACATTTCATCTTCCTCCAAAATTTCAAAACGCTTACAGAGTATTTATATCCGATTTAATTGTATACTAACATATTATATCGAATTTTTTATGTTTTTATTTTAAAGCATTAGCCCTGCAAAGCTTTTGTTGTTTTACAGGGCTAATATATTTTCTATATTTTCTTCTTGCTATATCTTTCTTCTTACTATCCTGTAGTATTCTCTTGCCGTGAATGCGAAGATTACTGCGTAGAGAATTGCGAATGCTAGCGTGCATATAACTGTGCATTCAATTAGAAGTCCGATGTTGAATATGCTAAATATTTCTAGGATAAGTCTTATCATGTTGAAGGCTCCTGCCACATGCAAAACTGCAACTATGAGCGGTGCAAAGAAGACAAAGGTTATTTGCTTTCTTATTGTCTGTCTTACGTCTTTTTCCGACATTCCCACCTTCTGCATCATGTCGAACTTGTCCTTATCGTAGTATCCTTCTGAAATCTGCTTGTAGTAGATTATCAAAGCAGCAGCAAAGGCAAAGACAACTCCTAGAAATGCTCCAAGGAACAGGAAGCTATTAGTTAGACCTCCGAGTATTTTATCTGCTTCATATCTTGTTACATTATACGCATTGGTTATTCCTAGGCTTTCTTTCCTATCATTCCAATACTCTGTAACACATTTAGATAGCGCAGCGTACTTTTGTTCTCCCACCTCATCTCTGTTCTCGATATTTGCTGTCATGATGAGCGTATTTCCCATGGAGCTGGAATATTTATTTGCTTCACCAGCAATTGTATCTGCAATTTCATCATCATGCACAATTAGCACATACTGGCCATACACAGCTGAGACAGTTGATGCTGGAACCTTTAGATTCATCTGCTTTACATCAAGATTAATTCCAGAGATATCAAGCTTTCCATTTAGCTTTGTTCCTATTGATATGGCTTCATTCTTTGATACGCTAATTTTCTTACCGCTGAATTTCTCATATTGGTCTGCCGTCATTACGGTTAGAAATTGCTTATTAGCTGCTTGGATAAAGTTGATTTTTTGATTACTTTCATCAAATTCCACCTTATAGCTTTGGAGTACGTATGCATTTGTATCTACTAGCTTGATATCCTGCTTCTTAACCTTCTCATCGAATAATTTCAGCTCCTCATCTATACGTGCATTAGAAGCCTTACCGTCCTCCTTAAGCTGCTCACCGTCTAGTGACACGCTGACGATGACATCTGAAGGTGTTATCTTTTTGATAACATCATTAATTCCAACTCTAAGCGATACAGTAACAGATACCATAACTATAACCATGGTTGAAAGAATGCAGATGTTTGCCATACCTACTGCGTTTTGCTTCATTCTGAATAAAATACCTGAAACACTTGTGAAGTTGGCCTTCTTGTAATAAAATCTTTTGTTCTTCTTAAGTGCCTTTAGAACAGCCACGCTAACTGTCGTAAAAAGTAGATATGTTCCGATGATTACCAGAATTACCGCTCCAAAGAACAGGATTATTGCTGCTAGAGGATCTTTTATACTGATGGAAATCACATATCCTGCAACTAGGCATGCTGCTCCAATTAGGCTTAGAATAATCTTCGCCTTTGGTTCACGCTCAGGTGCCGATGCTCCTTTTAGCATTTCTATAGGCTTTGATATTCTTATAGATAATATGTTCTTTATCAAAACAAGTGCGAAAACTATAGCAAAGAATACTGCTGTATGCGTAACTGCATGCATATTTACTTCAAAAGCAATTATATGTCCAGCACCTATCATCTTCGTTATTACCATTAAAGCTAGCTTACTGAACAAGATGCCAACGCCTAGACCCATTATGATAGATATACTAGAGCTTATCATGCTCTCTGCTACAAGAACTCTACCTAGATGGCGCTTTTCCATGCCCAGGATATTATATAGTCCAAACTCCTTACTTCTCTGCTTCATCAAAAAGCTATTGATGTAGAAAGAAAATATTATTGCAAAGCCTGATACAATTATATTTCCTAAAAACATGCTCAGTGTAACGTAGTTTGCGCCTCTAAAGTTTTCTATATCCTTGCTATTGCTAAGAAAACTCATTATGTATATAACGGCAATCATGATTATAGATGCTATGATATACGGCATGTAAAGCTTACTATTCTTTTTCAAATTTGATACGGCGAGTTTTAGTGTGAAGTTTCTAGGCATTTCTCTTACCTCCCACAGATAGGGCTGTCAATGTGTCTGAGATGCTTGCAAACATCTCATCATTTGTCATGTCTCCTCTATATATCTGATGGAAGAGTTCTCCGTCCTTTATGAACAAAACGCGTCCTGCTGTGCTCGCCGCTTTCACGCTGTGCGTTACCATTATAATGGTTTGTCCACCTTGGTTAATTGAGCTGAATAAGTTTAATAGATCGTCTGCTGAGTTTGAGTCTAGGGCTCCGGTTGGTTCGTCTGCAAGTATCAGCCTTGGGTTTGTGATTAAGGCTCTTGCTACTGCTGCTCTCTGCTTTTGACCACCCGACACCTCGTAAGGAAATTTATCAAGTATATGCGTGATTCCTAGATACTCAGCTATTAGCTTTAGCTCTGCCTCCATTTGGCTTGGCTTTGCTCCTGCAAGCACCCTTGGTAGATAGATATTATCTCTTAGGGTGAATGTATCTAAAAGGTTAAAGTCCTGGAATACAAACCCTAGATTGTCTCGTCTAAACGCCGAAATTTCTCCATCTCTTATGGCTGAAAGATTCATTCCATCTAAAATAACTTCTCCCGAGCTAGCTCTGTCTAAAGCCGCAAGTATATTTAAGAGCGTCGTCTTTCCTGATCCAGACTCGCCCATGACAGCGACATATTCACCTCTTTCCACATTGAAGTTAACATCGCGTAGTGCGACTACTCCGTTTGTTCCAAGCTTTGATGTATAAACTTTTTTAAGATTTTTTACTTCTACTAATGACATATTGTTCATCTCCCTTCTTGGAACTATTCTATCTAAAAATAAAAGGCAATGCATATACACTACCTTTCAAAATCCTATTCGTATCTTACATTGCTGTAAGGTATATGTATATTTATTTTCGTGCCTTCACCTAGCTTTGATTCAGCCGAAAGTCTATACCCTAGCTTATCAGCGATTTTACGACAAAGATATAGGCCAATGCCCGATGACTTACTGCTAGTTCTTCCGTTATATCCCGTGAAACCGTCCTCAAATATCCTGCTAATATCACTAGCTCTTATTCCTATACCACTATCTGCTATGGATATTATTTTTTCGGAATTCGTGCTCTTAAGACTTACTACGACTCCGCCCTCATTTGTGTACTTTAGGGCATTTGAAAGCACCTGGTCGATTATGAAGCCAAGCCACATCTTATCAGTTACTATATTTTCATCTAGATCATTAAGCTCTATTGAGAGCTTCTTTTTGATAAATACAATAGACTGAGACTTTACGACTTCCCTTACGAGTTCTTGTATATTATAGCTTTGAAAAACAAAATCAGTGCTATCGCTAGCTAGCTTTATGAACCTAAGTAGCATGTCGAGATATCCATCTATCCTTGCTAGCTGCATCCACATTTCGTTTTTTTCTTCAATACTGCTGTTTTGGACTATTAGATATAGCGCTGAAAGGGGCGTTTTTATCTGATGTACCCACATTTTGTAGTAGTCATTAAGTCCGCTTTCTAGGCTTTCCCTTTCCTTTATCGCTTCAATTAACTTGTCGTGAACTTCAGCATATAATCTTTGATATTCCTCATCTATCAAATCTCGCGGTGGCAAATCAGTCCTAGCTGTGTACATTAAGTTTTTCTCACAATCCTTGAGAATATTTATGTATCTCAAAAATCTAGAGTAATCTATAGCGCCTATTATCAAAGCGAGGAATAACTGCAATAGTCCTGCGTAAAGACTTACTGTCCAAGGAATTCCTGCAAGCATAGTAATGATTGCGAAAATTAGAAGCATAAATATGAAAAAGATGATTACCTTTATTCGACTCTTAATATATTTAGAGAAAATCATTCCACTATATACCCTAGTCCCTTCTTTGTCTTTATCAAATCACTTATTCCATGTTCTGCAAGTTTCTTCCTAAGCCTTGTCATATTAACTGTCAAGGTGTTCTCATCTACAAAGCTATCCGTATTCCAAAGCCCCATCATGAGATTTTCCCTGCTAGTCATCTTTCCCTTGTTCTTGAGCAGAATTTCCAAAATTTTGTACTCGTTTTTTGTGAGCTCAATATTTTCGCCATCAAAGTAAAGGCTTGCGTTTTTCATATTTAAAATTATGCCATCATGCTCTATCACATCAGCCGTTTCTCCCTCACTGAAGTCATATGCACGTCTTAGTAAGGCCTGTATCTTCGCAGTTAGCACATTAAGATCAAATGGCTTACATATGAAATCGTCAGCTCCCATATTCATCGCCATTACAATGTTTAAATTATCGCCAGCTCCTGATATGAATACTATCGGAAGCTTTGATATCTGTCTTATGTTGCGACACCAATAAAAGCCATCAAAAAAAGGCAGAGAAATATCTAGGAGCACAAGGTCTGCTTCTGACTTTGCAAAATCACTCATGATATCGTGAAAGTCCTTAGCAATTATAACCTCGTAATTCCAGCTCCTAAGATGTTTCTCTACTTGATTAGCAATTACATTATCGTCTTCAACTAAAAATATTTTGTACATCTGCTTCCCTTAGTCGCTCACATCAAGGTCGAGCGTTATTCCTATAGCGAAATCTGGGAAGGCTTCTTGGACATCCGATAATATGTGCATGTACTCTTCGTTTCGGTCAGGCGAATCAAAGTCGAGGATGATATCAAAGTTCATAATCTTCTCCTCGTAGTTGATATAAAAGCCGTGCATCTGAAGTACATATTCGTGTGACATAACTAGATGTCTTACCTTCTCAAAGTCCTTCTTTGCTCTATCGTCCTTACTATTTCTTGCATAGACACTGATTCCAGCTAAGATTACATTATTCTTGTCATAGGCAGCCTTCATTATCTTGCGCTGAAGCTCATCAAGTTCTCCTGCTGTGTAGGTGTCTAGCACCTCTATATGAAGAGAGCCTATCAAAGTGTCAGGTCCATAGTTATGAAGCACCACATCGTATACCCCAAAGACATCATCAAACTCCATGACTGTAGCCTTTAGCTTCTCAATAACTGCCTTATCCATTCTCTTTCCTATAATCTGAGAGAGAGTTTCGCTAATCATCTCATAACCAGCTTTGATAATTACAAGAGATATCAAAGCAGCAAGGTATGCCTCGAGGCTAATGCCTGAGAAAATGTATATCAAAGCAGCTATGACAGTTGATGCTGAAATAACTGCATCTAGTCTAGCATCTTCTCCAGAAGCTATAAGTGAATCGGAGTTTAGCTTCTTTCCTTTGCTCTTTACATAGCTTCCGAGCAAGAGCTTGACTACAACAGCTACAGCTACGATTATCAGAGCTATATTCGTGTACTCAGGCTCGCTCGGATTTATAATTTTCTTTACCGATTCTACAAGAGAAGTAATTCCTGCGTATAGGACTATCATAGCAATCAAGCCTGCACTTAGGTACTCAACCCTGCCGTGACCTAGCGGATGCTCCTTGTCTGGCTTTCGTCCTGCTATTCTCGTTCCGATAATGGTTATTATCGATGATAACACGTCGCTTAGGTTGTTTACTGCATCGAGCGTGATCGCGATGGAATTAGTTAAGGTTCCTATGGCCGCCTTAAAAGCAGCGAGGAAAATATTGGCAATTATTCCTATTATACTGACCTTAATTATCTCTTTTTCTCTCATAGAAATCTCCTAGTTCTATGTCTCAAAAGTTATCTGAAATTATTTTATCAGTATTATAGTATATCTATGACCTCTCCTGCAAGAGCTTTGTTCATGCTTCTAACCGCACAGAACTTACCACACATGCTGCATGTGTCTGAATGATCCTCTTCAGGCATTCTGCTCTTTCTGATTTCCTTTGCAACCTCAGGGTCTAGAGCCTCTAGCCACTGAGCATCCCAGTCAAGAGCCTTTCTTGCATCAGCCATTCTGTCGTCTTGATTTCTTGCTCCAGGTATTCCCTTTGCAATATCTGCTGCGTGTGCTGCAATCTTACTTGCAATGATTCCCTGATGAACGTCGTCGACATTCGGAAGTGCAAGGTGTTCTGCCGGTGTTACATAGCAAAGGAAGGCTGCTCCTTGCCATGCAGCTATAGCTCCACCGATAGCTGCTGTTATGTGGTCATATCCAGGTGCAATATCTGTTACTAGAGGTCCTAGTACGTAGAAAGGTGCTCCCTTGCAGATTGTCTGCTGAATCTTCATGTTTGCTGCAATCTGATCCATTGGCACATGCCCTGGTCCCTCTACCATTACCTGTACGTCACGCTTCCAAGCTCTCTCTGTTAGCTCTCCTAGCATGATGAGCTCTTCAATCTGGCATCCATCTGTTGCATCAGCTAGACATCCTGGACGGCAAGCATCTCCAAGGCTTATTGTTACGTCATATTCTCTGCAGATTTCAACGATTTCATCGTAGTATTCATAGAAAGGATTCTCGTTTCCTGTCATGGACATCCATGCAAATACAAGGCTTCCACCACGACTTACGATATTCATTTTTCTGCCACCATTTTTGATTTGGTCAATTGTCTTTCTTGTGATTCCGCAGTGAAGTGTTACAAAGTCAACACCATCCTGCGCGTGAAGTCTTACAACATCGATGAAGTCCTGAGCTGTAAGTGTACCAAGGTCTCTCTGATAGTGAATAACTGAGTCGTAAATTGGAACTGTTCCAATCATAGCCGGACACTCTGTACATAGCTTCTGTCTAAATGGCTGTGTATTTCCATGACTCGAAAGGTCCATGATTGCCTCTGCACCTAGGTCAACTGCTCTCATAACCTTCTTCATCTCTATATCGTAGTCCTTGCAGTCACGGCTGATTCCAAGGTTTACATTTATCTTTGTCTTTAGCATGCTTCCCACGCCGTTAGGATCTAGCGACTTGTGGTTCACATTTGCTGGTATAACCATCTTTCCCGAAGCCATCAAAGGTAGCAGTTCCTCTACGCTGCGGTTCTCCTTCTTTGCTACTGCCTCAAGCTCTGGAGTTACAATCCCCATGCGCGCTGCTTCCATCTGAGTTGAATACTTTCTTTCCATGATTATTCCTTCTACCTTTCTTGAAATGAAATCTCTATTTATCTTTGAAAATAAATACTTGTTTGTTTGCCTAGGCACCGGCCTAGCTTTGCTCTATATAAACCTGCTCTTTAGGTCAAAGCCGTGATCTAGCGGTCCGCTTCCTGCTCCTAGGTCAAGTCCTGAAGCAAGGGCTCCGCTTATATATTCCTTCGCCCTTACAATCGCATCTTCAAGCTCCATTCCCTTAGCAAGATTTGATGCAATCGCGCTCGATAGAACGCAGCCGGTTCCATGAGTGTTGCTTGTCTCTATTCGCTCTCCTTTGAACCACCTGAAATTGCCATTCTCATAAAGCACATCATCCGCATCGCTGATGCTATGTCCACCCTTTAGGAGAACTGCAACTCCATGCTTATCGCCGATTTGCTTAGCGACTCTCTCCATATCCTCTGTTGATTTAATCGTCTCGCCCGAGATAAATTCTGCCTCTGGAATGTTTGGAGTTATGACCCTTGCAAGTGGAATTAGCTTTTCTATCAAAATCTCGCAGGCCTCGTCTGAAATCAGCTTCGCACCGCTTGTTGCAACCATGACTGGGTCAACTACAAGGTTCTTTGCCTTCCACATATAAAGCTCTTCGACTATGGTCATCGTAAGCTTGGCATCGCTCACCATTCCTATCTTAACAGCATCCGGGTAGATGTCCTCAAACACCGAGCTTATCTGGTCCTTTAGGAACTTGCTGTCAACATTTAAAATAGACCTAACTCCAACAGTGTTCTGTGCTGTCAAAGCTGTGAGAACCGACATTCCGTAGACGCCGTTTGCAAGCATGGTCTTAAGGTCTGCCTGAATACCTGCACCGCCGCTCGAATCACTTCCTGCTATCGTCAATGCTGTCTTCATAATATCCTCCTATCTTATCTGACGCTTCAGATAATCCAAAACCTTGGTTTTGTCCATTATACCAATCAAAATCGCCGCAATCAGCGTACCACCACAGGTGCTAATCAAAAATGGAAGAACAAATGTAAATGTCGCAACCTTGGCATTGCCCATAAGAAGCAGTGCAACTGGATATGCGAGAAGTCCTCCTATTATTCCTGTTCCGATAATCTCACCTATGTAGCAGGCCCAAAGCTTCTTGCTCTTCTGATATATTAGAGCGCATAAAAGTGCTCCGACCATGCTTCCTGGAAATGCTAGAAGCGATCCAGTTCCCATAATATTTCTAATTACCGAAGTCACAAATGCAGAAAGCACCGCATAGACTGGTCCAAGAAATACCGCAGCAATTACGTTCATCATGTGCTGCACGGGAAAGCACTTTGCTGTTCCCACAGGTATTGAAAAGCCTGAAAGTGACACTGTGAGTGCGACAAACATCGCAGCAACCACCATCTTCTTTAGTTCTAATTTTCCCCTATTATTCATAAGTTCACCTTTCTTAATTTCCAAATAGGCTTCTGCTCTTAGCCATCAAAGCATCCGCAGCCGCCCTAACATCTTCCTTTGCAAATAGAGCCGATATAACAGCAACGCCATCTGCTCCTGAGCCAGAAAGCTTATCCATATTCTCTAGATTTATTCCACCTATGGCTACCATAGGAATCGAAATATTATCGCTTATTCTCTTATACTCATCTAGCTCTATTGGCCTTGCATCTAGCTTGGAGCTTGAGCTAAAGGCTGCGCCGACTCCAACATAGTCAGCACCCTCCTCGCAAGCCTTCTTTGCTTCAGCTAGGTTATGCGCTGTCGCACCGATTATGTAGTCATCTCCAAGAAGCCTTCTCGCATCAGTTATAGGCATATCATCCTGACCGAGGTGAACACCATCTGCACCCGCCTCTATGCAGGTTCTCGCATCGTCGTTTACTATGAGCTTTGCTCCGTGCTCATGGCATATCTCAGCAAGCTTTCTCGCCAAGCTCACAAATTCATCTTGCGATGCATGTTTTTCTCTTAGCTGGAGTATCCTTATACCTGCTTCAAACATAGGAATTAGGATTTTCTCCCATTCTTCTTCGCTTCGCCTAGCTTCATCAGTTATGGCGTAGACTAACAGATCTTCCTTATTAAATTTCATCAAATATCTCTCCTAAAGTATTGATGCTCATAGCATCTATCAGGCACTGCCTAAAACTTGCTGTTCCAAGAGCGCCTCGCTCCTTCATAAGCTTAATTGCCTTGACAGTATTTAGCTTGTAGTCAGCTGCTGCCTTCCTCACGACCTTGACAGCCGCCTCATCCTTATGCTCTGCAAGTCTTGTGGCAATAAATGCGCTATACATACAGCCACTTCCTGTGAGCTTTTTCATCAAAGGACTTCCGCCACCTATCTCAAACTTATCACTTTTATCAAAGACTAAATCGCTTTCTCCAGTCATGAGAATTACCGAGCCTGTTTTTTCGGCTAGTCCATGAACTGCTTCATCTGCAAGCTCAAGACTTACGGTTTCGACTCCCTTTGATCTAAACTGAATGCCAAGAAGTGCTGCTATCTCTGACTTATTTCCTCGGATGCAGTCAAAGCTCACATCCTCAAGGAGCTCTCCCAGAATCTCTTTTCGAAACTCTGACGCGCCAGCACCGACAGGATCGAGCACGACAGGTATTCCCATCTCGTTTGCCCTTCTTCCTGCAATCAACATGGCTGTAAGCTTCTTCTCACTAGGCGTTCCTATATTTATCATCAGCGCATCGCAAAGCGATACGACATCAGCTACTTCTCTTGGCGAATCTGCACATATGGCGGCTCCACCTGCTGCTAGCACAAAATTTACCGTATCGTTTATGGTCACGCTGTTTGTGATTATGTGAACTAGAGGCTCTTTTTTGTCCATCTCTACCTCCACGGTCTAAAAAAGAAAAAGAGTAGCACCCTTCTGGATACTACTCGTCAAAATACATCCCTACGCTGGCATTATCCAATCAGGTTTAGGGTCTTAACGCATCTCAGCGCTAACTCTCAGCAATTCCGCTCCCCTTGATTCTTTATATTTACTTGTAAAAATTATATCACGGCTTGCGGGCTTTGTCCACCAGCCTGTGACTTAATTAACAGCTCTTTCTCTTGCGCTATAAGTTTATTTGGCACAAGCTAAAAAATCGTAATGCCTTTTGTTGCAAAGATTATTGCTGCAGCTACTGCGCCAGCAATCAAAACGATATTTGCTACTATATCGATTCTGACTACCCATATAAGTATCTCGGTTAGGACATTTACGGGCTTACGCTCATCGTTTATCCCCGTGTCATACACATTATGCTTGATAAATATGTATCTTAGAAGCAGGCCAATTAACAGCCAGAATAGCGATGTTGCCATAACAATATACGGAATGAATGGCAAAATCACATAAAACAATCCCGATACTAGTAGCAGTGGCCAAAGCATCAAAAAGAATACTGCACCCATATTACCCTCCTTAAAGAAACTAGAAAGCAACTAGCCCTTTCATTGCAAACACTCCGTAGAAAGCTAATTGCAGAACTATGGCTATAGCGTTTCCTATGATATCAAATTTTACGAGAACTACAAATAGCTTTGTCAATTTATTTATCGTCACGCTAGGTACTTCTCGCCCCATTTTAAATATACCATACTTGATACATAAACGTCTTAAAACCAGTCCTACTATGAGTGAAATCACATTGATTATTAATCGTTTATATGGAAATGTCAATAAATATATTTCAGCCATATTTATCCTCTTAAGCGTCTCTGCACGAATTTGACGCACTCTACAATTGGAATTACAAGTACTGAAAGTCCAAGTGCGATTGCGTATTCTGTAGCACTTACTGATGTAAATCCAAACATATTAGCTATGAATGGAACCTCAATGACTATTGTAACAAATACAAGGCTCATAACCATTGTGCCAAATAGTGCCTTGTTCTGGTAATTTAGTCTAAATATACTTGCCCTCTGCGAGCGCATGTTGAGACTTTGGAATATCTCGCACATGTTCATCGTCATGAAGGCCATGGTCATTCCATCTGGTGAAAGTCCCTTTGGCATTTCGAAGTAGCCGACCTCCATTGAGTGTCCGATAATATATGATGCTATTGTAAGCACTGTTATCATCAGTCCCTGATAAACTATATCAAAGACCATTCCCCCAGCAAAGATAGAATCCTTGGAATCTCTTGGTGGTCTTCTCATAGTATCAGGCTCTTCCTTCTCTAGTCCTAGGGCAAGAGCTGGGAAGGCATCTGTAATCAGATTGATGAATAGAAGATGTACAGGCTTTAGAAGCGTAAATCCAAGCAGGGTTGCAAAGAATATGCCTAAAACCTCACTCATGTTGGAGCTCAAAAGGAACTGAATAGCCTTACGAATATTATCGTAGATTCTTCTTCCCTCTTCTACTGCATTTACGATTGTTGCAAAGTTATCGTCTGCAAGGATCATATCCGATACGTTCTTTGTTACATCAGTACCTGTGATTCCCATGCCGATTCCTATGTCAGCAGTCTTAATTGATGGAGCGTCGTTAACACCATCACCTGTCATAGCTGTTATAGCACCACGCTTCTTCCAAGCACTTACTATTCTAACCTTATGCTCAGGCTGAACTCTCGCATAAACCGAGAACTCAACTACTCTGCTTTCAAAATCCTCATCGCTTATTTCGTCAAGCTGTGCACCGGTTATTGCAGCCGAAGCATCTTCGATTATCCCAAGGTCCTTAGCAATAGCAACCGCAGTATCCTTGTGGTCACCAGTTATCATTATAGGTCTTATGCCAGCTTTACGACACTCTACTATCGCATCCTTAACCTCTGGTCTTATAGGGTCAATCATGCCCGTAAGTCCAATTAGGCAAAGGTCGTGTTCTAGGTTTTCTGAGCTGTTATTCTCAGGATTTTCGCTCCAGTCTCTCTTTGATACTGCAAGCACTCTGAGCGCCTTATCAGCCATCGCCTTGTTATCCGCTAGGAACTTAGCCTTTAGCTCATCTGTGAACGGAACTTCCTTTTCGCCATCAAAATAGCTTGTGCACCTACTCAAAATCACATCAGGCGCACCCTTGGTGAACTGAACAAAGCCCTCTTCAGTCTTATGAATTGTACTCATCATCTTTCTTGATGAATCAAAAGGACACTCATTCACCCTAGGGTATGCTATCTCTAGCTCGTACTTCTTAAGTCCCTGCTTTACAGCAAAGTTTACAAGCGCAGCCTCTGTAGGCTCGCCTTCTGCTTCATCCTTATCGTTAAGGATTGCATCGCAGCACAAAGCCATAGCAGTAGCTATTTGCCTGCCATCACCCACATGCTCTGTTACAGTCATCTTGTTCTGTGTAAGCGTTCCTGTCTTATCTGAGCAGATAATCTGAGTACATCCAAGGGTCTCAACAGCTGTAAGTCTTCTTACAACAGCGTTTTCCTTGGACATCTTGGTTACGCCAATTGATAAAACTACTGTAACTACTGTAGCTAGTCCCTCTGGTATTGCTGCAACCGCAAGCGATACAGCTACCATAAATATTTCTAGTATCGATTTAAGGCTCATATCCTTTGATACGAGTAAATCAAAAACAAATATGAATACGCATATCAAAAGAACTAAATACGAAAGCTTCTTACCAAGCTCGTTAAGCTTAATCTGAAGTGGTGTAAGCTCTTCCTGCGTCTGGTTTAGGGCATCAGCAATCTTGCCCATCTCTGTATCCATACCAGTTGCTGTAATTACGGCAATTCCGCGTCCATACACAACGGTTGAACCCATGTAACACATGTTCACTCTATCTCCTAGAGGAACATCCTTGCCATCGCCTAGGTTTAGGATATCAATCAGCTTATTTACTGGTACGCTCTCCCCTGTGAGCGCAGATTCTTCAATCTTTAGGCTCGCTGCACTTATTAGTCTTCCATCTGCTGGTACGGCATCGCCTGCTTCGAGAACGACTATGTCACCAGGCACTAGCTCTGCACTAGGTATAACCTGCTGCTTACCATCTCTGATAACCTTACAGGTTGCTGCAGTCATAGTCTGCAGGGCCTCTATGGCTTCCTCAGCCTTGCTCTCTTGAAGAACTCCAAGTATAGCGTTAATAAGAACTACTACGATGATGATGAAAACCTCTACCATCGATTCACCAGAAATGATGTTTGTAACTGCTGAAACACCTGCTGCTATAATCAGCATGATTAGCATAGGGTCCTTTAGCTGATCCATAAATCTCTGCAGCTTAGTCTTCTTATTTCCCTCTGCAAGCTTATTTGCTCCATACTGAGCCTGTCTTCTTGCGACCTCCTCAGATGTAAGCCCGCTCTCTCCGGTATTAAGGTCCTCTAGGACCTTCCTCGGATCGTGTAGGTATTCTTTTCCCATAATATCCTCTCTTTATTTAAAATAAAGGTATAGCCTTGCTATACCTCAGGTTTATTCACTCCAGTAGAAGTTCTCCCTGCCTGCTCCAAGCTCAAAATGGTATTTTACAATACCCATATCCATCTTTGTAAAGAAACCGACTCCTGGTCTCAGCTTTACTCGTCTTTCATTATGAACTATGTTGAACCTCTGCTGATTAAGTGCAGTAGGTGCAAGCATGGCTGCTTCTAGGCCTCTTTTGTACCAATCAGGATCGCTCTCCTTATAATCGCTCACCGACCTAAGCTTCTTGCTCTTATGCGGCGTCCCTTGAGTCTTACCATATCCTATGGTTATAACTGCAGCAAGCTTTTCGTTAAGCTCTGCATGATATACTGTTTTACTCTTCTTAAATGTCTGTCCAACCCAGCATGTGTTTAGGCCAAGGCTCTGAGCTATCATCACTAGATGCTCCCCGTAGTATCCACATTTAAATTCTAGATCTGGACCCTTAGGGCCAACTAGCGCGATGTAGTTCTTCACGCCTTCAAACTTGCCATATTTAGCCATTAGGCAGTCAAAAGCATTCTCATCATTTTCGATAAACTGCATCCTCAGTCCGCTGATTTTGTTGTATCTATCTATGGCCTTTTGCATTATCAAAACATGCTCTGAATCGATATCCTTATCAAGATAAGATCTCACAGAATGTCTCTGTCTCATTAAGTCAAACTTGTCCAAGAAAGTACCATCCTTAAAATATTATATGCAATACTATAACATTTTTTAGGCTATTATGCTCGCTTTTTTTCAAAATATTACTAGGCTTTCATCACATTCTAGAAAAATGTATCATTATATTATCAGAGATAAAATCCATTCCTGCAACCAGTACTCCCATTACAATAAAGAGAACGCCTATGATTCTAAAACCAATGCTTGAATTTGCCATGGTCTTAGCCTCTTTTAACTCTTCAATATAATGCTGGTTCGGAGATTCACCATTGTAAATTACGCTAACAGGAATTTCTCCCTTGCCCTTACATTTGCTAAGGAACCTTGCGCTGCTTCCGGACGAAAACTTCGTCTCTGTATATCGATATTCCCTTCCCTTTGGAGTTTTGAATACAAGTTCGATATCACATTCAAATGACCATCTGCTCTTTCTGATGTCAAGAACCCTGATAGTTCCACTTACGGTTTTCTTCTTTCTCTCATTTTCGAAAAGCTCATTGAACTCTCTAAGATTATTTGACTGAAACGCTGCTACGCGTAGCATAAAATAACCACATACGCATAGCAATATTCCTATTACATACTCCATTTTATCTCCTGTTAAATACAAAAAAGAGAAACTCAAAATGAATTTCTCCTGCTTTGCTTGACTTCTATCCTAAGAACGCCATTACTTGCTTGCGCACTTCGTTGCCATCTGCAAGACCCTTGGTCTTACCCATGACAGCTCCCATGAGCTTGCCCATATTCTCCTTGCCGCCCTCGATTCCCATGGAGGCTGCGGTTTCTCTTACGATTTCCGCAATCTTCTCAGGGGATAGCTGCTCAGGTAGATACTTCTTTAGTACTGCGATTTCGGACTTATATGCATCGATTAGATCCTGTCTACCTGCCTTCTCAAAGTCAGATAAGGCGTCATTACGCATCTTTACCTGCTTCTGTAGCAATTTTTGGATCCCTGCATCATCAAGTTCTTCTCTGTTGTCTACCTCGTACTGCTTAACAGCTGCACGAGCCAAACTAATTGTATTTTTGGCTGTCTCGTCGCGATCCTTGAGGGCCTGCTTGAAATCAGCCATCAGTTGCTCTTTTAGATTCATGTAAATCACTTCGCTTCCGATATATTAATACTTTCTTGCTTTTTTTCTGGCTGCCTCAGATTTCTTCTTTCTCTTTACACTTGGCTTTTCGTAGTGCTCTCTCTTTCTTACCTCAGCCATTACGCCGTCTCTTGCGCAAAGTCTCTTGAATCTCTTAAGAGCGCTTTCCAAGCTTTCGTTTTCTCTGACGATTACCTGTGCCATATCTAATCACCTCCTGCCTCTTCGTAAATTCAGCAGTGTTCAGATTTAACTGTAACGCAAATATTATACTATCTTTTCAATCAACAAGCAAGGAATATTTTTGGCCTGGTGGCCAAAGCCCCTATATGTCAATTAAAACCTATAATAGTCCTTGATTCCAAGGCCTACGGTATCCCAATATTTGCTCTTGCTATCTTTTCTCCAAATTCCTATGCTTTCATTTAAAAAAGAATAGCCAAATTCAGCCTCACTGTCATCAATTTCATTGTCATGTTCAGCTAATACATTTTTCACTTTATCAGCACCTGTTTCAAACACTGATAAACCATATATATATGGTTTGAGCATGCCTTTATTTCCACCGAGAAACTCTATAAACTCCAGTAAGCCATTTTCATCAAAATCCAGTCCTAATTCGCTGTCAAAATAAAAACTCCTATAGGATTTCGAGCCGTAGTTTTCAAAACTTCTTTCTGCTTTTCCCATCTCTTCTTCTACCTGGCTCTCATTCATTCCGATTGCAATCTCCTTATCCTCGATTCTTATTTTTTCGAGGGGAAATACTTCTACCTTCATATGTTTTTCCTTCTAAATAACACTTTGACAAATTGGATTTCGCATTTGTAGACATCAAACTTGCGACAAAATCCGCTTAATGAAATATTATTTTAGCCTGGTGGCCAAAGCAATTTTCTCTTTCCAAGCACGTGGAAATGAAGATGCTTAACCGTCTGGAAGGCATCCTCACCGTTGTTGCTAACTACACGGTATCCGCCCTCAAGTCCTAGGCTCTCTGCTATCTCATGGATTTTGAACATGATGTAACCTAGCAATTCCTGATCTTCCTCTGAAACATCATCAAGAGATGTAAGATGCTTCTTTGGGATTACGAGAACGTGAACCGGTGCCTGTGGCTCTAGGTCGTGGAAGCAGATAAGCTTATCGTCCTCATATACCACATTTGATGGAATATCGTGCATTCCTATCTTGCAAAAAATACAATCACTCATCTATTATCACTCCTTTCATTCCGTCCTTATATACTTTATCAAGCTTAACCTTGCAAAACTCATTGAGCTTGCTCTCGTCAGCCTGCGTATAAACTCTAATATAGTTATCAGTGTATCCACACATCAAAGCATCGCCTTCAAACTCCTCAAAAAGCACTGTCCTTATGCTTCCTTCACAGCTTCTCCTAAAGTCTTCAGAAACCTTCTCAGCATGAGCTATCAAAGCCTGGCTCCTCTGGTTCTTAAGTTCACCATGAATCTGATTTTTCATCTCAGCGGCCTTTGTTCCTCTTCTCGGAGAGTACTTGAAAGCATGCACCTTGACAAACTGCGCCTCATCGCATACGGAAATGCTCTCTGCAAAGTCCTCCTCGCTTTCCCCAGGAAAGCCTACGATTATATCTGTAGTTATACCATAGTGAGGATCAAAGCTTCTAAGTTCCTTGACAATCTCAAGGTATTCCTGCCTCGTATATCTTCTCGCCATCGATGAAAGCGTATTATCGGAACCGCTCTGTATGGAAAGGTGCAGATGCGGACAAAGCTTCTTGTACTTAAGAAGGCTCCTTACCTGCTCTTTATTTATAACTGTTGGTTCTAGCGAGCTAAGTCTTATTCTGAAATTCTCAGGCATCTCATCTAGCTCTGCAATGAGAGGCTCTATACCGTCAAAGCCTATGTCCTTGCCATATAGCGCCGTGTTGATTCCTGTTAGAACTATCTCCTTAAAGCCTCTATCAATAAGTCCCTTCGTCTCAGCCTTTATCTCTGCTAATGACCTACTTCTAACTTTTCCTCTAGCATATGGAATTATACAGTAGCTGCAGAATCTATCACAGCCTTCTTCGATTTTAATATACGCTCTAGTTCTAGAGTCCATACCCGTAATAATGCCATCTGAATGGTAGCTATCAAGTCTTTCCCTATCGCCAGCACCTTCGACCACTACACCCTTCTCGCTCATATACTCTTCTATGTACTTAGGGAGTTCAGCCTTTTCGCCAGTACCACAGACAAGACTTACGCCCTCTATGCTTGAAACCTCATCAGGATCAGTCTCTGCATAGCAGCCCGTTACAGCAATCACAGCTTCTTCATTCAGGCGCTTTGCCTTTCTTATGAACTGCCTAGACTTTCTGTCCGCCAGGTTAGTAACCGTGCATGTGTTGATTACATAGATATCTGCCCTATCTTCGTCGGAAACGATTTCGTAGCCTTTTTGCACGAATTTTTCCTTCAGCGCCTCTGTCTCATATTGATTCACCTTGCAACCCAAGGTGTGAAATGCTATTTTAATACTCATGCTTGAAATTATATCACAGCTTTGCGCAAATATCTCCCATTTTGATATCAAAATAAGCTCATTTTGTACATCAAAGAGTAGTCTTCACCATTTTTTCACAATATATATGGAAAATTTTAAATTTGACTTGTTTAAATCGGCTCTAGTAGTGTATAATCAAATTGTAAACAATTGATGTTTACAGAAAGAGGTATTGATATGGATAAGATTTATGATATAAGAGTTATTGATCGCTTAGGTGAAGAACATAGCATGAGCGAGTACAGGGGAAAAACTCTTTTGATAGTAAATACAGCTACTGGCTGTGGATTTACGCCACAGTACGAGGGCCTAGAGAAGCTCTATCGCAAGTACAAGGATAAGGGTTTTGAGATTTTGGATTTTCCTTGCAATCAGTTTGGAAAACAGGCACCAGGAACTGCTGAAGAAATTCATGAGTTTTGTCAGCTAAAGTACGATACAAGTTTTCCACAGTTTGCTAAGATTGAGGTAAACGGTGCAAACGAGCATCCTCTTTACACATTCCTGAAGTCACAGAAGGGCGGCCTTCTAGGAAAGAAAATTAAATGGAATTTCACAAAGTTTTTGATTGACAAAGACGGAAATGTAATCGAGCGTTTTGCTCCTACAGTTAAGCCTGAGGACATTGACGATAAGATTTCCGCAATAATATAAGGAGTTAGTATGGATAAGTACGATAATTTAAAGCTAGATAACCAGTTATGTTTTCCGCTTTACGCTGCGGCTAAGGAGATTGTTAGAAAATACAAGCCTATGCTTGATGATCTGAATCTCACCTACACTCAGTACATCACCATGATGGTTCTGTGGGAAAGAAAATCAGCAAATGTAAAGGAGCTTGGTTCTTACCTTTATCTCGATTCCGGAACACTAACGCCACTCCTAAAGAAGCTAGAGTCCAAGGGATATATCAAGAGAACTAGGATGGCAAGCGATGAGCGTAACCTTTTGGTCGAGATTACACCTGAGGGTGAAAAACTGAGAGACAAAGCTGTTTATGTCCCTATTCAAATGGGTAATTGCATAAATATGGAACCTGAGGAGATGGCAACTTTATATAAGCTTCTTCACAAGGTTTTAGAAAACACATCAAAGTAATTTAATAGAATATCAACATTTTAAATTGAGAATTAGGAGGATATAATTATGTCAGTATTAACAATCACAAATGAAAACTTCGAGCAGGAAATACTTAAGTCAGATAAGCCAGTTATCGTAGATTTTTGGGCAGCTTGGTGCGGACCATGCAAGATGCTCTCACCTGTTGTAGACCAGCTTGCTGAGGAGCTTGAGGGCGTTAAAGTTGCTAAGATCAACATCGATGAGCAGATGGAGCTTGCAGAGAAATACAATGTTAGCTCAATTCCATGCGTAGTTGCATTCAAGAACGGCGAAGAAGTAGGCCGCTCAGTAGGACTTGTACCTAAGCAGAAACTAGTAGACCTTCTTAAATAATTAAAATATATAATCACACTATAATACGCAAAATTTAAAGGTTAAGCACGGGCTTAGCCTTTATTTTTTTCTTGAATTTTGATGCTTACTGTACTAAGATAGTCTAAAAGAATGAAAACCTAGGAGGAGTTATGCTATATCTAAATCAATTAGAATACCCAGACATAAAGTATCCAACAAATGTTAAGGAGCCAGGTTGCGACCTTGATGTAAACGGAAATATCAAAGAAGCCGGTTGCGGAATCTGCTCAGCTTGCATGATGGTAGATAGACTTTGTACAGAGAGCCTAAGCATGGAGGAATGTATTAAGATGTCCATAGAAGCAAAGGCAAACCTCGATCCAGGCACTGAGATGAAGTTCCTTGCCCCACCTCTTGCAGAGAGATTTAATCTTGACCTTGTGGAGTCTGATAACTATCACGACATGATTGACGGTCTAAGAAACGGTGGCTGTGCTATCGTAAATGTTGGCGGAGACTATGAGGGACACCACGGCCTATTCACACGCAGTGGTCACTTTATTGTTGCCGTAAGCTACAGAGATGGTGAATTCCTAATTCTAGATCCTTCATGGAGCGAGGACAAGTTCCAGGAAGAAGGTCGTAAGGGTCAGGTTCGCGAAGAAGGATTTTTAATCTATGCAAAGCCAGAGGTTGTAGATGCTGACGCTGCAAATCGTAGCCCACGCTACTACATCTTCACACGTAAGGAAGATAAGGCCAGTAAATAATATTTGAAAAACAAAAGTTAAGGGATTCCAGCTCGGGAATCCCTTTTGATTTTGTTCTATAGCTCTGATTTTAGTGCAATCAGTCTTTTTTCTTCTTAGTAACAACGATAAATATTATACCTAATACCGAAGCCCCAAGTATTATGCCGTAAATCTTAATATTTGAGCTATCGCCTGTGTTTGGTACATACTTTCTGTATATGTGGAAGGTATCTCCATTTGATGCCGTATTTGTCTTAACAAATGTGTATCCAGCAAACTTTTCTGGGCCCTTGGTTCCATACTCTGGATTCTTTAGGTTCTGATTGTCTTCAGTTATCCAGTATGTTCTCACCTTGCTATATACGAAGGTCAAAACATTTGTGTCTGTATCGGTTTCTAGGGTCAAGTTCTTGTGTGCATAATCAGCTGCATAGTCAGGAATGTTGCGCGCTGTTGCAAAGAGCACAGAGTATAGATTTCCCTCCCCTTGCGTCGCGTTTGCAAGAACTCTACCTGCTTCATCAACATATCTAATCTCCCACTTTGCCTGAGGTCTACCTATCCACTTCGCATAGATTGTTGTATCCTGAGCTAGGCTTTCGTTTACATCAAAATGCTGTGTGAAGGCTGCATCCTTGAACCAGCCTGCGAACCAGTAGCCAGTCTTTGATGGAATTGTTGGAAGCTCCTTGTGAACGCTTCCCATCATAGGAATGTCTATGACACTTGGTAATGCAGATGTCGCGCCGTTTCCTTCTACTGTAACCTTAATATGAGGTTCTTCCCATTTTGCGTATAGAACCATATCGCGAGAAGGCATCGTGGCTTTATCCGAAAGCTTTGTTTTATCATACATTGAGCTTACAGTATACCAACCTGCAAATACATAATGTGCTGGCACATTAGCAGGCTTGATTGGATTGCTAATACCACTAATCTCAGAGTTTAGAGGTGTTCCAAAGAGAAGTCTTGCAGAATTATTATCTGCATTTGCAAAACGTAAAGTAAATTCATTTCGTTTTTTATAAAGATGTAAATATGCAACACCATCGCCATCATAATCTCCGATTATCTGATTATTCCTAACCAAATCTACATGTAAATTAGGTGTATATGGCTTTAGGTCAGGATTGCTTGCATCTACATTGGTAGTAAATTCATCCTCACTATTTGTGTAGTAATAAAACACATTTGTATATGAATCTGAATTACCAAATATATAGTAGAAACTACTAAAAGAATAGGTCTCTAATAGAGACTTTTCCTTTCGCATATCCCTAGTCCAAGTGCCATCGATATTTTGGTAATGATACACGGCATATATTTTTCTAACAGTTTCAGGTGCTAGTACTCTTGCATGGAACTCTATATGATAGTCATCTACCATAAATTTATATCTCTCAGTAAATGAACTAATAATGTTTTCAGTGCTAAACTGGGAATCTGTGGGTGAAGTCCATCTAAACTTCTTGTCTAGCACTGGAACATCCTTTGTCGAATGTCCGTATATTCCCCTATATGACTCTCTATGGTCCTCTGCATTAGTATCCATATTGTAGTATACCTTTGTTATGGTCATAACAGGTCTATCGTAATATACATTCACAACAGTTTCACCATCTCCGCTAACGGTTTTTCCGTTGTTATCCGCAGCTGTCTTAGCACTGTTGTACTTCATATATTTAGTTTCACGTGCAGTAGTATCATATACTACTGCAGTATTTACATTCTGAACCTTTACCTCAGTGTCAATTAGATTGTATGTCTTCTGATCATCTGCCAGATCAACCTCATCTGTACTCTTCTGATACCAGTAGTTCACTCTGTAGCTAGCCTGAAATGGAACATCATACTTCGCGGATACAACCATGTCCTTGCCTGGCTGAATGCCTGGTGTCCAAACATGTGCTACACCTGACTCATCTACATACTCCCAATTTTGGAAAATCTTACCAGGAATATTTGGCTCCGCTGGCGTAGACTGATTTGTTCCGTATAAGAATGTCTCATAGAAATCCTGATCTGGATCACCAGTCTTAAAATATGTTGTGAATTTCTTTCTAGCATAATACACAGTCACAGTAATATCACCGCTAGGTGCGATTTCAACCTGTTCTGGTGTAAGTGCCTGAAAGCCTTCATAAGACTTATTTCCACTAGCTTCAGTCATCTGTCCGACATTTCCTGTCAGAGTCTCATACTCCATCATAGCTGGGTCTTTGTAGCTACCATCAAGGCTCTGTCTAACATGCCTCACCTTATAAGTTCTCGTAGCTGGAACTGGCTGAGTACTAGGCACTGACTCAGTTGCAAAAACCTCTGCTGGTAAAGCTGTAATCATCATGCCACATATCAAAGTCAGCATGAGCAAACACTTTAATCTCTTGATTTTCTTCATTTTCCTACTCCCCTTTTTACATACCTGTAAATATATTTTACTAAAACACAACATAGTTTTCAATACATACTTATCTGATAAATGTATATTTACATGCAATTTATTGCTTAGTATCAAATAGACGAAAAAAGAGACTCGCTTGGAGTCTCTCATATATCAAATTAGCTGTGCTTTCTCTTTGCAATTGCAAGAGCCGCTAGACCAAGTGCTGACATAGCTAGCATTGCCTCAAATAGAGTAATGTTTGCGCCATCTCCTGTGTTTGGAACATTCTTTCTATATAGGTGAATAATATCACCGTTCTTTGCTGTATAAGTTCTTACTAGCGTGTAGCCCTCAAACTTCTCTGCTGGCTTTGTTCCATACTCTGGGTCCTTTAGATTATGATTGTCCTCAGTCACCCAGAAGGTTCTAATCTTGCTATATACGAAGGTCAAGACATTTGTGTCGTTAGCCGATGATAATGTTAGGTTCTTACTTGCAAAGTCTGGAGCGTAATCCCTAATGCTTAGTGCATTTTCAAATAGAACTGAATACAGGTTTCCTATACCAGTTACAGAACTTGCTAGCACTCTTCCTGCCTCGTCAACATATCTGATTTCCCAGTTTGCCTGTTGTCTTCCAACCCACTTAGCATAGATTGTCATGTCGTGAGGAATGCTCTCATTTACATCAAAAGGTTGTGTAAAATTTGCATCCTTGAACCAGCCTGCAAACCAGTAGCCGTCCTTTGATGGGATGTTAGGAATGTCCTTATGAACACTGCCAAGCTTAGGAATATCTACAACTGATGGCAGTTCTGAAGTTGCTCCATTGCCCTCAACAGTTACCTTAACATGTGGTTCCTCCCACTTTGCATAAATAACTAAATCGTGATCTGGCATTTTTGCATCTGGGTCTAGCTTTGTCTCATCATACATAGAGCCTACAGTATACCAGCCCGCAAATACATAGTGTGATGGCACGCTAGATGGCTTGATTGGGTTATCGAGTTCGTTATTTGCATTTGACAAAGGTGCATCATAGTAAAGCTTAACCAAGTTATTATCTGCGTTTGCAAACCTTAGATTGAACTGGTTTCGGCTAGCATACACATGCAGGTACGACTTTCCGTCTCCATCAAAGTCGTTCTCTAATGCATTGTTCCTTATTACATATATTCTGTCACCCTGGTTGTACTTTGTAAGCGCTGGATTTGTTGCACTTACGTTATCAGTAAACTCTTGTTCTCCGTTAGTCCACTGATAGTACTCATATGTATATGCAGTGGTATTATTAAAGTAGGTATAGAAGAGGCTGTATGAGTAGGTCTCTAGCTTACCCATAAATTTTTCCATATCCATTGACCATGAACCATCTTTATTCTGATAATGAATAGTTATGATGACATCTTTGACACTTGGTTTAGCTAGTATTCTTGCATGATATTCAATATGGTAATCATCTTTCATAAAACGATTATCCTTTACATAAGTCCTAACTAAATTCATAGAGCTGCTATCTGGATCGTTATATGCTGACCACCTATACTTCTTCTCTAGCATTGGAATTTTATCTGTAGAATGTCCGTATATACCTCTATATGACTCCCTGTGTTCCTCTACTCCAGTATCTGTATTGTAATATACCTTAGTTATAGTCATAACAGGTCTATCATAGTATACGTTTACAACAGTCTCACCATCTCCGCTTACGGTTTTACCTGTGTTTGCTGCAACGGTCTTAGCGCTGTTATACTTCATGTATGTAGATTCACGCGATGTAGTATCATATACCACAGGAGTGTTTACATTCTGAGTCTTTGTCTCTGTATTTATAAGGTCATAAGTTTTTTGGTCATCTGGCAAATCCACTTCATCTGTTGGCTTCTGATACCAGTAGTTCACTCTGTAGCTAGCCTGAAATGGAACATCATACTTTGCAGATACAACCATGTCCTTGCCTGGCTGAACTCCTGGTGTCCAAACATGTGCTACACCTGACTCATCTACGTATTCCCAATTTTGGAAAATCTTGCCTGGAATATTTGGCTGTGCAGGCGTAGACTGATTTGTTCCATATAGGAAGGTCTCATAAAAGTCCTGATTTGGATCACCAGTCTTAAAATATGTGGTGAATTCTTTTCTCGCATAGTACACAGAAACCGTTATGTCTCCGCTAGGTGCTATTGTAACCTGCTCCGGAACTAGTGCCTGAAAACCTTCATAGTTTCTGTTTGCAGTAGCCTCAGTCTTCTGGCCTACATTTCCTGTAAGAGTCTCGTACTCTGCCATTGATTCATCATTGTAAGTGCCGTCAAGACTCTGTCTTACGTGTCTTACCTTGTACGTTCTAGTCGTTGGTGCTGTCTGTATGCTTGGAGCCGGATCAGTTGCATAAACAGCTGCTGGCAGAGATGTAGCAAGCATGCTGCAAATCAACGCAAAAGATAGCAATAACCTAAAACCTTTCTTCTTCATTATTGTCCCCCCTTTAGGTAATAATACATCATAATTATACTAAATTACTATCTCACAATCAACACAAGCTATCTGATAAATTATTCCCTTAATTCAATTTGATGAACTTTTTGAGGCTTGTCAAAAAAGGACCTGCTGTCGCAAGTCCTTTCATTTATATAGATTTATGTCTTGATCTCTATTCCCAAGCTCCCTTTAAATTGTGCTCTACTTATATACACTCTGAGAGCTTAAATTAATCAAAGTTTTTCAAAAAAATCATTTCATAACTACGCTTATTGCACAGATTACTAGAGCTATTGCCATGACGATATTAACTGCCTTTTGATGATTGATGAATAGATTTCTCAGCTTTGCTCCAGTGAGGAGCCAAATCATATTGCACACAGGTCCAGTGAACGGCAAGAAGCATCCTACGAGAAATAAGCTCATGAATGAATCGCTGTAAGGTGCAACATATGTACCCAGTGCTGTGAAGCAAAAGAGTATTACCTTGGCATTTGTCAGCTGGACTATGAGTCCAGTTTTGATGCTATAGTTCACCTGCTTGCTCGTTTCTGGAGACACTGTACTCCTCAGTATATGTATTGCAAGCCAGATTATATATGCTGCTCCGACATAGGCAAAATATGAGATATACTTTCCGAGAACTTCACCGACAAAGTATATAAGGAAAACTGCTATCATAGCATCTATGAAAAAACCGATGAAAATCCCCCACCACTGTCTCAGTGCGACTTTTTTGCCCGCGTTAAGACTTGCCGATAGACTGCAAAGGTTTGCAGGTCCTGGCGTTATTCCGTTTATATAGCAGTAAAATAGAAATGATGGTATTAGTGCAGTTGGCATAGCATTCTCCTTATGTCTTACTTAGCTCAACGCTTTTCCGTCAAGCACGCACTCGATAAGCTTATCCTCTTCATTATAAACTAGCTTGAGCGAAAAGAAATCCTCTCTTTCATCTAAGAGCCTTAAGAAAATCTTATCACCTTCCCATAGCTCGAGTTCCATAAGATTTGATTTAGGCACCCACTCTAAAACGCCCTCGTCGCAGGTCTTTGGCTCTCCTACCACATTCTGTGCAGTGAAAAGATGCATGTACTCTATAGTTTCCTTACCCTTCATGCCATAAACAAAGGTGATAATCCCCCTAAATCTATAGTCGCTGAGTTTATACCCAGTCTCCTCATATACCTCACGAATCAGGCATTCCTCTGGGCTTTCTGCATGCTCAAAATGTCCGCCGACACCTATCCACTTGTCCTTATTCACATCGTTTTCCTTAAGGACCCTATGCATCATCAGATACTTTCCGTCACGCTCTATATAGCACAAAGTGCTCATCTTTGATCTTATCTCATCAAAACTTGCTGTCATATTTCCACCTTATCAAAGTAAAAAGGCCACGATGGGCCCTATTAGTTAAAAATATTTACTCCAACGACGCTTGCAATCATCATAATTACACCTGCAAGCGCAACGCCTAGCGTAACTGAAAGCACCGTCTTCTTAAAATCTATATCAAGTATGCTTGCTGCAAGTGTTCCTGTCCAAGCACCTGTTCCCGGAATAGGAATGCCTACAAACAACAAAAGCGCGATAAATACACCTCTATCGCTCTTCTGCGTAAGCTTGTGTCCAGCCTTCTCTCCTTTGCTCAGGAAGAAACGACACGGCTTCCATATAAAAGGTCTTTCGCATCCCCAGGTTAGAATCTTTCTGGCAAATAGGTAGATAAATGGAACTGGTATCATGTTACCTATCATGCATATGAGTAAAGACTCTATGACTGGCAGGTCGCGCGCCTGAGAAAATGGCACTGCAACTCTAAGTTCAGCCATGGGGAGCATAGACATAAAAAACAAATAAACGTAGTTTTTTAGCATCTTCACTCTCACTGATCTAAATAATACTTAAGAGTATTTTACTTGAATCAGTCGATATTAGCAAGCCAATAAAAATTCATCCCTCATATTGCATGCGAGCTTGATACCACGTGCCTCAAGAACCTTCTGTAGCGCTTCGAGCGTCTGTGCAAGGTCTTCCTTGTTTGCGTTTTCGCCCATGTGGCCGATTCTAACAACCTTGCCTTTGAGCACATCAAAGCATCCGCTTATCAAAATGCCAAACTCATCTCTAAGCCCGCTCAAAATCTCATCCTCTGTAATTCCTTCAGGAATTTCGATTACTGTTACATTGTTAGAATATCCGCTTTCTAGATAGAGCTTAAGCCCCGCCTTTTCTACTACATTTCTTGTTGCCTTTGCAAGCTGCTTATGTCTATTCTGAAAATCTGCATCCTCAAGATAATTATCTATCGCAACTCTTAGTCCCATGATGTCGCTTGCCGGCATCGTATATGGGAACCACTGGTTTTCGTAGTAGTCCTTGATAAAAAGGAGGTTTGCATAGAAAGCTTTGATAGGGGTTTTACGGTTTTGCATTGCCTCAAAAGCCCTGTCGCTAACCCAAACCATAGTAAGTCCTGGAGGAGCTGAAAGCGCCTTCTGCGAACCCCCACATAATATATCTATCTTAGAATTACTAACATCTAGTGGCTCTCCAAACATTCCTGCTACTGAGTCACAGACCGTCAAAATTCCAAACTCATCAAAGAGCTTACTTATGCTTTCGACATCGTTCATAACTCCACTTGGCGTGTCGCAGTGAACCACGGTTGCATACTTAAAGTTACTATCCTTTGATAGGAAATCTCTAAGCTCATCTACATTAACTGGATTTCTATAGTCACTGCTAAATAGCACTGGCTCTCCGCCGTACATGCTCACAAAATCAGCAAAGCCCTTACCGAAAATTCCATTATCTATTACGAGGACTCTGTCTCCTTCTTCAGTTAAAGAAGCGCAGGCAGCCTCTAGGCCTAGTATTCCTTCTCCACCTAGGATGAAGGTTTTGGTATCAGTGTGCATTGCCTTTGATAGAAGCTCACAAGTTTCCTTATAGAAGTCAAAGAACTTAGGATCTATATCTGGATTCGTAAACTCCTTGCTTCTTTCTAATCTTACGTTTTCTCTGACCTGTGTAGGTCCTGCTGTCATTATCTTGTACATTCTACGCTACCAGGTACCTTCCTTGTTGCTAGCTTCAAAACTGGTGCCACTAGAAGTGCTACGACTATAGCAAACCCAACCTGTGCAATATTACCAGGCATTGATCCAAATGGAGCTATCCAGTTTCCGGTTAATATAACCTCTGCAAAGTAGTAGCCAACTAGCTTGATAACTAGTGCTAAAACTAGGGAGACAAGGCTATTCACAAATGCGTTTTTGATTGGCTTTTTCTCTGCGAAATATCCAACTGTATATCCCATGAGTCCAACGATTACGAATGTGAATGGCGCCCATGCACCCCATCCGCTCATTATATCAAAGAGTCCCATTCCGCAAGCACCTGCTAATGCTCCTGTTCTTCTGCCAAAGAGCATTGCTCCAATGAATAGAGGTACGTTGCCAAGGTGGATTAGTCCGCCGCTTCCTGCAAGTGGAAGTCTTACATTAATTAGCCATGTTGCAACATAGACCATTGCGATGAAAAGTGCTGTAATTACGAGCTCTTGTGTTGTTAATTTTTTTCTATTTTCCATTTGTATAACTCCTATATATTATATTTAAATCTATCACAATATTATTCTAGCACTAATCTAGATTTATTAAATATGCAATAATTTATTTTTTATAATATACAGTTTGCTAATAAATTGTATTTTAACCCTACTGTACTTATTAAAATATGCTATTTATATATATACAGTTTTTATTTTGGTAAATGGAATTAGTCTTTTCCCAAATAAAAACAGTAAGCCCATTATTTTGACCTACTGTTTTGTCATTTCTATCTTCTATTCCTGATCAAAGATTCTATAAAGCTTATCGTTAGGGTCGCTTATCATTTTAATTTTGCTACCTAGCTCAAGAACCTTGCCACTGCTGTATGGCTCCCACTCAGGAAGACCCTTGCCATTTGGATTTCCAGTCTTTGCAAAGTTAATCCAGTAAGACGTCATAGTTTCGCAAAGCTTCTTGTCACTGCTGTCATATAGATATGGTGCTTTTCCTATGTTTCCGTAGGCATATGGAAGTTCTCCTGTATGGTTGGCACCAATCGACTTGTTTTCCTTGGTGAAGTAATATCTATATACAGGCTCTCTTTCGCTTGCTAGCCTGCTCCATACATCATGCCCATAACCGAAGGTTCCAGCGTTATAGATTATTTTGAAGTTCTTTGCTGCTTCTTCATCCGTCTTTGCTGGGTAAAGCTTTAGGATTTCCTCATAGCCCTTAGGATAGCTTTTCTTAAGCTTATCAGCATAGTTATCCTTATCTGTCTTTGATTCAAGGAGCAAGAAGAAGTCGCCATCCTCCTTGTTATATCCCGTCAGTAATGCCTTCTCATTGTTTTCACCGGCCATATAGCTCTCATATGGGGATTTTGTCAAAGCGTATCCATCATTTGTCATCGCATTAAGCGTTCCATACTTGGTATTTGTGTTTGCAATGTCCTCAGCAGAAAGCTTTCTGAGATCCTTAGGCTTCTTTGCGCCTAGCTCATCGCGAAGAGATTTGCCCTGCTTTATTGCCGTTTTGATATCCATATATGAATGAGGCGGGTTCTTTGCTGTAATTGATGAACTCTCAGAGATTGCGTATTTGAACTTGCCTTTTGCCAGTGGTGAAGTGCACATTGCATTTACCGAGGAGGAGCCTGCAGACTCACCTGCAATTGTGATATTATCAGGATCGCCACCGAACTTTTCGATGTTTGCTCTCACCCAATCAAGAGCCTTAAGCTGGTCGAGGAAACCGTACATTCCCGTAGTTCCGTTAGGAGACTCGGAAGCTAGGTTCTCGTCAGCATAAAATCCGAGTGCCCCAAGCCTATAGCTAAAGTTTACAAATATGACATCATTCTTCGCATATGATTCACCGTTATAGTCCTCCCACCAAGCCTGACCAGTCGTGAGAGAACCTCCGTGGATGTAGAAGACGACCGGAAGCTTTTTTTGTGGTCCTCTTGGCTTCCAAATATTGAGATAAAGACAGTCTTCGCTCATCTTTGGAACATATCTATTCTTTATTGTTCTAGTCACATTGCGGTAGAAGAAAATATCAGTTGCAGATGAAACGACTCTGTTAGTGCGCTTTTGCATGGCCATGGGCTGAAAGTGATCCGCCCTGAGAACACCTTTGTACTTCTCAGGATTTTTCGGTTCCTTCCATCTCAAATCTCCAACTGGAGCCTTAGCATATGGAATGCCTGCATAGACCTCAACTGAGCCATCTTTGTTATATACACCCGTGAGCCTGCCCTCTTTTACTTTGATTTCGCCCGTGCGATTTGCTCCCTCATAGGTAGCTGGGACGAGCTTTTCCTTAGGGAGACTTATGAATGAAATTAAAGCAAAGAGAATAAACATTGCAATTACAGCCCTTCCGCCTTTTCTTGTCTTCTTCCAATAAAGCCTGATTATAAAGGCTGTAATCAAAACAAGAATTAGTCCAGACCAAGCATTTCTATTCAAAAATAGATAGAGTTCAAATACTATTGTTACCAGTATCAAAAAGCTATAAAAGGCAAATTTTTCTTTTCTCATTCCCTTACTCCTTTCAGGACATCAAAGCTAGGCCTTGAAACAAAATTCCTCGATAATTTTCTCAGCAACCTTTATACCATCGCAGGCTGCACTCGTTATGCCACCAGCATATCCTGCGCCCTCACCCGCAGGGTAAAGACCTTTGATGCTTCCCTGAAGATTGTCGTCCCTAAAAAATCTAACTGGCGAAGAGCTTCTCGTCTCCACCGCCTTCATCACTGCATTATCATCATCAAATCCCTTGAGTTTTCTTCCTAGATATGGCATGGCCTCTCTGATCGACTCAACAGCAAAGCTAGGAAGCGAGTCAATCACAGCCTTTGCATCTTCATCTCCATCTCTGAACTTAGACCAGCATGTCTTAGGGAAGGCGTATCTTCCTCCGCCGTTTTTGTATGCGAGCCTCTCGTACTTTTCCTGAAAATCTACTCCAGCTAGTGCATCATCTCCATCAAAGTCAGAAACCCTAACATCAACAAGAAGCCCGCTGTTAGCTGTTCCACTATCACGCTTGTGATTACTCATGCCGTTTGTTACAACACCGCCCTCTTGAGAAGAAGACATTATTACCTCGCCACCTGGGCACATACAAAACGTATAAACGCCTCTTCCGTTTTCACAGCGATGAGATAGCTTGTACTCTGCAGGCGGAAGACCCTTGGTTTTACCATATTGAGCCTCATCCACCATCTTCTGCGGGTGCTCTATTCTCACACCTATGGAAAACGGCTTTGCCGACATCTGGATGCCTAGCTCGTGTGCATACCTAAAGGTGTCCCTTGCGCTGTGGCCTATTGCAAGTACTAGATTTTCTGTTTCTAGAGTGTAGATTTCACCATTCAGAACTTCCTGAACTTTGATAGCTCTTATTTTTCCTGATGGCGCATCTATGCCGACTAGCTTGCTCGAAAATCTAATCTCACCACCTAGTCGAATTATCTCCTCGCGTATGTTTGCGACCACATCTCTGAGAAGGTCTGTTCCTATGTGCGGCTTATTTTTATAAAGTATTTCCTCTGGTGCACCTGCGCTTACAAATTCACTTAGGACTTTATGTATTCTCGGATCTTTGATTCCGGTCGTAAGCTTGCCGTCAGAAAAAGTTCCAGCACCTCCTTCGCCAAACTGAACATTTGACTCTGTGTTTAGTGCGCCGCCAGCCCAGAAGTTTTGCACATCCTCAGCTCTTTCGCTCACACACTTTCCTCTCTCGAGAACTATTGGCCTATATCCCTGCTGAGCAAGTATCAAAGCACAAAAGATTCCGCATGGTCCAAATCCTGCAATAACTGGCCTATGCTTTAGCTCACGCACGCCAGGCTCAGGCGCTTTATAGCTCATGTCAGGCGCTATGGAAAGATTCTTCTTAGGGTCAGGCTTTAGCGCTATTTTCCTTACGCCCTGCCTTTGCTCCACATCAAAATCGACCGTATAGACAAATTTAATATCGCCCTTGTCTCTAGCGTCTATCGACTCCTTTACGATTTTGTATTCCTTTATATCTATGTTATTACCGAGCTTCTTCTTGATTTTCTTTGGAAGAAGTTCCTTTGGCTCGTTTAGCGCGAGCTTTATCTGGCTAATTCTATACACTCTTAGCTCCTATCGAATTAATTCCGTATTATTCACCTAGCGCTTTTTCTGCAGCAGAGCTACCTGCCGTATGACCTGTCGAAAAAGCAATTGTTAGGTTATATCCTCCCGTGTATCCACTTACATCGAGCACCTCTCCACAGGCATAGACCCCTGAGATTAGCTTAGATTCCATGGTCTTAGGGTTTATCTCCTTAACTGAGACACCACCAGCTGTAACAAAGGCTTTGTCTAGTGATAGCGTTCCCTCTGCCTGAAACTCCACATTTTTTAAAAGGCTAGTAAATTCCTCAAGTTTTTTCTCTGATATTTGTTTTAGCTTCTCTCCATCTGAAATTCCTACAAGCCTCAAAATATAGTCAGCGAGCCTCTTTGGGATTTCTGCCCTTAGATAAGTTTTTAGCTCCTTTTCTCCGCTAGTTCTTGCCATGATTCTAAGCTCATCCAGGATTTCTCTCTTTGATTTTTGCGGAATTAGGTCGAGGCTGAGTTTTACAGTTTCTAGCCCGTCTTTTCGCATTATGCTATTAACAAAGCCAGAGCACCTTAGCGCAATAGGACCTGATAGGCCAAAATGCGTGAAAATCAAATCCCCTTCGTGGCTTGATGTAAGTTTATTCTTTTTGTTATATACACTGAGCTTTACGTCTTGAAGCGATATCCCACTAAGCTCAGAGAGAAAATCACCGTAGTTTCTGCATACTATTGGAACCTCTGCTGGATAAAGCGGACTTATGCTGTGCCCTAGTGCTTCCATAAGCACATAGCCATCTCCATTTGATCCAGTTGAAGAAAATGACTTTCCTCCGCAAGAAACTATTACGCATGGGGCGTAAAACTCCTCACCATGCTTTGTTCTAATGCCAAGAGCTTTCCCTTCTCTCTGCAGAATCTCTGTTACGGCACTTCCTGTCTTTATCTTTACACCATGCTTTTTTAGCTTAGCATCAAAGTGCTCAACTATGCTCTTTGATGAGTCAGTAACTGGGAAAACCCTGCCCTTGTCTTCTACCTTCAGCTTAAGCCCTCCCGATGTGAAGAAATCCATTATATCCTTGTTGTCAAAGCTGGCCATGCTGCTATATAGGAACTTTGAATTTACGGGAATCTTCGCAAGGAGTTCATCCCTGTCCTCTGCGTTTGTGAGGTTACACCTTCCACCTCCTGTTAGAAGAAGTTTCTTACCAAGAGAATCGTTTTTCTCCACCAAAAGAGTCCTAGCGCCGAGGCTCGCAGCCGAAACTGCTGCCATCATGCCAGATGCTCCTGCTCCTATTATTATTACATCAAAGCCTTTGACTTTGCTCATTTCTGTCATTTCATCTCCGAATTCAATTTTTTCCATTAACTTTGTTATTTTTTTGACTAGAATGTGATTGAAATATGATGTCAAGGGTACAAGAAATATAGGCTTTTTGCCAAATACATCATAACTTTTTCTAATGTGATACGCAATATGTTTTGATCTAGTAACTACGGAATTATGCACTTTGTATGGTATATTAGATTCTCCGATGCAGAATGTGATATGTGATTAGTCTTTTTAATACTAGTTATAAGAAATCAGATTATTAACATTGTCCTATCACAATTGAAACTGTTTTGATAAACATTTATAATCTAATGTGTAGATTATGTATGTGATTTTGTTCATATAACTTATGTTTTATGTAAAGAAGGAGGAAATTTATGATTTCATTTATCATGGGTGTAGTACTGCTTATTGCGGGTTACTTTACCTACGGAAAGGTTGTCGAAAGACTCATCGGACCAGATGATAGAAGAACACCTGCGTACACTAAGGAAGATGGCGTTGACTACATTCCAATGAAGACTGGTACGTCATTCCTTATTCAGCTCCTTAACATCGCAGGACTTGGTCCTATCTTCGGAGCTCTATCAGGTGCTCTTTGGGGACCAGTAGTATATCTATGGATTGTATTTGGTACAATCTTTGCTGGTGGTGTTCACGACTACCTATCAGGAATGCTTTCAGAAAGAAACAATGGTGCTTCAATCTCTGAGATTGTCGGAAAGTACCTCGGACCAGTAATGAAGACTATCATGAGAATATTCTCAGTTGTACTTCTAGTCATGATTGGTGTAGTATTCATGGTTGGACCTGCACAGCTAATTGCACTTCTAACACCAGATGCATTTGGCGTTCAGTTCTGGACAATCGTAGTTCTTATTTACTACTTCCTAGCAACTCTACTTCCAATCGACAAGATTATTGGTAAGATTTACCCAATCTTCGGTCTTGCTCTTATCGTAATGGCTCTTGGAATCGGTGGTGCAACACTTCTACATTCAGGTGAAAGACCAATGCTTGAGATATGGGATCACTTTGAGAACATGTATCCTGCAAAGGACAAGCTTCCAATTTGGCCTCTAATGTTCATCACTGTTGCTTGCGGTGCTATCTCAGGTTTCCATGCAACACAGTCACCAATGATGGCTCGTTGCCTAACAAAAGAGAAGAACGGCCGTAAGATCTTCTACGGAGCAATGGTTGCTGAAGGTATTATCGCTCTTATCTGGGCATCAGCTGGCGTTGCATTCTACTACAACAGAGGTGGAGATGGTACTGGACTGCAGGCTCTTCTAGATATGCAGGGTGGTAACTCAAACACTGTATATCAGATGTCAAGAGCACTGCTCGGTGGTGTTGGTAGCATCCTAGCTATGATAGGTGTTATTGCATGTCCTATTACATCAGGTGATACGGCATTCCGTTCAGCAAGACTTACAATCGCAGACTGGTTCAAGATTGACCAGCAGGATAAGAAGAAGAGACTTCTTCTTTCACTTCCACTACTTCTTGTAGGTTATGGAATTTCTAAGCTAAACTATGCAGTTATCTGGAGATACTTCTCATGGTCAAACCAGACACTTGCTATGATGGTACTTTGGGCTATCGCAGTTTACCTATGCCGTTACAGAAGCAAGATTAGCAGCTGGATGGCATCAATTCCAGCAACATATATGTCAGCTGTAACAGTAGCATATATCTTGCAGGCTAAGGAAGGTTTCAGAATCAATCCAACAATCGCTGATGGTATTGGTATCGCATTTGCAGCTGTAGTATTTGCTTTCTATATGATTAAAGTTTATACAAAGGCTGGAGATACACCACTTGTGGATACTCCACTAGAGGTTAAATAGTAATCTCTAATCAAATTAAATACATAGTGTATAAAGCCCCGTATTGTCTGATACGGGGTTTTCTTATTCATATCGATTAAACGGTTTCAGTTCCTTTTGTGCTTTATTACAGGCTAAATAGCCGCACAAAGGTAAGTGAACTTTTGTACATGCAAAATAGCAGCTCTGGCGATATGCCAAGGCTGCTACTTTGATTTACATATTCTACATTTATCTAAGCTTTTACACCTCTTAGTTTGCGTTTTCTAATTGCAACGCTATGGAAGCTATCTGCCTCAGGTGTCAGTTCCTTTGCAACTACTTCGAGAATTTCGTCGAGCTTTTCGACATCCTCCTCTGAGAATCTCTCCTTGATGCGGTCGCAAACGATTCCGATATAGTCATAGACCATACCGTAGTTTTTGGTGTACTTATCAGTTGCTTCGAGGTAGTACTCTCTGCGATCGGTTTCACCGCGCTTCTTGTTGATATATCCCTTTTTGATAAGGCTGTTTACTCTGTATGTTGCATTAGGCGAAGACATATGTGCTGCGTCAGCAAATGCGTTTACAGTTGGCTCTTTTAGGGCTGTGATTATCTCCATGCAAATAACCTCAAATGCAGATAGTGCATCATCGTCACTATCATCATTGAATGCCTTATCGTACAAGAGCAGTTTGAATTTGTCATAAACATGCGAAAAATTTTCTTTCAGCATATATCTCTCCCATCATCCTATTGCGAATGAAATCTCCCCACTGCAAGCTACTTCACCATCCACGGTCGCAACTACATTTCCGAAGCCTACGTTACCGCGGCTCTTAATGATTTCGCATTCCAGCGTCAAAACATCCCCTGGAACTACCTGTCTCTTAAATCGGCAGTTTTTGACTCCGCCGAAGAAGGCTAGCTTTCCTTTGTTCTCCTCAGCGCATAAAATTGCACAAGCACCAGTCTGAGCCAGAGCTTCGAGGATCAAAACCCCTGGCATAACAGCCTTCTGTGGAAAGTGACCTAAGAAGTGCATTTCGTTCTGTGATACGCACTTAATTCCCTTGGCAAACTTACCTGGCTCCATATCCGTAATCCTGTCGACAAGAAGGAAAGGATATCTGTGAGGAAGAATTTCTTTTATCTGTTCTGAATTAAGAGTCATCTTAATCTCCTTTATTTTACACTAAACTCTCTTGAAAATCAAAGACGCATTATGTCCACCAAATCCGAGTGAATTTGACATAGCGTATTCGCTGTCAAAAGCTACTCCCTCGTTAGGACAAATCTTAAGATCGCAATCCTCATCAGGCACTTTATATCCTACTGTAGGAGGTGCGAATTGGTCTTCTAGAGCCTTAATTGCCATTACGGCTTCAATTGCTCCACTAGCACCAAGAAGGTGTCCTGTCATGGACTTTGTTGATGAGATCAAAAGCTCTTTGCTGTGCTCACCGAAGGCAAGCTTTACTGCCTTAGTCTCACCCTTATCGTTAAGCGGTGTTCCCGTTCCATGAGCATTGATGTATCCAACTTCGCAAGGTTCAATTCCAGCATCTCTAATAGCCAAGGTCATGCAGTCAGCAGCTCCACTACCATCCTCGAGCGGTGCAGTCATATGGTTCGCATCGCAGCTAGCTCCATATCCAGCAATTTCGCCAAGAATCTTTGCTCCTCTCTTAACAGCATGCTCATATTCTTCAATGATTAGGATTCCGCTTCCCTCACCCATAACAAAGCCGCTTCTCTCCTTATCAAAAGGAATTGATGCACGCGCTGGATCGTCTGAGTCAGAAAGTGCCTTCATAGAAGCAAATCCACCTATTCCTAGCTCGCAGATACAGCTTTCAGCACCTCCACAAGCCATTACATCAGAATATCCATCTCTGATATAGTGGAAGGCTGCTCCGATTGAATCTGAAGCTGAAGCGCAGGCTGTAACAACGCAGGTACAACTTCCCTTAAATCCGAGCTTGATGGCAATCATTCCTGCTGCCATATTAGTTATGCTTGATGGAACAAATAGAGGTGAAACTCTATCGTAACCGTGCTTATCCCCTCTTAGGCATTCGCGCTGGATTACTGGAAGCCCGCCGATTCCACTAGCAACATTTACGCCGCATCTAAGCGCATCCTCTTTTGACATATCAAGACCGCTCTGCTTAAAAGCCTCCTCTGCCGCATAGAGAGCAAACTGCGTGAATCTAGCTGTTCTTCTAGCTTCCATCTTGTCCATGATTTCGCAAGGGTCAAAGTCCTTGACCTCGCCTGCGATTTTTACCTTTGATTCCTCAGTGTCAAACTGAGTAATGAAATCTATACCTAGCTTTCCGGCCTTGGCGTTTTCCCACATATTTGAGCTTCCGATTCCTATAGGGGAAACTGCTCCGATACCTGTAACAACAACTCTTCTCTTCATAATTTCCTCCTACATGGCCATTCCGCCATCGACCTTGAGAACCACTCCAGTGATGTATCCTGACTCCTCAGTCGTCAAAAATAGAATTGCACTTGCAACATCTGCTGTAGTTCCAGCTCTTCCCATTGGAATGTTGCTCTGAAGCTTTTCTGCTGCCTCTTCAGGGATAGCATCTGTCATCGCAGTGCTAATAAATCCCGGTGCAACAGCATTTACAGTAACACCTCTGCCTGCCAGCTCTCTAGCAAAGCTCTTTGTCATTCCGATGACTCCAGCCTTTGCCGCGGCATAGTTTACCTGACCTGCATTTCCGACGATTCCTGTGACAGATGAAACGTTTACGATTCTTCCATACCTCTTTCTCATCATCACAGACGCAGCTGCTTTGATCATATAGAAAGGTCCGTAAAGATTTGTCTTAACTACGCTATCAAAGTCCTCTGCACTCATTCTCACGCCAAGTCCATCCCTTGTGATACCAGCGTTATTTACAAGAATATCAAGTCTTCCTAGCTCACTTATAGCAAGATCTACTATAGCCTTGCATTCCTCTTCATTTGAGACATCACCCTTTGCTAGGATAGCCCTAGCGCCTGCCTCCTCACAGAGCCTCTTTGTCTCTAGAGCAGCATCCTCACTTCTGCTGTAGTTGATTACAACATCAACACCGCTTTGCGCTAGCTTTACCGCAGCCTCTCTTCCGATACCTCTTCCGGCACCTGTAACTATTGCAACTCTATTTCCCATATCGATTACCTTCCTAACTCTTCAATAGCCTGGCGAAGCTCATCAGCTGTAGTTATGCTAATTGTCTTCACCGAGCGATCTACCTTTTTGACAAATCCAGACAGTGCATTTCCAGGACCTATTTCAACAAAGTTTGTAACCCCAAGCTCTATGAGCTTTCTGATTATCTTCTCCATCAATACGCCAGACTGAACCTGTTTTGATAGAAGCTCTGAGATTGACTCATCTGCCTGCTTTACATCTCCTGTGTAGTTGAACAAAACAGGGAATTCCTCTTCGCCTAGACTAAATTCCTTGGTCTTCTCAAGGAGTGCATCTCCGACTGACTTCATGTATGATGTGTGGAACGGTCCTGAAACCGATAGTGGCATAACCCTTCTTGCACCCTTTTCTAGGGCAAGCTCAGATGCCTTAGCTACTGCTGAAGCCTCACCTGAAATTACAATCTGACCAGGACAGTTGACATTTGTTATCTCTGCTTTTTTATCCCCATTTGATGCCTGCTTGCAGCACTCAGCAAGCGGCTCCTGCTCTAGTCCAAGTACAGCTGCCATGCTTGAATCTACATTCTTTGATGCCTTTACCATCTCATTTGCTCTAAACTGAACGAGCTTGAGGGCATCCTCGTATTCAAAAACGCCCGCACTGCATAAAGCTGTGTATTCTCCAAGACTTAGACCTGCTGCAAAATCGGGTTTAATTCCGTTCTCTTTTAGTACGCTGTAAATTCCCATACCGAAAGCCAAGAGAATTGGCTGCGTATTTTGGGTCTGAGAAAGTTCCTCCATGCTTCCATCAAATGCGATGTTTCTCTGCTCAGCTGGTAGTTTGTCAAAGCAATTTTTAAATCCTTCAAACTCAGCGTACAAATCTCTGCCCATCCCTGGCTTCTGACTTCCCTGTCCAGCAAATAAAAAAGCTGTTTTCATTTTGTTCTCCTCGCTTAATATTTATTCAAATCCCTTCGACAGTTCGTCCATAAGGTCCCTGACTTTAACTATTTTATCTATTCTTCCACAGTTTTCACCGCTGAAGAAAAGTCCGTTTTCCTCGTCTCCACTAAATCCTGCTATCAAAGCTGCGCTTATGCAGTACGGCGTCGTCTTAGGGTCGCATGTGCTTATACAATTTATGCAGCGACTTGGCGCCTTTCGACATTCCTTTTCGACCTGCTCGTGAAGAGCTGATTTTAGTGCCCTTCCTGGAAGCCCTACAGGACTTTGTATTATTTTTAGATCTTCAGCCTTCGCTTTCACGATTTTATCCTTGAATCCCTGACTTGCATCGCACTCTTCACAGGCGATGAACCTCGTACCTATCTGAACTCCATAGGCTCCGCACTTAAGTACTTCTTTGATGTCATCTGCATCAAAGATGCCTCCTGCAGCAAAGACAGGTATATCTCCACAGACTTTTACGACATCTGAGACTATCTCGGTCAGAGGCTGATAGCTTTTGTTTATCAATTCCTCTTTCTTAAAGCCTAGATGTCCGCCTGCTCCTGAACCTTCAACAACTATGAAGTCAGGTTTTCTTTCACATTTTTTATTCCAGCTTCTCATGATCAAAGCTGCCGCCTTGGCACTCGAGACAATCGGAGCTATTAGGACATCTTTGCCATCAACTATTTCAGGTAGGGCAAGGGGGAGCCCAGCACCCGATATGATCGCATCTATTCCTTCCCTGACAGCAGCCTCGATACATTCCCTATAGTCAGTAGTTACAGTCATAGCATTTATGGCTATCATTCCTCTACCATTAGCAATTTCCTTAGCGATTTGTATCTCTTTTCTAAGGGCACGCACATCAGCCTCTACATGATTCTGATAGAAATCTTCCTCACGAAAGCCGATTAAAGCAGTTGAAATAACACCCATACCACCGCAAGCTGCGACGCTTCCGGCGAGCTTTCCCATGGATATACCAACTCCCATACCGCCCTGAATAACTGGAATTTCGAGCTTATCCCTAAAAACTTTAGCAGACGCTCTATTTGCAAAACTCATTCTTACATTCCTCATATTCTCTCATCATTTGCTCGAAAATACTGCGAAGTGGCTTCACTTCTTTGACAAGCGCTGACACTTGACCGGCCATCAGAGAGCCCCTCTTGACATCACCTTCGTGAACGGCTCTTCTAAGTGCGCCGAGCGTATATTTTTCGAGCTCCATAAGGTCTGCACCTGCCTTTTCACGCTCTAGGTACTCCTGAGCCATCGGGTTTTTGATTACTCTGACAGGAGCTCCTGAGTTTCTGCCAGTAACGATAGTGCTTCTATCCTTTGCCTTGATAACGGCATCCTTATAGTTTTGGTGGATAGGACACTCCTCGCTTGCAAGCAGTACAGTGCCGACCTGAATTCCCGTAGCTCCAAGAATCTCAGAAGCAGCCATCTGGCGTCCGCCAGCGATACCACCTGCAGCGACAACTGGAACGCTAACTGCATCTACAATCTGCGGAACCAGAACCATGGTTGTGATTTCACCGATGTGCCCGCCGCTTTCGCAGCCTTCAGCTATCATGCCATCAGCACCCATAGATTCAAGTCTCTTAGCAAGTGCAACCGATGAAACAACAGGGAACACTTTGATGCCCTTGCTCTTCCAAAGCTCGATGTACTTACCAGGATTTCCTGCACCAGTTGTTACGAGAGATGCGCCCGACTCAGCGATAACATCTGCCATTCTTTCAACATCGGGATGCATCATCATTAGGTTAATGCCAAAGGGTCTATCTGTCTTTGCTCTAACAGCATCGATTTCGGCCTTTAGCATCTCGGCATTCATAGCTCCAGTACCGATGATTCCCATGGCACCTGCATTTGATACGTCAGCTGCAAATGAACCAGTAGCAACCTGTGCCATACCTCCCTGAAAAATTGGAAATTCTATATCAAAAATTTTATTTAAATTCATATTCAATCCCCTTATGCCCTAAAAAGCATTCCTCCATAAGTTAGTCCTGCGCCAAATCCAACGCTTACTGCTAGCATTCCGGGCTTAAGAAGGCCCTTATCCCTCATGTCAGCCATAGCAATTGCAACGCTGGCTGCCGAGGTGTTTCCATATTCCTCTAAATCCATGAAGCATTTTTCAATAGGAACGCCTAGCTTTGAGGCAATGCTTCTGATAATGCGCTTGTTAGCCTGGTGGAAGATGAAGAAATCAACATCATCCTTATTCACACCGTTTTGATCTAGGAGTTCCTTAGTTACCTCCGGAATCTTATTTACTGCAAATCTATAGACCTCTTGGCCCTGCATGCTGATTCTCTGCTCAAATCTCTCGCAGTATAAGACCTCAGAATCTGAAATTACACCTTCTAGGTGTGCAAAGAAGGCATCCTCTCTCAAGGTACATACGGCAGCGCCAGCACCGTCTCCAAAGAGCACATCTGTCCCTCTGTCCTTCATACTCATGAAGCTGCTTATAGTTTCACTTCCGACAAGCAAAATGTTCTGGTAGCTTCCTGTATGAAGAAGGGCATTTGCCACGATTGCTCCATATATGAAGCCTGAGCAAGCACCGTTCACATCTGTAGCAAGCACATCCTCTCTTAGCCCGAGCATACCGCAAATCTCTGTAGCAACTCCTGGAGTTGCCCTATCTGCTGTAAATGTGCATACGATTACCGCATCTATATCACGAGCAGATAGTCCTGATTCCTCTATAGCCTTAAGCGATGCTTCGCAGGCGATGTCTGCATTGCTTTGCCCGTCTGCAAACCATCTGCTTTCTATACCGCTCTTTTCTCTAATCCACTCGTCATTTGTGTCCATGATTTTAGCTAGGTCGTCATTTAGAACCTTTCTCTTACCGTGAGCAAGACCAGTTCCTATAAACTTCATAGCAAGCTTTTCTTTCATCATCCTAAATAAGTTCCTTTCCGACCTTGCGCAGCCTGTGATATCTCTGCTTTACGATATCCTCGCCACTTATTTTCATCAGTCTTGCGAGGTTCCCTGCGAGTGCAGCATCTAGTCTCTTAAATACCGGCTCGCTGTTTTCGTGAGCACCTTCACCATCCTCTTTGATTACACAATCGCAGATTCCCATTTTCTTGAGCTCTGGCGCTGTCATCTTCATGTTCTCGCAGGCTTCCTTCCACCTTGAGGAGTCCTTGTACAAAATCGAAGCAAATCCCTCTGGTGATAGTATTGAAAATACGCTGTTCTCCAGCATTATCATACAGTCGCCAAAGCCTATTGCGAGAGCGCCTCCACTTCCACCTTCACCGATGAATACGTTTACAACCGGCACTCTAAGTCTGCTAAGAGTTAGCAAGCAATGAGCAATCGCACTGCCCTGACCGTTTTCCTCAGCTTCCTTTCCCGGATATGCTCCAGGAGTATCAACAAAAGTAATGATAGGAAAACCGAATCTCTCCGCATGCTTCATGAGCCTTTCTGCCTTGCGATAGCCTTCAGGATTTGGCATACCGAATCTGTGACTTATCTTCTCGTCAAGGCTCTTTCCACGCTCCTGTGCTATAACTACTACAGGTACTCCGTGAAATCTTCCGATGCCTCCAACAATTGAGACATCCTCTCCATGAAGTCTATCTCCTCCAAACTCACAGAAGTCAGAAATAAGTCTATCGATATAATCTCTGCCTGTAGGCCTAGTCTCGATTCTCGCTATCAAAACACGTTCGTCTGCACTGCGGCTTGAAATAGCCTCGTCTAGTTCTCTAGCTAGTTCTTTTTTGTCTGAAGAAGCAAGCTGACTTTTCTTTCCTTTTTGGTGGAGTGAAATGAGCTTAGCAATGTAGCTTTTCAGCTCTGCTCTTGGAACTACCCCGTCCAAGAGACCATGCTCGTAGAGGAATTCCGCACTTTGGAAACCCTCAGGTAGCTTTTCACCGATAGTTTGACTAATGACCCTAGGACCTGCAAAGCCGATGAGTGCTCCGGGCTCTGCAAGTTGAATATCGCCAAGGGAAGCAAAGCTCGCCGTGACGCCACCCGTTGTCGGATTTGTCATGACCGAAATGAATAGGCCTCCCGCCTCACGTAGCTTACCAATAGCGGCTGAGGTCTTTGCCATCTGCATCAGAGACAGCATTCCCTCCTGCATTCTTGCACCTCCAGAAGCTGAAAAAATTACGAGCGGAAGCTTTTTCTTTGTCGCATATTCAGCAGCCCTTGTAACCTTCTCGCCTACAGCCATGCCCATGCTAGCCATCATAAACCTCGAATCCATGACACAGATAACTGCTTTGTGTCCGTCTATCTTGCAGGTTCCAGTGACTACAGCCTCAGGCATATCAGTCTTCTTTTCCATCTCTGAAAGCTTATCTTCGTATTCAGGAAAATCGAGTGGATTATACCCCTTTATCCATCTTCCGAACTCTCTGAAGCTGTCCTCATCGCAGATGTACTTTATGCGCACTCTTGCTGCGATATTCTTATACTTTCCGCACTCAGGACACTCGTATAGATTGTCTCTCCACTCATTCTTTGGCGCCTGAAATCCGCAGCCCTTACACTCTACTATTTCGTTTTCACTGCGTATCTCCTCAAGCGTCGCTGATGATTTGCTGATTTTCTTAACAAATCTAAGCAGCTTTATCTTGTCGCCTAAAATCTTTTCCATTATTTTCCTCTTATATCAGTAGCAGTCCTCAAAAGTTCTAATAGTGATTCCTGCTCTTTTTCAATAAATGAAGTGTTGTAATTTCCTCTAAGAAATACTCGATTAAATAGAATCAGATACTGTAGCAATAGCGTTGTATCTATTCCCTCGATGATGGTCTCCTCAAGAGCCCTTCTCATCCTTCTCACAGCCTCAACTCTTGTGTCACCGTAGACAATTATCTTAGCTGCCATTGAATCGTAGTAAGGACTGATGTCGCATCCGCTATAAAGCGCGCTCTCAACTCTTATACCGTTTCCACCTGGGAAGTGAACCATGTTCACATGTCCTGGAGAAGCAGCAAAATCCCTGACCGGATTCTCTGCACAAATTCTGCACTCTATTGCATGACCTTTAATCTTCACATCGCTCTGGTCTATATCAAGTGGTAAGCCCGAAGCGATTCTGATCTGCTGAGCAACAATATTTACCCCTGTTACCATCTCTGTTACAGGATGTTCAACCTGAATTCTCGTGTTCATCTCGATGAAATAGAAGTTATTATCACTGTCGAGCACGAATTCAACAGTACCTGCACCCTCGTAGTTACAAGCCTCGGCAGCCTTAACCGCCGCTTCGCACATCCTATCTCTAAGTCCCTGATCAAAAGCAAATGCTGGAGCTTCCTCTAGCATCTTCTGATTCTTCCTCTGTATTGAGCAGTTTCTCTCACCTAGGTGAATCGTCTTCCCATATGAGTCAGAAAGTACCTGTACCTCTATGTGCTTAGGGCTCAAAATAAGCTTTTCAATATATACTGTATCATCGCCAAAGGCTGCTCTTGCCTCGGCTCTTGCCTCATCAAAGGCTCTTTCTATATCCTCAAGCGAGTTTGCCCTTCGCATGCCTCTGCCACCGCCACCTGCGGAGGCTTTGATCAAAATAGGAAATCCTATCTTCTCAGCTACGCTCTTTGCCGTCTCGATATCCGTAACTGCCCCGTCTGAGCCTGGAACCGTTGGTACTTTAGCCTTCATCATCAGCTCACGAGCAGCGGACTTATTTCCCATCTGTTCTATGACATTAGACGAGGGACCTATGAATTTGATACCGTTCTCTTCGCAAAGCGCAGCGAATGCTGGATTTTCTGATAGAAAGCCGAAGCCCGGATGGACTGCATCACAGCCCGTTCCGAGCGCCGCCTCTATTATATTATCCATCTTCAAATAGCTTTCCGAGGGTGGTGCAGCGCCGACACAAACAGATTCATTTGCGAGCAGGACGTGCAGCGAATCCTTGTCAGCTGACGAATATATCGCTACGGTTTCTATATTTTTATCCAAGCACTCTCTGATTATTCTCAGAGCAATCTCTCCTCTGTTTGCAACTAGGACACGCTTTAGCATCTGTCTACCTCGTAAATATTTTGATTGAACTCGACCATGTCTCCATTGTTTCGCAATACATTCTTTACCACTAGATCATATGGTGCCTTGATCTCATTCATCATCTTCATAGCCTCAATTATGCACATAGGCTCTCCAGCTTTGACCTTGCTACCCACCTTAACGAATGGCTCGCTTTCTGGGTTTGCTGCAAGATAAAGAGTTCCGACAAGCGGGCTTTTGATATACTCCTTGTCGCTCTCATCTTCCCTAGTCTTTGGAGCTGTCTTTACCGCCTTGCTTACCATATCTGGCTGGCTAGGCTGAACGGCACATACATCAAAGCTCGGATTAGCATTTGCTTTCTTAAGCTTAAGTTTAAGACCATCAGCATCAAATTCCATCTCCGAAAGGCCAGAGGTCTCGAATATCTCTATTAATTCCTTGACCCTGTTCTTAACTTCCATGACTATGCCTTATACTGGTCAACGCACTTAACTACGTCTTCAACTGTCTTTAGCTGCTTTAGTACATCATCAGGTAGCTTGATGTCAAACTCTTCCTCAAGAGTCATAACTAGCTCAACTGCATCTAGTGAGTCAATCTTTAGATCCTCTGCTAGGTTTGATTCTAGCTTGATCTTGTCCTCATCTACGCTAAGTGTTTCAACGATTAGTTCCTTTACCTTCTCAAAAGTCATTATAAATACCTCTCTCTTCTTTAATAATCAAAATTAAACTATTGCTTTTCCCGCTCACGCGTCGGGTTTGAAGTAAGTAAAATATTTTATCTAAAAGAATTTAGTTAAAATATTTTATATAATTCTTTGTTAGGATACCATTTTGATATATCTATGTCAAAGGTTTTTTCGTGTAAAAATGTGTTGTTTTTGTGAAATTGTAAGTCCTTGCAAATAAAAAAAGCCCCGCATTTGAGGCTTTAAACCCTCAAATACCAAGCTTTGATTGTCATAATAAATCATATATATAATTTTGCCATCATATATTCATCGATAAATTCACCATCGACTAACGTTGTTTTCTTTTTGATTCCCTCAATAGAAAATCCCTGTTTCTCATATAGATTTATAGCAGGTGTATTTGATACTTCTACTGTTAGTTCAAGTCTTTTGACCTGATTTTTTCTTGCCCATTCGTCAAGTTTATCAAAGAGCTTTGATCCGATTCCCTGTCCTTGAAATGCATGTCTTATTCCAATAACAATATATGCAGAGTGCCTTATTCTCCTAAAGGTTCCTCTTTTAGCCGCCAAAAAGCCCACAATTTCATGTTCACTAAAAACACCTAGGAATAAATCACTTTCATCTGAAAGATAGTTTACTATCAATTCTTCATTGAACTGCCTTTCATCGGGCTCAAACATCATAAACTTTGTTTCTTGATCTATACTCTTCAAACATTCAAAGTATGCCCTCGCTTCACTTTTATCTATCTCTCTTATTTGCATAAATTACCTCTTTATAGCTTACTAGACAGCTTTATTCATAGCAACTATGCTGCACCACTCGCCTAAAATAGCTTTTTCTACTATTTCAAATCCACATTCTATCATGCATCTTTCCACCGCCTCAGATTTCTCTGTTAGTATGCCTGATGTAATGAATATGCCCTTTTCTTCTAGATGCCTTTTGGCATCCTTTGATAGCCTCATGACAATATCTGCAAGTAAATTTGCAACTACGATATTTGCTTTATAGTCAACTCCTGCTGTTAGGTCTCCGACTATAGCCTTTGCCCTATCGCTGACCTTATTTAGTTCATAGTTTTCATTTGATACTCTAACAGCATCTTCATCGATGTCTATGCCAAGAACATCTGATGCACCCAGCTTTGCCGCGGCTATGGAAAGTATTCCAGATCCACTTCCTACATCTAATACCTTATATCCATCAGACATATATTTTTCTATCATTCTTATGCAGAGCATTGTTGTCTCATGAGTCCCCGTTCCAAAGGCCATGCCCGGATCTATCTCTATGACAATATCCTCCTCACTAGGCTCATACTCGCACCACGTAGGCTTTACTACTATATTATTAGAAAGCTTCGTCGGCTTGAAATACTCCTTCCACTTATCGCGCCAGAGCACATCGTCTTCAACCTTAGCACTAACGGAAAGTTCTCCTAGATCAGCTTCAGCACCATATCTTCCCTCTGCTGCAGATTTAGCCAGCTCCTCTATAGCCTTTCTTACATCGTTTGACTTGCTGCGTCCTTCCTCATCATCAGCAAAGAAAACAGTAACTGCAGGCTCAATCATGCTAACGTCTGGTATCTGACTTTCGTCGTACCATTCGCTTGGACCAGGAGATGCTATCATTGCAAGTATCTCATCTGGATCATCTATCATCGCATCGTTAATTCCTATGTTCATAAGTGCTGCAAGGACTGGATCAATTCCGCTCTTGCTCGTCTTAATCTTCACTTCTATATATTTCATGCCTATAGCTCCTTTTGTTCAAAAACTAAAATAGCTCCGCTTAAAATATATCATTTGCGAAGCTAATTAGCAATAAATATGTCAGGTTCCTTTTGATGTGTATCTAGTCAAAGTTCTTAGAATGACATCTTTGAAATCGCCTTCTTAAGCTGAAGTCCTACTGTTGCTGCTAAGAAACATTTTACAACATCGACAGGCATCTGAATTGAAATTGATGAGAGAAGAAGTACTGAAACTGCCTTATCGGTTTTGATGTAGCAAAGCATGATAATTAGTTTATATGTGATTCCTATAGCATAAATCAGAACAAAGCCAACCATCGATGCGAAGAAATATCTTTTAATGCTAGGCATTCCTCTCTCTGAGATATAACCAACTGCATACGATGCAAAGATGAATGAGATGATATATCCAAATGTTGGCATGAGCACATAGTTAAAGCCTCCGCCACCAGCGAAAACTGGAACTCCGCATATTCCGAGAACCAGATATATTGTAAGGGAAAGTGCACCTAGCTTGCTACCTAGTACAAATCCCGAAAGGATAACGAAGAAGAGCTGCATGGTTACATAGTCCATAAACGGCATAGGAATCTTGATGAATGCACCAACTGATACTAGTGCTGTAAATAGAGCTACAATTGCTAGTCTGCTTGTTTTGTTTTGAAACTTGTCTGTAATCATAATAATAACCTCCGTAGTAAATTACGAAGGTTATTATATCACTATGGATTTTATTGGTAAACTATTTTATAACTTGGTTTACAATATGCTGTTCATGACTAAAAAATAAGTCCAAATGCCATGTCAACAGCTTATAGTTAAAACCCAAAAATTTCTTTTACCTTTTGTGCAAAGCCATTTTTCTTCTGATAGCAGTTCTTGTCTAAAGCTTTATCCATATCTTCTATAGCCTTGCGCTGCTTTGCGTTAAGCTTTGTTGGAACCTCGAGCTGAACCTTTACATAAAGATCTCCCATTCTGCCATTTCTAACATTCTTAACGCCCTTACCCTTGAGTCTGAAAACAGTCTCTGGCTGAGTTCCTGCTGGAATCTTATATGAAACCTTGCCATCAAGCGTTGGCACTGTAATCTCATCTCCTAGCGCTGCCTGAACAAAAGTGATTGGCATGTCTAGGTAAAGGTCATCTCCAGTACGCTTAAATAGCTTGTGTGGTTTTACATCTAAAACTATGTATAGGTCTCCTGCCGGACCTCCGTTTACACCTGGCTCACCCTGTCCTCTTAGTGGAATAACTGTATCTGTGTCAACACCTGCTGGTATCTTAACATCTATTGTTATTGTCTTACGAACGCTTCCTGTTCCGTTACAGTCAGGACATGGAGTCTCTATCTTATATCCTGTTCCATTACATTCTGGGCATGTGGTCTGGCTTCTAAACTGTCCAAAAGGTGTTCTCTGAACGCTATCTACAACGCCTTTTCCATTACACCTTGAGCATGTGTGCTTCTCTGTTCCAGGTGCGTTTCCTTCACCACCGCATGTATCACACTTAACCATCTTGGTAAGTCTTATCTTCTTATTTGTACCGAAAGCCGCTTCTTCAAAATCAATTGTAACGTGCTTCTGAAGGTCTCTTCCCTTCTGAGGGCCATTTCTTCTTCCACCTCCGAAGCCGCCACCGAATCCTCCACTAAACATGCCACCAAACATATCAAAGATATCTTCAAAGCCACCGCCAGAGAAGCCTCCCTGACCAAATCCAGCGTTTGGATCTACACCTGCATGTCCGAAACGATCGTATTTTTCCTTCTTCTCTGCATCTGAAAGTACAGCGTATGCTTCGTTTATTTCCTTGAATTTTTCTTCTGCAGCCTTATCGTCAGGATTTCTATCAGGATGATACTTCATTGCCAGCTTTCGGAATGCTTTTTTTATCTCATCATCTGAGGCTCCCTTTTGCAGCCCCAGAACCTCATAGTAATCTCTTTTTTCTGCCATATTCTCACCTATACTAACCGCAAACGAGGATTTGCTCTGAAGCAAATCCTCTTGCGAGTCAAACTAAATCTTTCCTTTATTTATTCTCATCATCTACAACAGTGTAATCTGCATCAACTACATTGTCGTTTGCTGCGTCCGCACCTGCGCTCTGGCCTGCACCGCCCATACCTGACATGTCTGGACCAGCTTCAGCGCCTGCCTGCTGATATAGCTTTGTTGAAACCTCAGTGAACTTAGCTGAAAGTGCTTCTGACTTAGCCTTGATGTCCTCTTCATTGTTAGCCTCAAGAGCCTTCTTTAGCTCCTCGTTAGCTTCCTTGATAGCTGATTCATCTGCTGCATCAATCTTTCCTTCTAGATCCTTTAGAGACTTCTCTGTCTGGTATACAAGAGCCTCAGCCTGGTTTCTATTCTCGATAGCTTCCTTCTTCTTCTTATCCTCAGCAGCATAAGCTTCTGCTTCTCTTACCTTAGCCTGGATTTCTTCCTCTGAAAGCTTTGTTGATGATGTGATTGTAATCTTCTGTTCCTTACCTGTTCCAAGGTCCTTAGCGCTTACATTTACAATGCCGTTAGCATCGATATCAAATGTAACCTCAATCTGTGGAATTCCACGTGGAGCTGGAGCGATTCCTGTAAGCTGGAACTGTCCTAGTGAGATATTATCTGCTGCCATTTCTCTTTCACCCTGCATTACGTGGATGTCTACAGCTGTCTGGTTGTCTGCAGCTGTTGAGAATACCTGGCTCTTCTTTGTTGGGATTGTTGTATTTCTCTCGATTAGCTTTGTTGCAACTCCGCCAAGTGTCTCGATTGAAAGTGAAAGCGGTGTTACGTCTAGTAGAAGAACGTCGTTAACCTCACCTGTCAAAACACCAGCCTGGATAGCAGCACCGATTGCTACGCACTCATCAGGGTTGATTCCCTTGAATGGCTCCTTACCTGTAACCTTCTTAACTGCTTCTTGAACAGCTGGGATTCTTGTTGAACCACCTACCAGTATTACCTTCTCGATGTCGCTGTTTGAAACGCCGGCATCTTCCATAGCCTTCTTCATAGGTGCGATTGATCTCTCTACCAGGTCAGCAGTTAGCTGCTCGAACTTAGCTCTTGAAAGATCCATATTCAAGTGAAGTGGGCCATCAGCTGTAACTGTTATAAATGGAAGGTTAATGTTTGTTGTCTGAGCGCTTGAAAGCTCCTTCTTTGCCTTCTCAGCTGCTTCCTTTAGTCTCTGAAGCGCCATCTTATCAGCTCTTAGGTCAACACCGTTTTCCTGCGCGAATGTATCTGCAAGATATGTAACTATCTTGTTATCAAAGTCGTCACCACCGAGCATTGTGTCACCATTTGTTGCCAGTACTTCAAATACGCCATCACCTAGCTCAAGGATTGATACGTCGAATGTACCACCACCCAAATCGTATACTAGAATCTTGTGTGAGCCCTCTTCCTTATCTAGGCCATATGCTAGTGAAGCTGCTGTTGGCTCGTTGATGATTCTCTTTACATCAAGACCTGCAATCTTACCAGCATCCTTTGTTGCCTGCTTCTGCGCATCTGAGAAGTATGCTGGAACTGTAATTACTGCTTCAGTAACCTTCTCTCCTAGGTAGCTCTCAGCGTCAGCCTTTAGCTTAGAAAGGATCATTGCACTGATGTCCTGTGGAGTGTACTTCTTGTCATCGATTGTTACTGTGTAGTCCTCACCCATGTGTCTCTTAATGGATGTAATTGTTCTCTCAGGGTTTGTTACAGCCTGTCTCTTAGCTGTCTCACCTACAAGTCTTTCGCCGTTCTTTGCAAAACCAACGATAGATGGTGTAGTTCTGTTACCCTCTGCATTTGCAATTACTACTGGTTCGCCACCTTCCATTACTGCAACGCAGCTGTTTGTTGTTCCTAGATCTATTCCTATTACCTTTGCCATATCAAATTCCTCCTAAAATACTTAATTTATTTCACTAATTGTTAGTTGTTTACCTTAACCATTGCAGCTCTGATAACCTTGCCGTTAAGCGTGTATCCCTTCTGCATTACATCCGTAACCTTGCCGCTCTCATACTGTGGATCATCACCAGTCAAAACAGCATTATGGAAGTTCGGATCAAAGTCAGCTCCTAGAGCATGAATTTCCTCAAGTCCAGCCTTGTTTAGCTTATCTAGCATCTGCTTAAAAATCATCTGCATTCCGGTCACAAAGCCTTCGTCATCTGTATCGTGCTGAAGCGCTCTCTCAAAGTTATCCAAAACCTCTAAAAGGCTTGAGACAAGATTCTCATTCGCATAGCTTCTGAGGTCATCCTTCTCTTTGGAGACTCTCTTCTTATAGTTCTGAAACTCTGCCATGAGTCTGACATATTTGTTTGCCATATCATCAGCATTTTCTTCTTCCTTAGCTACAAGCTCTTCCTCAGCTTCTTCTGGCTTATCTATATCCTCAGCCTTATCCTCGCAAGCCTTGCATTCCTCATCATTGAGCTCGCAAGCCTCTGCATTCATCTTCTTCTTATTCGCCACTATCGTGTCCTCCCTCTTCTAACTGAAAGCTCTGATTCAAATTATCGGTCAGATACTCCATTATCGAAGTTATTTTGTCGTATCTCATTCGCTTAGGGCCGATTACACCAATCTTACCCACCTGCTTACCGTCCACACTATATGTGGCTGTTATCATAGAGTAGTCGTTCATCTGCTCATCCATATTCTCTTCGCCTATGGTTACTATCATTCCCGTATCACGGTTTATGACAGTCTTGATAAACTCATCCTTATGACTAAACAAATTGAAGAAGCTCTTAGCACGTTCTATATCGTTATACTCTGGAAGGTCAAATATATTGGTCATCCCATCCATGTATAGCTGAACATTTAGCATATCCTCAAGAGTCTTGAGGAAGTCTGGCATGATATCCTGCTCGAGCTTATCCATAGCTTCGACATCGTTTTGGAAGCACTCGATTATGTTACCTGTCAGCACATCCGTAAGTGTTCTTCCTCTATACTTATATGTCATCGACTTAGCTAGCAGCTGCAAATTATCATTGCTGCATGGCGATTCCAACTTGAGCGCCGTATTGCTAACCTTGCCTGTATCTGAAACTATCATCATCACAACCGTGCGATCATCGACCGGCAAAAGATTTACGAACTTGATTGTGTCGTCGGCTGCCGTAGGCGTTACCGCAAATGATGTCAAATTCGTTATCTTAGAAAGGATTCTCGCCGCATGCTCTATGGTTCTATCAAACTCCCTGATATTCGCCTGAAGCTCACGTGCGATTTCTCTCTTCTCATCTAATGTAAGTTCCTGCCTCTCCATCATCTGGTTTACGTAAAGGCGATATGCCTTATCCGAAGGAACTCTACCCGCCGATGTATGTGGATGCGTCAAATAACCCATCTCCTCAAGGTCGCTCATCTCATTTCTGATTGTCGCAGGGCTTATGCCAAGCTCAAGCTTACGAGATAGAGCTCTTGAGCCAACAGGTTCAGCAGATTTAACATAATCGTTGATAATAGCATGTAAAATCTTTAGCTTTCTCTCTGTCATCTCCATCTGCATCATCTCCATTCAGTAACAAGCACCTTTCCGTGCCTGCTGCCTTAGCTCTAACCTATCTTTGTTATTAGCACTCATCGTGTTCGAGTGCTAATCACTATGTATAATTTACTCCTTATCCCATAGATTGTCAACCCCTATTTGCAAATAAATTTAATTTTTTCTTGTGTTTTTTTAGTATGCGAAATTTGTTGATTTTGTGTGGGATATTGCTAATCAAGTCCGTACTTTTGTCCGTACTTTTGCTATAAAAATAAGCAGATATGCTAGCCCACATCTGCTTATCCTCTTCATAAATTCTATCTGTTCCAGCCCATGGTTCTATTAACTGCATCGTGCCAGCCTTCAAGTCTGTAATCACGTCCTTCCTTGTCCATCTTAGGCGAGAATACCTTATCTACCTTCCAGTTGCTTCTTATATCTTCTATATCCTTCCAATATCCAGTTGCAAGTCCTGCAAGGTACGCAGCTCCAAGAGAGGTTGTCTCTATACCCTTAGGTCTTACGACATCAGCTACGAGAATATCTGACTGAAACTGCAGCAAGAAGTTATTTGCAGAAGCTCCTCCGTCAACCCTGAGCACATGAATATCACGACCTAGATCAGAAGACATTGCAGCTATTAGATCGTAGCACTGATATGCAATGGACTCAAGTGCTGCGCGCACTATGTGATATTTGTTTGCACCTCTAGTAAGTCCGAAGATTGTGCCCTTTGCCCTAGCGTCCCAGTAAGGAGCTCCAAGTCCAACAAAGGCAGGAACTATGTAAACGCCGTTGCAGTTTTCGACCTTGCGAGCCATTTTCTCACTGTCTGAAGCTTTTTTGAGAAGCCCTAGTTCATCTCTCAGCCACTGAATAACCGCGCCACAGATGAAAACTGAGCCTTCTAGAGCATATGTAATCTTGCCATCTATGCCATAGGCTATAGTAGTAAGTAGTCCATTCTTTGATTTAATCGGTTCATCTCCCGTATTCATAAGAAGGAAGCATCCTGTTCCATATGTACTCTTAACAGTTCCCTTCTCAAAACAAATCTGTCCAAATAGAGCTGCCTGCTGGTCTCCTGCTGCACCAGCTATTTTGATAGGTCCACCTCCGAAGAGCTCATCTGTGGTTTCTCCATAAACCTTGCTCGAATCACAGACCTCAGGAAGCATAGACTTAGGTATATTGAGAATCTCAAGGATTTCATCGTCCCACTCAAGAGTGTGTATGTTGAACATCATGGTTCTTGAAGCATTTGAGTAGTCAGTGACATGAGCCTTTCCGCCCGTCATCTTCCATATAAGCCATGTGTCCACAGTTCCAAATAAGAGCTTGCCCTGCTCAGCTAAATCTCTTGCCCCCTCGACATTTTCTAATATCCAGCGAAGCTTTGTCGCGCTGAAATACGGATTGATAAGAAGTCCAGTCTTATCCCTAAACATTTCATCAAGTCCCTGCGCCTTTAGGCTCTCGCAATAGTCTGCCGTTCTACGGCACTGCCATACTATGGCACTATATATAGGCTCACCCGTTTCTTTGTTCCAAACGATGGTGGTCTCTCTTTGATTGGTGATACCTATAGCATCGATATCCTTGTACGTGAGTCTTGCCTTAAGCATGGCCTCGTAGGCAACTGTCATCTGCGATGACCAGATTTCGTTTGCTTCATGCTCAACCCAGCCCTGCTTGGGGTAATGCTGTTTAAATTCTAGCTGTGCAGAGCTTATCTGCTTACCAGTTCTATCATATATGATGCAGCGCGAGCTCGTTGTTCCCTGGTCTAGCGCCATAATAAACTTTTCCATTATTACCTCCTCACAAGTAAATCAAAGTATCTACACAAATATCGCCATTATTTTGTTCGAAATATCAAAGCCTCTCTCGCTGAGCCTGAGGCAGTTTTCGTCCTCTATCAGATCGCCACTTTCTATGAAGGGCTCTATCTCGCCTCTACTGCTAGCGTAGACATCTGCAAAGCGCTTACCAAATAACTGCTCAAATTCATCAAAGCTTATACCAGCAGTGCGTCTTAGTCCAAGAAACACAAACTCTGAAGCCGTGTCCATGGAGTCATTAATATGAAACTCGCTATATTTGTAGTTTGCGAATTCAGCATCTCCAAGATTTTTCATGTTCTTAGAACCGCCAGTCTTCAGGAAATCTCTTTCCATCAAAACGCCCTTGCCATAGCCTTCATCAGTTGCATTTGTAAATCTCACACCATCTATATAAGATGAAGCACTTTTACCAAAGCCTAGGTAGTCTGATAAAGACCAATATTTGAGGTTGTGTCTGCACTCAAAGCCCGGCTTTGCCGCATTCGATATCTCGTAGTGCTCATATCCAGAAGACTTCAGACACTCTATTGCCCTGTGATACATCTTCCTATCTGCTTCATCTGTGACCTCTGCAAATACACCATTCTTATACATATCATAAAGCGGAGTTTCCTCCTCTATCTGAAGACTGTAAAAAGATATATGCTCAGGTGAAAGCTCAAGCATCTGATCTAGCGTGTCCTGCCAGACATCCTTGTCTGCACCAGGTACAGAGAACATCAAATCAAGATTTATATTATCAAAGCCAGCTGCCCTTGCAGCTGCAAAACTTTCGCGTGCATCCTTTGATCTATGAATCCTGCCAAGCGTCTTGAGCACATCGTCTGAAAAAGACTGACATCCCATGGAAAGCCGGTTAAAGCCTGCGTCGTGAAGCTTTGATAAATATGCCTCGCTTACCGCTCCAGGATTTGCCTCAAGAGTAATTTCGCAGTCATCTGTCACATCAAAGAAATCTCTTATTGCATCTAGTACTTCTATCAGGCTCTCTGCCTTTAGCGTGCTTGGAGTTCCCCCGCCAAAGAAGATGCTATCCACCTTACGACCTGGCCTTTTGGCACTTTCTATCTCCTGCACGAGAAGATTTACGTAGGAACTTTCCTCTTCATTGCTGGGCCTGCCTGCTGCAGAATAAAATCCGCAGTATATGCACTTACTTATACAGAAAGGGATATGTACATATATCCCTAGTCCTGCATCTATATTATTTGTCGTCATCATATTTTAGAACTGCTGTGAAGGCTTCCTGAGGCACCTCTACCTTACCGAACTGGCGCATTCTCTTCTTACCTTCCTTCTGCTTCTCGAGGAGCTTCTTCTTACGCGATATGTCTCCGCCGTAGCACTTTGCGATTACGTCCTTACGGTAGGCTCTTACCGTCTCTCTTGCGATAACCTTCTGCCCTATGGCAGCCTGAATAGGAACTTCAAACTGGTGCATAGGAATAACTTCCTTGAGCTTCTTGCAAACGAATCTTCCTCTATCGTAGGCAGCACTCTCATGAACTATCATGGAGAAGGCATCTACTAAGTCCTTGTTTAGCAGAACATCCATCTTAACAAGCGAGGACTTCTGATACTTGATGAACTCGTAGTCGAGCGAGCCGTAGCCCCTTGTCTTTGATTTTAGGGCATCAAAGAAATCATATATAACCTCATTAAGCGGAAGCTCATAGTGAAGCTGAACTCTATCCTGAGCGATATATTCCATATGTAGCATAGTACCACGCTTCTTCTGGCAAAGTTCCATGATTGTGCCAACATATTCCTTAGGCGTCATAATGTCAGCCTTAACTATCGGTTCCTCTATATGGTCTATCTCCGTCTGTGGTGGCAGGTTAGTCGGATTCTGTATCATCTGAACGCTGCCGTCATTCATAACAACCTTATATACTACGCTAGGCGAAGTCGTGATTACTCCAAGGTCAAACTCTCTCTCTAGTCTTTCTACGATTATCTCCATGTGGAGAAGTCCAAGGAATCCGCATCTGAAACCAAAGCCCAAAGCAGTAGATGTCTCAGGCTCAAAAACAAAGGCTGCATCGTTTACCTGAAGCTTCTCAAGTGCATCCTTGACGCTCTCGTACTTCTCTCCCTCTGCAGGATAGATACCGCAGTAAACCATGGACTGAACCTTCTTATATCCTGGAAGTACTTCGTCAGCAGGATCCTGAGCAAGCGTCACAGTATCACCTACTCTAGCATCCTTAACCTGCTTGATGCTCGCGCAGATATATCCTACCTCGCCAGCTCTCAAATACTTAGTTGGAACGTGAGAAGGTGCCATAATGCCAACCTCAGTAACCTCGTATTTCTTCTTTGTATTCATCAAAAGAATATTGTCTCCAACTCCTACCTGACCATCAACTATACGAGTGTAGATAACAACACCCTTATAGTTATCGTATACGGAGTCGAAAATCAAAGCCTTAAGCTTACCATCTGGATTGCCGCTAGGTGCCGGAATAGACTTAACCACAGCCTCAAGAAGGTCGGTGATACCAATGCCTTCCTTTGCAGATACAAGCGGAGCCTCTGAAGCATCTATGCCTATCATCTCCTCTATCTCTTCCTTTACCTCATCAGGTCTTGAACTAGCTAGGTCTATCTTATTTAGGACAGGCACTATCTCAAGGTCCTCATCGAGTGCAAGATAAACATTTGCCATTGTCTGAGCCTCAACACCCTGAGTTGAGTCAACGACAAGAACCGCACCTTCACAAGCCGCAAGGCTTCTTGAAACCTCGTAGTTAAAGTCGACATGACCTGGTGTGTCTATCAAATTAAATATGTACTCATTGCCATCTTCTGCCTTGTAAACAAGCCTCGTTGTCTGAAGCTTGATAGTTATACCACGCTCCCTCTCAAGATCCATGTTATCAAGGAACTGCTCCTTCATATCTCTGTGAGCAACAAGACCTGTGTTTTCGATAATTCTATCTGCTAGAGTAGACTTACCGTGATCTATATGAGCTATAATGCTAAAATTTCTAATATACTTCTGATAATCTTTATTTTCCATGCTTACCTCACGCATCATTAATACCTATATTTTACAGTAAAAGCAGATGCTGTTCAATAAAAAAACATAGCCGAGTTATCGGCTATGTTTAAAAACATTTTTGGCTAGTTCTTACTTAGAAGTGAATTCCTTCTTTGTGATTACCTTACCTGATGCATCCTGGTACTCAACAGCAACTGTGATTCCCTTGATCTTTGTCTTTGTCTCCATCTCAGCTGCTAGGTTCTGGAATGTAGCCTTTGCACTCTCTAGAGCTGTGTCTAGCTGAGTACCCATCTGCTTGATCTGGTCATCTGTCATTGTTTCCTTGTACTTGTAGATGTATGTTAGAGTATTATCCTTAACTGTGATCTCTAGACCATTCTGCTGTGCAACATTCTTAATCTCTGAGTCTAGCTTTGAATCGCTCTTAACATACTCTTCTAGTGTCTTGCTTCCGCAAGCAGCTAGTGCTAGTGCTGAAATTGTCATAACAGCTACCATTAGCAATGCAAAAAATCTCTTATTTTTCATATCTTTCCTCTTTCCTCTCTAAAATTCTTGTGAGTTTATGAAAATAAAAATCCACCTAGATTATTCTACATTATGAAAGCTAAGTCGTCAATTATATTTCTTCATAAATCTCGAAAATAGTTAAAAATATTGAAATTTACTACTTTATAGCATCAAAGCCCTTCTGTAAATCCTCAAGAATATCGTCTATGCTTTCTAGTCCAACTGAGAGTCTAACCATGCCTGGATTGATTCCAGCTTCGGCAAGCTGCTCGTCAGAAAGCTGTCTGTGAGTTTCGCTTGCTGGATGAAGCACGCAGGTTCTGATATCAGCTACATGAACCTCATTTGATGCTAGCCCTAGAGAATCCATGAACTTCATTGCAGTGTCTCTTCCACCTTTGATTACGAATGAAATTACACCGCTTGCACCCTTTAGATACTTCTTGTATAGCTCGTGATATTTATCGCTCTCTAGCGCTGGGTAGCTTACGCTCTCAACTAGATCGTTCTTTTCTAGATACTTTGCAACTGCTAAAGCGTTCTCGCAGTATCTTTCCATTCTGAGGTGAAGTGTCTCAAGTCCTAGGTTTAGAAGGAATGCTGAGTGAGCTGCTGGATATGCACCAAAGTCACGCATTAGCTGCATTCTTGCCTTTAGTATGTATGCCAGATTTCCATACTTCTCCACATATCTTAATCCGTGATATGAGTCGTCGGGCTCTGTCAAATCAGGGAAGTTTCCGTTAGCCCAGTCGAATTTACCACTGTCTACGATGATTCCTCCGCCCTGTACTGCATGTCCGTCCATGTACTTTGTTGTCGAATGAGTGACGATGTCTGCACCAAACTCAATAGGCTTGCAGAGCATAGGTGTAGCAAAGGTGTTATCGATTACAAGAGGAATCTTGTGCTTATGAGCAATATTCGCAAATCTTTCGATATCAAATACGCTGATTGCTGGGTTAGCAATAGTCTCACCGAATACTAGCTTTGTATTTGGCTGGATCTTAGCTTCGATTTCCTCATCGCTAGCATCTGTAGATACAAATGTGCAGTCTATTCCCAGCTTCTTAAGCGTCACGTTGAAAAGATTATATGTTCCTCCGTAGATCTGAGCAACGCTGAGAATATGGTCTCCTGCCTTACAGATATTCATTACGGCGAACATGTTTGCTGCCTGTCCAGAGCTTGTGCACATAGCTGCAATTCCACCCTCTAGATCAGCTATCTTTTCTTCAACTGCCATTACAGTTGGATTCGCAAATCTTGAGTAGATTAAAGCCTTGGTTGGATCATCAAATACGTCTGCAACATCCTGTGTCGAATCAAATACATAGGTTGTGCTCTGCACGATAGGAAGTACGCGTGGCTCTGAATTCTTTGGTTTATAGCCTGAGTGCAGGCATTTTGTTTCGTCTTTCATAAAAGTCCCCTTTTGTTTTTCATCTTGCGATGTTCTTAGTTATATCATATCTTTTCTATTACAAAATTATTTGCTTACTGCGACCTGTAAAACACTATTTGCAACTGGAAGCGCCGTATAGTAAGCTTCACCAGAGTTCTCTAGGCAAACTATAAATGCATAAGGATGATTCTCATCCTTTAGGAATCCAGCAAACCATCCGTAAGGCTTCTTTCCTGCAGACTCTGCAGTTCCAGTCTTAGCATATACATCTAGATTTGGTAGGTTAGAATCTCCAAGATAGGCTTTTTCTACAGTTTTCTTCATCATATCAGAAAGAATTTCGGATGTAGATTCATCTATCATCTGATTTGTCATCTTGGTTATTCTGAAGTCACTCATCAAAATATGAGGAATGGCAGCCTTTCCACCATTTGCAATAGCTCCCATATATACCATCATAGAGCATGGGTTCACAAGGTCATGATACTGACCTACCCCAGACCATCCTAGGTTTAGCTCAGAATCCTTAGGAAAATCAAAGCTTCCCTTTACATTTCTGATTCCATCAATATTGTATGATTTGGTAAGTCCAAGCCTGTTTACATAGTCTTTCATGACATCTGGTCCCATTTCATCAGCTAGGACCGAAAATGCACCGTTACACGACTGAAGTAGCGCACCACCAAGATCAACATGTCCGTGTGGGTATAGGTATGCACAGTTTAAATCTTCACCGTGGATGACTCTAGTTCCATCGCACTCGTAGCTGAAGTTTTGATAGTCTGTGTTTTCAATTGCTGCTGCCGCAGTTACCGTTTTGAAAATCGAGCCTGGCGGTAGCTTTGATGAAAGAAATCTATTCATATATAGACCAGACTGGTCGTCTGCTGAAACGCTTGGCTCATTTTCGGGATCAAATGTAGGTGTGCTCACCATACATATAATTTCACCCGTCTTATAGTTGTAGATTCCAATGCATCCAGCATCGTATTTGGATAGCTGTCTATAGGCCTCCTTGCACACATCGGCATCTAACGTGAGCTTAAGGTCCTCGTTTTTGCCCTTTAGCTTATATGTACCCGTCAAAAGATTATATCCTATGAGCTTATCCTTATATGCGCTGAGTGCAGATGTTGAAATTTTACCGTTCACATCGCCTACAGCATGGACTGTTGCCTCTCTTATTTCGGGATCGTCGTTGTATTTTATCTCACCGCCCCCACTCTTTGCTAGGAGGACATCATTTCTGTCATAGATGGCTCCACTTTTAAGAACGCCGTTTTCATATATGCTTCTATTTCCGTAAAATGTCGCCCACTTGCTTCCGTATTTGACAAAGCGGAACACAAATACTCCTGTACCGATTATCAAAATAGCTGCAAGTGCTAAACAGATTATCGATCTAACTTCTAGTTTTCTCATGCAATCGCCTCCTCACTTGATACCGCAATGCTCGCATTTGCTCTAGTGTCTGAAGCCTTCAGGAAGGCTAAGAGTCCCCAAGATGCAACCATGCTAGTTCCTCCATTTGATAGGAATGGGAAGGTAACACCAGTAAGCGGGAATAGATCCACTGAGCCAAATACATTTAGCATTGTCTGGAATATGAATAGCGACATCGCAGAGCAGGCAGCTATCGTATAGAAGGTCGACCTGCCACTCCAAATCGAGCGAATCGCAAATAGCGAAAGCGTTACTATAGCAAGGATTGCAAGTACCGCGATTATGAGTCCCCACTCTTCAGTAATAAATCCAAAGACAAGGTCAGTTTCGGAAGCTGGTATGGTTTTAAGCCATCCATCTCCGGCACCTACTCCTATGAGTCCTCCGCTTGATGCAGCTGACATGGTTCTAGTCTGCTGGTAGCCCATCTCGTCTGCGAATTCCCAAACATGTCCCCATGCCGAAAATCTTGCGGCAACATAGGCCTTAAACTTGAGAACCATGAGTCCTCCAACAAAGGCAACGCCGACAATCAAAATGAGCTTTGTGAAGTCACCGCTTCGCAGAAATGAAATAACCAAAAAGCTAACAAAGAATATCAAAGCTGTACCGAAGTCACCCATCAGTGCAAGACAAATGAAGCAGAATCCTGAAAACAGCATGAATATCAAAGAGTTCCTCTTCTCCATCAGCTCATCTAGCGACGCCGCACCTACCCAGATGAAGGCTAGTTTAACTATCTCAGACGGCTGTACTGAAAGTCCTCCTATGCTTACCCAGTTGGCAGCACCGAACTTTGTTGTACCTAAAAGCAGGTTGAAAATCAGCATGGCTGCAGCTCCTGCGTAGAGGTATTTTTTGATAGCCTTACTTCTATCTAGATTTCTAAGAACCGTGCACATTCCAACAAATAGGAGCACTCCAAAGACTATAGCTATGAACTGCTTGAGCACTGAGTGCGGGAATTTACTTGCCGTGACCGCAAGACTTAAAGTTGACAAGAAAAACGCTATTGTCTCCATCTCAAAACTCTTTCTCTTGAGCATTCTCATGGAGATAACATAAACCCACATAAGTATGCATAGACCCGCAAATGCTACTGCAATCTGGCTTGTATATGATTCTCCTAGCGATATATCTAGCTGAATCACTGTCATTAGCTGAAATAGTGTCAGCATCAAAAGCGATGACCATGGCGATAGAAGGAAGGTTTCTTCCTTTCTGAGTTTCTCGTTGTTTCTCTTCTCCTCAAGGCTTATTGGAAGAAGTGTGCATGTGCTTTGTCCGATGAGAATGCTATCACCTGGCTCTATAGGATACTTCTTGCCCTTGGTGAGTCTTTTTCCGGCACAGATACTGCCGTTGCTCGATCCCAGATCCATATATGACCACCTTCCCTCAGCGTCCCTGCTGAGCGTACCGTGGCTTCGTGAAGCTGCACCGTCTTTTAGCACTAGATCGCAGCTCTTTGATCTTCCTATTAGGTTTTCCCAGTGAGTTATCGGATAGGCTATGCGATCGTTGACATTGAAATATGCCCACACCTCATTAGGACTCCTGCTTCGCAAGAGTGAAACTATGGATTTAATCAAGATGAAAAGTGAGAGAATTATGAACACCCACCTTGCAATGGCCGTGTAAAGCAGGCCGTAACCGTCTGAGAGCGTAAAAAGCTCTTTAAACAGGTCGAATATGCCTATAAAAAACTCTCCTATTTTCGATAAAATGTTTTGTATAACTGACATTTTAATCCCTCAAAATTTGACTATAACTAAACGGCGAATCCGCCATCTACTCCTAGCACCTGCCCGTTTATGAAACTAGCCTTATCGCTAGCTAGGTAATAGACTGCCTCTGCAACCTCTTCAGGAAGCCCTATTCTTCCTAGCGGAGTTTCCTCTGCTAAGGCAGATATATCGGTCTCGCTATATTCGCTGTTCATATCGGTTGCAATAACTCCTGGCGATACAACATTCACCCTTATTCCCGAAGGTCCAAGCTCTGCTGCAAGGCTCCTAGCAAATCCAATTATTCCTGCCTTCGTAGCCGCATAGACGCTCTCGCAAGAAGCTGCTCGCAGGCCCCACATAGATGAGATCATGACAATACTTCCCTTCTTTGCCTCTACCATGTGTGCTACAGCTTTACGACTCACATTTATGGTTCCAACTAGGTTAATACCTATGAGATTATCTACATCCTCATCGCTCATATCTATTATGAGTCCCGAAGCTGAAATTCCTGCGTTGCAGACCACTACATCAAAGCTAGGTATTCCAAAATATGTTCTAGCCTGATCAAAGGCCTTTTCTATTTGCTTAGCATCTGAAACATCAGCTTTAATTGCAAGAGCTGAAGTCTTAGCTGCAAGCTTTTGCGCCGCCTTATCATCGCTTCCGTATGCGAAGGCTACAGCAAATCCGTTCTTAGAAAAGAGCTCTACGCAGGCTGCTCCGATTCCCCTTGAGCCTCCTGTGATAAAAACGCTTTTTCTCATCTATACCTCCTTTAGCTTGCTAACCGCTTTAATCAGTCCACTTACAAGCCTTTCAAACTTATGCGCCACCTTATCTGCAGTAATTTGAACCTCTGAATGCGTTAGTGGCTGGTCTAGGATTCCTGCTGCCATATTGCTTATGCACGAAATTCCGCAAACCCTAAGACCCATGTGATGAGCTGCAATTGCTTCAACCACTGTGCTCATTCCCACAGCTGATGCTCCAAGCGCCCTAAACATCTTAATCTCTGTTGGCGTCTCAAACTGAGGACCGCTAGTCTGAAGGTATGTTCCCTCTTTGATGTCTATGCCTTCGCTAGAAGCTGCTCTTCTTATGCAATCACAAAGCTTCAAATCGTAGACCCTGCTCATATCGGGAAATCTAACACCCAGCTCCTCTATGTTTTCTCCAATCAAAGGACTTCTGATGAAGCTTGAGATATGGTCTTCAATCAGCATTAGGTCACCTGGCTCAAAATCTAAATCAATTCCTCCAGCGGCGTTTGTCAAAAGGATATACTTAGCGCCTAGAAGTCCCATCGTCCTTATCGGAAGAACTATATCGTCTATTGCATAGCCCTCGTAGAAGTGCACTCTGCCCTTCATTGCAACTATTGGAACGCCCTCTACATATCCAAATAGAAACCTTCCGTCATGTCCTTGAACAGTGGACACGGGAAAACCATCAATTTCGCTATATGGAATTTCACAAACGACTTCCATCTTTGATGCATAGCCTCCGAGTCCAGAACCCAAAACCACAGCCATAAGTGGCTCGAAATCCGTTTTGCTTCTAATCTGCTCTAGGCAATGATTTATCTTCTCAAATTCTTTGTTCATGATATACGCCTCCACATTGAATTATACCCCCAAGACATAGTTTTTTAAATAGCTAGATTGAAAAGCTCATCAAATTTACATATAATGTGTATAGCATATATTTATATTAAAATATAAACATACACAAATAATGGATATAGGAAAGGAAGAAACATGGAAACCAAAAACTTATGGCCAACATATACAGAAAATGACCTGAAGAAGCTTAACGAGCTTTCAGAGGAATACAAGGACTTCATATCTAGAGCAAAGACAGAGCGCCTCTGCGTTTCAGAAGCTATCAAAATGGCAGAAGCAAGAGGATATGTAGATATTAAGACTTTGATCAAAGAAGGAAAGAAGCTAAAGACTGGCGACAAGTTCTATGCGCAGCATATGAACAAAACTATGATTCTTGGAATCATCGGTAAAGATAGCATTGAGAGCGGTACAAATATTCTCGGCGCACACATCGACTCACCACGCCTTGACATCAAGCAGAATCCTCTTTATGAGAGCTCAGAATTCGTATACCTAGACACTCACTACTACGGTGGAATCAAGAAATATCAGTGGGTTACAATTCCACTAGCTCTATACGGAGTTGTAGCAAAGAAGGATGGCACTGTTATCGATATCGCAGTTGGTGATGATGAAAACGATCCAGTCTTCTCAGTTACAGACCTTCTCGTTCACCTTTCATCACAGCAGATGACAAAGAAGGCAAATGTTGTTATCGAAGGCGAAGCGCTAGACGTGCTCCTCGGAAGCAAGCCTTTAGATGCTGGAGATTCAGATGACAAGGAAGCAACAAAGGACAGAGTTAAGGCTGGAATCCTTGCAATACTAAAGGAGAAATATAACTTCGAAGAAGACGACTTCCTATCTGCTGAGATTGAAGTTGTTCCTGCCGGAAAAGCTAGAGACCTAGGCTTTGATAGAGCTATGGTTATCGGCTACGGACACGATGACCGTATCTGCGCATACACATCGCTTGCTGCAATCTTAGACAGTGAAGCTCAGGACAGAACATCTCTTTGCATCCTTTCAGATAAGGAAGAGATTGGAAGCGTTGGCGCAACAGGAATGAAGTCACACTTCTTTGAGGATACATTTGCTGAGATGATGGAGCTTTGCGGAGAGTTCTCCGAGCTTAAGCTTCGCCGTGCACTTAAGAATTCATGTGCACTTTCATCTGATGTAAGCGCAGGCTTTGACCCTACATACGAGAGCGTTTTTGAGCGCAAGAACACAGCTTACTGTGGACATGGTATCACATTCAACAAGTACACAGGCTCAGGCGGAAAGTACGATTCCAACGATGCTAGCGCTGAGTTCATGGCAAAGATTCGCCAGATTCTCGACGATGCAAAGGTAGGTTTTCAGACTGCTGAGCTCGGAAAGGTTGACGCTGGTGGCGGCGGAACAATTGCCTACATTCTAGCAAACTACGGAATGAACGTAATTGACAGCGGTGTTGCCGTTCTTTGCATGCACAGCCCATGGGAAATCGCAAGCAAGGCAGATATCTACGAAGCATATAAGTGTTACAAGGTATTCCTTAAGGATATGACAGTTATAAAATAGGGCGGTACATACCTCAAAATCATACAATCGTGTATCAGCCTTAAGAACACAAACACTGAACCACGCGTTTAGGCGCGTGGTTTTGCTTATGCAGCAAAACAACCGGCAATATTGCCGGTTGTCAAAATCATTTGTTTTATTGACGAGTAGCCGTTCAAATAAATGTGGCAGCTACTTTGAAACGATTATATATCTTCAATATATCCGTTAGTATATATTCTGTATGTAATTGCCCCTACATTTATTCCCCTGTAATGCATATATATCGTTCCCGTACTTCCATTTAACACGGTTGAATAAGATAAGTTATTTGCATATGCGCCCGAAAAACTTCCTGAAATGTTTATTATTCTTGATGAACCGCCATCAACCTGCGAATAAAGACCTGTAACGGATGTTGTTAAGTACGCCATAAATTTACCGTTACGATCAAATACCCTGTGTGTGAAATACTTTGTTTTTGTTTTATCCGGAAATCCTTGCAATATCGGAAATTGAATGTTCTGAGTGTTTAACTCCGTATTTTCTATTTCATCTACAATTGCATAGAAACCGTTTTCCAACACAATCAAATTTGTCATACGAATATCCTTGCCGACTACGCACTCTGTCCCATCGGAATTAATGGTCGTATCGCCTTCTCGTTTATCAGAAACAGATTCCGTTGAGATTTCTTCTTCGGCATAGGCGTATAATGGCAAAAGTAAAACCGAATTAAATACCATCAGAAATGCAATAATAAATGAAAAAGCGAGTTTCTTGTTTTTGAAATATTTATTCATATAAAACACCCTCCTTACTTTAAGTTGCAATAATTAAGCTACTAATTCATAATTAAGCAAAATTCAATTAATTCTTATATAAATACTATCATATGAGAATACATAAGTCAACCATTTGTTTTTATATTTGTACATAATTACCTTGTTTATGTATTTATATATGTTTCAATTTATCGCATGCGTATGTAATTATGAATATATAAATTCCAAGTTATTCCATGCTAGCAAAGTCTAAAATCAATCGTTCCAATAAGCGTATCCACCTTTGTACAAACGACATTTACACTATCGCCAAGCCTGAATTCTCTTCCGTGATTGCTTCCAACTAGCCTATAGTTTTCCTGATCAAACTCATAGTAATCATCTATCAAAGTGTCAAGTCTTACAAGGCCTTCAACGGTGTTAGGAAGCTGAACAAAGATGCCAAAGCTCGTTATTCCGCTAATTATACCCTGCTCCTCGTAGCCAACCCAGCGCTCCATGTACTGAGCCTTCTTCAGTCTTTCTAACTCACGCTCCATGGATATAGCTTTGCGCTCAGTCTCAGATACAATGTCAGAAACCTTCTTAGCCTTTTCGCGATACTTTGATAGCTGCTCATCGCTAAATTCCTCATGCATTTGATGCTTAATCATTCTATGAATCCAAAGGTCTGCATATCTTCTTATCGGCGATGTAAAATGACAGTACTGCTTGAAAGCAAGTCCGTAGTGTCCTAGGCACTCAGGCGAATAGAAGGCCTTTTGCATGCTTCTGACCATGACTGCGCTGACAAGAGAAAGCTTTCCGTCCTTATCTGCCTCATCAAGCAAGTTCCTCAAAGCTAGAGGATGAATATTGCCCTCATTTAGCGGAAGCGATATCCCTATGCCCTTTAGGAAGGCTTTGAGCTCCATCACCTTCTCTGGAAGCGGCTTTTCGTGTACTCTGTAAATGAACGGATATTCCATCCAGAAATAGTGTTCTGCGACAGTTTTATTTGCAATCAGCATGAACTCCTCTATAAGTCTATTTGCCGTGCGTCTTTCACTTAAGAATATGTCTACTGGAACTCCATCCTTATCGATTTCAAACTCGGCCTCATCTATATCAAAATCAATACTTCCAAGCTCTTCTCTTGCCTTTCTCAGGCAGCTAGCGAGCTCCTCCATCTCCCTGAGCATTTCCGCGTGAGCCGAAACCTTGGCAGCCTCTTTGCCCCTCTCCAAAAAGTCCGAAACCTCATCGTATACAAGCCTTGCACTTGATCTGATTACGGATTCACTTATTTTGTATTCGAGCACTTTACCGCTCTTGTCGATTTCCATTATACAGCTTAGGGTGAGTCTATCCTCGCCTTCGTTCAAGCTACAAAGCTTATTAGAGAGCAAAACAGGAAGCATAGGCACGACATAATCTATCAAATAGATGCTATTGCCCCTGCTCAGAGCCTCTGCATCAAGAGCCATACCCTCTCTTACAAACTCGCTGACATCTGCTATATGAACTCCAAGAATATAGTTTCCCTTTTCATTTTTCTTAAGTGAAACGGCATCATCAAGGTCCTTGGAATACGCACCATCAATGGTTACTATTTCCTCTTTTCTAAGATCTAGTCTTTGTTTTTTATCTGTGTACTCAAGCACGAGGTTTGCAACCTTCTTCGTCTCGTTCTCTATTTCCTTGCTAAATTCTGCATTAACTCCGTGTTCAAATATTAAAGCTTTGATGTCTCTATCTGAGTCATTCTTTCTTGCAATAATCTTGAGAACATCTCCCTCGGCAAGTCTATCCTCCTGGGGGTATTTCCTGATTCTAACGAGGAGTTTATCTCCATCCTTTGCACCATTAAGCCATTTGCTTGGGATAAAAACATCCTCCTTGATACGCTTTTCCATAGGGATTAGAAAGCCATTTTTTCCGCTCTTATCGAGCGTTCCAACAAGCTCTGTGATTGCTCTTTCTTTGATATTTACAACAAAACCCTCCGGCCCGTTTTCCCAAAGTGGCATAGGGATCAAAGCAACTTCTGCTATATCTCCATCCATGGCATCCTTCATGTGCTTTCTCGCTATGAAAACATCTTTGTCAAAGGCGTCACTTTTAAGGAAACCAAAGCCTCCCTTTGCTCTATGTATCTCACCTGTAATTACTTTTTTCTTTGTTTTTGATTTTTTACTCATTTTCCCACCCAAGGCTAGGCCTTAAATTATGGTTATATCTTTAGATATACCATACTAACATTTATTATCTAATTTTGTAAAGCTATTGTAGTTTAGGTTGAATTTATCCTAACTTTGTGTTATTATAATCTAAAAGAAAGGTAGTGATATATATGAATATAAATACTAATAGTTTGGTTTCTATAACAGAGGCAAACCAAAATTTTTCAAAGGTAGCAAGAAAGGTTGACGAAAATGGCTCTGTAATAATTTTAAAGAATAATCGACCAAGATATCTTCTAGTAGAGTTTAACGAGGCAATGGAGTACCAGCTTGCACCTGACGAAGATGTCATGGAAGTTTCTAACAGACTTATAAGCGAAAATCGTGTAGCTTATGAGGTATTATCTAAATGATTCGCTGCATTTAACTAGATATTTCATGATTTAAAAAGGAGGATTTCTGCACTCATGCAAAGCATCCTCCAATCTAATTATTTACTTTTAAGCAATGCTCAGTTTACAGCATAATTCATAATAAAGTTAAATATATCGTTAAAATATTTCTCCCTCACCTCATCTACATCGTTATAGATTTCGTGCTTGGAATCCTCATAGTTGATATGCTGAACATTTGATGCCCTCTTAGCAAACTTCTCGTGTCCCCTCATATTTACAAGTGAATCGTTACCAGCCGTCAAAAGAAGAACTGGAGTCTTTACCTTAGAAGCCCTTCTCAACAGCTTTGCCGTAGCTTTAAAGCTTGCAGCGCCCCAGCCATTTGACATCATATAGGTGTGGTAGTGCTCATCCTTCAGCCTTTGATTGAAAATATAGTTATATCTCTTCTCAGATCTTGCACTGCTAGTTTCAAAAGTCGGAATGCCATCAAAGCGCTTTCCTCCTGGGAAAGGCAAGTTCTCTTGGTGCAGGAGCCTAATCTTTGCACATAGCAATTTAACGGCTATACTTGGAGTGCTTCCTGTTTTGATGCTAAACATTGGTGAGCTCAAAACCGCTGCATCGAAATACTCAGGGTGCTCCTCAAGAAATAGAGCAGCGATAGCACCTCCCATAGAGTGGGCGTATATGATCTTTGGAAGCTTAGCTGCGCTAGGTATTACGATTTTGTCCATGAAGGTCTTTACATCTGAAATGTAGTCAGCATAATCAATAATATGAACCATGTCCTTGTCATCAATCTGCCTGCCCGAATATCCGTGCCCGCGCTGCTCAAGGAAGAAAACATCAAACCCGGCCTGCCAGAAGAAATGTGCGACCTCGTGAAACTTTCCCCAAAAACCGCAGTAGCCGTGGAGCATTACTATGCAGCCCTTAGGCTCTTTCCCCTCACCCTGGCTAGCGTGGTAGTATCTTAGATTTAGCCCGTTAAATGAAGGAAAATCACCTTGCTCTACATATTCACTGCGCCAACTAGGGTTTTCATTTTCCATGTACTCATCGTAGTCTACATCTTTGATAAGCTTGATACCTAGGTTTTCTAATGTAATATTACTCATTTTTGTTACCTGCCATGCTCTCTATTACTGCAAACACCCTGTCTGGGCAGTTTGTAATTATTGAGTCTACACCTAGCATGTAGCAAAATTTGACATATTCCTCTTCATCGACAGTCCAGACATTGACCTCAATGTTTTTTTCCTTGCACTCCTTCATGAAACCCTCGTACTGTAAATTGTAGAGTGCTGGATGTAGCGCTTCCATACCGTGAAGCTTTGCATAATCAGGCATACCAATAGTTCCGTCTGCGTATAAGAAGCCACATTTTGCATCAGGTCTAAGCTCTTTGATTTTCTTAACCGAAAGGTGGTTAAACGAAGAGAAAATAACGCGGTTCATAAAACCGTATTCCTCAGTCAACGCGATTGTTTTTTCCTCTATTCCGCTGTAAAACATTATGCCTGTTTTAAGCTCGATATTTATCGTCATATCAGTGTCTTCGAAGAGTTCAAAAACCTCTCTAAGCGTTGGAATCTTAGCACCTTTAAATGTCTCATCTCCATACGAGAAATCAAACTCTCTTAGCTCTGCCAAAGTGAAATCCTTTAGCCAGCCCTTGCCATCAGAAGTTCTATCAATCTTCTCATCGTGGCAGACAACAAGCTCGCCGTCCTTTGTCATCTGTACATCTAGCTCTATTCCATCAGCTCCTAGCTCTATCGCCTTAGCGAAGGCAGGAAGCGTATTTTCTGGGCAGTATGCACTCGCGCCGCGATGCGCCCAAACAAAAGGTCTATTCATCTGTCCATTCATTGCAAATTCTCCTATTTATTTCCCCAAAGCTGCTCGTATTCGATACCAGTTACTCGCTTTAGGACCTTCTTTTCCTCTTCAGTTGCCACTGAATCGTCCTCGCCCTTTCTTCTTGCGATTTCCTTGTGAACAAGTTCAAACTCCTTCTTCGTAATCGGGAACATATATCCGAAAATCAAAAGAAGAGTAACTAGAATCACCGGTAAGAATATGAAAATCATCGCTATGCCGTTTTGGGTGTGAAGACTCTGTCTGAGACCAGCCTTTGCAATGCCAGCATCATATCCGGCAAAGGAAATCAAAATACCGATAACCCAAGCCGAAAGTCCTGCTGAGATTTTTCTTGCAAAGGTTGCCATGCCAGAAACAATTCCCGGTCTGCTCACCGAAGTAATGAGCTCATCCACATCTGCCATATCTGCAAGTATAGCGAATATGCTTGTCAAGGTTGCTGCGTTTCCTATGCCCACACCTGCTGAAAGTGCAAGGATTGGAGCAATTGGCGCACCCTCGTATGAGAATGCCAAAAGGCCTAGCGTACAAACTATTCTTATAGGCGCACCTATCAAAATCGTCGCCTTCTTTGATGTCTTAGTCATTATAGGTCCAAACACGAGCATTCCTAGAAGCTGTGAAACGAGAAGAACACCCATGAGCATGGTCAAGTAGCCCTTGGAGTAGCCGTTCAAAACTTCATCCACATAGTAAATCGCCATGCCTGAAACGAAGTCCATGCCGCACTGTCCCGATAGATAAATGCCGACAAATATTCTAAAGGATCTGCTTTTAAATACCGAACCAGCCTGAGAGAAGCTATCTCCAATGCTGCTTTTGACAGGTTCCTTGATTTTTTCCCATGTTCCCATAAAGCTTACAAGCGTGCTCATGCAAAACAGGAATCCAAAGAGAATACCCACCTTTAGGTACATGTCTACCTGAAGAGTATCCTTGATCATAAGCGTTGGGATAATTCCGGCAGCGATGGCACCAAGAGTAGACCAAATCATACGCATGGTAGAAAACTTTGATCTTACCGCATAATCGTCTATCATATCAGGAAGAAGTCCATTATATGGAACCATCAAAATCGTAAACCCTGTCGAAAACAGGCAGTAAATCACTATGTAGTAAACAAATAGCATCACCTTGCTGTCACTTGGAATTGTCGTCCAAAGAAGAACGAATGTAACTGCCGATATTACGCCACCTATCAAAATGTAAAAGCGCTTAGATCCAAACCTTGAAGTCGTTCTATCTGTGATATTTCCCATTATCGGATCTGTTACCGCATCCCAAACCTTGCCGGCAAGTGGAATTGCACCAGCCCAAGCCGCTGGAATTCCGAGAGCCTTAGTCAAAAATACCATGAAGAAGGTGTTGATTATTACAAAGGCACCGCCTCCGTAAAACTCCGCCATTCCATAAATCAGTCCCGTCAGCGCACTGGTACCACGATACTTTCCCGCTATTTTTTCACCCATATTTATGTCCCTTACTTAATAATTTGATTTAACTTTATCTATTTGCTCAGCACATCAATAAGCTCATAGAGCTCATGGTCAAACTCTGGCTTTTCTGCGAGCGCACCCTCAATTTCAAGGGCCTGTATCTTGCCATTTACGGTTCCAATTGCCCTGTTTTTGATTCCGCTTTGTATTAGCTCAATTGCCTTGGCACCACTTTGACTTGCGAGAAGTCTATCGTCAAGAGTCGGCACACCGCCGCGCTGTAGGTATGATAAAACCACTATTCTAGTCTCGCGACCTGTAACCTCGGCAATTTCTTTGGCGAGCTCATCTGAGCTTACACCTGAGCCTTCAGCATTTATGATTATGCTATTGAGCTTACCTCTACCTGCACCCTGAAGAATCTTTCGGCAAACGCGATTTACATCTGCCTCAACCTCAGGAATCAAAACTGCTTCAGCACCACCGCCCACACCTGCGTAAAGAGCAATGTCTCCGCAGTGCCTTCCCATAACCTCGATTATGGTATTTCTCTCATGAGCAGAGCTTGTGTCTCTGACCTTTGATATAGCATCTAAAACGGTGTTTACCGCAGTGTCAAAGCCTATGGTGTAGTCTGTATAGGCTAGGTCGTTATCAATTGTTCCCGGAAGACACATAACATTGACACCGAGCTTTGATAGTTCAAGCGCGCCTCTCATTGAGCCATCTCCACCTATAACAATCAGTGCATCTATGCCGAATGTGTCGAGAATCACCTTGGATCTCTTAACGCCCTCTTCAGTGCTGAATCTTTCGCTTCTTGCGGTCTTAAGTATGGTTCCGCCGCGGTGAAGAATATCTCCGACACTGCTGAGACTCATCCTTTCGATTTCACCATCTAGCAGACCTTCATAGCCTCTCTTTATTCCGTAGACCTCAAAGCCTGCGTCTATACCGCATCTAACCACAGCACGAATTGCTGCATTCATGCCAGGGGCATCGCCACCACTTGTCAAAACTCCGATTTTCATATTAAACTCCTGACCTAACTAGCTATTTGCAATATGTTTTATCTTGACATTCGCATGTCCTAAAAGCTCAGCCATTTCCTCGGCGAACTCTAGGCTAGGCCTAACTAAAGCCTGCTGCGATGACATTATCTTTCCGTTTCTGAGATATACTAGCACCTGATTATCTCCAGGGTACCTTGCCATTATCCTGCTGATTTCGCTAAGAACCTCTTTTTCGTCTAGCTTAGCGGCCTCTGATATACCCTCACCGCTTTGCGGTATTCTCAGCTTTACAGCATCCGTCAAAGCGCTAGCGCTTGAATTTGTCTTTACTCCCTCATGTGAGGAAGTAGCTTGTGAGTTAGGGCTAGCATTTGCAGAATCATCTTGAGCTCTTGACGTTCTTTGTCCACCTGACTGCCTTCCATTTGACCTTCCAGACTTAACAAGCTCAATTATCCTATCCGCTTCATCTATGCCAACTATATGTTCAGCTATAATCTTGGCCTGACCGCTTTCCGCCACATCGGCACGACCGCTCAAAACTATGATATTGTCCTGGGCTAAAAGCTCTGCACAGTTCTCAAAGGTCTTAGGGAAAACTATGACCTCAACATCTCCATAAAGATCCTCAAGCTGCACAAAGGCCATCATCTGCCCCTTCTTTGTGACAAGATTTCGGTATCCCACGATAAGACCGACAATTATCAGCTCCTTGCCATCCTGAATCTCTATGACATCGTTCATATTGCCATCTTCCTCAGACTGGCTCTTACTTCCGAGTTGAGTTGTATTTACGGTCGCTAGCCTATCAATAATATCCTTGTACTGGTTTAGCGGATGGTCGCTGATATATACGCCCGTCATCTCTTTTTCGAGACTTAGAAGCGTACCCTTATCAAAGTTAGCAATATCAGGAAGCCTTCCTGAAACACTGCCGCTTCCCATCTCCTCGCTATTAAGCTGAAATAGAGACATCTGGCCTGCTATATTCTTACGAGCATTCTGCTGAGCCGACTCCATAGCATCCTCATATACTGCAAGAAGCACGGCACGGTTAGGATTTATACAGTCTAGCGCACCTGCCTTTATAAGGCTTTCCATCGCCTTCTTGTTGACCTCTTTGATATCTAGGTTGTTGACAAACTCAAAGATATCCTTAGGCGCCTCACGTCCCTCTCTTGCCTTTATTATCGCGTTGACAACGCCCTCACCTACATTCTTAACTGCCATGAGACCAAAGCGTATCTTTCCATCCTTTGTTGAAAAGCTGTGCTCGCTCTCAAGTACAGATGGTGGTAAAACCTCTATGCCGATTTCTCTGCAGTTTGCAATGTACTTTGATATAGCTGCTGAATCGCCCATTACACTGGTCATCAACGCAGCCATGAACTCAACTGGATAATATCTCTTGAGGTACCCTGTCTCAAAGGCAAGAACCGCATAAGCCGCTGCATGCGATTTGTTGAAGGCGTACTCAGCAAATGAAACCATGTCATCAAAGATGGCCTCTG
>ERZ773051.50-NODE-50-length-106790-cov-16.235977_pt1 | contig 106790 bp, 117 predicted proteins | sample MGYA00580631_ERZ773051 | MGnify/ENA primary metagenome ERZ773051 (study PRJEB29015, sample SAMEA2738137) | human oral metagenome | biome: human oral; feature: human-associated habitat; material: saliva | place: China | collected 2204 ... | reverse complement strand
TACTCTTGCCTGTGTTTGTATGGAGGTTGTTGTGGCTGCGAAGGGGAAGAAGAAGAAGGGTCGCTCGTCTGGTGGCGGCATCATCGCATTTACGGACGATGGCCTGTTCCAGGCGTGGCGGTCAAACCTTAGCGACGAGTACAAGCGCATCGTAGACGAGGCTGAGCGCACCGTCGGCGAATACCTCGGCGAGGAAATGACAATCCTCACCTTCCCCGACACCCGCCCCTACGCGCGGGGCGGCCACGAAAACGGCAGCAACGAGCGCCCCTCCGGTATCCTCGCACGCATCCGCGCATGGTGGGCACGCGCGTAACACGCGAACCGCATCCGATAACACGACCAACAGTCAGCGGCCACGAGGAACACGAGAAACACCCGTGGCCGCCGACAGACGCTCAACAACGACAAAACCACGTAAGGAAACAACACCATGAACGCCATCACGCGCCGCCTCGCCACCCTGGTCGCCGCCCTCGCGCTCGCGGTCACCGCCGCCGGATGTGCTAACACGCCAACCGCAACACCCACCGCCGACACGGCCGACTCGCAAGCCACACTTGATGCGATCAACAACGCCAACGAAATCACCGCCACCAAGAGTCTCCTCTCGTGGGGCGACGAATGGGTGATCGAAGCCGACGGAAACAAGGTCGGCACCGTCACCGGACAAGCCCTCTACTCCATCGGCGACGTTTATTCGCTCACCACCGTGAGCGGAAACCTTGTCGCGTCAGAAACCGAAGAGCTGAGCGCGATCACACATACCGCAACCCTCTACGACTGGAACAACCAGTCAACCGGAACCCTCGAAGAACGCGTCCTCGCCCTCACGCCCACCGTAGACATTATCCACACCACCAGCAACGGCAGCAACGAGACCGTGGGAACCTCCACAACAGACTTTGCTTCCCTCACACACCAGACCACCATCACCGACAACGCCGGAACCGTAGCATGGGAAACCGAGCGCGCCATGTTCTCCCTACATACGACCATCACCATCACGCGAAACAACGCAGGCGGCACCGTCACCGGCATTGACGCCCTCCTCGTCACTCTCATGATGAGCGAGATTTACGACGGAGCGATCAACAAGTAACAACAAGCGCCATCCACTCCCGCGTAAGCGAACGCCACGGGAACGTGATACGCTAAGAACGCAACAAGATAAGAAACCCCGATACTGAAAGCAGGGAGCACCCCCATGATGAGCCTCGACGAAGACCTAGCAGACATCACCCACGCCACCTACCGCCGCTGGATTGAGCATGACACGCCCAACGGGAACTGGTCGCGCCGACGCTTCCAAGAAACCGAGAATGTCATCAACCGTGACCAGATACGCTATCTCATTGGCAAGACGCATCCGAGCGAGCGCCGCATCCACAAGCGCGGCACGCCCCTCCCCGTGCGAATCGTTGTCGAATACGACAAGGGTAAGCGTCACGTGTCAACCATCGAATACCACAGCGAGTGACATACGCGCCTAACGAGAACAACTAAGCCCCGCCGGGCACACGCTCCACAAGAGCGCCCGGCGGGGCTTCACCATACAAGTGCAATAAGAACGGCGGCGGGACAGGGACTCGAACCCTGGACACCTCACGGTGCTACCGCTTTCGAGACGGCTGCATTTCCACTCTGCCACCCCGCCAACACCACCACAATAGCACTCGTCCCCGCCACAAGCAAACACGGCGGCGGGGACGAGCAGCACGGGCAGCAAACCGCCCACGCGAGTTAGGTCACCTGTAACGCAACACAACCGGAAGAGCACCGTCAGCCACCAAAAGCTCCTGTAGATCATCATCGGTGAAGCGGTCGCCATCGTTGCTCGTCCACATGTAGCAATCGGCGCTGTTGTCGTAGTGGCGGAACAGGACGCCAATCCCACACGTGAGCAGTGAACCGGAGGTGATCTGACTCAACTTCGTGTCAACGACACGCCCCTCGGGAAACATCGTTACGCGAATCGTACCAACAGACATTTCTTCTCCTTCAATGTTCAGACTCAGTGGCGGAACCCCGCCCAACAGACTCAACTATACCACATGGAGACACGCTTCGCGCGACATGCTACCCGACACGACAGCGAGGCTACTGGACGTTACGCCGCGTATGCTCCCACACGAAAACGCCTCAACACGCCAACAATCGCCCGCTCACCGTCACTCAACCCGGCCAGTCCGCTAACGCCCGTGAGAAACACCCTGTACGGGCCGCTGACGGCCTCTCACGCTCACAGGCACCCAACCACCCTCCCGGCGCGTGAAAGGCCGCGAGAAGCGCCTACAGCGAATCTACCGCATCGTCGGCGTCCTCCGCGCCCTCGCCCACAGCATCGTTGCCCGCCGCATCCGCATCAACCGCGTCCGCCCCCGACACATCTACACGCTCCACGCCCGCGCGCTCAGCAGCCTCCACGCTCACGCCCCGCATCTCCAACTCGCGCCGCAACACGATCAACATCGCACCCACATCAACCGCCTGACGACTCCCCACGCCATAACGCGCCTCCACATCAGCAAGACGCTCAACGAAAGACACCGGAACACCATCCGGCCCACACGTCATGTCAGCAGTATTCACAATCAGCAACAAGTCACTCATCGCCAACACGTCCGGGTCACCGTGAGAGCGCACAGCGTCAGCAAACGACGCACCCGCATCGCCCAGAATCACACCACCCGCCTCAGCGTGATCAAGCTGCGTCGGCGCAAACGCATACCCCGCATCATGACACCAACCCGCCATATACGCCACGCGCGCAGGCTCCTCACCATAACCGAACACGTCACGCGCCAACCAGTAACACTTGTACGCGACAGAGCGCGAATGGAACAAACGCGCATCAGACATGCCAACAAACCCATCAACAAAACGAACACGAACAGACAAAATAGAACACTCCACAAAAAGACGGAACAAAAACAAACAGACAACAAGCGCGCAGACGACAGAACGCCAACCGTAAGCAGCAAGTTACACCTGCGCGCCGCACGCCCCCACAACACCAATAGAGACCCGCGACACACGGGAGCACACGTCACTCAACGCGCGCCACCTACCTACCGGGGGCAGCGCTCCCCCAAAAGGCGTTCACATTCAGCGGCCTCCTCCACACCCCAGCAGGAGCCTCCGCGTTCCTTCACGCGAGCGACCGCATCATCCACGCTCATTGAACCGTTACCGCCAGTGAAACGCAGCGCGTAAGCAAGGCCCTCACACTCGCGCCACTCCAAACGGCGCAGCATCTGGCGCTCGCCCACAGAAAAATACTGAACATCGTTCATGTTAAACGAGAAACGCGACACAGAGTTCACGCCAAACTTAGCTGACGGACACCCAAGCATAAGCACCGTCAACTCACCATGCTCCACCGTAACACTCTTGACGACACCCTCAACGTTTAGCGCATCCACGCCGCACGGCATATCGTCGTCATAAACGGTGACAACCACGCGCGAGCGGCGCTTGTTCGCCGCCCAAAACGCGTCAAGACCACGCGAACGACGGTACGCAGACACCACGCGCTTCACCACAAACGGCACCACAACGAGAACCGCGACCACCGCGAGAACAACCAAAACCTTGAACACCCTCACATCCTCCTACACAAAAAACGCGCGCCGCCCACACAGGTATCCCACACCGTGCGGGCGACGCGCCGCAGAACCCACAACTCTGTCAGGCGAACGAGCGAGCCTCAAAAGCCGCAACCTGGGCGACCGCGTAATCCTCCGCCGACTCGAACTCGCGGCCAAGCACGCGGCGATACGCGCGGTCCATACCGGACTCCGACTCATCCACGTCGGCAGAATCGTACACGTCCATGAACGCCTGCCCCTGGACAAAAGAGACGAGCTTCCCACGGGAGATTGTAAACGTACCATCCCCGTTATCAATAACGCCGTTCAGGGACTCGTGCGTCGTCATCTCAAGCATTGGGTTTCTCCGTTCTTAGGGTACTCGGGCGACCGCCGCTCGCGGCAACCCCTATTGACGAAATCAAGCATACCACGACGCAAAAACACGCGCGCAGTGAAACAAGTCACGCGCGAACGCCAACATCCACCACAGCAACGAGCCGCAATAGGCAAACAAACAACCATGGCGGTGCCACAACCAGGCACCGCCACGGCCCACACTCACCTACTCGCCAGTGTCCGCGTTATCCGTATCCGCGCCACCAGCGTCCACGCCGCCAAGGCGATCAAGCAAACCCTTCCACCTCGCCATCTCGCGCTCCATGAACTCGCGCGACACCGGACGCCACACCGACGCATCCCAGCCGCCCGTAACAGGAACTCCGCCGCCACGCGCAGCCGTCTCACAGTCGCTTTCCACGCGCGGCGACTCGCCCCGCTCACCACCGGCGCTCATCATCAACACACTCACTCTCTCAGACCAGCACCGGGTACACAACCGGCAGCCGACCACTCGCGCCGGGAGCCAACCTATCCACCGACGGCTCATCCACCTCAAATACGTCACCGTAGCGGTTGGTCACGCGCCACATCTCCTCATAAGCGACACCATCCACATACGCGAACATAATGTCGCCCTCACTGTCATCCTCCACGAAAATAACTGTCCCCGGCTGCAACTCGCACACACGGAACTCACACTCCTCGCCAGTGTACCCGTTCACGCACACGAACGACGGCTCCCCCTCATACTTGTCAACAATCGCATCCACCTCGCCAGGGCGGCGAACAACAACACGCGGACTATTACGCGCCTTCTCGCACACATACTCATCCGACCGCATCACCCCACGCTCCCTAACATCCAGCCACCCACCCTCACTCTCTAGCATCCCGAGCACGCGGACGAAACGAGTATCCAACCCGCACTTATCTCTCACATCAACAATCGTGCCAATAGGAAGCGCGAGCACCAAAAACTGCTCCTCCCCGCCCGCGCGAGCGTCATACGCGTAAAAGCTGTTACCGCTCTCACCCTTTGCGCTCGCGTAAGACCACTGCAAGCCCACGATCTCCTCACGCAAAGCATCGACCTCACTCACACCATCCGGCAACACACCAAACATAGCTTCCCTTCCTTCCAGTTTACGCGCCGACACGCGAATCAGGCGCGCAGCCAACGACAATCACTTCATTGAACGCCACTACCATACCACGAAACTACACCATCTCACCGTGCAGTCGCGCCACGCACTCACCCAACACGCCGTCGCCACCCTTCACATGCGCGACGGGAATAAGAGCCGTATCGAACCGGCGCGCCACATACGGGTAACGCTCCCGCACCTGCGATAGCGTCATGCCACCGGCCTCCACGGTCTCGCCGCCCCACGTCTCACCGTGAAACACGAACCCGCTAGGCAGGTGTAGTCGATCTTCCGCGAAAGCAACAATAGCTTCCACCCGCTGCCACCCGTCCAACACGCGCAGCCTACTCTTGCCCTGCGCGTCGCGGCACGACTGCACCACCATCGGCGACAGTGGAAACCCGTTAATAAGGGAATCAACGTACAGCGCCGACGCATCCTCACTCCACGTGAGCGACCTGCGCAACACCGGACGATCAGCGTCCCCCAAATCACCGCGTAGATGATACACGTCTGACACCTTCCATACCTGACTGAAAACACTCACACCCATTAGACAACAATCCTTTCACATAGACTCAACGTAAAACTCGAACACGCTCACAACGGCTCGCCCCACGCGTCCACCTCACGCACCACACGCAACCGGGGTGCCTTGCACACGTCGTCAGCAACCGACACAAGCTCAGAAACGGGGCACGTCACCTCGAAAAACCGCGCGCCGCTCCTATCCTCAAACCCAGAACGAGCGAGCGCCTGACGCGGCGACGGCGACACATGCAGACCACCGCCAAAAAGCGGTCACCCGTCCAGTTCTCGGAATCGTCCACCAGCTCACCCACCTGGTACACGCCGCCACGGCGGGACACGCCATCACGGTCGGTCGCCTTAAATAAGTGAGCAAGACCAGCCTCGTCCACCTGGACCAGGGCGGCGCGACACCACTGCTCGCCGCTCATCTCGTCAGAGGGGCGCTTCATGATCACGCGACCACCCTCCACGCGTCCACGGAACGCGCCAAAACGCTCCACCTTGTAAACAGCAACCGCGCTCCCCGCCCACACGTGCGCGCTCTCGTGAGCGTACACAACACACAAGCCGGTTGCCCACACGCGCGCCTTATCATAAGCGTGAACAGAGACATGAGTGCCCGCCCACACGCGCGCCTCATCCTGAGCCGACACGACACATGAGCCGGTCGCCCACACGCGCGCCTTATCGCGCACGCGCACGTCCACACCACAAGCAACAACATGACTCTCACCCACAGCCATCACAGTGATACCACCATCGTGGTAAAGAACATGAACAGTCTCACCGGCGGGCGCGTCAATACGCGCAAAACGCGCGCCAGCGGGCGTGTCGCGCATCAGCGCGTCCCACTCGTCCTGAGAACGCACCGTCACGCGACCCCACTCGTTCACCTCAAAGTCCACCAGAGTCCCTTCGCTTTCCATAGCGTGTTTTCCATCTACACACACTATACCACAAGAGAGGAGCGACGCACACGGCAAAACACGCGAAACGCAAAACCGGGGCACAACATGTGATACAATCGCACACGAAACAACCGACAACAAGCGCCTGGCAGACCGTGCCCCGGCAGAATTACGGCACGGCAGAAGAACGGCAAGCACGCACGCCAGGACAGCGACACCAACACATGATAACGTAAGCGAGAAACAGAGACGCGCACACGAGCGCGCGAACAACACACAAAGCAAGGAAGAAAGAGAAAGACCACATGGCAGCACGACCATTCCACACATTCACCGCCACCGGAACCAACGGAGACAAGCTCACCTACAACATTGACGAACTCCCCGAAGGAACAACCATCTACGTCATCCCACAAGAAGGCACGCCCTACGAATACAGGCTCCAACGCGACATCGACAACAACCTCGCCTGGTTCGCATACCGAGATGGCAAAACCGTCAACCCCCACTACGGAAACAGCGGAACAACCATCGTCCGCTACGCCCTCCAACGCCCTCGACACGTCACCGTCATCACAACGCCCACACGTGCGCATCAAGAAAAGAACACGACAAGCAACAGTGGCGGCCGCAACGTAATCGGTAACGACCTCCTAGAGAACGCAATCTCGCTGAACAGGTCACTCGCTCGCGCCGCCATCGCGGCCGCACGAAAAAACGCCCACGATTACTTCCGCCGCCAATAACAGCCCACGCGAGCGCCCCGCCCCCTGTTACATTCGCAGCTATTACGTTCACAAACGCAGGGCGCGTTCTCTCACGCCCCCATTTTTACTATCTACCCCCTTTTCACATTACGAGGAGCGCGCTTCCCAATGGCAGGCTTTCACATTGGTGTTCGCGGCAAAGCAGCAGGACAAATAGTACGATGCGCCGCACGCGAAGGCGCGTGCAAGCTGACGGGCGCAGACGGCGAACCAACCCCACATTTCGCTTCCCTCGCAGACGGCGAAGCGTACCTCGCCGAGCAGGAAAACGCGCGAAAAGCGGCGTTCGCCATTAACCGCTCCTGGGCGGCCGCAAACAACGACACGAGCGCAGGCAGCAGCGCGGCACCCACAGAAGGCGACACGAGCGCAGGCGTTGAGAATGAAATTATCGACTACGACGAGATCACGTCCGACGCGCTCCAATCCCACAACGACATCCTCGAACCGTTCGAGAGCGTCACCGGGAATCTGGAAAACCTCAACAGCAACCGCGAATGGTTCAGCCAATACATCGTCTCACCCACCGGCGACATCCCCAACCCCCACCTCTTCCCCACCTCCGCCGACAAGATCAAGCTCCTGGAACAGTCATACAAGTATTTCACAACAGCGAGTGAGACAGAAGAAAGCCTGAACGCAATCGCTAGGAGCCTCCAAGCGACCCTCGGAAGCGACGCCGCGCTCGCACTCACCGCCGAAGTACACCGACTCACCCACCAGGAAGGCGAAGTCGGCGACCTCCTACGCGACCTACAAGATAAAGGCGCGCTGAAAGTCCTCGTCATACCAAAACCCAACAAAGGCGAGCACACATTCTCCTTCTACGAAAACTTTGACATCCGTATTGACGACGACAAGCGCGTACTACTCGGCCAAGCGTCAGAAAAACTACGCGAAACAATGGACGCGTACCCCAGGAGCACGATAGACGCTATGCGCACATACACATTCAAGGAAGAAATCGACGGAAACGGATGGCCCTACGACAGCTACTACCTCCTCTACACGCACGAGCTAAAACCCGTCCAAGATATGAAAACCCGCCGCAACACGCAATTGTTCGCGGCTGCCGTGCTCGCAGATTTCGATGACTCCATCAGTAAGTACAAGAAAGCAGAGAGCGACCTGTACGCGCTCGTAGAAAACGCCGCAGTAGCATACAACAAAGCGCAGGAACACTCGCGGGAATAAACGCGCTGCAACGCGCAAAACCACAGCCCCGCCGGGCGACCATTTCCGGCGGGGCTTACCCATACCCACGCACCCCACGCTACCGCCGGGGGCCACACGCCCCAACACCAAATCTCTACACGTGTAGACACAAGCGGGCTACGCGTGATAGAATACATACGCAAGAGAAAACACCCCGCAAGAAAGAAGAAAACACCATGACCACCAACACCATCGACTACGCCAAGCTCGCCGACACAGCAGCCGACACCTACACCAACGCCCGCGACGCCCTGAACCACGCCACCGTCAACCTGTCCATCGTCGCGGGCGACCGAGACGGCTACCAGGACATCGTGACGCCAGACGGGCACATCGACATGCCCATCTTCAACATGTGGTTCACCCAGGACGACAAAGACGACATCGCAGAACAGGCAGTCGCCTACTACCGCGCCGCCGACGCATATAGGGAATACGTGCAGGGAACTATGCAGTATTTCAAGGACGCGATGGCGGCCAGCACGACGCTCGCCCTCGTCACCGAGGTCCACCGCCTCACCCACCAGGGGGACGAGGCGGGCACACTCCTCCGCGACCTGGCGGGCAGCGAAAGCGGACTGACAATCACAGTCCGCCCGTACAGCACCGACATTTATTCCTTCGTTGCCACCGACGACGCTCAACCCAGCGCCGACAAGCGGGCACTCATCGACAAGGCAAACGACCAGCTGGGCGCGGCCATGAAGCACTACGACAGGGAAGCGGCGGAACTCATGCTCACCCGCTTCTTCAACAAAGAAGCAGACGAATGGGAACGCCCCTACTCCTCGCACTCGCTGAACGTGAACGACCTCCCCACCGTGCGCGACGCCGAAAGCGACAACAACATGCGAGCATCCGAGTCACAGTTCGGCACAGTCGATACCGCGCTAACGAAGCACAGCTACGTGGAAGCCAGGAGCCGCCTCAGCGAGGCCATCTCAAACGCCACCAAGAACATGCAGAGCCACCTCGAGAACGCTAACAAGTAGGAACCCCCTTATGGACAACTACCTGGACTCTGCGAGCCCGGAATACGTGCGCCGTATGGCCTCGGCACTCAACGCTAAGTGGGAGGCTCTGGCCCCTTATGTCACGTCGGGGGCGCGTGTCCTCGACTACGGGTGCGGTATGCCCGTCGAGGGCGGTATCCGCGAGCGCGTCGAAGCCGCTGGCGGCGTGTACGAGTGCCACGACATCAGTGCTACGGTCGAAGCGACCATGCGGGACGCGGGAGCCACCTTCCGCACAAAGGAAGACCTCCAGGAGCTCGCAGGCGGCTACGACGTGGTGTTCCTGTCCAGCGTCCTCCATGAGTTCACAAGCCAAGACGACTGCGGCTTTGAGGAAATTGAGGCCACCTGGAAGCTCGTCGCCAAAGGTGGCGTGGCCATCGTCCGCGACTGGACGGGAGTCCGGTTCCAACTCCACTCGCAGCCGCCACGGATGCTGAAAGCCACGTCAGAGGAAGCCATGCGTGAAATCCTCACCTGGGTTGGTGCGCTCGCAGTTAACGGAGTCATCCGCATTGGAAACGTGAACAACTACCGCATCGACTGGAACAACCTCGAACTCCACGCAGACCCGGCCAGCCTCTACGAAATCGCCTTCCACTCCGTATGGGGGCACGAAAGCCTACCACGAGAGTCAACCGAGTGGTACGGAGAGGCGCAAGGCAGCCTGAGTATGCACATCCGCTACTGGGGAGACTGCACCGTCGAACAACAGTGCGACGAATGGGATGAAACCTACCTCACGCACCTCCAACGCCTCTACGACATTGACCGACTGCCGTGGCCGACAAAAACCGTCCTCGTCCTACGACGAAGCAAGTAAACGCCACGCGCGTCAACAGTTACGGCGGGACGCAAACCAACACACAAAAGAGGTTGCGTCCCGCCACTTTTATGCCCAAAAACAAGTATTTAAATAATTTAAGTACCTCGCGCACCGGGTGGTCCGAAAGGGCCGTGTGTTAACAAAGGAAAAGTCAGGTGCGTGGCTAGGTATTGATGGGTGAAAACGCGCGGCTGGGCAGGCAACTACGACGGTGAACCAGGCGACGCTACCCCCACCTTCTATCTTTAGTCAAATTAGACACGGGGAAAAACATGCAAGACAAACCCAACAAGCAGACACGAAAGGCACAACCCCACCCACAACCGCTCCCCAACCCCACGCACACGTCCACACATGTAGACACAAAACGCCCACAAAACATCCTAAAACAGCCACCAGACAAACACGAAAACCCCGCACACCACAAGGATGCCAGGGAAACCAGGAAAAAGTATTCAATTCACACGGGGCGGCGCAGCCAAGCTACGCTCGCAACACCCAACCAACAGGCTTAGGCACCGCGCCAACACCGCCACCAGTAGACGCCGCCGACACGCCAGACAGTACGCGCATCACCAACGAACACACAGTCCCACCACCAGCACGCGCACGCCTAGAAGTCTCCACATAGCCCCACACAGCAAGTGCCATAGCAGCAAGGCGAGCAGCGAACTCGCCCACATCCACGCCAGCAAGCGCACCCGCGCCAGCAGAGGCAGCAATATCGTCAATCAGACCACCAAAACCAGCAAGACGCTGCGCAGCCAACTCCACGCGCTCACCCTCACTCAAACCAGCAAGGCGAGCACGCTCATCATCAGTCACGAAATCAGCCACACCAGGGCGCGCCTCATCCAACCCAACAGCAGCCAACCACAACGCACGCTCAACACCAGCAACCACGTCCTCACGCACGCCAGCCAACACCTCAGCATCTACGCTACGCGCGCCATCAAGCAGCCAACCGCCCTCAAACACATCCACGCGGTCATGCGCATCACACATCTGAGCAACGGCAGCACGCGCACCGTGAACCAGAGACAGCCCAGACGAAACCACGCCCTTATTCACCATGTCTGCCACCATGCCCGCATACACCTCGAACCAACGGCGACCCCTATTACCAGAGGTTACCCACGTGGCTGCACCCCCGGCATCCACGCGAGAAACAGGCATAAACATGCTGATACCACGCTCCCCCGAATCAGGGAACGACTGACACATCACGCGCGCAAACCGCTCATCCGCCAACAGTGGGCTATCCTCACGCACGAGCACAAACACGGGAACATACAACTCACGCACCTGCGCGCTACGCCCACCATCCTTCAACAGGTGAGACGGCGTAAGCGCCCGGTTACCGAACAGCTTATCAGTGCGCGCAGCAAACTCAGGCGACCCAGGCTCCACGCCACCCCACACATCATGCGCCACATCAGGGCGCACCGCTTCCACCATGCGGGACGCGCCAGCCTTCGACGGACGCGACTCCACCATGTGCGGCGTCGGCTCGCCCGCCACCACGCGCACGCCATCCACGCCGCGCGCATACATCTCCACCAGCTCACACACCGTCACCTGGTGAGAAAACAACTCACGACCAGACACAGCAGCAGCGTGAGCAGCAGCTTGCGCAACACCCACAGCAGCAGGAGCGCTCCCACCAGCGAGTCCGGCGGCGCGAGCAAACCCCGCAAGAAGCCTATCCAACACTTTGCGATCACGAGCAGCAAACAAGTGCTCGCCGTCAGCTACCGCGTCAGCAGGCGCGCGACCCTGCACATCGTCACGCCACGGCCCGCCCAACTCGTCCCACTCGCCTAGCGTGCGGCCACCAAAATGCAGCACACCGTCATCGCCCACCGACACGTCCAGCGCGCACCCCTTCTCAAACGCGGCAGACAACACGGGAACCAGCTTGCCGCGCAGCGCCTTCACCGCTCGCACCACAGAAGTACTACGCATCAGGAACTCGACACGAATCGAATACACGCTTGCCCTACCACCCGCGCCAGCAATAGGGGCGCGCTGTTTCTCGGCCAGCGCCAACACCCTCACGCCGCGAAGAACACGCAACGCAGACTTCACACGCTCATTCACAGCCTTGTCACTCTGCGTCGCGCCACTCACGTCGCCCGCCCTCTTGGACGCGTCACGCAGCAAAGGACGCAGACGCTCGCGGCTACCAGACAGGCGCTCCGTCGCACCCTGCAACGAAAGCAACCAGAAATACTCTAGCAGCGCGTCCACATCACGCTTCGCGCGCTCCCACTTATCGCGCGACCGGCGCGTCACAAGCGTCAAAGAACGCACGTGCTCATCAAGACGCGCGAACGCAAGCTCACGAGCACGCTCAATATCCAACACGCCCTGCTCGCCGCGACCACCCAACGCCGCAAACCCGCTGCGCGGCTTACCCGCGACCGCAAGAAAACCAGCGTCACCATCATTGGAAGAAGCAGAATCGTCAGTGGCATCTGCGCCCGCGAACGCAGCAGACATGGAACGCTCGGTATCAGACGCGAACAGGCGCGACAACACGCGACGCACCACCAGCGACCACCCAACCACAAGCGCGTGAACAGCGTCAACGTCACCCTCACGCGACAGGCGCTCATACACAGCCTCCACCACGCGCGGGGAAAGCTGAGACACGCGAACAGTACGCACACCCTGCGCACCCTTACCAGCAGCAGCGTCCTCGTCGGCTACGGCAACAACCACACCATCCGCGCCCTCAACGCGAACACCAGGGAACACGCGAGACACGCGAGCAGCCTTACCCGCCGTCAGACGATGCGCAGACTCCACCAGAACCGGGTCACCATCAAACACCGGGTCACCCCCACGACCCTCAGCCTGCTCAGCGAGCTCGCGGTGAGCCTCCAACACGTCCGCCGCCGTATAAGAAATGGTAGCGCCGCTAGTACCCATGTTCGACAGCATCCACACCACGCGATCAACGAACGGCACCAACCCCTCAGCCATCGCCTCAGCAAACGTCACCGTACAAAAACGCCACGAACGCGCGAAATCAACATCATCCCTACTACCGGCGCGCGTCAAGCAGCCAACAGCATCCGCCCACTTGTTACCGAACGTGAACAAATCGCGGCCCGACGTGTCATTAAACAAACCCAAAGACTCCGCGACGCGCACAACGCCCAGAGCATCCACAACACCCACGCCGCGCCCAGCAACACGATACCGGCGAGACTTAAACGACTCCCGCTTCCCCCTGCTTGCGTGGCGCTCACTCTCCGCACACGACAAGGCAAGCGTCTTTTCGCGCGCCGCACCATCCACGCCAGACTCGCCCGCCGCCAGGTTATGACCGCCCAACACGGGGAACCCAGCCTCAGCCGCAGCCATAACCACACTGTCAGCCGATGCCTCATCCAGCGCCTCATCCGACAAGAAAGAGGCGGCAGGGGCAACAACGGAGCGCACAAGCTCCCACAACTCGCCCACACCAGACAAACGCAGCTCGCCGCGCACCAACACCGCGCGCTGAACAGGCGACAGTGCGTTGCCAGCATACTCTCCCCACACGAGAGGATTCAAGAAACCATCGCACAACGCGAAACGCGCGCCCTCCACAGCGGCAACCAAATCACTAGGGCGATCCTCGACCGCCCCCTCGTCAACGAGGGCATACGCGCGGAGCACCGCACTACACATGCGACGACGCAACACGTTACCTTCAACCACCGGCAAACCCCACGGCGCAACCTTACCAGACGTGCCACCGGACACCACCATCGCACGCACAGCGCCAGGCAGCTCTTCTAGCACGCTCTCACGAGCAGCAATCTCAACGTCAGCATCCGACAGCGACACGCCAGGAACCAACAGCTCACGCAACACAAGCTCACTCAACCGGCGAGCCGCGCCATCAGACAACACTCCCACAGCCGGGAACACGCCAGCCGCACGCGCCATAGCCTCCACGTCACCACGAGCATACGCGGCCGTGTACTCCGACAACGCAGCAAGCGCCGCACCCTCGCTCACGCCACACAACACGTTATCGGGAACAATCACATTGTATAGCGCATCGTCGGGGTCAAGATGCTTGCAATCGTCATTAACACTACGCGCACCATCAGCGCGCACGCCAGTGCGCTTATCGCCAGCCGACACGTCCACACGATCAGCCATCACAACACCAACAGCGTCGTTAATCTCGGCGGCGAACGCACGCAACGCGCGACCACCCACCGTCCCCGCAGCAGCGTGAGCAGCCGTCGTGCGACCAAACACAAACCAGAGCAGCGGAAACTCATCATACAAACGCTCAGGAACAAGCAAAGGCGCGTGACAGCCACCAGAACCAGTACGAGACACATACACGCGCGCCGCGCCCGTCAGACCACGCATAAGCGACAGGAAATCCCTGCGGTCGCTATCGCGCTGAGAATCAGCCACTTGATCGTGGAAGTCCAAGTCAAAATAGGAGAGGCCGTGTGACGTAATCGTGAACTCGCCGTCACCGGCCGCAGCTTCCGTGCTTGGCCGGGACGGCAAAATAGAACGGTTCACGGTCTTGTCAGCGTTCACGCTCACGCGCTTACGACTCCACGACGGCTGTTTCTTGCCCGGCTTCAACGGAATAAACGAACCCAGCTCCACCGCAGAGCCAGCAGCCGCCACACCGCGACGCGTAGCATCGTCGGAAGCGTCAGAGGAGAAACGCGCAACATCGCGCGACACGCCCTCAACAAGGCTTCCATTGTCAAGAAACAGCTCCGACATGCCCTCTCCCCGCCTACCGCTCAACTACAGCCCGAAACAGTAACACTCGCGCTCGTACAACACGACCGCGCTGCCACTTACGACACAACAATATCGCAAGGTGCGTCTCACGTCAAAAACTCAACCACACCACCGGAAACACGACACCGACGGAAACCGGCAGCCTCACTCCTTTTTACTATACGGTCCAACACAACGGGGAACTCATCCTCTGGCCGAGGCGCATCTTCAACGAGCTGTACGCCAGACTCTAGAGTGCCAAGGTTAAGTGCCAGGCACGCGCGCTTATACCACCACGAAACCGTTGTAGCATCCGCAGGGCGACCGCGCCCAAAAGTACACAACACGGCACCATCCAACATTTTGTCAGCCCACTCGTTCACGTCGCTCAAACAGGGAATACCGTCAGCCTCGCAACAGGATAGTCTATCGCAAACTGCCTTGCTCATCTCCTCTATCATGATAGCAGCGCCAATAGCTATTTCATCGGCATCAATCCCGTCATAACTTGTGCTTATCATCGGCGCGACGCGATCAATCGACTCCTGGCTCGGCCACGGCCACCCATCGCCCTTTTTACGAATCCTCCTGCGTTGCATCTCTTTGCGACGATTCGCACGTGCCCTAGACATATAACCCCAATCCCATCGCGCATCCAACACGGATGCTACACTTACAGTTGCGCTCTACTATACGCGCGCGCGAACAAATGGTCAAAACCTCACGCATACCACACGTGACCGCCCCCGATGCAAACACCCTTAACCGCGAACGCAACCCGCGAGCGACACCCAACCCGCAGCGCTCACGATACGGGGTTCATACGCGCCTCTCGCGCGCTTTCACATCACGAACGCTCCCAAATGCCACCCGCGCCCCCACAGAGCCTCAAAATGCTATACAGTGAACCGGGAGAGGCGTGCGGCCACGTTCGCGCGAGCGAAAGCACACCGCCCCACAGACGAAAAGCGCCCCACCAGGCACACAACAGGCGCGCCCAGCGGGGACATAACAGCGTACACGAAGCTCACACGCGAGAGGGTGGGAGCAAACAACCCCCACCCTCTCGCCAGCGGCGCTCGCGGTACCTACCCGTCAGCTACCGGACTGCGACGAGGTTTGCATGTCGATGTCCGGGACAAGCGTCTCCGGGCGATACACAACCTTGTAATGGAACGTGTCAGTGTCGGACGCCTCCACCTGCTCGACAACGTATGTCACGTTATCCGACAGACCAAGATAGTGCTTCTTGTATTTGCCCTCGTCAGTCTTACAGGTGACCTCGATCTGCTTGTCGGCGCTATCCGCCTTAATCGAACACAGTCCCTCAATCGTCAACAGATACTTGTCAGTAATACCGTTGACAAACGTGATGCGCCGCATAATCTTGAAATTGTCGCTATCCTGCGAAATGTTGCTTGACGCAACCTCGGCGGCAGTACACGCACCCAACAAGCCAGCAACAACAAGCCCCACGATAGGGGCAACGATCTTCTTCATGTTCACTCTACAGGTTCCTTTCGTTCATCTTGTATTCAACAACACGGTAAGAGCTGGTATTGCTCCACCTGTCCATGTTCTTAATTGCCTTCTCCGCGCGCTCGCGAGAAAAGAACGCGCGCACGCGCGACGCTCCCTGCCCTGACCCAACATCCAGACTCCCATTGTCCGCGTCAACAACAATGTACACGGTATCCGGGATAACCTCGGCGACCATCCACCCCGCGCCATCGCCTACCAGCCCACGCATCCGCGCGATAGACACGCGGCCGTCCTCGCCCTGGCCGCCGACAATCCTCCACTGCGTCCCGTAATCGCTGCGCTTGACACACTCGTACCGAACGCCGTCAGGGCTCACCAGCACAGCCCCAACACGAGACTCTAGCCGACTGAACTTGCCCTCGAACTCGCGAAAACCAGCAATCATGATCGACACAACCTCACACCCAGTCTACGCAGCATCACGGGAACAACGCATTTCTTGCTCACATACATTTCGCACTCGGCAACAGAACGCACGCGCCCCAACTCATCCACAACACGTGGCAAGAAATCGCCGGACAACGTGACCAGGAACACCTCGTTCCCAGCCTCGAACACGTCACCAGTGTGCAAGTCAAAGTCCCGCACCTCATTCAACAACGGATCAAACGCCAACATGGCCCCACACTCCCTGATAACGCGCTAACTTCGGGATGCGCCCGTTCGCCTTGAACGCGAACTCAATCTCCTCAACAGTACACACGAGGCACATATCAGACACGATACGCGGGTGACCATTCACAGTTTGAGAACGCATATACGTGCCGCCCTCATCATAGAACACGTCACCTACCGCCAGTTCAGCTAAGTCAACGTCCCGCTCGTCGTCAGTCGCGCAATCAATCATCCGCATAAAAGCCTACCTCACCCTTCCAAGCCAGCAATCCAACAGAAACAAAACACATCACATGCGCGACACAAACCGAGCATACCTGGTTTTCGCGAGCCTACCCTTCACCCACCGGAAAGCCGCAGCCTCCGAATCCCTACTCCTGCCAATACGGCGCGCAGCATCAACAATCGACTGGACGCTACGCGTCACAGCGTCAACGAGGAACCTTCGCATAGCCTCATTGTCACCAAGCGCATCCGCTGGCGGCTTCTCGTCGCCAAACAGCCTCAAAACATGTACGCGCGCAGCTAGACGCAACATGTTCCGATACTCGCCCTTCGGAACATAACCAGCCTCAGCAAGAGAACCAAAAAACACGCTCTCGAAAGATGAAAGCAAAGAACTTGACACATCCTCATCTCTCATCAAACTGTCAACCTCACGCAGCAGCAGCGTCTCGCTATTGGCGTGAACGTTGCCGTCCTCGTCAACAACCCACGCGAGCTTCTTGTCATCTTCCACAGCTTGCTCCCCCTTCGTAGTCTTTCACACGCGCTGAGCGACACACGCGAACTGCGCCACCATCACCCGTCCAACAGCCCACTCGATAGCAGCAGCCTCCGGCTCCACTGCCGACCCAATCAGGCGAGCACGGTCCATGAGCGAACCGGCGACACGCGTCAGCGCACCCGAAAGCCACACGCGCGCATCCTCGCGCTTACGCAGATCATACCCGTCGGGCGTCGAACCAGACAGCTCACCAGCGAACAACATACGCGCCTGTTCACGCACCGCCGCTTCCAGCGTGTTCCCCAACTCAACCGACGGCACGCGCCCCCAATGAGAGCAGAGTGTCATCATAAACAAGTGTACACACTCGTTCATGAACTCGCGTGACAAGTCCCGTCCGTCCAGTAGTCGGTCGGCCTCACGCAGCAGCGCCTCCCTGTTGGCGACGTGAACATTCCACCCTGCATCAAAAGTCCACCAGGCGGTATCTTCCGTCTTGCTGTTAGTAGCCATGCTGCGCTTCCTTATCCCTAGTCGCACACGCTCCGCCATACGAGAGGCCGCTTATGCGCTTCGTTGTCGTCTGAACACCATCATTCTAGCACACAAAAGCGGGCGGCGCGCGCAAACGTCGTGACGGAACCGCCACACGCTCACTCACGCCGCCACACGTTGCCTCCGGGCAGCCACTACTCGCCTACGCTACCGCCCCAAAGCCGCTCAGAAACCTCACGAATAAGCGCCTCATCCGGCAACGAACCAGGTGGCAGACGCTCAACCTTACGGAAAGGCGTGTCAACACGCATGTATCCCCTCAGCCGATAATCGCCACCCATAGATTCATTATTCATGCGTCGCCCCTCATCCCTGCTGGGAGATGGAAACAACTCCCGCATGTCACGCTCACGGAAGCGATCTAACACACGCTGACGCGCATCCTCATCAGACAACCCCCTCTCACGCGACACCTCCTGAACGTCACGCACATCCTCATCACTCCACCCATAAAAACCAGGGTCAGACAACGCCTCATCCCATAGGTCAGGATGCGCCATCGCAGTACGACGAGAAAACTTACCCATGTTCGTGTGACGAACCGCACGAATAGCAACCTGTAGATTCTCACGCCCGCCAGCCGCCAACGCGCCATCGGCAACACTCGCCAACTCGCCACTCTTCGCCCTGGGCGACGACAACACCTGCTCCCACACGCCAGGGTCATCCTTCAACCGAGCCATATGCGCAAACAACTCGTCCATCGACATCTTCTCTTGACGGTCAGCAACCAGCACCACATCCGAAGAACCGCCAGCCGACACAGGCGCACCCGCACCAGAGCCAGACTCAGCGCCGCCCTTCACGAATCCACTCGAACGATGCGCCAACACCTCAGCAGCATAATCACGCGCCTCAGCCGCCGACTCAAAATGAAGCGCACCCTTACTCGCAAACTTGCACCGACCGCCTTCCTTTGCGTCACACCGGCCAACAGACCCATCCGGCCTCACATGATAACGTGCCACAACACACCTCCACCCCGCGCAACAACAACTGCAACGCGATCAACAAACAACTTAACGCCACGCCAATAGCCACCGCGCAACCACGCTCACGCGAAAAAGAAACCCCGTGCCACCTCCACACAAAAGCGGGGACGGCGCGGGGTACAACAAGCCGCAATAACGGCATTGACGCCGATAGCGGATGCCGAGCGTTCACAGGTCGATATGCTTGCCAAACGGCGACGGGCGCTCAAACAAACGCGCAAGGCGCTCATCCGGCACGCTCACGTCGGCCTCGATAATGCGCATGAACTCCTCATGCTCCGCATCGTCAAGCGTAATAACAACCGACGGCCGCATACCATGAAACGCCTCCACGTCAGCGTCATCAATAGACGCGTTCACCTCATCAATAGTCACAACCTCACACCTCCCCTCACAAGCTCACGCGAACGCGTGGACGTACAATTCACGACTCAACCCGGTCACCAACAAGACCATGAGGCGCAATAATCGTCTCAACCTCATACTCATGCGACAATTCCGTCATACCCCGCAACAACTCAGCGTCGCTCATCTCATACGAAAACGTGTCCTCGTCATCATCGCCCATGTCGCCAAACGCAGGAACCCATACTCCCGCGTCGGTCTTAGTGAAACGTATCCACCGATAATATTCGTCATCGAACCCAACAAGAACAGCCGCGCCAGCACACAACTCCGCAAGGTCAAAACGCTCAAACAACCACGTCCCATAACTCCTCGCAGTAACGATAGTCCTCATTTTTCTTCCCTTCCCGGTTGCATAGTGTTTACACCCATCATAGCACACGACACACCCACATGTGCGCTATCGACCATCACGCGCGGGCACCACGCAACAGCTCACGAGCAGCCACGGTAGCGACCTCTACGCGCCGACGCTGGCACCCGCACGCGCCAGCCGCCACCACAAACTCGCGCCACCCACGAGACGACACCACGACACCCGCCCACATCGGACGAGAAACCGCAAACAAAACAGGAGACACGTTCGGGTCACCCTCAAACACCAACACGTCACCCTCCTCCACACACGCAGACACGTCGCTATCAACCATGCCCGGCTGAGCGCACAGTGACACTTCCACAATGGGGCGCAGCCCGCAGGTGTTACAGTACCCGTCAGCCACGCCATCAGGCGATTCCGAAAGCGCGTCATAGCAGCCGCCAGAACACGCGAGACGATGGTACACGTACACGCCATACCAGCCCACCGCGCGCACAGTATCAACAACAACGGACGGGTCAGCGCCCACAGTCACAGCAAGCAACGACATAACAAGCTCTTTTCCACGCGAGCGCGCGGGTGACGCGCACGTATCAACCATGTTTGCGGCAATTTTATGCCCTAACAGCACTTATGGTACCATGACGAGCAGGAAAACGCGCGCGAAAACACGCGCAACCATAGAGACAAAAACGAGAACGAACGAGATGCAACCGAAAGGAACAGAAAGCAACAATGAACACGTGGAACGACATCGAACACGGCTTTGGACCAGCGCGAGCCACCGCCTACACCGCCCGCGACGCAGACCAGCTCGCCGCCGACCTCTACAAACTCTTCCACGGCCGCTACGTGAAAAGCGACAACGGCCACGTCATCACCCTGAGCGACGGACGCCACATCACCATCACGCTGGGCGACGGCAACACGGGCGCGGGCAGTGCCAGCACGGGCGCAGGCGCACACGGTCAGGACATGCGCGCACACGTAGATCGCCGTATCATCGAGCGTGCACACCTCCACACTAACACCAACCACGCGGGCACCATCACGGGCGTGTCGCTCATCCTCTTCTACCAGGGCGAAACCATGCCCTCCACCATCCGCGCTGCCCACGCGGACATCACCACCGGCACCTTCGCCACCCCACGTGACAAGAGCAAGCCGCTCGCCACCATCCGCGTAGCACTCACACAGAAGCAAATCGACGCGTGGGTCAAGCGCGAACAACAAGCGCTCGCCAACATGCTGGGCGGCGAAACCATCACAGGCGCGACGGACGGCGTATTCACCCTCGCATCACGCGAGAACGACAACAGCAACGGCAGCGAGAGTAGCCGCAACAGCGACAACAAGGACGCGAGCGAGGCAGGGGCCACCAACGCGGGAGACGCGAACACCATCACCATACACGCCACCCTCAACAACCAACCACGCAACAACAAAGGAAGCCGACACGCCACCACCATCGCCCTCACGGGCGGCAACACCATCGGCCCCATCACCCACGCATGGGTCACCCGCACCCGCGTCCAAGACACACGCGAACAACCCACCAACACGGACAAGACGCAACCCATGACAGAAAACACCGCCATCACAGGCGACGACAACAACAACGTGACCGCCACCACGAGGCGAGGCCGCCGCGAAACCACCGTCATCACCCTCCACGCCACCACACCCGACAACCCCACACCCATCGCCCTCTACACAAGCGTCTACAGCGGACGCACCGCACACCACGGCCTCACCATCGAACACAGCAACGGCACTATCGTCAACGGCGAAGCCGCCGCCACCCACACCACAATCCGACTCCCACACAAGTAAACAACCGGGAGCGCACGGGTAAACACGCGGGCGAACATGAGGAAAGGGGCGCAGACCGTTTATGAGTCTGCGCCCCTCCACATGTTTCCCCCACGCTCACACCGTTTCGCTTCCCCAGTAACGTATAACCGATCTCGAACGCCCACATGCGCGCCACCAACATGATCACAAACACGCCCAATGCGCGCTCCACAAGATAACGACACACCATGCACACAATCCCACAACATGCTACAATGGAGCCAGACAAGAAAACACGCCCACACAGGAGAAAACACACATGCTCGACATCGTTAACAGTGACGCCACCCAGGAACGCGCCCGAAACCTCAACGCACTGTTCGCAGGCAAGCAGATCGCCGACACGTACACCCCCGGCGCGCCCCGCAACACCGTCGCCTTCACCGACGGCACACATGTCACCATCAACGCTGCGACCATCCTCCCAGGAGGTGCCACCGCTCCCGCCGACAACAAGGCGCTCGCCGTTGATGCTGACAACTTCACCAATAGCGACGACGAGCACTACAAGAAGCACGACAGCGGCCGCGTCGTGCGCGCGTGGGTCGAAACCGCGAGCGAGTTCACCGACACAAACGGCATGAACGTGCCCCAGGTGACCCGCACGATCACCCTGTGGGCGCTCGCCGAGCGCAACCTGCGACCCGAAAAGATCGCAGAAATCAGCGGCGAATACGCGGCACACTCGGACCTGCGCCCCACCCTCATCCTCGAAAGCAGCGACGGCACCACCATCAGCGCAGCCGACGCAGCCCTCGAACCCCAATGGTGAACAACTAACACAGACGGACAAGAACAGACGGGAAACGTTAGCTATGAACCACAATGAACCCATTGACGAGCTGAGCGCCAACTGGGATTGGGCGCACGAGGCGTTCTTCAAGCAGCATTTCGTCGGAAAGCGGCTCTCCCGCGAACCATACGCCAAGGGGCACCACGTCACGTTCACGGACGGGACAGCCGTCGCAGTCACAGACGGTGAGCGAAACAAAGTCTACCACGTGGACAGGGATAGCTACGTGGGTGCGGGTGTCATTGAGCGCGCATGGATAGACACAGAAGATACCGCAAACGACACGTACACGCAGCGCCTCTACGTGCAATGCGAAAACGACTACGAGCCACGCCTCCTCGCTGAGGCCACGTTCACTCACGAAATCTACGAGGACTGGGATGCCCTCTACCTCATCGCCTACGACGAGGACGAGTGGTAATCCACAAGCGCACAGTGAACACAGGATGAAGATGCCCCGCACGCGAGAGCACAAACAACTCACACGTGCGGGGCATCACTCTACCCACGACAGCGCGCCACAGCCAAGCGTGGACATGAGAAAACCGCAAGAGGAGAGGGGCGACAAGCCCTGGTAGCTCAACACCGCTTACTTGCTACCCTGGGAACCCATCATACGCTCCCACATCATCTCACGCTCATCGTCATCAACTTCCACCAAGTCACGCAACACGCCGTCCACGTCAGGGACATTAACGACACGGCCCTCCGCGTCCCTCACGCGTAGCGCCACGTGTGTGCGCCCCAGTGACCCGTCATGCGCGCGCTCAAAACACGCAGAGCCGATACCAGTCGCGTCATCGTGCAGGCGTTTCACCACGAACTCACGCGCACGAGACGGCGATACATCCGTCTCCCCACACTCATACGTCACATCAGCGCCGCAGTCAAGCAAGCTCACCTTACTAGAGGCGTCCACCGACTCCACCACGCACGCATCGGTCACGTCAGAGCTACCCACGTCAACGACCACTCCGCCGCCAGCCACCGCGCCCACACGGCCACCGGACCCCACGCTCATCACGGCAGCGCCCCTACCGGCCACCCTATCGACACTTCCTCCACGCCACACTTCACCCACACGCGCATTACCGCTCACACACCCTACCATGCCACCGGACTCAACCATATCCACTCTCGCATTATCGTAGACTTCCACCGCGCGACCATTAGAACACACGAGTCCCACGCGCGCGCTACCACGCACAAAACCCACGGAGCCATAATCACGCACCACTTCCACACTTGCCTTGTCACACATGTCGTTAATCCAACCATACTCACTGTAGACGGCGTTGATCTGGTGAGAGCGAACCTCCCCCACGTGAGAACTCCCCGCCATGTATTCCACGCCAAAATTAGACTCCACCGCGTCAATCTTCGCCCTACCACGCATATCAACAATACTCGACTCACCAGTCAACACACCGATACGCGTATCATCCATCATCGAGACAATCTTGGTCTCCCCCGATACAGTGTCAATCGCCGCGTTGCCCTGCAAATTGACCACCTGCGACGAAGTGGTGTACAGCACTTCTCCGTCACCCGGCTCCATGTATTCCGTCATCAGACCAACATGCGCATCCCCTTCAATACTGTCAACGTTCACGCCGAAAGCACGCTCAACGTGCGCGTCGCCGCCAATTGTAGACGTGTTCATGTCCTCACTGTAACAGCCCACGTTAATGAGATTGTCGATACGACCATTGTAAATACGCACGTCGGTTTCCGCATCACTCACAATGGACCCGTGGAACTTCCCGTCAGTGAACATTACCGGCTTGTCGCCCTCACGCATGGCCTCCACCATGTTCTCCACTGGCACACCATCACGATACCAGCGACCCGCAGCGTCCACCGCAAGACCCGAACCATCCACACACTCGGTGAGCACAGGCGTTTTCGCTTCCTCGCCGCCAGTTCCAGCGGTGAACCCGCCACGCTTCGCGGACTCCTGCTCAGCAAGGAACGCCTCGCCCTCCGCCAACGAACCAAATGCGGGGTCGGCTCACCATCCGCACCCATGAGCTTACACGCGCCCTTCTTCGCGCTACACCGCACTACGCGGCCAGCGGCCTTACCTCTCGCGCCAATATGAAAACCAGTCACAACGACCACCAAACCCTCTCGCAAGAAAGAAACAGACACCCCGCCCGCCACCTTTCACTCCACAACCCCAGAGGAATACGCGGCAAGCAAAAAAGGGGGGGAGGAAAACCCTCACCCACAACATGTCAATAGCCGCACCACGCGGCGAGCAAAGGATAACAAAACACGCCACACGAAAAACAGTGGGGAGAAAAGGCGAAGCCGTAGGGTGCGAACACAAACGTCCGCACACCCACGGCCACGCCAAAACCCGAGACCCCGTTACACGCCCACTCCCTCACGCTCCAGCAGTAGTGGCAACAAACTCTCACGACCAGAACCATACGTCACATCAATCAAACCGGCGGACAGCGCGCCGCGATCAACACGCCCAACGTTCGCCAACGCCTCCGCAGCATTATCGGTCTCAAAACTGACACGCGAATACGGGCCAACAAACCCAACCACAGGGCGAGAACGCTCAACCGCCCTAAAACGAGTAGAAGCAGAACTACCAACCATATCAATCTCAGCCCACGCGCCAGCGCTCCCCCTCATATTCTCCACGCGCGACCGCGTTCCATCCACGCGCCCGACACGCCCCGACAAGGAACCAACCTTGCCACTATCACGCAAATGCTCGACAGCGCCACCAGGATCAACGACACTAATAATCCCCCCATTGTCGTACACAATACCGTCAGTGCGCACACACTCCACGAGGCCGCCCTCGTGATTCCACGTCAACGACGGGCCACCAACGCCGCCACTCCCACGCGTCGGAGAACCAACGAACCCAATCACACCATCATTCTCGCCAACAGCGGCGTCGCCAGCAACCACACCCACGCGCCCGCCACTCTTCACAATCTGCACGCAGCCGTCACCCGACACCTCACCCACAACTCCGCCATCCATCACAACATCAACAGCCGCCCCACGGCCAGTTACACGCCCCACGCGCCCGCCACTCTTCACGCGCTCCACGCAGCCAGCCTTCGACACCTCGCCAACAACACCGCCCTCCGCGACAGCAGAAACAGTGCCGTGACCGGTCACGAACTCCACGCGCCCGCCGTTAGATACCACGCGCACAAGCCCGCCGCTCTTGCCACGCGCATTGTCGCCGCCGACAATGCCAACGGTTGCGCCCGCGCCGTCAACCTCAAAAACGACGCCATCGCTGGAAACTTCTACAACGCGGCCATTATTGAACACGTGATTAATCCTGCCACCATCCAACACGGTGCCTACGCGACCACCCTCAACGCCGACAATACGGCCACCAGCCAGCCTATCGACACGCCCGCCCGCGCCTACATGCTCAATACTTGCCCCGTCTGAAACCACCCCAATACTGGACGGCTCGGTTGCCCCGCCAGCCGATGACGAGCCGTACACGCAATGCACTTTCGCTTTACGCCCGGCCAACTCCTCCAAATGCGCGCCATCAACTTCGCTATTCCCACTGAAAGCGCCACTAAAACCAGACGACTCACGCGCAATCAACTCCTCAGCCGCAGCCTCAGCCTCACGCTTCGTCCCAAAATGCGGGGTTTCCGCACCAAACGGACACTGCCCCTTCTTCGCACTACACTTACCCGGCTTACCCTCGCCATTCACATGCCACTTCACAGCCACCAGAAAACCTCCACACCATCACAAGAAAACACGACAAACCCCGCGCGCGTGGCAGAAAGCCCACCACAAGACACGCGCAAACGCGGACACCACCACAATAGCCACCAGAAAACGCGACCCACGCGAGGGAACACGCGCACGGGAAGCGCGCACGTGGAACCGGGGCGCGGGGCTTTCACTCCTCACACTACGGGAGCATTAACGCTCAGAACCGCTATCCCCCGAGTCGTCTCCATCACTCCCCTTAAAAAGGCGGTAAGAGGCGAAAAACATCAACCCCGACACGAGGACGCAAGCAGCAGCACCAACCCAAAGGAACCAGCCCCCACACTTCACAGCGATACACGCAAACACGACCGCGAAGAGACCGACAAACAGGGCCATACCCAAAAGAGCATCCACGGATTCATCGCCGTCAGAGCCTTGCATCTCCTCGCAGTATTCATCGTCATCAAGTAACGCCTGACTACGCGAAGCCTCACGGATCATCTTCTGACTGATAAGGATAGGAATAATACTTGGCATTGCTACTCAACCCCTTCCAACGGTCGGCGACTCTCCCGCCACCACCAACCATTATACGCGAGCGCGCAGTCGCCGCGCAACATGAACGCCTCAATCACCCTTCTTGCGCGAGGCACAAAACAGACCAACAGCGGCCACAAAAAGAGGAACGGCCATGACGACGGGTGCCCACTCACGAGTGCAGACGCACGCAACGATGACTCCTACACCAAGAAACGCGGCAACAAACGCAGCCAACGTGACGAGAAAATTATCGCCCTCATCGACCGCATCGCGACCAGACTCACGGGTGTGAGGAGAAGAAACAGCATCAACCTCACGCTCCGACACGTTGGTATCGTCGTCAACGTCGTAAAGAGCGCTCTCGCTGACGGAGCGCCATCTGAGCAGCCACATATGCTGGAACTGCGATAGCCGGATTCACTTCTTATCTCCTTCCCGTCACAGGGCGCTCATGCCCCAAAGATGCCACTATCATACAACAAGCAGCCGGTAGCCGCACGTTCACAACAATAGGCGCGCACGCCGCCCATGTGCTACAATGAGAATACGCAAACACGCAACGTAACACGGCCAACCAAAAGAGAAAGCAGGAGGAGACACGCCATGCGCAACCTCACCGACGAACACACCACCTACGCGCTCCCTATCGCACCAGGCATTGAAAAGCGCATCATGCAAGCCATCAACAAGACCGGACGCAGCCCGCGATGGTTTAACTGGGATGCCGCCTGCAACTGGCTCTCACGCCACCCGCAGGCGAGCGCCGCCACCGCCATCCGCCTGTATGACTACACGGTGCCGCGCACTATTGTCACTGAATCCTGGTACACCAACGACGATGTTGAGCAGTATGTCACCACCGAATGTTGGCGCGAATGGGAGGGCTGCGTCTGGCACGTCACATTTGACGAGGCTCCCGGAGGCAGCGAACCCCTCATCCGCGAAGTAGACGCGCCCGGCAGCGACGAACGCCCCTACATGACAGAAGCGGAACACTACGCGAACGACTGCCGCTACGATGACGGCGACGAAGAACCAACCCTCGCCCAACTCGGACTCTAAACTTTCGACGCGCGAACATGGCGCGCTCGTGATATAGTAAAGTCAACAAGCCAACCAGCAAGACAACGTAAGGGAACAACAATGAGCGCGACCGAGCAGGACATCAACGCAGCAATCGCCGTCACTGGACGCGGCGAAGAATGGTTTGACCTCGACGCCATCAACCAGGCGCTCGTCAACATTCCCGGCCTGAGCGCCAAGACCGCCGTCACCCTCGGCGATTACGCTGCGATCAGCAGCGAACTCGGCGAATACGGCGAAAACATCATCGAGTGCTGGCGTGAATGGGGCGGGCGCATCTGGTGGGTGCAGCTCTTACCAGAGATCGAAGATGGCATCCAGATTCTCCCCGTCGAAGCGCCCGGAGAACGCACAGACATCACCGAAGAAGCACTGAACGCTCCGGGAAAGCCTACCCTCGCACAGCTCGGACTCTAACGCGCGCCCGCAAACGCGGGCAGACACAGGAAAGCGCACAAACGCCCCTCTCGCGGCCTTACGGGCCGCAGGAGGGGCGAGAGTGCGTTTAGAGCATGAAAGTCCGCGAGAGGCGCATACAGACGCTCTCACGAGGATTCTACGAACCTACAGCGGGGCGCACGGACACGCAAGGGCGCGCGTGCAGCCCAGGAACGCGAACGTCAGCTACATCACTGCACGCGACGCGCAAAGACGAGCACACACGTGCGAACACGTGCTACAATCGGAGACAGGCAAGGCAAGATATGCCGCGAGAGGAAAGAGTTACGCGAACAGCGAACCATCGTACCAGTACGGCGACGATTACGGTAAGACAACCGAAACAATCTCGCTATGGGTTATGTTCGAGGGCGACCTGCGACCCACACGACTCACGAGCAACCAGACAACATACACCTGGGACTCGTACAGCCCAGACTTCACACTCAAACACGGCGACACCACTATCGCTGCAAGCGACGCATACTTGTACCCAGACGAGGATAGTAGCTGGTACCGTTACTAAACGGCAAGCAGCCAGTAACGACAAGTTTCACAGAAAGAGATTAGTAAACGATGAACCCCGGAAGCGCCAGCGGAGCTTACGTCGCAGCATACATAATAATGCAACGACGCTACCAGATGGGATACCTGAGCGGCGGCCGCCAGCACGAGCGCGACACTACGCCCGTCAACTACACGGCCACAGGCATCATCCTCACCGCCGCCAACCTCATCATCATCGGTGTCAGCGCATACGCGCACATGTGGCTGTTCACCACCGTCAGCGCAATCACGCTCATCGTCTCATGGCTCGCCTGCTTCCCCGCCAACAGTAAACGAACACGCGACGTGGAAGCCACGCGCGAACGCACGGGCGAAACCGGCGCGCCAGCACCGACAATACGAGTCAAATCCACCCGCGCGCAGCGTCAGCGACGATAGCCTCTCTCGCTCACGCGCCCGATATAACGCGCGAAAAGGAAAGCGCCCCGGCCACATGCGGCCAGGGGCGCTCACTATATGTTCGCGCGAGGCAAAAGCGACACCGCTAGACGCGCGATCAACGCCGCCATGCAACCCTCTCCCGCTCACTGTACGGCCCATAGACGGCCAAACAGGGGCGAAACGCACACGGGTAAGGGTAAGCTCGCGAAAACGCGTCAGAAGCCCGTACAGCGAATCGTAGAGAGCTGCACTCAACGCGCTACGGACACAGACGCTAAGAGTGCCCGATCTTAGCGAAAAGAAACAACAAGAACACCGTCACTACCATGATCGCGCCAATAAACGCGCAAAGAATCCAACTGCGAACGTAAACACCCAAAGCGAAGGCAACCACTTCCAACACCAAGGAAACCACGCCCATAAAATACACAAGAGCAGGGTCGGCTTCACCATCCTCGGCAGCATCCCACCCGCGACCATACGGCCACGGCCCACGATAACCCAACATCCGCAAGACCACAAGCGCAGAACCAACGTTCACAACGGCTCCTCTCTCAACCACAAATAGACGACAAGGGAATCCCTTGTGCCCCTACTTCTTAAAACCCCAATACAAAAGAGCGCCTTGAACAGCCAAAAGAGCGCCGATTATTGCGCACATCGTCCAGTTGCGAGAACAGATACCGGCGACAATGGCTGCCACTCCCAAAATCCCTACAACAATACTCAGAATTATTGCCGTGGCGTTAGTAGCGCTGCCGCCCTTAGCAGGAGCCGTGCGCCCATTCGGCAACAACCCCCGGCTCCTCAACACATTAGTAGCAATAAGAACCGGAAGAAAACCCATATCTAAACCCCTAGCCCATACCTGACGAGATAGTTAATAGCCTGACACGCACCATCATACACCCAACTGGCGAGATGCGCGCGGCGCTCGCCTCCTACGAGACAGCGACACTCAGGGCGAACACCGGGCGGTCAGGAACGCCTATCCCCTCCGAGCGACGTAAAACACGGCAACACCAGCGGCGACCAACACGCACGGCATGAAAATAATTTCCTAGTGGCGAGTGCGCGCACACAGCGCGAATATCCCCACACCCAGAATAAGAGCCGTGACGCCCGCGAGAACCGTCAGGTGGCGCACCTCCTCATCCGAACAGTCCTCCTTAGCCACGCGCCGATAAGACTCATCCTCATACGAGGCGCTACTTTCTACAAGAAAAATAAAGCAAATACACCGCGTTCGCAAACAAAACGCCAGGCAGAACACACAGCGCCCACAGGCGAGCGTAAACGCACACGGCGAGAAATCCAACCCCCGCAACAAGAGACAGGAGACCAAAAAGAAGTGCCAACAGTGAAAGCCCATCAAACGGCCGATAGCCGCGCCCAGACGCCGAGCTGCCCCCACGCGCCGACGGCGCATAAGAGACGGGCGCAATACGCGCGCCGCCGACCACGGGCCGGGCAGGAGCCTCGTAACAAGAAGTAGGGTAACCCCCATAAACGCCGTCAGCACCCGGCCAACGACCCTGATCCTTCAACACTTGCATCGACACAAGCGCAGGAATAATACTCACAACTAACTCCTTTGCAGTCCAGACCAACGGGAGACCATCTCCCCGAGGCACGCCGCCATTATACACCCAGACGGTGAGCAGCGCACGCCCAAACAGGACAAAATAGAAACCGCGCGCAGGCAAACGGCCTCAAACCGCTTCACCCCTTAAAGGAGAGATAAAGGACATAAAACGAGACAGCAGACAATGCGGCATAATAAAAAGCCGTCACAGCCCACAGGAGCCAACCGCCATAACATGAGGCGACAATTAGGAGAATGACTGCAATCATCCAAGCGAAGAAGAACCCCCATGAAATAATTTCATCGTTCAGACTTTCATCCACCGTGGCGTCCTCACGCGCCTGACGCATGGCATCAAAGATTGGATTCACGTCCACGCCGCTCCTTTACACTCACTACGACAGACTTTCCGCCGTACTCTTCCCATAATACACGATAAACAACATCTACGCAACCCGAGTACACCGTACCTCGCCTTCGAGCGAACCAGCATCCGAGCGCCCGCACGCGTATCATCAACACCCCGCTACGCGGGCGAGACCGCCACACGCACAAAAAGAAACGTGGGGCGCGTGGTACCTGGAACACTCGCCCAGTCCACGCGCCCCACACGGCAGCTACCAGCAAACGCTCACCAAGCACGCCATCAAGCTACCAGAAAGACCACGCGCCGCCTACCAACGGTCAACCACGTCACGCGCGCCTACGAGATGCGCGACGCGCAGCGCCAGCAGCCACGCCACCAGCCAGCAGGAACACGCCCGCTCCAACACCCGTCAACACGCTCGCACCCGTCACCGGCAAAGAACCACCGCCAGCAACACCACCGCGCACGCCAGCAGCCGTCACCTCACCAGGCGCAACACCCGTAGAACCATCCTTACCATCACGGTTACCCGTCTCAGCCTCCAACTGGTGAGCCTGACTAATATCCTGATCGTAATCGTCAGCATCGCCCTCACCCTGCACGACATGAACAAGAACAGTCTTACCATCCTCACTCAACTCAACAGGGTTGTTCTTGCTGAAATCAATCTTCCAACCCTGCGGCACAGCGGCGCGCAGATGATCGAAAAACTCGCCAACAGTCGACGCGGGGGCAACCGACTGCGCGGGCGCAACCGCTTCGCCCGCCTGGTTCACAAGCGACACAGCAGGGGACGGCAACACGCCACCGTTAGCAGCCGCCACGCGAGCAACCGCCTTCGCGTACAAGTTGAACAACTCGCGCACCGCCGGGTCGTTGGCGTACTTCTCATCCAGCGTCGGGTCCGGGACCGGCTGAGGCTGAGGTTCCGGCTGAGGCTCAGGAGTAGGCTCCGGGTTAGGAGACGGCTCAGGCGACGGCTCCGGGTCAGGAGCGGGCTGAGGCTCGGGAGTCGGCTGAGGCTCCGGGTTAGGAGACGGCTCAGGGGACGGCTCCGGAGTGTCCGCATCCAACACAGGAGCCTTCGTCTTAGACACCAGAATACGCAGACGACCAGACGCGGCATCAAACTCAATACCCGTCACAGACTTCACACCATCCAGGTTAGCCGCCTCACGGTGAGCCTCAGACATCCACCACACAAACTGGTCCAACGTCGCGTTCCCGCTACCGTCCGCAGACTTCGCGATCACGCCAGGCGAAGAAATCACCTCACCCGAATCAGCGTCCACAACATCATAATAAATGTCCTTCTCCACAACGTTGTCCTTAATCGGCAGAACACTCTTGTACAAACGCTCGACCTCAGCAAGGAACGCCTTATTAGGAGCAGCCGCACTCGTCGGGTCAGAAACTGTTTCCAAGCGGACAGCACTACCGCTCACCTGCACGCCACTGACCTTACGGCCAGTCTTAGCCGCCACGCCCGCATACTCGTCAGCCTTCTCCAACACGGAGCGAACACTCGTACCCGCATCCAAGTTCTCGTTCTTCAACGCGCGTCCACCATCCGAGAGTGTCACCTGCGGCGCGCCAGCAAGACTCTTGTTATCAGCCGCCAACGCCTTAGTGCGCACCAGGCCACCCTTGATAGCGTCCACCTGGTCGGCGGTCAAAAACTTCGGCGCAAAACCTTCATCGTCCACGTTCGACGTGTCCGGCAACTTATCCGACACGACGTAGCGGAAATACTCACGCCCATCCACCGTCTCCAAACGCAGCGACGTAATCTCCTTCGTGGACCCGTCACCCATCACCGAGCGTACAGCGTCAGCAACAGAAGTCACCGGCATCAGCGCGGCATTACCCAACGCACTAGCGGGCGTCTTACCCTCCGCCAAGAACTGAGTCGTCGCAGTCGTATGCAACGTATCCGCGTCAATACGCGACGCAAGGTCCGGGTTCTCAAACACGAGCTTACGCACGCGCTCACGCTGAGCAGCATCCTTAATGAAATCAAGCGACGTGAACTCACTTGCCGTCACGCTCTTATCGCGCACAAAAGTCGCATTATACGCGCCCTCACCAGCATTCGTAGCCGGAGTGATCGACTCTAGCGCGTAACCGACGGGCGTCATCTCCGCGTGCATAATATAGTCGCGAACAGCCGCTCGGTCCATGCCCTTACCGAAACCAAGAACCGCACCATTAGGGGCAGCACCACGAAGCAGGAGCGTCACGTTTTCAGCAAGCGTACCCTGCTCACCTGTAAACTTGTCCGCCAGCAACTCAATGGCCTTATCGGCCACGCGTCCACGCTCACGCGCCACCGCAGCCTCATAGCCACTCTCACGCGCACTATCCGCGCTCGCCGCGCCCTGCGTCTCAGCATACGCCGGAGCCACATCACCAGCAGCAGTAGCAGCACTCACGCCGCCACCCACGCCAGAAACGCACAGCCCAGCCGCCAAAAACGCGAAACCAGCACGCGAAGCGCGCTTACCCTTCACAACACCCAAGGAACTCTCCTCTACTGTAGACAATACATTACCACGTAAATATCGCGGCAACGCCAACACACTAACACACGCGCGGCAAGAAACCAAACGCGTGGCAAAAGAGCGAGGGCGGGACGAAACGCGAGAAAGACAAAGCGATAAGACCACGCCGCCAGACACATAGGCGAAAGCCCCACGCCAAAATGACGCAGGACTTTCGCCTCACACAATCGCAGCTACCAATGCGAACCGAGCATTCAACGAACTATCACACACGCGCGCCCGAACACCACCACGGAAACGACGCTAGACCTTCTGGAAGAAAATGCTCCACAACAAGGCGATGGCTGGTGCAAACAGCAACCCCAACGTGACAGGGAGCATTATCCACTGACCAGTGACAGCGCACAAAACCAAACACCCAACGCCCAAAAGCAGACCAATAATCGCAGTCAAGACCCCGAGGGTCTTAACCGTCCCATCGTCAACGTCGTCGCCTTTACGCGACCACGAACCATCATCGCTTTCAGACGAAACGCCAGCGCTAATAGGCTCCTGCTCATAATAACCGTAGATCCACGGCTGAGAGCGCTGACGACGCCACTCCTGCTGTGAGACAAGGATAGGAACGATGCTACTAGGTGCTACCATCTGTTTTCCTTTCTCCCGTTGGCCGTTAGGCTCTTTCCTCTGACAGGCGCATTATACACCATGCAATCAACGCTCGTCAAATCAGAGCGGGCGCACGACATACGGCCACGCGCCCGCCCCCACAAACGCAAAGAACATCACCCAGTTACATCACTCACCCTCATCCTCATCATCCACAACCGGCTCCATCCAATCATCCCACCCAGACGGCGGGCTCGCCACATCACCCGCACCCGACATCCACTTACCAGCCCTACGATCAAACGACGACTCAAACGACCCGAACAACGCATCCACATCCCACTCAGACGCAGTAGGCCGCCCACGCACAATGCGCCGCACATCAGCATCATCCAACACCACACTCGACCCGTCACGCGCCACCACGCTCAACCGCACGCTCACACCCTCACCAGAATACAGCGACCGCCGCACGCCCTCACTCACGCGCAACCCACCACCACTGTTGCCATCACTACTCTCACGCCGCAACCGGGCATCAAGAAGCCGCACAGCGTCAGCAGAATCACTCACACTATCCGCGTTCACGGCGAACCCAACCCGAGCATACTCACCCAACACGCCCACACGACTATCCACGTCAACCACACCAACGGACGCAACGCCTTCACTGTCCGCGCCCTCCACGAACTCCACGCGAGAACCACCCGACACAACATCCACCGACCCGTCAGCCAACACGGCGTTCACGCTAGACCCGCCATCCACGCGCCCCACATGAGCCTGACCATACTCGTCACCAGCAACACTACCAACCACAGACCCATCAGACACAATACTCACACTACCCCCACCAGGCACACCAGGCGACAACTCGCCACCACCAATGCTCCCAATAAAACAGTGTTTCGCTTCCCCCACCATGCCGCCAGCGTACACGCTCTCAAACCGCGCGCCCCGCGCCTCACCCACCAGGCCGCCGCCAGTCACGTGAGAAAACAACACGTCACGCGCGTCCTCAACCAAAACCGCGCCACGCACGCTCACATCATCGCCAAACGCGCGGCCGCCAGCGGGCACAAGCCACAAATTCCCAAACGGCTCCGCGCCCACAAGGCCACGAACAAGACGCACGGGAACACCAGAATCAACAGACGGACCCACCAGTGCCGCACCGTTGGGGACAGTCACAGTCCCCACACTCACCCGCGCATCATCCCACGCAATCCCACGCCCATCACCAACAAGAGCAGGAGAACCCACGCCAGAACCATCGTCAGAAGAAACAACAGGCGATACAGGCGCAGACTCGCGGGCAACGGATGCGGTGAACCCGCCACGCTTCACCGCCTCCTGCTCAGCAAGCCACCGCTCACCCTCAGCAAGGGACGCGAAATGCGGCACCGGAACACCATCCGTCCCGGTCAACCGACACCCGCCAGCCTTCGCACTACACCGCACCACACGGCCAGCAGCCTTACCACGAACACCCACATGAAAACCAGCCACAACAAGCCACTCCCCAACAACAAAAAGAGAAACAAAAACAGGACAGGAAAGAAACACTCGCACCACACCCGCCCCACGCGTAAGAAAAATAGCAACCCCAACCACGCGCCCACAGGGCACCACGCCACCACCGGAGCGAGCGCCAAAACACGCGCCGCCCGCCCCACACGAGGGCGAAGCGGCCCCGCCCCGCGCAGGCGCACACAAAAAGCAAAAAGCGGGGCGAAGCGTGAACACTATCACGCCCCGCCCCGCAAGCAAACAAGGACACTTACACGAGCCGCACTCGCGGACAGCCGCGCACTCACTCCACCGGAGGCAACCCCTCACGCTCACGCAACAACGGCACAAGACTCTCACCAATACGACCACGGTAACGAATGTCCACCAAACCGGCTTCCAGCGCACCCCTGTCCACGCGCCCAATACACGCTAACGCCTCCTCAGCGCTACTCGTCTCAAAGGCGACACGCGAATACGGGCCAACAAACCCAACCACAGGACGATAACGCGCGCCATCGCCCTCATTCACAGACGCAGAACAACGAACCAAAGAAATCTCCGCCCACGAACCCTCACTACCACCCATAGCGCTCACGCGCGCATCAGGTCCAGACACATAACCAACACGTCCCAACAAGGAACCAACCTCGCCTCTATCACACACGCGCTCCACCACGCCGCCAGGCAAAACGTTATCCACCTCACCCATATTCTCATGCACAACGCCACCAGCGCGCACACACTCCACGCGCCCGCCAGCGCGATTATCCGCCAACGACGCGCCATAACCACCTTCGGCTGGAGCAGTCGGAGAACCAACGAACCCCACCACACCCTCATTCACATCCAGCGACGAAGCGCCAAGCAGATATTCCACGCGCCCGCCACGAGTCACACAACGGACGGTACCATTGCCGTCAACCACGTCAACGCTGCCACCATCCTTAACAAGTTCCACGACGCCGCGCCCACTAACAGCCTCCACGCGCCCACCACTATAAACATTGCTCACAACGCCATTGTCATCAACCGCGCCAACCAGGCCACCATCCCACACAATGTTAACGTGCCCACGACCGGACACCTCTCCAATGTTACCGCCGTAAACATCCCTCACCTTGCCATTGTCAGTCACCGAACCAACACGGCAACCAGAAGCGAGATGCAGAATACTTCCATTACCGGATACGACGTTGACACTAGAAACAGGCGTAGAAGCGCTTTCGCGCCTATAGTCGCCAACGTTATTCAGCTCCGCGTCGCCCGTCACCTCATCCAACCGACACCCATACACGCCAACAGCCCTGAAACGACCACCAACGGTTCCGCCATTAACGTCAGACAACACGTGTGCTAGACCACTATCCGCGTTCAACGCATAAACGCCGCCACCGTCAACGATGTCAATGATACTGTCACCACTACCATCCCACCGGGAAACGTCAGCGCCGCTCACACGCGTAGCCGACTCGCCATCCCGCCAATAAAAACGACCCGCCGCGTCCACCACGAACGCACCATCAGCGGCAAACGCGTCACGCACACCACCGTCAGCCCCGCCGAACCCAGCCATTTCACGCTCAATCAACGCCTCGGCAGCCGCCTCAGCCTCCCGCTTCGTCCCAAAATGCGGCGCATCCGCACCAAACGGACACTGCCCCGCCTTAGCGCTACACTTACCCGGCTTCTTTTCATCATTCACATGCCACTTAACAGCCACAACCAACCGCACCCTTCACACAAAAGAAGAAACTAAACGCTCGCCCCACTCCGCCACCTTTCGCTTCCCCGTAACCCAGAAAACGACCGACAGCAACAAAAAATGAGGGAGGAAAACCCTCACCCACAACACGCCAATAGCCAAGCACGGCGGGCAAAAACACGCGCGCCGCCACTGAACGTGAGATGGCCGCTACAAGCCCCTGCGCTGATCGAGCGGGGCACCCCTCCCCACACATGCAGACACTCTCCACTCGGAAACCAGGCGCGTGGCGCGAGTGCGCCCAGATTGGCAGCGCGGCCACAAGATGCTCGACACCACTTTTGCCAACAAACGCTCATGCGCCCGCCACAATTTACCGGCGGACGCTGACTTGAAAAGCTGTCTCGGCGCACAGGAAACACGCAGGCGCACCGCCAGCCTCAAACTCGACGGACCATGTGGATACCATGCACCCGGCCAAGGAGGTAATCTAGCGTCTCATAGATCGACTTATAAAACGGTCTACCCGCCAATATCACCCACGCGGCTGCCCGAACCGACCGGAGCCGCGTGGGTGCGTTACTGCGACAATAGTGGCGCTCACTCACTCAATCCCAATAATCATCCTCCCACTGAGAATAATTCCTCTCAAAACACCCGCAGTCCTCACAATTACACTCATCATCACCCGTACACTCGCCGCACTCGTGGGGCCATCAACGGGGTCACAGCAAGCGCACGAATGAACCATCTCAGCCTCAACCGATAGCAAACCTCCGCCCACGCCGCCGCCAGGAGCAGCGGACTCGCACTCGCTATCAGCAGGACCCGTGAACCCGCCCCGCTGCGCGGCCTCCTGCTCAGCGAGGAAAGCCTCGCCCTCCGCCAGTGACGCGAAATGCGGTGTGGGCGCACCATCCGCACCCATGAGCTTACATGCGCCCTTCTTCGCGCTACACCGCACTACGCGGCCAGCCGCTTTACCTCTCGCGCCAATATGAAAACCAGCCACAATCAACCACACTCCCAAACAAAAACATGAGACACCCCACACGCGCGACCGGTCAACCGGCACACAAACAAAAAAAGGGGGGAGGGACACGCCCTCACCCACAACACACCAATAGCCGCACAGACCTCGCCGCGCCAAAAACGCAGACACCAGCCGCCAACCCACACGCCACATAACCAGTATGGCGCAGACCACAGCACTCGATGCCACCTTTCACGCCACTGGGCGAGCACACGCGCCCACAAGTGTGCTACAATAAACGCACATGAAGAAAACAACCCAGCAAGAAAGAAGCAACACCATGAACGCCAACATCAACAAGATCGCAGCCGCCGCCGACCTCCTCACCGCCAGGGCCGCAAACCTCGCGGTCATGCAGGCGCTTACTGACGCGTGGAACGCTCTCACGGACGAGCAGCGGGCCGACTTCGCCGAAAACGTCGGCGACTTTGACTACGTGACCGTCGCCATCACCCTCGGCGGCACCAGCGCCCGCCTCGTAGACGACGAATGGCACCGCGCAATCGGCGGCAACAGCGCAGCCGCACAAGAGTACGTGCGCGGCCTCGAAGCCCTGTTGAACGACATCGACACAGATGCCCTCTACCGCGCCGAACTCTGGGACGGCGCAGACCCCGAAGGCGAAGAATCGTTCCGCCCCCTCTACTACACGAAGGGCGACCTCGACACCGCCCGCAACATGTACCAGATCGCGCTGGACCACATGGCCGAAACCATCGCCGCCGCCAAGTAACACGGCCAAGGCGCGCAGAAGAAAACGCTGCGCACACGCAGGGCACCCGCCAGGAAACACAAACCCCGGCGGGTGCCCCACTTTTTGCTATTCACACACAAGACAAGACGCGCGGCAGGAAAACGCGCGCCAAGCATATAAGCAAGCGTGTCGGCGAAAACACGCCGAGCATCGCCCGGCGGGCAAGAAGAAAAACGAGAGGGAAAAGGGGAACACAAGTGACACGAACAAACAACGCCACCGAGAGCAGGAGCGCCCAGGGCACGCGCCGCACCAGCGAGTACGTCACCGACAAAACTGGGCGCACCTGGAAACGAGTGAAATTCGGCGACCTGCAAGAAGGCGACTACATTCCCGACGAAAACGGCAACCCCACGCGCGTCACCGTCGCATACCCCACCCACACGCCCCAAACAATGATCGAGTTCACCACACCCACCGGCACATTCACCGTCGGCGGCACCCACCTCCTCTACCTCGAAACCGGCGAAGATCAAGCTCTCCACGCCCACAGGCTCACCACCGCGCGCAGCGCGCTCGCCCCACTCACGGGAAACCCCGGCGTAAAAGCAACCCTCAAAACCATCGCACGCCACGGCGACCGGGCCACCACACGCATAGAAAGCCAGAGCGACGCAGGAGATAGCGGGAACGAAAACACGCCACCCATCCCCGGCAGCGCACTCACGTTCCGCGACACCTGCACGCCCGAAGAATTATACGACGCCGTACTCGCCTCCTGGGGCCAATACGCCCACTACCTGAACCGTCAGCACGAAAACGACGGCGACGGACAGGGCGAAACAACCGCAACCGGCGAACCATACCTCGGCGACCAACAAGTCAGCCACATCGCAGCTACCCTATCACTCGAAACCCACCGCTGCGCCCACGCCATCGGACCCGCCGCCGAGGACACCACACTCGGCTACACCAGCCCAGACAGCAAACACATGACACAGCCAGTATCCGCACCACAGCTCGCCGCCCAACTCCTCGCCGTCACAGCGGGCGGCAAATACGCGAAACAGTGGCCGCCCATCTGTGGTCGCGTCATCACCGCACTAGAAGCAGAACAACTCCTGAACGAAGGCCACACCCTCCACATTCCAAACCCGCCCGCAAACCTCACGTAGGCGCACTCACGGGGCGCATCCCACACAAACGCCAACCCGCCCGACGCCAACAACCCGCACTCTACACACGCCACCACGCTCACCCAACCCGCGCTCGCGGACCACCGCGCTCTCGGCGGACGCGCACGCCACCCGCGCGTCCACACATGTAGACACGCGCGGTGTGGTGTGCTACAATAAACCCGTGAACACCACCACCAACAACGCGACCATCCTCAACCAGGACAGCACGGCAGAAGAATACGCCGCCCTCCTGAAAGGCCGCTACATCACCAACATCACCCTCACCAACATGGACTGTGACGGCTACGCACTCACCGCCACCCTCACCCTCGACAACGACACCACCCTCACCGTGGAAGCCAACGAAGGATGCGGCGACTGCGCAAACGGCTGGTACCACATCACCCGCGCCTACTATCGCGGCAACAGATGCGCCCGCATCATGAACGCCCGCGTCGAATACACGCGCAACGAAAACGACATCAGGGACGGGTGGGAAAAATACACCATCTTCGTCATGATCGACGGAAACGAAACCCAGCTGCCCCTCCTCACCGCGCAAGGCGACGACGGACCCGGAGCCTACGGCACCGGCTTCACCCTCACCGCCCGCCCGGCCCAGAACCTCCCGCGATAAGGCAACACAATTGACCACCAACAAGAAAGCAAACGCACACGCCCAGAACTACATCCCGACAGTGACGGCCGCAAACATGCTGCCCATACTCGAAGCACACGTAGGGCCAGTGCGCCGACTCTCCATCACAGGAGCCGATCACACAGCGTTCGCTATCAACAGCTCATTCGAGCCAATAATCGCACACTTCACCTACGACCCTGACAGCCCCCTCTACTACACAGTCGAGCAAGTCGCAACCATCCACAACGGGCTAACCCCCACCATATTCGCCACGCCACTACAATGGTTCGGAGAACTAGCACACTCGTTCACCGCCGACATGGAAAACACGAAACAGCGCGACTACTGGACCACGCTCGCCGTAACCGGCATGACCCTCACGCGTGACGGCTCCACCATACAACTCAGCCACCAACACCCATTCGCACAGAAAACGGGAAGCACGACGCTGAGAGTAATCAAAAACCGTATCCACCTCGTTGACGGACACGACCCACGCCCAAAACGCACGCCCACCAGCATCATGCTCGCCCTCACAAGAGACCCAGGGGAAATCGTCTCATGGCACGCGCCCCGCCGCCCACGCAAATGGCGACAACCGTGAGGCGCACGCATCCACCAGCGTTGACGCGTGAGAACCGTAAACGTCAAGCAGCACCCACAAAAGCATCATGTGACAGATATTACAACACCGGGTGTTGACAAAACGCACACGACACGCCTACACTCTTAGGTGAGACCAATAGGTAGGTACAAGCGTCGCCCCGCGCGCAGGCAAGCAAAAGCAAGCCACAAGCAAAGCGGGGCGGCGCGACACGCGGATGTAACTCAATCTGGTAGAATGACACCATGCCAAAGTGGAAGTTGCGGGTTCACCCCCGTCATCCGCTCCACACAAAAAGAAGAAAAAGCGGGGAGAGAACCAAACGACAGGTTCCCTCCCCGCTTTTCTACACCCAAACAACCACACACGCGGGACACGCACCACTCCCAAAAACCACACACAAGCGCGCAACCCAACCCGCGCACACGCCAGGAACACGAAGCCCACCTACCCCACCAACACGAGCACACTCACCAACACCACCACACCAACCAAACCAGCCAACACCAACCCTTTCACACCAACACCAGAAACCAGACCACTCACCCGCCCCACAGCGCGCTGCCACCAACCAGCAACCACGCCACCACCAGACACCACCCCGCCACCAACACCCACCCAAGCACCCCAATCACGCACACGCGCCCCAAACCCCACGCCAACACGCCCACCACCAACAGGCGAGCGCAAGGACGCAGAACCACCGGAAACAGGCGAAGGCGAGGAAAAAAGCAAACCAGACGACACCACACCACCACGCGACGAAAACGCAGAACCAGACGCTACAGGCCCAGAATCAGAACCAGGCGCAGACCCGAGCAACGCATCAACCTTCGCCCCATCAACCCCAGCAGCCCGCGCCCACCGCCGCAACACCAAAGAACACCACGAATCACCAAACACCGCACGCGCACACGGAATACACACCCGCACACCACCAACACCAGAACCAGACCCAGACGCGGCAACGCAAGACGCGGGAACACCCACACCACTCAACACAAACGCACGCCCCCCAGCATCAAACCCAACGCTCGCACCACCCTGAGCAACACCGTCACGAAGCCACACAGGCAAAACGCCACCAGCAACAACACACCCCACACCCAAACAACCACGCTCACCACTAGACACCAACACTCACACTCCCTCACAAGCAAGACAACAACCAGTAGTAGCCCCACACGCACACCACGCGAGACCAACACACAAGCAACAACCCAATAACCCACAAGAAGCAGACAAACACACTTTCACCCGCCCACAAAACACACCCACCCGCCCACAAACAAGGACAAACACAACCAACCACCAACCAACCCCACGGCGCGCCACAAGAACACACCCACACCAACCCAAACACCCCACAAGCAAACACCCACCCGCGCCCACACAACCAGGCAACCCGTTATTAACCAAACAACAAGACAAGACAAAAGACAAAAACAGGAAAAAGAAAGAGGCCAGACACGTGAGCATCCGAAACCGCCACAACACGCACACCAACCAAGACACACCAACACTCGCCCCAACCACACACGCACACGCGCCACACGCGCCAACCACCAACCCAGCCACACCCAAACACACCACCCACACACCAAACCCCAACACCGCGCCAGGAACACGCCTACTCGCCGACACCACCGCCACCCACCAGTGGAAAACACAACACCCAGACACGCCCACCACCACACCCATCACCCACACAAACGGCCAACAAGCACACACCCACACCCAAAACCAGACAGGAACCCCAACAATCATCTACGGCAACTACACCAACCTCCCAACAGCACAACTCCACGCCCTCCTCACCACAGCCGCACCCTGGACCCACGCAACCCCATTCGACACGCCAACAGACACCATCGGCTACCTCACCAACTGGACCGAAAACACACCACCACACACGCACCCACCCCACAGCTGGCTACCCACACCCCACACAGCACCCCTCATCCTCCTCCAAGGCCCCTACGAACACTGGCACCACACCACACCACCCAACCAACAAACCCCAACCCAACAAACCAACACACTCATGCACACCACCGCCACACTCACCACCAACCAAGAACAAACCCCAACCGTCCGCACCGCCATCGCAATCAACGGCACACTCCACACCGCCTGCGGCCTCAACTACTTTGAATGGCTACAAATCGGCAAACCCCAAACCGCCGCCCAAGCCGCCGCGAGGCTCAACAAAAAACACGCAAACCCCAACAACCTCACCCAAGACCCACCACCATGCACCAACACCAACCCAAACCAAACCACACCCCACCCACACCCACACACCCACTGCACAGGCGGCGGAAACTGCACCAACAACTGCACCAACCACGTACAAACAACCTGGCAACACGCACCACACCCCATGCCATTCCCCCAACACTACCAACACACCCCCTGCGGAACACCAAACCACCAACCACAACCCACACCCCCACCAAACACCCACACAACCCAAACCCCAACCCAACAACCCAACCACACACCAACCACCCACCAAACAACAACCCGCACCCACGGACAACCCCACACAACAAACAACCCCACCACCAACCCACCAACCAACCCAAAAACAAACAAACAACAACAAAAACACACCAAAAAACAACAAACAAAACAAAACAAAAAACAACCAACCCCAACAACCACCACAACCCACCACCAACCACACTAACCCAAACCCCAACCCGCAACCAGAACCAGGACACCAACCACCCCACGCCACCACCCCTATTGTCCCCACCAAGACCCCAACCACCACTCAACCCCCACCCCCCCCTTGACGCTACCGAGGGAAATCGTTACCACCAACCCAACCCACCACCAAGGGGAAAGCGCCACGCCCCCAGCATCACCCACGCACCCAAAAGCGCGACTCACCCGCACACACGCACCCCACCACGCGCACCCACTGCCAAAACTACCGCCACGGCCGGGAGCGCACCACGCCCCCGCCCCAGTAGTGTCAATTTTGCTCTCCCTCGGCTTTGGGCACTTGTCGCCACCAACGCGTGTTACCACCCAACCCGCCACCACCCACAACCCCGCCCAGGCCACCACGGTCCGCCCCACGTGGCTCCCACTCTCCCCATCTCTCTGCGCGTGCGCGCGCACGTGTTAGCACACCAAGTGTGAGCACCCCACACGCCACGCCTCTCTCTCTCTCTCTCCGCGCCACGGGGCGACCAAAGGCAGCCCAGCGCCACGCAGTAAGGGGCGGGACAATCATGTCCCGCCCCAACATTGCCGCCCCATGCCAGCACACCCACGCAAAGGCGGGGCGTCGAACACGCCAACAACGCCCACACCAAAGGCGTGAGCACGCAAGCAAGCAAGGAGGGCAAGGGGCGTCGGGACAATCACGTCCCGCCGCCCCAACGAAGCGCCAACACCAACCCGCGCAAACACCCACACGAACACGAGACCCCGCCACCCGCGAGCAAACACGCCCACAACAGGTGCCGCCCCACCCGCGCGAACACTACCACGCCCACACCGGAGCGTGTGGGCAAGGAAGCGTGAGCACAAAACAGTGGGTGCGGCACCCCGGCACGAGCGAAGCAGGCGAAACCCCACAAGGCGGGCACGCAGACAGCGCACACAAGGAAAGCGCAAACAACGTGGTTTGCGCCAAGTGTGCCGCCTGCGCCCGCCCAACAGGGGGTGAGACGCGAGAGAAGGCCGCTCACAATAGCCCACGCCAGAGCGCGTGGGTTGTTGTGTTTGTGGGCGTGTTTGCGGACGTTTGTCGGCGTTTTTGGGCTGGTTGGTTTTGGGGTTTGGGTGTTTTTTTGGGGGTGTTTGGCGTGTTTTCTTGTTTTTTGATATTTTTGGGTTGTGATGGTTGCGGGCTTTTTGGGTTCGTTTTGGTTCGTTTTGGTTGGGGTTTGTTGTGTCTGATGTTGAGCGTTTTCGTGGTTCTAACCCGTTTGTTGATTCTTTGATTGAGTCTGGGTTTACTGCTGAGGGCGTTGCGCGTGATGCGGATGGGGTGGCGTGGACGTGTGTGTCGCCGGTGTGGGCGGTGGGTTGTCCGGGGGTTCGTCGTGTGGGTGGCGTGTGGTGGCCTGTTGTTGATGCTTCTAGTGTGGATGCGGCTTGTGAGGGGCGTTTGTCTGCTGGTTTGACGTTGCGCGTGTTGGGTGGCTTGTGTGCGTGTGTGGGCGTGAAAGCTGCGTGGCGTGCTGGGGTGCGTCTGCCTGATGGCGTGGCCTCTGAGGCTGTTGCTGGCGGGTCTCGGGTTGATGGTTGTGTGGGGGTGTTGCCGGTTTTTGCTGGCGGGTGTCTGGGGTTCGCGTGCGTTAACGAGTCGGGTGTGATTGCGGGGTGGGTTGATAAGTCTGGCCGTGAGCACGGTTCGTGGGTGGAGTGTGGTGGTCCTGCCCCTGTTGGGGTTGGTGTTGATGGTGATGGTGTTCTTGTTTTGGGTGAGGGCGCTGCCTCGTTTGCGGGGGTTGCTGCCTCTCAGGTGAGTGATTGTGTGGAGGTTGAGGTGCCGTTTGGTGAGGCTGTTGTGACTGGTGACAGGGGTAAGGTTCCTGCCGCCGGGGGGTGGAGTGTGCCGGAGTCGTTTTATCGTGAGCCTCGGGGTGAGCGGGCGTTGGCGCGCCTGCGTCGTGAGCGCGAGTTGCGGGCTGAGGGTGAGGCTGAGTTGCGGTGGGGCGCTGGTGGTCCTGGCGTGTTGTTGGAGCGTCTGCGCGGGTTGAATGTTGAGGACGTGTTGCGTGGCGGTTCTGGCGGGTGGCGTGAGGCGGTTGCTGTGGACCCGGAGGGTGAGGGCGCTCCTGGTAGTGGCGTGGTTGCTGTTGAGGGTGGTCGCGTGGTTGCTGACGGCGATGCTTCTGGTTCGGGTGCCGGTTCTTCTTCGTCTGGGCTGGTTGGTGTAGATGGTGCGCCTCTCACTGGTTCCAATTCTTCTTCCACTGGCGGTTCTGGCTCTGCTTCCAGTGGGTTGAGTAAGGCTGAGAAGGTGCGTCGCCGTAGGGCTGTCGGTAGGGTGCGTCGTGGCGGCTCGTGGTGGGCTGAGACGGGTGGCGGTAAGAAACAGTCCGTGGGCGATGCGGATGCGGTTGTGCTGCGCCTTATCCGCCGGATGAGGGTTGTGTCCCCTGGCGTGGTGGCGAACATTTTGGGTTCCGACCGGGTGGCGACGGGTGAGCGGTGGCTCTCTCGTATGGCTGCGGCCGGTCACGTGGAGGCGATTTATGGCGGCGGATGGGTGTTGTCTGCACCGTCGCTTCTCATGATGGGCGGTGACTTGAAGTATGAGCATGTGACGCCCACGAAGTTCAGTACGCACATGCTGATGCACAGTATGGTGGTGAACCATGTGGCGGCGTGCGTGTGGGGCGGCACGTTGAATGTGTTGGGTGCGGACGAGTGGCCGCTGCGTGGCCGCGTGGACCCCGTGAGTGGTGGTTTGAGCGTAGGTTGCGGGTTCGTGACCGAGCGCGAGATGAACCGCAGCAAGTATCACCTGCTAGGGAAGGCGACAGCAACCAGGGAGGAGGTCGTGCGCGTCCTGAGCGCAGCCAGGGTGGACGCTTTCAGCGAGTGGGCTGCTAACGGTGGCGCAGCTTCCGGTGTGCTGTCTCCCGAGCTGCGTGCTGGTAACGAGCATATGTTTATTCCGTTGCGTGACCCTCAGTTGGACGCGATTTCTTTCCACTTGCCGGACCTGGTTGTGCCGCGTTTGCGCGCCGAGGACGGGAGCGCGCGTAGTATCGCGGTGGAGGTTGAGCTGGGGCATAAGCCCGATTCGTTCCGTGAGAGCCTTGCGGCTTATGCGGACGCCGGGGGCAGGAGCATGTTTGAGAGCGTCGTGTGGGTGTGCTTGCGCAGGCGCACCATGAACACGCTGGAGCGCATCTGCTTCGAGATGGGGCTTGACGATTACGTGAAGGTAGTGCCCGTCTGGTCACACGGCGACGATGGTTTGCCGGTGACGTGGGAGGACAGGTCAGGCTTGTTCACGTCACTACACTAAAACGCTGCCGTGCGCGGGGTTTCTTCTCGCCGCTGTCGTGTGGGGCGGGCATCCTCTTACCGGGGTGCCCGCCCCATTTGTCTACCCTTTCTCACGTCCGAGGGTGTGCCGACTCTGTTGCTGTCGCCGCTTTTGCTGCGCATCGTGTGGTTATGCTCTGTCTCTGGGTGTCACCCCCATATTTTTTGATAGTTTATGCGCCCGCTATGCGCAGGGTCGCATACTATGCGCTCGGCTGGGGCTGTTCGTGTGCGCGTCTCGCGGTGTGGCGTTGTCGTGCGAGTCGTGTTGTGGTGTGTGGGGTTGCCGCGCATGTGTGCGCGTGTGGTCCGTTTGTCGTTCCGCTAGGCCGTGAGCGGGGCGCGTTAGCGTCGCACTCGTGTTCTTTTTTGAGGAGGCTACGATGCCCGAGCGGGGCGGCGCATCAGGGGTGCGCCCTGGTTCCACCCGCATGTTATTGAATGAGCGAACGATACGACACTACAGGGTGATGAACGTGGATGTGCCGGTACAAGAGAGATGCGGAAGCAGGGAGGGGCAGTAACATGCCAGTAATGACATACGATGAGCGACTACAATCCATGAAACAGGCTCGGAGCGCGGCGGGCGGCACTAAGGGGCTGTACCACGCGAACGTGAACGTTCTCGATGAGAACACGCTACGCGACGCAATGGAGCACCCAGAGGCGTACCCGCAGTTGACAGTGAGGGTCAGCGGCTACGCGGTGAACTTCGTGAAGCTCACGAGGGAGCAGCAGGAGGATGTGCTTGCGCGAACGTTCCACGCAGGAGCATAAAGCGACACGGAGCATCATCGTAGCGCGCATAGCGAAGCCCCGCCGGTAGAGGCACGTCTTTGGTGTCCTACCGGCGGGGCCGCATGATATGCTGTCCACTGTTTACTGAGTGCATAAAGTGTCGTCTCGCGCGGGGGTGAGACGCGTGGGCCGCGTATAACTATGCGGCTTGCGATGCGGCACGCTTGCGTCGCGCGCGAATCTCCTCTGGGTTCGTGCCAAACACGTCCAACCACTCCTGGGGAATGAACACGTCAATGATCGCGGGCTTACCGAAACGGTCCACCATAATGCACCTACCCTTGCCGCCGGGGAATGACGCGATAGCCGAATCGTACCCCTCACCCTCCGGCAATCCCGCGTCTTTCACGAACTTCGCGGCCTCTTTCTTATCTGTGCGGAACTGAAACCTGTAGGCAAACGCGTTCTCGATGCCGCCCTCACCGTTACTGTCGGACAGCGAAATGTCACTCGCACGCTGCGACGCGAGAAGCAACGCAACATTACGAGAACGCCCCATGCGAGCAACGTTATGGATGAGGTCGCGGCCCTGCTCAGTTTTCGTCACCATGTGCGCCTCATCAATCACCAGAGTCTTTTTCACCTCAACGGGCAGACGGAACATCAAATAACGCACGTACCACGCGAGCACATACAGGAGAGCAACACTCACCCTCTCCTCATCATTCTTAGGCTTATCGGCAGGCAACGCCACGCCACGCATCGTGGCGATGATCGTGCCGCTCGCCTCACTCACAGCGGGCTTCGCCGTGCTACCCAACGGGGCAAACATGACGCGCCCGAAAGAGGTCTGCGAAATCGCGGACAGCGTTTTGCCGATCACGCGCACACTCTCGTCCGGGGCGTGCGCGAGAGTGCGCGTCAGGATAGTGAGCGACGGATACCGCTCACGGTCCAACATGTCCTGCGCGTAAGCAAGAACTGTCGCCATGACGTTACGGGTGAGCGTTGCCCCGTCATCAAAAATGATCTGCAACATGCCGACAAGAAGCTCCATCTGGTCCTCGCGCCTACCAGACAAACGCATCGGGTCCAAAGCGCCCACGCTCTCAGACGCCGACAAGTCCCACACACGCACCACACCCAGCGGCCCTCTCGACATGATTGTGCCCGCATCATCTTTCACCCAGTGACCGCCCAACTGAACGTTCAGCTCGGCAATCGACGCGAGGTCACCTTTCGGACAAATACCGAAAACAGTCTTGCGCTTGTACCCGTCGGCGACCATCACACCCTCGGTAGCCATTGTCTTACCGCTACCCTGAGTGCCCGTGAACGTCGTCACGTTACCGCCATTGTTAGCCTGGCTCGAATGAGAGTCGTAGAAAACGGGAGTCTGCGTCCCATCCAACGACACGCCAATCAGCGTAGAATCAACTAGAACAGTATCAGCCACCAGAAAAACACCCTCACACTCACGCCCCGCCGAAAGACAATAAGCCAGACGGGGTGCAACATACAATACCAAGAAGCAAATAGCACACCAATAGCAGAAACGGCACCCACTGTGATACAATCGAACGCATAGAGGAACCCCTCAAACAAGAGGGGGAAGAGTAAGCGACAGAGACAGAGGGAAACAACAGCAATGATCTACCACGTCATCCAAGAAGGCCCCGGCACCGGCATGGTCGCCGCCTGCGCCAGCGACCCCAATGGTGAACGCAACCGCGAGCCGGAAGAGCGCTGCAACATCCCACACGCGCCCCACTTCACAACGCTACGGAAAGCCCACAAGTACCTGCGCGACACCGTAGGACGCGAACCATCACCTATGGAAATAGAAGGGAGCGTTCTCGTAGACGAGGATGAACGCTCACGCAACAACAGCGCACGCAGGGCAACCAACCCGACCTATTTCGGCCAGAACGGGAACAGCCTGCACGTCCTCGCGTACAGCGCGCGAGCCGACACCCGTATGTTTGTTGCCATGTGCCACAAGACAATGACTCACACCCTCCATGCGCTCGCAAGTGACCCTGACCCGCTGGTGCGCGCCTACGCCATCGCACACCCCAACGCGCCACTAGAGGATACGGAAACGGCAATCAACGACACAGACTACAGGGTAGTCGCAGCCGCCGCGCGCGTCGCAGCTAATCGCGTCAACCTCGCAAAGGCCGCGACACACGAACGTTGGGAGGTCCGCCAAGTAGCGGCAGAAAATGAACACACGCCCAGCGGCGCGCTCCATGCCCTCGCGCGAGACCCACAGGTGGGCGTGCGCGCCTCAGTCGCCCGCAACAAGGCGGTCACGGAAGATGTGCGAATGATTCTCGCGCGAGACCCAGACCCGCGCGTGCGCACCATCAATGCGGAAAACGCTACACAGCCGCGCGTCCTCGCAATCGCCGCACGCGACACGGAACCGGACGTGGCGGTCGCATCCGCCACCAACACGCACACGGCAGGCAGCGACCTCGCTTATCTCGCCGCACACGGCGACGAGCGGGTACGCCGCATGGTCGCACTCAACAAGTCCACGCCGGAAGAAACAGCACTCGCGCTCACCTACGACGAGGACAACATGGCGCGCGCCGGAGCCGGAGCGCACAAGAACACGCCAGTATGGCGGAAGAAAGAACTCGCCCAGAGCGATACGGAACCTATCGTCCTGAACTTTCTCATCAACTCAACCGACACACCCCTATGTGTCATCCGCATCATGGCGGAACGCGGCAACCAGCGCGCCCGCAACTACCTAGCCCCCGATGGGGAGCTTGACGCGAGGCGACAACGGGCGGCGCTCGCGAGGTTTAAGCGAACTACTAGGCCGTGGTTTACAATGACAGAATGGGGCTACCTGTAGGCGGCAGGCGGCGCGCAAATAGGGGCGGCGTAGCGCTACGATGCTACGCCGCCCCTATTCCGTTTGCGCCCGACTGCTCAGCCGTTTACACCTAGACGATCAGTAATGTCACTGTCAATATGGTTAAGGACGGACAGAATCTCACCCACCGACGCGTCACCCACAGTCAGGTTCAGTGCCTCGCACTCACACATCATGGCAGTAGCCGCATCGTCGCCAGCCAGCGCGTCATCCTCATAATCGACCTCGACAAGATGAACGTCAACGGTTTCCACAAGAACACTATAGGCGGGCGTGAAATCGCCACTGTAAATGTCGCCCATGCCTTCCAAGAGCGCGTCAGCGTACTCACGGCCCTCCTTGTCATCCCACAGGCCAGCGAAATGTTTGCGCAGCCACGCCTCCTCAACGTCGTCTCCGCCGTAGGAGGTGACGATCAGGGATGCGCACGGCGTGAGCGCGCTATCCGTATCGATAATGTACGCTACCGTGTCCTTCTTTTTGCCCATTTCTTTCTCTTTCTGTCTCGCGTCTTGGAGCGCAACCGTTTTATGCGCGTCCACTACTGCAAGTGTACCACATGTGTGTCGCTCCCGCAGGCTAGTGCGACACACATGTATGTGAAAGAGAGAAATCGGGGCGTAGGTGTGACGTTAAACAGTCGCTAATGTCGCGCCTACACCCCGCATTGTGGAGATGGCGGGAATCGAACCCGCGTCCAACAGCCGTCACCGTGTTCTTCTCCGAGCGCAGTCCGCGCAATGTTTTTCTCAGCCCCCGGTGTCCGCGCAGACAAGACAAACCGGACGGGCGCATCTGGCTAAAAGTCGGAAACCTCCCCGCCAGCGGAAGATGCACCCTAGACCCCTGAGACGACGCCAAACACCGCGCGCGGGGCCGAAGCGCGGGTTGACGGGCAAGCGTTCACGCTACACTAGACCATACTAACGCAGGTCAGGCAGCGAGAACAAAGCCGGTGCTGTTCAAGTCGGCACCTATAAGAGCACGCACAGTGAGATTAACGAGAGCGAGTGCGCACAACATCCTCTCGGCTCGCTTCACCAAGGCAAAAGCGGCCACTGTCGAAACCGATCATCCCCTATGTAATTTGCGCGCGCCACTCGGGGCACACAGTCTCTATCGTACCTTGCGACCCAACACCTTGTCAACCTCACGCCTACCGGCGGTAGACGACACATACTCGATGAGAGCCTGATCGCGCGCAGCCTGCAAGTTAACGAGGTCACGCTCACGAGATACCCACATGCGAGACGGTGCCACCTTCGCCTTTTCTCCGCCGCGCGTCATCTCTTTCGACACGGGGCGCAGCGATAGCCAGCCCGCAGGTTCCACGAAGAAAAACGTTATCATCGCCGACAGGAAAGACGCGATACTGCGGTCGCCGAAAATACCCAGGCGCAGCGTGCCAACATACCCCAGGAGCACAGGCGGCACAAACACGAGAGCCGCATACCACAGGCTGAACTTCACACCAACAAAGAACAAAATGGGCAGGCTCCACGCGAGGAACCCGACAAAACCGTAAGCCAACCCCTCAAACGCGATAGCAAACGGCAGAACGAAATCGCTGCCCAGTGTGCGAACAACGCTCCCCCTTTTCAGGGTTTTCGTGAAATTGTAAACAGGAACACCGCCACTACTACCGGCCACTGCGAACTCCCCTCACGAGACAATTATCAACACACCCCAATAGCGCCACCCACTCCCGCGCGGCGAACAACAATCGGCTACCCAACGGAATCAATGGCACCAGCAGACAGCGCTTCCAACGCCTCGACATCCGGCACCTCATCCACGCGCTGCACGTCAAGGATAAGACGATAACACCCTTTCACCGGAGACCTACCACCATACGAGAAAGACACGAGAGGAAGAAAACGCCAATGGTCATCCTCCCACCAGTGAGCGTCCGTCAACCCATCAACCAGCGCCTTCACAGACGGATACACATTCGGCGGGTCCATACGGCTACGCGTCGTCGGGCACACCGTCACACCCACCTCAACAGGTCCATCAAACAAAAACGAGCCATCCCCGCCCTCGGGAAACATGGACACGCCACGCTCGCGGGCAAGCTCACGCAGCCACTTAGACCGCGCCGCCTTTGTCATGTGATGAAGCCGCTGATTCGCGTTCAACATGCGCTTCACCGGCACATCAAACACCAGACGCGCACCCTCCACACCACCAGCCACAGCAACCCCCAACAGCCCCGCCACTCAATAAGAAAACAAACGATATTCAACCAATAGCAGAAAAGCGCCCACAAAGCCGCACAAAATGCGACAAAAAGACCAAAACGGGCGCACAAGAAAAGCCGGTAAAGAGCAGAGCGAGAGAGACGCGAGAAAACAATGAGTACAGCGAAACTAGCGGTCGTCGGACCAGCACAACTCGGCACGAAGATTAACGCACGCATCCCCGCATGGAAAATCACAGCGACCGCGCCAACCATAGAAGCCCTCGGGAACGGAATCGCGGACGGAACTATCGACCCAGACGTTGACGGCCTCCTCATCTACGCCAACCCCGATGTTATCGGCGCAACCATGAGTGAGCTAGGCGAGGCTGTTAACTACTACCGTGCTGGCGTTGTTGTAGTCCTCGTAGACAACGGAACGCTCGACCGCAATGCGCTCGCATCCGCCGTCGCTCACGCCCGGCAGGAAGAAGAAAAACGGAACAAGGCAGACGGCGCAGTCACCGACTCAGAAGCACCGTACTACATTCTCGAAACGGCAACGCCGCTCGCATCAGCCCACGCAATCATTGAGCAAGTTCAGCGCGACGCGGAAAATCTCGCGGGAACAGCGTTCGCTGGCGCAGCGCACGCGTTCCAAGGCACCGTCCCCTCACTCGCAGAAGCGCCGCAGACTCCACCAAGCGCTTACAGCGTTCCGCGAGCGCGTGCGGGCGCTGAAAACGCCGCACAGGGGCATACAGTGCAGATTACAGGTAGTGTGACGGTCATTGTCGCGCAGCCGGGAGCGCCACTCACCTACAATACGCTCACGACGGCAGAAAAACCAGCATCCACAGAGGACGCGGAACTACTCGTCATCGACGCAACCGGGAACGCGAACGCAGACGGAGCGACACCACTCAACCAGTTCGACGCGAACTGCACACTCAGTGACCTATACGCGGCCCTCGCAACGGGGCGCGTCATGAGGAACCGGGCAGACCTCATGGTATGCAAGCAACTGAACGCGCTCACGTCGAAAGAAGCATACACAGTCGGGAAACTCATCGACATGATGGCACCCTACTACTCGACGGGAATTATCCTCGCGGTAACGCCCGAAAGCGCCCGAAACTACGCCTACAAGGAACAGTAGCAAAAGCGCGCGACAGGCGCTCGCGCCGCGAAAGCAACGGTGTAGCGAGCAACCCCCGCCAACTGGTAACCCCCATCAGACGGGGCAGTTGGCGGGGGTTCACTGTCGCTGAGTGTGAACTGCGCGGCGGGTGGACTTACGCGCCCGCCAAAGTCGCGTCAAACATTCTCATGTCACGCGGATGCACACGCGACCGCGCATCGTCAGCGTTAAACCTACCGTCGCGCACACCATTGGCGAGGAGCTGCCACATCGACTGACCACCCTCTCGCTCCATACGCTCAATACCACGCACGTCACCCGCCGCAATCAACTCAGCAGCATCTAGCGTGTTCGGAAAAATCGACTGCACTAGGTGATACTGGCTCTTATCGGGGCTGCGCACGAGATTCTGCACGCACACGCCCGTCAAGTTCGACGCCAGCGAGTCCAAGATAGCGGCCTGTTCGTGGGGCTCAAACTGCGCAATGATCGTGCTCACTGCGGCACTCGCAGACGACGCGTGCAGAGTCGTCAAAATATTGTGGCCGGACGACGCGAGGCGCAGCGCGGTCTTAATTTCCGCATGGTCCCTCACCTCAGCGATCAACGCAATATCCGGGTTCTGACGGAGAACGCTGTTAATTGCCGCCTGCCACGTGCGAAAGTCCTGCCCCTTCTCGCGCTGCGTCACGCGCCCAGGAGCGCCATCCAGGTTAGGGAACACGTACTCAATGGGATCTTCGAGCGTCGCAATGTTTTTCGGAGCACTCAGGCGCGCCTTATTCAGCAACGCGGCCAAGGTCGTTGTCTTACCTGACCCGGTTGTTCCACAAATCAGCGTAAAACCAACGTTGCTGTTCGCCCAATCGAACAAGATGGGAGAGACCCCCAGTTCTTCCGGCGACGGGATGACATCGCCGATGACGCGGCATGTCATCATCGGGTTTGTTTGCGAACGCGCAACGTTAACGCGCAGCCTTCTCCCCGCGTGCTCACCGAAACGAACCTGGTATGACGTGTCCAGGTCAAGGTTGTCCGAGTAACGGTCGCGATCAACGTTCGTCGTCGCTTGTTCGAGTAACGTATCCATGTCAAGGCTGCCAAGCGTCCCGTACTCGGGCGCTCGCACGATGTCGCCGCGAACCTTGAACGCAACATTGTCGCCAGCCTGTAGAAGAATGTCGGACGCGCCAATGCGGATAGCGTGGTCAACCAACCCGTCAATGTCTACACGTGTAGACGCGACGGGTTTCGGCTTCTCCTCAACTGTGCCGCCAGAAAGGAAACTCCTCAACTCGTCACGAGTCGCAGACTCAACCGGCGACACCTCGCCGACAGGACGAAAACCGTCACTGTCGGGACTGTCGCCATAGCGATAAGACGGGGGAACACCAAGACCCATACTACAACATCCTTCTTCCTACACAAGAGAGAGGCCGCGTAACCAGCGCCATGCGACACCGGCCACGCAGCCACACGCCACGCACTCGCGGCAGAATTACGAGCCAAAAAGTGAGCGGAACCACGGCATCGACACAAACCAGTCAGCCACGGCGGCAATCACGCTATAAATAGCGCCCCACACCGACGTAACCGCCTGCACCGGGTTCCAGTCATTCACCATCAACGCGGCCAGAACAAACGCGGCAACGATCATGAACAGCAACACCTTACCGGCATTGGTCGTCAAAACACGCAACATAAAATACCCCTCTAAAATAAGCGCCAACCAAGAGAGCGCACCCCTCTAAAATACAATATCAGACAACCGCGTCACACACCGTTCGACGGGTTCTCGTAATACTCCTTGTACTCGCTCGACGGTCCCAACTTCTCAATCTCAACATCCAGCTCAGCCTGGTCGCGCTCGTACTCTACAGAAGCATCACGCTCCATCCTCGCGCGCTCGCGCTGCAACGCACGAATCTCTCGCTCCGACAACTGAACGCGCGCAGGGGCAAGAAAACGCTTCGCAGATTCCACCAGATCGTCACCAGACAATCCCCTGAAACCGTCATCTTCACTGTTGCGCTTCATTGCAAGAAGCTCGGGGAGACTCATGACGCCCTTCTCACCAGCGCGCCCCAACCGAGCAGCCTCGGCGGTCGGAATACGGATCATCGAATAAAACTCAACGCCCGTCCGACTATCCACAAGCCGCTCACCGGGAGCAGCGCGAGAACGCCTCTCATGCTCACTCTCAGCGCCACCAGCGGGTGAGGAAACCCGCTGAGGACTCACCTGACGCAACGGTGGACGCAAACCAGCGGCACGCCTCAACCCCACAACAAACACCCCTTCACCAACAGCTACAGGAACACATCAGCGGAACAAAGCCGCCAACTCATCTACGGACCCAATAGCGCGCACACGCCTATCGTCACGCAACGAGTCCGGGAGAGACCGCGCCGAAACGGCGGGAACAACAACCTCATCGAAACCAAGACGCAACGCCTCACGCACGCGACGATCAACCATGTGGATGCCCTGGATGCGACCAGTTAACGCCAACTCGCCAATATACGCGCGACGCTTACCGTCTGTCTTTCCGCGTAGAGACGAAAGAACAGCGGCAGCAACGCCCAAGTCACACAGCGTCTCCGTCTGAGGAACGCGAACACCAGAAACGGTAGACAAGAACACCTCACGGTCGCTCAGTCCCGCTTTGCAGAACTTATCCAAAACGGCACACACGATCTGCCCCCTGTCGAAAGGAACGCCGCTGAACTGGCGAACTGGACGCTGTTGCTTGCTGTCGTTAATGAGCGCCTGTACCTCAATTGGAATCATCCTCATGCCAGCCGCCATGAATGACACGCCAGTGCCGGGCAAAGCGCCGCCGTCATCCTCCATGAAGATTCCAGACGGGTCGCTCACGCCCTCAAAAGCGTGCTCCGTGTGCCGGAAGATGCCGACCTCGCCCGTGTCGCCAAAGCGGTTCTTATCGGCGCTCAAAAACTTCAACGGCGTGCTCTTGTCCGAGCTGAGAACCAGAACGCAGTCGGTCGCGTGCTTCGCCTGTTCGGACCCCGCCAACTCGCCGGACTTTGTAAACTGGTTAATGAAAACAGCGGTAATGCCCAAGTCCTTGCACACGTTGTTCAGAGCGATAGTAGCCTCGCGAGACTGCGCCACGCTGCCCATCTGGCTCTGCGACTCGGGAGAGGCGACCATCTGCAATGAGTCAAGAACAAAAAACGACGGGCGTACCGACTCCAAATGTCCCAGAATCACACTCAGGTCGTTCTCGTGAGCGATCAAAATGTTATCGTCCACAGAGTTCAAGCGCGCAGCGCGATCATACACCTGCTCCTCGCTCTCCTCGCCAGACACGTACAAAACGGTCCCGTACCGGCACATTGACTTACTGACGTGGGCGAGAAGCGACGACTTACCAGTGCCAGGGGGAGCACCCAACAAGCACGTCATCCCCTTAATGAAACCGCCGCCAATAACGCGGTCAAACTCCTCGATACCCGTTGGGATGCGCTCAGGGCGACTTGACGACACGGACGACAGTGGGCGCGCAGGCTTTAGCGGCTTCACCGCCCCCGTTTTCACTCCAACGCTCACGCCCTCGCTGGCGGGCGACCGCATTTTCTTGATAGCCGCGTCACGCTTCTCGCGATCAACCTCCTTGACCTCGCCTTTGCAGATCGGGCACTCAACAGTGAACCCATACGCCGGAATATGGTGCGACGGGTCAACAACACAACATTTAACTTTCTTAGCCATACGTAGAAAATAACACTCCCACGCCGACCAGTCAAAACCCCACCAAACGCGCGACACGCAACCGGGCGCGATGCGCCCGAAACGCTGCCACATACGCCCCTACAAAATGGGGGCAAAAGCGAGAACGCCGCCCCTCAAAAATAGAGAGAGGCGACGCTCCGCACGTTCGAAACGGTAGATGTTCACGTGAGAGAGGCAAGCAGCGGCCACACGCGCCACACGGCAAACGCCAACGCCGCAGGCGCGCACACACCCAGAAGCGGGGCGATACCATGCGTCTCAACCTCACCGCCCGCCTTAATAGATGTAAGACGAATCGTGTACCAACGCTTGCCTCGAATCTTCACCAACGGCGCAAACAATGGCGTACCACTCGTCGTACACGTATCCCCCATGTCGTGAATCAACATGCCCACCACAGCGGCAACAGGAACCCACACAAGCGACTGGCCGGAACCAACCCACACCACAGCGAAACCCGCAGCAAGCGACAGCAAGAAAGCCACCACGTCACCCAGAAAACCCAGACCGCGCTTCACCCTGTCAGCCGCCTTCTTAAACAGCGACGACACCGCCAAATGAAAACTCACACCAACAAACAACGACGCACACAACACGTCAACGCCGACAGTCACACCCTGAACAGCCACAGAACCAACGGTCGCACTCACGGCCAGCCACACCAAGCCGCCAACAGTCAACGCGCCCACAATCGTATGCCACAGGCCACGGTGAGGGTCCGGGAAATTATTAGACCGACGATCATACTTCGTCGCCGTCACACCCTGCACGAAAGACGACGACTCACGAAACAGAAACGACAACACCTTACCCACAGGACCAAGGTCACTAATCGCACGCGCACTCGTGTTATCCAAATCGGGCACCATACTCCACCCGGCCACCGACGCAACAAACCCCAACACCAACACCAACGTCGGCGCATCCCACAAGTTAGTCACAACGCGCGGGAACAACCCGATAGCAACACCGGCAACCGTGACCGCACTCAACGCGTGCGTCACACCCATGAACCCCAAACGGGACACGCCGAAACGCTCCCGCGCCTCACCGACAGTCAACACATGCACAACAAACCATCCTCACACTTCCACCAAACCCCACGCCATAACGCAAAGGGCGGGGAAACAACACGACAATAGCAAACGCGCCCTCCACCGGCACTCAGGGCGACACAAACAAGCGCCAACAAACGCCAATGGAGGGCGTTACTCGCGCTTCATCGTCCGCGAACAATCGCAGACCCATAATCCGCGAACTCAGGCTGACTCTCACGCGCCTTCACGAACTTCTCAGCCGTAAAACGCGACTCCAAACCAGCCGCCGCCGGACACAACTTCACCAACGGACACCACGCACACAACACGCCAGGCTTGAACTCTGCAAACTCGCTCCTATGCAGGTCATCCATACGCTCATCAGTCGCACGAACATCCCGCATAACCTTCTCGCGGAAACCAGGGTTGCGAACGTCCTCCACCTTCACGCTCACGCCACCGTCAGCGAGCGGGAAAATCAGGCGCGCAGCCGCAACCGGGCGACCAGAACCACGCTCACGCTCAGCCTGCTCAACCATCAGCGTGTAAAACGCCTGCTGGCGAGCGCCACCAAGCCCATGCTCAGGGTCCGCGTCAGGGTGCGCCGGGTTGAACTTGTACTGCTTCGCTTTCCGGCTTGTCTTGTAGTCCTCGATGAATAGCTTGCCCTGCCACTCCTGCAAGCGGTCAATGAAACCGAAACACTTGCGCTTCACGCCATCCGGCTTCCACGACACCGCCACCTCCAAGCCAGGGACGGTGCGCCCCCAATCCGTCGTCCACTCAGCAATGTTGACACGGCGAGGGTCACGGTCAACATTCAGGTAGCCGCGCACAGCCTCGTCAAGCCACCTGAGAGCATCGTCGTTCTCCTGAAAGTCCTTAAACTCGTCGCTCTCCAACACGTCCGTAGCCGTCTCGCGCAGTGTTCGCCCGTTACGCTCTTCCGGCGCGAGACGATAAAAGTCCTCCATCACCTTATGGAACAGCGAGCCGCGCCTCTTCGCATTATCGGCAGGCTCCTCGATAGCCTCCGGGAACACGAGATTACCCACCACCCAACTAGCACGGCACCCCTCTAGCGCCGTCATCAACGTCGCGCTAATCGTTTTCTCGCCGCGCGCACCCTTGCAGTCAATCTTCCGCAACACGTCATCGGACAAAATGCCAACGCCGTCACGGCTCACCTCAATGAGCGGTTCACCAGAATACAACCCCATCAACCCTTTCAACAAACCCCGCACGTCGCCCGGCTGCGTGCCCAACAAGGCGGGGATACAAACACTTCCCTATAACATAACGATAGCAGCCACGCAAGCGGACAGTCAAACCGCCACCAACACGCGCAGAAGCCCCGCTCGCGCGCCACGGGCGGCGAACATGCGGGCATACGCTACGCATTGTGGCGGGTCATCCATGAAGCGAACCAGGTACGCATCCTCACGCGAACGCGCCCACCGCGTAAACGAGATCAGACGCTAAAAGTCCTCATCCTCTCCCAGGCCGATCAACGCGTCCATATCCGCGTCAAAATCGCTCAACGGGTCATACTTTTCCTCGCGCTCACCGCCGCCAAGAATAGGCTGTGGTTCCGCCGCACCGCCCTCAACCGACGCGGAACCGTCCAACGGCGTGCCATCCGGTTTTTTACCCATAGAAGCCAACACCTCATCCAGCCACGACGGGTCCGCAAAAAACGATTGCATGTGACCAATACGGTTACCGTGCGCCGCCACGAACGCGCGCCCCTTCGGAGACGCGGAAACGCGCGCACCCTCAATCGCCTGGTCATCCAAAATCATCTGAGTTACCGTCTGACGCACACGCCCCTGCTGAACGCGAGCCGCCAAGTTGCCGGTAATAACCTTCGGCAGAATGTCGCCGCGAGGTTCCTGCGTCGCCACAATCATGATGACGCCAGCGGCGCGGCCGAGCTGCGTGATCTGCTGAACGTTACCAACAATCTCGTCCTTCAACTGCTGACGGTCCTTCGCTTCGTCGCCGCTGCCAGCCTCTTTACCTGTCAACTGCGCCCACTCGTCCACCATAATCAACAGCGCCGGACCATGATCGTCGGTGCCGAAATAATCTGTCGCGCCGATATGCTCCATCTCCTCGTAACGCTCCATCATGGTACGCACACCAAACTGGATAGTTGTCGTCGCATCCGGCAAATCGGTCGCGACACCAAGAACCGCGTGCGAATACTTGCGATAGGCACTCAACTCCACGCGCTTCATATCCACGCCAAGGAAACGATACTTGTCAGAACGCAGAATCGTCGCAAACACGATAGTACGCTGAGTCACCGAATTGTGAGACACAAACGCGTTATCGCCGCGCCCAGCTGTAAACAAACGACGAGGGGAATCAACCTCAATACACCGCGACGGAACCGGCTCCACGCGCCGCGCAGACAACAGCTTCACAACCACACACCACCCAACCGCCGCCACACTCACGCGGGCGGACAAGAAAGACAATCAAACCTGACAGAAAATAGCCGAAACACCGGCAACAAAACGCGAGGCGCGTCCCACCCCGGCATCACGGCCAGAACAGGACGCGCCCCACAAGCGAACCCGCGATCACTCACGCGCGGACGCAAGCGGCAACCGTCACTCAGATAGAGCCTCACGCACAAGCTCAACGAATGAGGTGTCGTAGTCCATCAGGTCGCCAGCGCGCAGCGTAATCGTGCCATCGCCAAACAGGTCAGGCGCAGACGACAGCCCGATAAGCGCAGTCTCAGCAACAGGGCGACCCTTACTCGACTGAGACTTGCTCAAACGGCGACCGCCACGAACAACCTTCTCGCCCAGGCTAATCTGGTCAGAACCGTCCTCCTGGTAAATGTCCACCAGCTCCAACGCGTCATTGATAGCCAACAGGCTATCGCGCTCAATACGCCCCTCACTCTCAGCGACACGAACCATACCCTGTAGCATAATAATGTCCGCGCGAACATTCAGCTCCTCAATGAGAGCCTTCACGCCACGCTCAGCTTCTTCCGCGAGAATAACGCCTTCGGGAACAAACTCGAACTTGCCCGTGCGCGCATTAAACTTCACATCACGGTAAGCGGCGTCGATCAACTCAGGCAAATCAGGGAGAATACCACCACCAATCTGCTCGGCGTTCACGCCCTCAACGTACTGCTCGACCGTCAACTGGAACGAGCTACCGAAAAGCTGAACCGCCTGCAAACGCTCAGCGATCAACTCGGCCTTCTCGCGGTCCTGCACAATGAAACTCACAATGACTCCTTCACGTCACCGAAACAAACTCAATAACAACACGCTAATATCAGAGCGCACACAAAAGCGTCCCACACTCCCGCAAGAAACGACAATATGCGGACACTACACGAGACCAATCTCCCGAGGCGACCCACCAAACAGCACGCGCACCGCGTCATAAGGCTTCACACACATGGCCGCCACGCGCGCCACAACGTCACACTCCACGCGCCCACGATCAGCGCGACCATACCAGTAATCCAACTGCTCAACCAGGCGCTCCACCGTTACCAGGCGAAACGGCTGACGCTTCCACGCCCGATCATACACGACAAAAACGCGCTCACTATTCACACACACCACGCCATCCACACGACACCCCGGCATGTGCTTGCGCCAAATACCAAGCGCACCACGCATCCCCAGCCGCCCGCCAGCAAACGCGCGCCCAGACCTCAACACTGCCCCAGACTCGCTGAACGAATACTTACGGCGAGACTTCCACCGCTTCGTATCCACCAACAACACGCTACGACCACACAACAACACATGGTCCGTATCCCCATCCTCGTTGCCGCCGTATCCGCGAACATGCACGCTGTCGCACAACACCACGTCAGGCTTGTCCGCCATCCATCGGCGAATCAACTGCGACGTAGAACGCTCAGCATCCAACCCCACCTGAACCACGCTGCGACCAAACCCGCTATCCTGCTCAGGGTTGTCAAGAACTTGCGTCAACGACGCGCCAGCACTCCCAAAATACCTGCGACCACCCACCAACAAAGCGTATATTTTACGCCCCAACGCGCTACTCGAATCGGACGGCGGAACCACCACGACGGGCGCAGCGCTCACAGCTTCATCCTCAATTTCGCGAACTTATCGTAAGGCTTCGTCGCACGCACCGCGTACTTAGCGACAACGGCCGCGTCAAGAAAGCCCTTCTGATACTCCGACAACTGCTCATCAACCAGCATCGTCACACGCTTAATGAACCGCTCACTATCACACACCTGAACAGGAGCCTCAAACCACGCGCGCTCATACGCCACCACGCTAAACTTGTCACTCGGACAGTGAACAATCTGAGTGCGCACATAATCATCCGGCATCACGCCACCGAAAGCCTCAGCGTTCGCAACCACAAACGGCATCGGCTCATCAGCCTCATCCTTACCAGACATGAGCACGCCGTCCACCCACTTATACGCCGCCCTCTTCGACCAGGGACGCGAATCAATATAAAACACGGCAGAACCAACAATCAACACATGGTCCACACCCCAATGCGGGTCCACACCATGAAAATCAGGGTCGCCAACGAAAGACACATCCTTGCCAGGCTTCAACCGCACGCTCTCCACCAGGCACGCATCCTCACGCGAACGCGCCCACCGGCTCAACGCCTCGCCGGTCGCCTCGCACGCGCTCCTCCACGCAGACACATACGCCTGGTCAGCTCCGCCCTTCAACGCGCCATCCTGGTAATGCGACGCGGCAGCACCGGCAGCACCAAACACGCGGCGACCAGCGTTACCGCCGTCAGACTCCCGCAACAAACGCTCCACAGCGTCAGCCGCACGATGCCCCTTCGCACTGTTCGTCACATACACACTCAACTCAACACGTCCAATCCAGCGCCAACGCGCCCAACAACATTACTCGCCGAAACTCGAACCAATCGGAACAACCGACTCGCCAAGCCCGCCCACAGCCGGGCAAGAAACAACGAAATCAGCCGCATCCTCAATATCTACAACATCAATATCCACCAGGCAAGACACTCCATCGGTACGGGCGACGAGACTCCACGGCAAACGAGACAAAGGAACCCACGCAGACGCGCGCACCTCCACGCTCTCACCCTCAACCACAGTCTCACCATCATTCACCACATGAACATTCACCAACTCGTCATCCACGCGCCACACCGACACGCTCAAATGCCCACTATCCGGCAAATCAACACCCGCCACGCCAGAAGAAACCGGCACAAACGGAGGACGCCACCCGAACACAAACAGAACACCACACAGCAAAGCCGCCCACACGAGAGTGCGCAACATGCGGCGAGCACGCCTCGGCACAGAAGAAACCAAGCGGACCACTCGCCCAACAACAGGGACGCGAGACAACACGCGCACCACAAACGATAACGGGCGCGAAACCAGACGCGAAACAAAACGCGACACAAACCGTAGCGGCCACAACAAGACACCCAGGACGCGGCGGCACAAAGCGACAACCGCACCCACCGCGCGCGGCAAGCTACCAGAACGGCGACCAGAACCGCCCTTGTTGCGCGATGCGGCGGGCCGCGATGATGCGCCCTCATCGTCAGGCGCGTCACCGTCGTCGCTCAGCGCACCCTCGCCATCATCGTCCAGAACGTCCGAATCGTCGCCGTCAGCGTCCAAGCCGTCGTCGCCAATGCCCAACCCGTCGCCTTCGCCGTTCAGCTCGTCAACATCGCGGTCGTCATCGTCAACGCTGTTATCGTCCACGAGCGGCTGCTCGTCAACGGGCGGGGTCGCTCGGCTCGTGTCACTGCCACGCGCGCCCGCATCCTTCTCCGACAGCTCACGGAAACGCGCCACCGGATTAAAAAACACTCCCAAACGTCCCATAGCAGCCCGAGAAGCAACAGAACGAACCCAGGTGCCAAAAGAGGCGCGTTCGCCCGCCACAGGCTCATCTGAGGCGTTCTCGGGCGCACTCACGGCCTCATCGCCTGTAGGCAAAGTCGCGTCAGCGGCGGTGTCACCGTTTGCATCGCCAAGGTCAGGCGTGGTCTCGCTCGGCTCTCCATCAACATGGAAAGAGTTATCGTCGGCGGGAGGCTCACCCAAGGTGTCATCTACGGGGTTGCTCTCGTCCCACAGGTCGGCGTCGCCATCGTAAGACCCGTCCGCCCAATCGTCAAACGCGCCCTCTGCGCCTGTCGGTCCCGCTACGCCCGCGTTGTCTACACGTGTAGAAACACCGTCGCTGTTTGCGGACGAACCAGAATCACCAGACCGCGAGCGTACACCCGGAATAGGCGCATCCCCTAAACTCCGACCATCAACACCAACACGGCCGCGAACAAGACCCACAGCTAATCCCCTTCTCCCACTCTCTCTACTCTACTGTTTACGCGAATACTTACCGCGATCAAACGCAGACCGCTCAAAACCGGCCAAGAAATCATCCGACGGCAAATCAGGAATAGACGCACCAACCGGAACCATCAACGACGACACCGGAACAACACCCAACCCCTCACGCAACATGCGTGCAGACGAGGACGAAAACGACTCAGCAACCGACGGAACCTGCATCTCGCGCGGAACACGAACACTCACAGGTCGCTTCACCGGAGCTGCCTCCAACTGACCGCACTCACTCAACACGCGCGCAGCCTCAAAGCCGCACGCAAACAACGCCGAATACAACAGCTCAAACATCACGTCACCGCCAGACAAATCGCGGAACGACACGCCAGCCACAGTATTCACAGCGCGAGGTCCACGAACCACGCTCGCAGTCCACAAATCATGCCCGCCACCAGACGGCAACGGGTGCGGCACACCCGACTCGCCCCGCACAGTCACCAAACGATGCGCATACGACCCATCGGCACTCAATGGCACTTCATCATACGACGACAACACCACGCGCGGCTCAGCGTTATCGCCCCACCCGCGCACAACATTGAACCTGCCCCAATACACGCGCCCAATCTCCAAACGCGGCATTGGAGCCAGCAACATGTCAGCCAAAATCAGACGGTCAGTATGATCGAGAGACCTCACAAACCCCTGCGGACCACCGGCCTTAAAAGACTCGCGGAACCCCAACATCATCTCCAACTTGCGAGCCTGCCGCTTCATGGCATCACTCTCACGAACCGCCAACGTGCTTACGCCGTCGCTGATCGTGTACAGCATGTACTTAGAGTCCTTAGAACCCTTCTCCACCATGTTCGTCACAGTGAACAGCGCGTCAAACCACCGGCCCGAACGCCTCTCCAACACGCCGGGCGTAGCAAACCCATCACCCACGCGATCAGTCGGAAAACCCGACACAAACGTATTCATGAACTCGTACTCGCCGCGCAAACGACCAATAAACGACACGTCAACAACGTCAGCGTAAGGGTCCGGCACCTCACCCGGCATAAACGCGCTAAACAGGTCGCCGCCGCCACCAAACGCGGCAGCATTATCAACTGTCCGACGAGACGCAGACCACGCGGACTCCACCGCAGCCAACACGGCACCACGATTAGGGCGCACGCTATCGAAGCCGCCAACACTCGCCAGCGCCACAGCCGCGCGCGACCTCACGCCACACGCCCGCACGCGCAACATCGTCTGGTCCAAATCGTCGCCAGTAAACACCCCATTCTCGCGCTCGCGGATAATCGCCTCAGCCTCATCAACGCCAACGTTACCCACGTCCGCCAGACCGTAGTAGATCGTGCGGTTCGCCGCGTCAGGCGTAACCGTCACGCCCGCCTTGTTCACGTCAGGGGCGAGCACGCGAATACCCATGCGCTTGCACTCAGCCAAGTAAATGCGCAGCTTGTCCTTGTCGGCGCTCTTCTTGCTACCCGTTTTTAACGCGGAATGAAGTAGCGCGCTCATGAACTCAACAGGGTGGTAACATTTCATCCACGCGCACTGATAGCTGTTGATCGTGTAGGCGACAGAGTGAGAATAGTTGAAACTGTAGCCAGAGAACGCGGCCAAATACTCCCACAGTGCGCTCATGGCCTCGCGGCTGTAGCCGTTGCTGATGCCGCCGTCAATGAACTTGACGCGCAGCGACTCCATCACGTCGGCCTTCTTCTTGCCCATCGCCTTACGCAGCACGTCAGCGTCACGCGCGCTGAACCCAGACAGGGCGCGCGCGGCGCGCATGGCCTGCTCCTGGTACACGGGCAAACCAAACGTCGGACCCAAAATCTCTTCCAACGGAGAACCCACAAAGTCCTTGTGGATAGGTTCAATGGGTGCGCGTCCATTCTTCCTGTCCGCGTACATGATGTGCGAACCCATTTCCATAGGGCCAGGGCGACCAAGAGCGGTAGCGGCCGCCAAGTCGCCAAACGATGTGGGCTGAATCATGCGTAGCAGTTCACGCATCGTGTCCGACGTGCCGAACTGGAACACGCCAATCGTGTGAGCGGGCTGGAAAATCTCACGATACACGCGCTCATCATCCATGTCACCCTCAGCGAGCGCAACAAGATTCGGACCCTCACCGTCGTTACTGTCCAGCACGTAACGCACCGCGTCCTGCAAAATGCCGAGAGTGTCCAACCCTAGGAAGTCATACTTAATGAGACCCAGAGCCTCACACTCCTGGTACGTGTACTGCAACACCATGTCCATGCGCTCACCCTGACGGTTCCACCGCACGGGAGAGTGATTCACGAGAGAGTCGTTCGAGATGATGACAGCGCCCGCGTGAACACCGTACTGGTTGACATGCCCCTCCAGCTGGACGGCAGCTTTCAGCGCGTCCTCCCAGCGCGGGTTGCGTTCTTTCAGCCTGTCGAACTGTGCGCTCACCTCACTGTTAGACGCAAGCAAGTCAGCGAGTGTGCCCTCCATCTTGTCTGGCAGCAGCTTCTTCGCGGCAGTCGCCTCAGCCACGCTAATACGATAGTTTTTCGCAGCCGCGTCAATGGCCTTCTTCGCCTGAATGGTACCCAGCGTAGTGACGTGAGCAACGTTCTCGCGCCCCCACTCGCCCACAAGGTAATCGTAGTAAATGGCATCGCGAACGGACTCCGGGAAGTCCGTATCCACGTCCGGTGGCGAACCAATCTTATGATAGCTGATGCTATCAACGACCATACCCATACAGGAAACCTCTCACACCCTCATGCAGCTAGTCGAAAACGCGGCCGCACTCAACAATTCTTGCACATCTAACAGAAAAATAACACGCGTCGTACTAGAAATCAAACCGCCGCCAACACCCCCGCAGAAAACACGGAAACGTTGGCGGACGGTAAGCTACAGGAGACCGCTAATCACTTGACCGAAACGGGGCGAGACCCCGACTCGGCGGCCTTCGCGCGACGAGCGGCGTCCGCCTTGCGCGCCTCACCCAACAGGCGGATAAGACGAACCGTCACGGTCACCTCTAGCGCCTCGCCGCACCCGGTTTTCATGTAATCCAGTAGCGCGGACGACAACATGCACATGCAATCCAACAACGGTTCAATGCCGACTAGGCCGTGACGCAAGAGATCCTTGTCGTAAATCGGAGGCTTATGCTGACGTTCCTGGGCGGGAACGCGATCATTCAGCTCTAGGTAATAGTTGCGCGCCTGAACGAAATGGCTATGCAAACGCTTAGCAAGCTCAAAACCGCCTGCCTCGTCCTCAGCGTACACGTTGACGGCTGTGCGCATGTCGCCGCGCAAAATCGCCTCAAACAAATCAAGAGACTTAGGCAACGCGAGAGGCAAACCATCCGCCAACTGTCCCAAATACTGCAACGCGCTACGAATACTACCGCCACCATAAAACACGGCGGTATCCACCATCTGATCGTCAACATTCACGCCAGCCTGATCGGCCACGCGACGCAACAACGGGGCCATCTTGTCATCCGACACGCCCTTGATGACATACGGTGTCGTGCGGTTCATCACCGCAGGCTGAACCTTCTTCGCCTCGGTCGTGCAGAACATCCAAATCGTGCCCTTAGCGCGCGCCTTGTTCTCGTCCTCCAACTCGCCCAACAGCGCGTCCTGAGCGGCGGCACTCATACGGTGACACTCGTCAATAATGACGATCTTCAACCCAGACGGCAGAGGAGATCGGACAGACGTGTAACTAATCAAATCGCCGACGGCAGACATGTTTGCTGTACCAGTGGACGCGATCACGCGCTTCGCGCACAGCGGGTTACTCTCGCCCGTCTCGTAATCGTACACCGACAGACACGAGTCGCACTCACCACACGGGTTGTAGCCGGGTTGAATGTTCTCGCACACGAGGGCGCGCGCCACAATGAACGCGAGTGTCGTCTTACCGCACCCAGAAACGCCACTAAACAAGAGGCCATGAGGATAGTTTGTGCTGCCCGACGCGTGAGCGGCCCTGGCCTTCGCAACATACGCTCGCACGCCCTTCACGGTCGCGTCTTGGCCCACAACCTCATCGAACGTGCGCGGCCTATACGCCGTCGTCAAATCGGTGACCTTGCTGCCATCCACAGGCGCATTGTCGGGGTTGCCGGTTGCTGTTTTCTTTGTTGCCATTACTCTGTTAACGTCTTTCTGCACCACTGGGTGCGTTTACGGTCGGTTGCGTGAGGTTGCGCCACACTCGGCGGGCGCGCAAAAAGCTAGGCGGCAATATCTTCGCCAACAAGCGGATACGCGTCAAGAGCATGATCGTCCAACACGTCCGGTTCACGCCCCAACTTGTCATCCTTGAACACGAGGTCCATACACCGCTTACGCGTCCCATCCTCCAACAAAATCATAGCCGCCGACGGAACAAGCCACGCGCGCTCGCCCACGACAACCTTTGACACGTTACCGCGCCCGTCAGACAAGAAACGCTCAAACAGGAGACCGTACTTGATGGGGTCCACGTTAGTGCCTCCAATCAGGTAGAGGACGAGACTACCGGGAGCACTACCACGCCCCCACCCAACCGCATACATGAGAGTATTCCCATGCTTGTCGCGTACACTAAAGTTCCTGTTAGCGTACTCGACCACGTGCTGAATGATGAGGAAGTATTGCTCGAAACCGCCATCAGAAATGACCGCCATCTCCTCTCGGATACGCTCATCAATGACACGCAGCTCCTCGTCGGTTGCGCGCGGGTATCGGACTTTAATGCCCTCGCGGGCAATACGCTCCAAATACGCTGCCTCATCCTCGCCGCCCAGGTCGATGCTCGGCCTGCGGTGCTGGTCGTACTCGACCACGCTGAACCCGCCCTCGCACATTTCAGCGATAACGCTCGTGCCGGTGAGGGCCGCTTTCGCGTCATCGTCGCTGAACCCGCCGCTGCGCAGCGCCGCGTACATTTCGTCAGCGGTTTTCATATAGTAGCCGTTACCGTTAAACGCGAACCTCGTACCGCCCTCGTCAACGGTCTTGTCGTACATGGATGACCCTGTGTTCATGCACAGCATTTGCTCATGTCCCACAGCCTGCTCGGGCCGCGTGTAATGAGCGTCGTTCGTCGCCAACAAGCGCAGAACACCCTTACCGTAGCGTCCCTCCAACTGGGAACGCAAACGCATCTGCGCGCGGATGAGCTGCTTCTCCAACGCCATGTCATGAAACATGACCTCAAAGAAAATGCGGTCACCGAAAATCTCAACCATACGGTCCAGGTACTTGACTGCCGCATCCACCTGCCCCAAAGCGAGACGCGTATTCAACTCCGACGACGGGCACCCCGTAGACACGACGAGGCCGCTGTTGTGCCGCTCCAAAATGTCCACGTCAAGACGCGGATGCTTCGTCACACGATGCTCTTCACGAGACCCCCACTCGCTCAACTTGTACAAGTTACGAACGCCATCATCATTGCACGCCCACACAGTCAAATGCGTGTAAGCGCCACGAGACGACACATCACCCTCGCCGCCGCCAGCATAGAACACGCGTTCTTGAACGCGCGCACCCAACGGATTATCGGGAGCCATATACAGTTCACAGCCAGGAACCGGCGTAATGCCCGCCTTATTCGCAGCGGTAATGAGACGATTCAGGCCGTTCATGCCTCCGTGGTCAGTCAACCCAACCGCACGATGCCCCAACCTGGATGCCGCCGCCACATACTCCTCAACGGGAGAAAACCCGTCAAGCTGACTACCGTCCTCAGAATGGTTGTGTAGGGATGAAAACTCGATCATGCGTCCACCTTAACGTCATCGTCCGCAGAACCCAAATCGTCAAGAATCTGACGGTCACGGCTGGACAAAGCGGGAAGCCCCTCACGCTGTGCCGCATCCTCCAACAGTTGCAGCAAATCAACCTTGCCGCTACGCAAATCAGACGCAGACACAGGAACAGAAAACACCGGCAACACGCGACGCGAGTCCGGCCTATTCACCGAAAACAGCATCGGCTTACGAGAACCGCGACGATTCAAGTCCAACAACACAAGGACAATGGGGGCGCTCTTGTCTACGCGCCTCACGTTATCCACCAGCACGCGCTCAACAAACCCAGAAATGTCGCGCCCCTGATACGACACGCGCTCACCCTTAGAACCCATACGGCGACCGCCGATAGCGAACCTATCGTTAATGCTCACCGGGTACACGTAAAACCCGTAATCACGATACGCGACCACGCCACCCTTGTTGCGAGCCTTGTTCGTCACGTGAGCGACCGCGCTACCGCCCGCAGCCTCAACGTTACCCACAATCGCGGCAAGCTCACGCTCACCCATGTAGTTCACGTCCATGTCCTCGTAAGCGCGCTTTGCGCTACGCGGACGAAACAGGAGAGTAAACACGCCGAAGCCGGCCACAAGACCCACAAGGGAACTACCAGTCAACGACCACCCAGAAAAACCAGCCACAAGCAACGTCGCCGCGTAATCGACCACGAGAGCGACAGCCAGCAACCCCCAGCGGCTACGCGACGCAAACACCAGATACGAGTACGTCAAACACGAGGACGCCAACAGTAGGAGCGAGCACGACCACACGACGCCGCCCAAACCAGCGCCGTACACGGCGGTCATCGACGCAGAAGCCGACAACACCAACAGCAACACGAGAACAGCGGCGCTCTTAAACACGACAGGAACGTTCGCCTGCAACACGAACCCCAGAGCCAAGCCAGCGGCAAGAAGCGCCGGAACCCACCACAATGCGTTCCCCGACAGCGCCGCGCCACCCGACAACAGGACACCAGCGGACACGACAAGCGCCAGCGACAGCGCGTGACGACGCACCGTACCAGCAATCTCACGCAAGAACACAGACATTAAAGACACCCTTCACCAATAAATAAAAAAGAACGACAAACAGGGAACGCCACTACTCGGACACCACGTAAGACGCGTCGCGGCCAAACCTAATGAACTCCTCAGCGCGCCCCAACACGAGACTACGCTGACCCTCCGGCACAGCATCCAGCGCCTCACTCGTCGCACACCACTGCTCAAACGGCACAGCCACACGCGCAGACTCACCATCAGAGCCACCGGCAGACATCGTTGCGGGAACGGATGCGGACGCAAACAACGGTTCCAGCTTCCACGACAACGCGTGAGCCGCCTCGTCACCAATCAGGCGCGTATCCAAACCGGAATACTGCGCCGACGTGATGCCGGTAACACGCTGCCTGAGAATAGGCGCATCCTCCCACACAAACAAGCCACTCTCGCGCACCTGAGTGGAGCGAAGATTCTCCACAATAAGGTCCGTGACTTGCGCGGCCGACAAGCCGGACGCGTCAATTGGTGCAAAATCATACTGTGGGCGCTGAGGCAGAGAACGCGCCTCGTAGGATGCCGACCCGTCCGGTTGGATAGTCCACAGCGTCCATCCCCTGCCCTCGCCGTTATCCTGGTCAGAGAACCCGCGACGCAGAACGGAGCCGTTGTAGTACACGCTGTTACCGGCGCTATCCTGGACGGTGCTGCGCTCGTGAATGTGCCCCAACATGACTGCACTCCACGCGTTCTGCGACAGCAAATGATCGGGAATGACGATCTCACGCGGCGACTGCTGAGCGCGCAAGCGCATCTTCATGATCGGGTCGATCACGCCGCCATGCGTCGTGAAAACGTTTACCGCGCCGGGCGTGGCGGCAACCTTGCTCATTGTTTCAGACTGGCCCATGTACATGTGGTGCGACACCATGTGCAACATCAGGCCGTCCGTCATCTCGAACGACGCGTAAGGGTCGATGATGCTGTAAATGCGCCTGTCGGGGTCGTGGAGCACGCGCGACGACGCAATCTCGCTCGCGCTATCTACAGCCTCGTGGTTACCGGCCAACAGGTAGACGGGAATGTTCGCGTCGGCGAACCTGCGAAGCTCATCCTGCGCCACGCAAATGGTGCGCATGTCCGGGCGCGGCGAGTGAAACATGTCGCCAGCGATAACAACCGCGTCCACGCCCTCTGCGATCACGTCAGTGACGATGGTGTGCAAGAGGGTGTAGCCGTCCTGGACACGAACGTTCACATGATCGGGTGTTTCGCGCCTACCAGACTTGTACCCCAGGTGAATGTCTGACAGGTGAGCAACCCTAAAACCGCCCATTGTTAGCGTCTCCTAGCTTCACGCACGCCGCGCAATGAGGCGTGAAATCAAATCTTACACGGTGAGGGCGCTCTTGCGCGGCCTCATGACACGACCAACCATAACATGCCCCACGCCAGCGAGCAAAAGCCCGCCAACGGCCACGCCAGCCAACACGCGAGACTGGTAGGCGCGATACAACCACTGCGGCCCCATACGCCCCGCGTACGTGCCAGTCACAGCCGACGCGTCCACCGGAGCGTCGTCAACACTGTTCGCGTCACCACGGAAAATAAACGAATTGCCGGGCGTGTCCACCACTCGGTGAATCACCGTCCGACCATCAGACTTCATGTACGTGCCAATCTCACCCACTGCGGGTGTTTTCGACGAGTCCACGCGCACCACGTCACCCTTCACCAGGGTAGGAACCATGCTCTCTGACACAACCTCACGCACGCTGTACCCGTGAGACTGGTTCCACACAATCGACCCGTAACAAACCAGGGTGCCAGCCAGCGCCAACAGGAACACGAACACGCCCGCGCGGCTCACGCGCACCCACTGGCGACGCAAATGGCTACGATACGCGCGCCCTCGCGCGTGCGACACGGCAGAAGCAGCAACCGGACCCAACACATTCACACTCTCTTCGCTCACCTGTCGCCCCCCAGCTCGGCGGGAACACCCTCGCTCTTGTCCACCCAGTACGACATGACAAACCGCGCAACGTGACGGTGGTCGTTACCATACGCACCAAATGTCGTGCTCGTACACGTCACAAGGTTCAAGTAGCGGCCATCCGACGGGTAGCCTGACGGGGCACTGTACGCGGCCTCAACGTCTGTCGGTTCAATGATGCTACTGTCCGCATAGTCGAACACAATCCACGCGTTCTCTGTCTCCATAATCACGTGGTCGCCAGCCTGGAAACGGTCGATACCGAACAGGTTGCTTCCGTTCGTGCGCCTGTGCCCGAAACCGACAGCGACACCAGTTGTGCCAGGGTATGCGGCTTGCGGGTCGAAACCCAGCCACCCGTTATCCAAGATCGTCTCCTGATCGTATCCGCTAGAAGCGGGGATACGCATATGGTCCCACGACGGAACATGCAGAACACCGTAGGCGTTACCTTCCGGTGGGATGGATGCGGAGCCGGGTGGGTCATCGTAATGCTTCGCGGACGCGACAGTCGTGACCTTCGGCTGGTTGGCGTGCGTCTCGTCCCACACGCTCAAATTATGGCTCATGACACCGCTCGCCCGGTGGTCACTCCACCACATTTGGTTCACCAAAATGCCGCCGCCAGTCGCAAACAATGCAGCCGCTACCAACATGAGGACAACGCTCACGAAACTACGCCTACCTTGACGGTGAGCACCCTCACCTTCCACGTGCAAACCAGACACAAACCCTCCAAACACACAGGATGCACCAACACCCGCGACCCCTGACGAAACGGGGTGTAAGCGCGGGGTGAAACAAATAACGTTACACCAACAATAACACGAACAAACCACAAAGAAAAACCCTCAACTATTCAAGCGGGCACTCAAAGGAAACAAGCAAAACAACCAGCAGCAGCGAGGAGAACCCCACCACGCGGCCGTCAAGCATGTTCCCTGAGCGCACAAACGCAAGAACAGTTGAGGGCGGTGCAGCAGCCAAGTAGGCCGCGCAACCAGACACCCCCGCAAACGCGGGGAACTAACGCAACCCCTAACGGTTACGCGATCAAGCTCTTCACATTCGCCCACAAAGGGGGTTAGTGCCAACCTGTCTTTCGACGGCTGATCTTCTCTTGTCTCAATCGCATCCAAAAGGACGGCCAACACTCACATAGCGTCAGCAAGCCACATCAGCCCCGCATAAGCGGAAGCGTCACCCAGATCACTCACACACAAGATCACTGGACGTAACCATAATATCACGCAGGAGACGGAACGCCAGCCGAAACAGAAGTGACACCCGCCACACCGGCGGCTTGCGCGTCAGACCGAGCCACACCCAACGCAGCCTCAGCATCACTCAGCGCACGCAAAGCGCCATCCACATCCGCCGACTCATCAGCCGCAACACGTGCCCTCGCGTCAGACGCAACGCCGCGCGCAGCCTCCAAGCCGGAACGCGCAGACGCAAGCTCACTACGAGCCTCCTCCACACGACCAGTAGTATCGCCAGACACGCCAGGAACACTCAACCCGGAAGCGGTACCGTCAGCGACGGTCGCGCCAACGCGATTAGCCCACCCAAACGCGGCAGCACTCGACACGTCACCGGAGCCGCCAGACGCGGGCGTGCGACCAAATGCCGCCGCATCCACGTGCAGGGCACTAGCAGCGTCACCCACCGTATAAAAACGCGACACGTCAGTCTCAGACACGTTCCGATGACTACTATTCACGGCCGCGAACTTCTGAGTCGCATACACACGACCACCCTCATACGACACGCCCACACCCGTCACCGTGTACGCGCCCAACATGTTGTGGTTATGCGCCGGAGAATCCTTCCACTGAGCAAACAGTGAATCTGCGATCTGCTCCGGGGTCTTACCAGTTGCCGCGTCGCCACGAATCGCGTAAGCGATGTTCTCGCCCACGCCACTCAACTGCGCGCCATCCACGCCCGCGCGCAACCTGGCCGACATCGACGGGTCATGATTAAAGTCCCGCTCGCCCGCCATGTGAGCGCTCCACGACTGAGCTTCACCATCCAGAGTGCGGCTCGCCACCAAAGCAGGCAATCCAGCGTCAGCTCGATAGGCGTTCACCTTCTGCACAAGCAGGCGCTCCACCACGCGAGCCTGATTACCCTCATCCGACAAACGCCAATCCACCGTGCCAGCCCGAGACGCGTCAGCCTCAGCGTCAGACACCGCGCGCTCAGCCGCACTCACGCGAGCCTCAGCGTCAGAAACCGCGCGCTCAGCATCAGCCAAAGCCGCGCGAGCCGACGCAACGTCAGCGCGACTGTTAACGGCGGCATCGTATGCGGCCTTCGCAGCATCGTAGTCGCGCTGAGCGTCGGCGAGCCTCGCGGCAGCGTCAGAAACAGACAAGGACGGTGCGCCATCGTTGCCGCCCGTGGCGCGCCCGTCACTCGCGCCAGCGGTCACACCGATGTTGCCGCCATTCGGTTCCGTCACCTTACCAGGAGCGCCCTGGTCGCCCGGCGCGGCGTCGCCAGTGGATGTGTCAGAAGCGCCCGTACGCGCCTCAGAGCCTCCACCACCCGCCACGGTAGCCTGGGAGCCTGAAACGCCGCCAGAGGGCGCTACAGGTGCCTTCGCGTTGCCTGTAGACGCAGCGCCAGCATGTGCGGGCGGCGCAACATCACCCGTCGCGGCGTGATCGGAGCCAGCGTGAGCGGATGGAACGTCAGCCTGAGAACCCTCAGACGGTGCCGCGTGAGTGTCAGCAGAGGGAGGAGCTGGAATCTCAGACCGTGCGGTGTCAGAGGGGGCCGCCGGAGCCACATCATGAGCACCCTCGGATGGCGCAGCGTGAGCGTCAGTGGGTGGAGCAACGGGAGCCTCACCGGGAACATCCTCAGATGGAGCGGCAGGAACATCAGCCGGTGTAGTGTCAGATGGCGGTGCCGGAACCTCGCCTGTAGCGCCCTCAGATGGGGTAGTGTCGGATGGAGCGGCCGGAACCTCAGCGTGAGCACCCTCGGACGGTGCCGCGTGAGCATCAGCCGGTGTGGTGTCAGCGGGCGGCGATGGAATCTCAGCGTTAGCGCCACCATCAGGTACAGCGTCAGGCGCGGCCACGCCACCATGAGAACCATCATCAACGCTACTGCCGGGCGCATGATCTTCCGCCGCACCCAACTGACTAGAATCAGCGCCAGACGAATCAAGCTCAACCGCTACAACCCCACCAGCACCACTACCACTAGTCGGCTCAACAGGGACGCGCTCACCATCACTCGTCATGAAAGAACCAAACGACGGCGCGGGAACAACAACACTGCGCGTAGAATCAAGAACCGACGCATCCTCGCCGGTAGCCTCAGCCAACGCATCCTCATCCGTCGGGTCAACCCCACCCACGCGGCCAGGGTCACCCGAAACACCGTCGTCGCCCGCACCATCCGCGAGCGCACCACTCACAGCGCCAGCCGTGCCAGCCGTCGCCAACGTCGCAGCCGCCAACGAACCCGCAACAGCCGCGCGCCTCGAAAACTTCACACCCACAACCACCAACTCCTCAACAACAATCGGGAACAAGGGAAATACAGAAACCGCAACAGACAACGGCCCCACATAAAGAAATATGCACACAAACCACGCGGCAACAGCGATAAAATCCCGAAAAATCAAGCAAAAACAAGCGCGCCCCACGCCCTCCGCAAACAAACGGAGAGCATGAGGCACGCCCATCAGCGCACGTCAAGAAGCGTCAGAACGCGATAGGGACAAGCCCATAGTTCAGCGCCCACTGCAACGAATCGACGGTCACGCCAACCCCAGGATGGGACGCGTGAACAACCTTACCGTCACCAATGTAAATGACAATGTGCGTGCGAGATGCAAGCAACATGCCCGGCTTCAAGTCGTTCACGCTCACGCGCTTACCATACGCGAGCTGCTGAGCCGCCGTGCGGGGCAAGTTAGTGTCACCCAACTGGTCGTGATACACCCACCACACGAGACCCGAGCAATCGAACGCGTTAGGGCCTTCCTCTCCCCACACGTACGGGGAGCCGACCTTACTCATAGCCAACTGAACAGCGCGATTACCCGCCGCCTCGTCGGACAACGTGTAACCGGAAGCCGCGCCAGCGCCACTGTAATCTACAGCGCTTGCGTCGGACGCGCTCTCGCGCGGCTTTGTGCCCTCCAACACAATCTCACGAACAGGAGCCTTCGTCACAGTAGACGACACCGTAGACTCCACCTTATCAGCGTCAGCTCCATCGGTAGCCGCCACGTTCACGCCCTTGTCTTTCGACAAGTCAGTGCGAACAGTCGAAACCTTCGTCACACTACCAGGCTCACCCGCCTGCTGGACGCGCGTCTCACCAACAAACAGCTCATCAGAGGGAAGAACCTCCGTCTCAAACGGAACCTCCTCCACGCTCTCCGTGCGCGACTCCTCAACGGCATACAAGCGCACAGAATCGCCCGCGTGAATGACCTGACCCTCGTCAACCGCCTTAGAATCAGACGTGCGCACCAAAGCTGGGTCCACGCCCTTCGACTCCAAAAACTCGCCCAACGACTCAGGGGATACGCCAGCCTTAAAATCGTAAGACTTCACGCCCGCGCTCGTCGCAACACTCACCCTCGCGTCAGCCGTATCAACCGGAGCGCCCGCCGCCGCAACAGCGCCCGCGCCCGGCATCACACACAACGCCACAGCGGCGGCAGCAACAGCCGCAACGCCACCCGCGCGCGACATAGAGAAACTACTCACGCGATGCTTAGGGGAGCCAGACGACGGCCCACGCTTACGATCACCCCTATGACGAGGCACACTCTTACTCTTCTTCGTACTCACACACATTCCTAACAGTAGACAACAAGAAACACGAGGGGAGCGCCGCCAAAGACGTGCGAAACACACCTTTGACGACGCTCACCCACTCACTTCGACTGAGGACGATCACCCGACGCAGACGCGTAAGGCTGCGACACAACAACCGTCACAGGCGTAGAAGCCTTAGCCTTCGACCCCTCAGCGGGAACAACATGCGTCACCTGCTCAGAGGTCACCTCACTGTTCTTCACAGTCACAACAGTCACAGCCGAAAAACCCGCCTTCACGAGCGCAGCCTGCGCGTCATTACCCGACAATCCCACCACATGAGGAATAGCCAACTCAGGGTCAGCCTTCGCCTTCGACAACACGACGCTCACCTCACTACCGGAATCAACCTCGCCAGCGGCAACAGACTGAGACAACACGACACCCGCCGCGCCGTCACTCTCCTGCTCACTAAACGACACGGTAACGCCGAGCTTCTTTGCGTCCGACTCCACATACTCGCGCGTCTTGCCCTTCCAATCGGGCAGATTCACGCTGCCAGACGCAACATCCAACACCACGCTATCACCGTTGGATACTTCCAAACCGGCAGCAACCGACGCGCCCGTCACGGTACCCACGGGGACGGTGCCAGCCTCCACCTGGCGCACTTCGCTCACGGACACGCCAACCGCATACAGGGCCTTCGTTGCCTCCTCCACGGTCATGCCCGACACGTCAGGCATAAACGCCGACGCGGGACCAGACGAATACGACAGCACGACTGCATCTCCCATGTCAGCCGTAGAACCAGCCGCAAGAGACTGAGAGACCAGCATGTCGCGCGCCACCTCACCCGAGGTTACCTGCTCCACAGTACAGGAGAGCTGGACCGACGTGAAAGCTGCGCACGGGTCCACACCCTGCGACAACGCGGCAGGCGCAGATGGGACAGCAACATCGTCACGATGGTCCCACCAGTACGCGCCGCCAGCCGCCAACACGCCAGCCAACGCAACGCCAGCAACCGCGAAAGCTGTCACGGTTCGCTTACGCTTCGCACGAGCCACAGTAGCGTCACCATCATCAACGCCTTCATGTTCAAGACTCGAACCCGAATCGTCGCCGCCGGACATGATCTCGTCCCACGACACCGCAGAACCACCATCGGTAGGTTCAACGTTGTCGGTGTCGGTCACGCTCTGCGTCACCTCGTCCACACCATCCAGCTCAACATCATCAACATGAACGTCAGACTCAGACATAAAACTCTCCTTCTAGGAAAACGCGCACGCCATCAAACGGTGCACACCTCTATACGATCAATAACCGCACGCTCCCATAAAGTCACGAGGCGGGCGGTCAACCTACTTGAATACGACACTAACACGAAACTTAGTTACTCGGCAAATCGCGAACAAAACGAGGCACCCGACACACGCGGCCAGCAACAACATCAGCCATCAACGGAACCAACAACAGTAACAACTCCTCGCCACCAAAAACCGTAGACGACTTCAACCCCCGCGACAACTGAGATGACACGTCAGACAACAGCCTACACTTCTGAGCACCCAACGCGCGCGCACGATCAAACAACACGCGGAACTGATACGATGAAACATCCAACCCCAATACCTGAGCGACCTCACGCCTCTCGCAGCCCACCTGCAACAGGCTCGCAGCACGCGACAACGGCCCCATCTTCTCCAAAATCTTCGCAACCGCCAACGGGTGAACACCACCCGACAACACACGGCGACACACGCGCAACGCCTCAGCGCCGTCACCGCGAAAAATCGGCTCCTCAACAAGCCACGGCTTCAACGACCCCTCACGCAACAAACGGCCAGTCAAATTATCGACACTAATACGATGCTGGTCGCCGCGCTCAACACCCAACATAATCTGCGACAGAACGGGAACAATAACCTGAAAGTCCTCGCCCGCATAGCCTCGCAGAAAACGCTTCGCCTCCGCCGACAATCCCGTACAATCCAACAACTCGTCAGCAACACTACGACCACGAGCGGGCTTCGGCATGACAACAACGTCACCGCCCGAGTCGCGCACCATCTTCTCCAACTTACGCGTAGATGTGCGAGGGCACTCACACACAATCAACAAGCCAGGGTCAGCGGCTCGCGCAACATCCCCGCCCTCAACCAGCCCACCAAAAAACTGAGAAAAACGCTTCACATCATCGGCTGGCACGCGACGAACAATCAACGACGACGAATCTCCGCCATCAAGTAGCGTGCCCTCGCGGCACGCAGCCAACGGCTCACCGTCACGCACATAATGCGCCGGAACACCGCCCAGCTCAACGCGCGCCAACGCCTCTTGGAACACGCCAAACGACGCATCCTTGTCAACAACAAGTCTCAAAAAAGACATCAGAAAACCCTCTCACACCACGTGCCACTGTTAGCGCACAACACCGCGAACAAACGACAACGACACAACACCATCCAACACGCTGCCAGACTCGCACGCAACAGTCATCGAATCACGCGACACAGCCCGATTATCCCCCACAACAAACACGCCACCGTCAGGGACAGTCGCCTCGCCGCCAGACACGCACGACCCAGGCAACGCCGCCACCATGCGGCCATTCACCCACAAGCCGCCACCATGCAGCGACACCGTATCGCCAGCCACAGCAGCAACGCGCTTCACAGCCGTGCGGCCAGGGTTACGCCACCCTTCCGGCTCCTCAAACACCACCACGCTACCGACCTGAACCGGCGCACCGGGGTCAACCTCAATCTCCTGCCCAGACACAAGAGTAGGAGACATCGAATCGCCAGCAACAACATAACGCCCCTCAGACTCGTTGCCACCAAGCGTCCACGCGAACAGCAAAATGGCGACAACCACGCCACACGCCAACAAGAGGCGCAGAAAAACAGCACCATCACCCGCGCGAGAACCACCAGCAATGCGACGCGAACCACGCGCAGGCAACGCGTCACCGGAACCAGCGTCGCGAGAATCAACCATCAGGCAACAAACCCCACAAGAAACACGAAAGAAAACAACAGGTAAGCAGCAAGCCGAAAGAGCCTTGCCGGTCACACAATCTTCATAGCTGCGCGGTGATTGTTAGACACTGTCTGCAACGCATCCAACGTCGCGCGCACAGCCATCGAATTTGTCTTAAAAATTTCGATTGCGGCCTTATACGCCGACATCTGCACGTCCAGCTTAGTCACGTACTCATCGCTGTTGACTGCCGCTCGTCTCAGATCAGCGGATGACAATTCTTGAACCTGCATCGTCACTTTAGCGACGGCCTGATTGTACTCGCAAGAAACCCTCCACAAAGCGTCCTGAGCCGCGCCCGACCGAGTAGCCAGCCGCAAACCTAGAGCAGCCGCTTTGAGCATTAGGCGATTCACATTGTCAAGAGAATCTGCGTCAAGCGCCGCATCCAACTCATCAGCCAGCTTCGTAATCTCAGCCATCAACTGAGCATCCTGTTCCAACACGACAGGTCACCAAACCCCTTCTACAAACACGAGCACAAAATGCGCGCACAACCAAACGAAAGAAATGACGGGCGGACAAGCGCCGCCACATGAACAAAACCATCATGTCACAACGCTGTCCCACCCGTCAAAACCTCACCAACGGCCCCGTCGGCGACGCTTCCTCGCCGCACTCACCGCGTTATCGAACGTGCGAGCAACACCCACACGCGCGCGACCATCCCGCTCATCACGGATACCCAACTCCATACGGTCGGACTCCGCGCGAGTCGGCCACGCCCACTGAACGCACGACAGAACGTAGCACACCATGACGCACGCGCCGAGCGTGTACGCCCACGTCCCAGCAGACGCCATCGACAACAACGCGGCCACAGAAAACCCCAGGACACACGCGGCCGCTCGCTGACGCACACTCAAACGGTTCTTCCACGGCTCCCAACCGTCCGGCTTCGTGCGGCGGCGCACATCAGCCCAAAACAGCCCCAGCACGCCCACCGCGACCGCCAGGCACACGCCGCCACCCAACGCCGGGACACTACGCGCGTACATCCACCAGCGCCCCTCGGGAGCAAACACATCCAACAGCACGCCCACAGTAACAAACACGACCGCGCCCACGAGCGGCGCAACAAGGCCGCGCGCGCCCTTCGTATGGTAACGCCTGCGCACAAACCGGCGCGCCTGCACCATCAACGACACCTGAACGTCATCCTTCTTCCCACGATCAGACACTACAACACCACCCTCACAGTCAACATTCGACACAATAGCCGCCCCAGAAACCGGCCGCTACAGCATATCCCCATTGTACTCGCCATACAACTCCACAGCCGCCGCCACAGCCAACTCGCCCACACTCTCGTCAGCAAGAATACGCGACGCATCATCAGACGCGTCACCCAACAGGGGTGCCTGAGTCAAAATGTTCGAGAAACGAGTCCTACCCTTCCCCTTCTGACTCTCACCAAACACATCACCGCCGCCACGCATCGCCATATCCTCATACGCCAACGCCGCCCCATCGTCGGAAGCCACCAAAGCCTCCAAACGCTTCACGCCGCGCTCAGACATCACATCCGGGTCAGCGACAAGGAAACAATATGACTGGTAACTGTTACGGCCCACGCGTCCGCGCATCTGGTGCAAACTCGCCACACCAATACGATCAGCGCTAAACACGCCAATCACCGTAGCGTCAGGAACGTCAATACCAACCTCCACCACAGGGGAAGCAACCAGAACATCATACTCGCCGTCACGGAACGCGGCCATCACCTTATCCTGGTCATCCTTACGCATCTTCCCATGCAACATAGCGCACCGCACGCCCTTAAACGCGCCCTTAGACAAAGCATCAAACAAGGGCTTCACAGACGCGACCGTACCCTTGTCGTCGCCCTCCACGTGAGGGGCAACAACAAAGACGCGCCGCCCCAGCCGAATCTCAGACAACGCCCGCGTCACAAACTCGCTATCAGGCTCGATGGCGTGGGCCGTGCTGCGACGCACCCAACTTGTCGCAATCGGCAAACGGCCCTCGGGCTTATCTGGCAGCGAAATCACCTCAACGTCGCCATACAACACCTGCGCGGTAGCGCGAGGAATCGGCGTCGCCGTCATCATCAACACGTCAGGGCGCGCCACGCCATCACTAGCGCACACCTCAACGAGACGCGACCTGTCCTTCACGCCAAACTTCTGCTGCTCATCCACCACCACGAGACCCAAACTACGGAAACGCACCGACTTCTGCAACAGGCCAGTCGTCCCCACAGCCACGCTAATAACACCGTCAGCAACGTCACGGTTAAAGCGCTTGCGCTCAGCGCTCGTCGCCGACCACCGGGAATCAAGCAACGCCACGCGACCAGACACTCCCGCGCGCTCACACGAGACGCGGATAGACTCATACAACTGCTCAGCCAGGATAGCCGTCGGCGCAAGAACCGCGACCTGCCTACCAGACGCAACAGCGGCAACAATCGGAAACGAAGCCGTCAACGTCTTACCCGAACCCACGTCACCAATCAACAGCGACACGTGAGAACGCGTATCGGCGGCAGACTCCAACAAGCGGCGCGTCGCCTCCACCTGGCCGCGCGTCATCGTAAACGGCAACGACTCGCGCAAACGAGCAACCTCACGTTCACCCCCGCTCATCTGCACGCCCACACGCTCGTCAAAACGCCGGAACCTATGCAGCAACACCTCCAAGAGAACAAGCTCATTGTAGGCGAGCGTCAACAGCGCGTCCTCAAACACCTGTTTCGACGCGGGGAAATGCACGAAACGAATCGCGTCATAAAACGACAAGGGAGCGCGATCAGGAGACAACAGGCGCATGTAGCCGGGCGAGCGCACACCGCGAATACGCCCCAACAATTCCAGGATGAGACCCGTCAGCGTGGAAGAGTCCACCGCGTTCTTCTGCGACTGAGGATACACCGGCACAAGAGCCGCACCTACCGTGTTATCGCTCATGTCAATCGTTGAGCCACTAATCGCCCTGTCGCGCCGGTAAAAACCAACCTTACCCGTAATAATGACGCTATCGCCAGGGAAAAACTGCTTGACCAACCACGGCTGATTAAAGAACGTGACACGAACCCTACTGCCCAGGTCGTCGCGCACCTTAAAAACCGCATCCTGGCGCGGCCTACGCCCTGCGCTCTTTGACGGTACAATGTTCTGTTCCGCCGACTCGACGACGCCGACAAGCGTCACCTGGTCCCCATCCAACATGTGAGAAATCGGGATGGGGTGGGCGCGGTCAACATGACGAATAGGGACGTGCATCAACAGGTCATACAAGCTGTCAATACCCATAGCCGACAGGCGCTCCGGCAAACTGCGGCCAGCCGCAGCCTTCGCCTGACTCTTCGACAAATACTCGTGCGTCGCCAAAAACAGTTCGGACGTAGGCACCAGCTTCAAGCTATCCAAATCGCCATCATACCCGGCAACAGGGCGCGTCACAGCGCGCACCACATCCTCACCCAACTGGATAGGCTGATAGCCGTCAGCCGCCAGCTTCTCGTTCGCCGCGTCAACGTCAAACACGCGCGCGAAACTCGTCTGCCACAACCCCCTGCGCCTCACGCCGCCAATCTCGCCAATGGCACGCTCATAGCGAGGTGACGACACGCCCTCGAAAACAAGGAACTTACCCGTCTGGCTAATCGACGCGACAGGCGGCGGCACAGAAGCCGGGTCATCATCCACAGGTGAAGCCCCGCCGTCAAACAGCGTCCCGGTGTCGGCGAGGCGAGGGGTGGGAGCGGCAGGCAGAGGAGCGCCCGTGTTCACGGGAGGAACAGGCGCGACACCGCTGAAAGCGCTCGTGGGACGCGAATACACCCACTCGTATTTCGTGCCCTCCCACAACCTAAAGCCAGGCATCCAAAACTCCCCTTACAAGCGACGACAATGAACAAAGAAAGATACTATCTGAAACAAAGAATACCCCGCTTGCGGTGAGACAGTCAAAACCTCACCATGAGCGGGGTACAAGCGCGCAATATGGGCGGATTAGTCACCCAATGCGTCGGCAGCGCGATTCATCCACGACGCGCACGCCAGCACACGGTCACGCAATTCCCGGAACTCGCCCTCGCCAAGGAAATCAGCGGCCACAGCAAACATGTCCGGCTCTGGCAACCCTTCAACAATGTCAGCGGCAGCAAGGAAACTAGACAACACCTGGGCGCGCGGGTCGCCGCCGTTAGAATCGCTAGGTCGATCACTAGGCGACGGGGCGCGCCCACCCTTGTACTCACCCGTCTCCGGGTCAACGCCTGCACGCTCCAACAACTTATCGGCCGCGTCATCCAGCAACGACACGTTCTCCCAGTCATCCTCGGAGCCAACCTCAACCGGCACGGTGCTCGACACGCCCACGTAGCCGTCGCCATCAACCACGTCGTCAGTGGGGACAACGGGGGTCGGATAGTCGCCCACAGGCTCATCCTTCTCACTCGCGCGAGAATCGCGGATACGCGAACGCTCCTCCTCCACAATCTCACCCGCGCGAGCGGCAGCATCGTCAGCGTCTAGCCCCGCCGTCTCCTCGCGGATGCGACCGGCGATAGCATCCAAGTCCTTGTGAACGTCGCGGGCAACAGCCTCCGTCAACTCAACGGACGCGCCATCGGGAAGAGCCTCATCAAACACTGTAATGACACGGTTCAGGTTAATCAACTGGTACGAGCGCGACACGCTCATATCCAGCTCACCCGTCACATAGTCTCCCCACGTCGCGTAACCGAGCGCAATGTGAGCCTTACCGGCGTGGGCGCGGGCAACCAGCTCATGAATCTTCTCGCTCGCGCGCCGCATGTACGCAGTAATCTCATCTGTCAGCTCCTTCGCCTCGCTATCAGACAAAGCGTGCTCGCCACTATTAGCGGCGGGCGCGGGAGCGTCAATGGGGTCGCCGAAATCGTCAACCGCAGGCTCGACAACAGGGTCATCGTCAGAAAAAACAGGAACATTAACAGACACGAGTAGTCACCAACCTAGAAAAAGAGAAAAGCAGAAACAGTAGCGGACACGCAAGCTGTGCCCCAACAAAAAGCAAATATTATCGCGCGGCAGCGGACGCGGCCACCATGAAATGCGTCAAACACGCAACAAACCCAGCAACCACCAGCGCAGGACCAGCAGGGAAAACACCGCCGCGATCATTCAACGACGACTCCAACGCGCCAACCGTCACCGTAAACAACAACGCCAACACGAGAACCCCCACGCCAGCTCCACCCAACAGAGGGGCGCACACAACCAGGCAATACCGCACCATCAGCGCGTCAGCGCCACCAAGCCACGGAACACGCAAACCGCCCAAAAACACGCCAACAATCCAACCAGCAACACCCAACAACAGGGCAAACACGCCAACGGACGGCGACAACGCGGCACCCAACAGCGACAAGCCACACAACACGTTCATGGCACGCGAATCATACGGCACGCGCAGGCTACAGTAATCCTCCACGCCACACAGCACGCCCCAAGCCACGAAAGGCGCGAACGACAAGGAAAGCCACGAATCACCCGCGCCATACAAGAGAAGATTAACAGTCAACCCAGCCAACAAGGCAACGACGCCCGTCACGCGCTGACGCTTACCTTCCCAGCCGGAACCGCGAACGCCAGCAACACACACCCACACGCACGCCACAAAAGACATGGCGAAAGGAAGAACACGCACCATGTGAGACACGAATAATCACACCTACAAGAAGAGTACCAAACAGAGCAGAAAACGAAAGACGCAAACAAGAAAGCGAGAGCGGCGGGGCGGGCAGCTACCGCAGGGCGAACACCCGCCCCACCCACTCTCAGCGGGTCTCACTCAATCACAAGGTCTTGGACCATGTGAACAACCGGGTCGCCCTCGACAATGCGCTTTTCCTCGCCGTCAGCCACGGTAGACAGCGGATACAGGAGAAGAACAGCGGTGTTACCGCCATTGTAGGCGCGCACGCGCACGCCCGCGTCGCCCGCACCATCCGCAACGGCGGCGATACGGTCAAACGACGATGGGTTGGAGCGAACGGCGAAACGCGCCACAACGTCGCCCGACAGGACTCGCGTCCCCTTCTCATCAACAGCACCGGCCGAATACGACGAATCATCGCCAGACCTGCCCGTCACCGTCATCGAACCAGACGGCCCATCAAACACGACACGCATATCGTTAGCCGAATCAGTGCCAGCCGACAGCTCATCAGCGCGTCGAATAGTCACCAGAGCGCCAGTCAACGCGCGAGAACGCGGCATGTCACACACGTCCACCTGGCTATCGCGCCACGTGGACATCATCTTAGCGATAGCGCCATTAGCGAGCGCATCAAAATCGTCGCCCGCGTTAAAAATCGCCGAATAACGGCCATCAGTGTAACCGAAAGCCTCCAACGAGCTATCAGACAAGTGACTCTTGCGACCCAGGAGAACGACCTCACCCTCAGACGGGCACGCGAGCGCGGGACGCTCAGCCCACGTAAACGATAGGCCATCCGTGTCGGCGGTCTCAACGTCAACGCTACTGGAATACATGGCGAGACCATTACCGCCCCAGCCGACGCACAGGAGCTTACCGCCGCCAACGAGCAGCGCCGCCTTCCGTTTGCCAGAGCCATCAGCGTAGGCAACCGCGTCAGTGGCAGCAAGGAGAGACGACACGACAGCGGCGGGCGCGGGAGCCGTCAGCTTGTCGGCTTTCAGCCTCGTCTTAGCGCGAGCGCTAATAGGGCTATCGCCCATTGCGGCCGCGTGAACAGCCATGCGGACCTTCAATCCGCTATCCTGCTCTAGGCGCGGGACGGCCGACGCCGCGCCCGTGTACGTAATCGTCGTGTAGTCGGCGCGGCTAATGAGACCGGCGAGCGCCAGCGTCTTTTCCGCATCCAAAGCAACGCGCATCACGCCGTCAGTCATCCCCTTGGGGTCCAGGCTGAACAGCGGGAGCGTAGCCTCAGCCTCGCTCTTCGTGCCGTTACCGTAGAAAGTGATGGTCGGCTTCGCGCCGTTCTCCACGGTCATGTAGAGCGTCCCATCCTTGGAGCGGCCCACCTCGTGTGCGGCGTGCTTAATGCCGCTCACAAGGTCAGAACTTGCAATGACGAGCTTCATTCTTCCTCTTCTCCGGGCGCACGGTTGCACCCTCTCTCGTGTTTCCTCTTACGGGAGCACTGACTGTGGAGCTTTTCGCCGAGGCCGGTTAATTCTCTCATCTATCTTCTACGTGACAGGCCGGTCGGGGAATAGAACACACAAGCGCGCTCTCTATCTACAACTGTAGAACCAATAGTTGCTGGTAGTCAAAACCTCACAAGAGCGTTACCGCCCGACGCTACGCGCGAAACGATAAAAGCGCCTCTCACAGCCTCAAACACCCACGGACACCTAAACGGTCACGCGAGCGCCAAAAGGCTGCGAGAGGCGCATACAGCGAACGAGACGACGGTGTTTCGCGGCACGCTACTCAGACAAGCGCACCACAACCTCCCTACGAGACCCCACCAACAGGCGAGACCCCGCCTCCACGCTCTGCCACGCAACAAACCCAGACGGAACACTGCCGGACGACGAGCGCTCACGATCAACTACCACACGCAACCCCGACGACTCACCAACAGCAACAGCCGCCTCAGCAGACAACCCCACCAACGACGGAACCTCCACGCCACCAGACGACACCGGAGCAGCATCAGCCGCCGTCATATCACTACTCTGATACACGGCAGGCGAATACCCATGAGCCGCAAACACGCCAGGCAAATACGAGGCCGCGCTCTGAGCGACAGCATGATCGTTCCACCTCGCCACGTGACCACGAAACTCGTGAAAGTCCATGCCCTCAGCGGTGTTCACCGGGTCATACACGTTAGAAAACAACGCCAACCCGCCAGTCACAACCGCCCACGTACTATTCAGCACGTTATTGGAACCAGACTTAGCGGCCACATCATACCCCGGCACACGATAACGCAAACCAAACGCGCTAGGGACACTCCCATCCATGTTCGCGTGCATCGCGTCAGCAACAACCGCCGCAGCATGAGGCGACAACACGCGGCGACACGCGTCAGCCGACGGGTCATACCCATCCGGCGGCGCAACCTCCACGCCGTCCACGCCGGTCACCGACTGAACCGGCGTAGCCGGGCAAAACACGCCACCGGAAGCAAACGACGCAAACACCGCAGCCATATCAACCGGAGAGTGCTCAGTCGAACCCAAACCATACGACAGGGAACGGGACGAAATCGACTCCGGCGCAGGAATACCCACCGACGCAGCAAAGTCCTTCACCTTATCCACGCCGATACGCATTTCCAACGTCGCAAACCACGTGTTCGACGAGTATGCGGCAGCTTGACGGTATGACAGGAACCCGCCTTGCAACGCGCACGAATCACTGTTGTTAATGCCGCCCTCGGGGCTATCGTAATCCGGCCCAGGGTACAGTGGGCACGCCGACGAAAACGACAGGTTCCCCACGTCATAGCCGTTATTCAGCGCGGCAGCCAGTACGAGCATCTTGAACGTCGAACCAGTACCAGCGGGGTTAAGCGGGAGGTTAATCATCGTCTCCCCAGCGCCCGAACCGTAGTCACGGTTCACGGCGTACACGCTCACGCCACCAGTGCCAGGGTCCACGCCAACGGTGGGAACAGCCACCCTATTGGTCGTCCCAAAATCGGCGCGCAACTGCGCCTCCACAGCATCAGTGGCCGCACTATCAAGGAACGTCTTAATCGTCAACCCGCCCACCGACAGCAAGCGCTCACGGTCATCCGCCGTCTCGCCATAGCGCGGGCTACCCAGGATATACTTCACCACGTAATCGCAGTAAAACGGGTATTTACTGGACGCGCAGCCGCCCGCCGCGCCACCGCTCTCAACCGGCGTAAATGCGTCAACGTCCGTCAACGCGTCCGTCTCCTGATCGTCCGTCAAGTGCCCCAACTGCTTCATGCGGCCAACAACCAGTCGCGCACGCTCACGCGCCCTCTCCGCGCCATCCTCAGTAGACATGTTATACAGTGACGGGTTTTGTACGGACCCCACCAACAGGGCAGCCTGACCGGCGGACAGGTCGGATGCGTCCACGCCAAAAAACGCGCGCGCCGCCGACTGGATAGAATACGTAGACGGGCCACCGAAAGCGACCGTGTTGAAATAGGCGAGAAGAATCTCGCTCTTACTGTGCTGCTTTTCGTACTCGACCGCCGCCTTCAACTCCACGACCTTACGTGCGAGCGTCGCAGCCGTCGCCTCGCTCTTCCCCTCATCCGACTGAGCGGAATAGTAGCGCAGATTCTTCACGAGCTGCTGAGTGATACCACTACCGCCGCCCTCGCCGCTCACGGCGCTGCGAGCCACACCCTGCGGGTCGTACCCCTCGTGCTCCCAAAAACGCTGGTCCTCGGTGTCCACGAGGGCCGTCTGCGCCCACTCGCTCACCTGGTCAAGCGACGCAAGCTCCTCACGGTTCTCATCCCACAGCTCAGCGATCACGTTGCCGTCACGGTCCAGCACGCGGCTCTTCGACGCCACCTGAGAGCCGTCAACGCTCGCGGGGATAGCGTTCCACACCTTCAACCCCGCGTCACCCACGCCAACGGCGGCGTTCACAGCCACGAGACCGGGGACCGCCAACAGGATACCGAACGCGCACGTCAACACGCCCAGGCGCTCAACGAGGCGAGCGCGGCTACGCGGACGCTCCACGCACTCCCGCTGGGGTTGCATGGTGGCGGTAAACTCACGCCACTTCGACGCAGAATCATCCTTTTTCTTGCCGAAAACACTCACAGTACAAACCAGCTTTCCACTTCGTTAGCCGAACAAGCCGCGCGTAAACGCGTCAGAATCACGAGATGCAGACGACGCGCCACCATCCGGCGCAGCATCCCGCTCTACCTGGCGCTTGCCAAAATCAACCGCCACACCATAAGGCTCGGAATGGAGCCGAACCATGCGCGCGTCACTCTTACCGCCGATCAGCGTCACCCGGTCCACGCGACTCACCGACGTGACAACCGAATAATCCGCGCCAGACTCCAACGCGTCCAAGAACGCGTACAACGCGTCACCCGCGCCCCTATCTGGCGCAGTGAACGGAACACCATCCAACAAGACAGTCTTAAAGCGCCCACGCATCATGGCGCGCATGATAGCACCCAAACGCTTCTTCCCGTCAAACCCCTCGGACGGGAGAGACAGGAACTCGGTCGCCCGCAACATTAACGTGCCCGGCAAGCTAGACGCGCCCATCAGAATAAACTCGCGCAGCACAGCGCGCGCCACATACGTTTTCCCGCACCCCTCCGGGCCACTCAACCACACGTGCAACGGCTTACCCTCGCGCACGTGCGAGCGCACCATCTCCTGCAACAAGCGCAGACTATCCGCATCCAACTCTGCGGCAGGGTCACCGTTCTCAGCTTTTTCAGCGCGGGCGATCAGGCTCGTTAGGTTCGCGTCCTTCCACACGCCGCGTGCCTCACCATCCCAATCGGCAAGGTTCTTGCGGATGGTCGCAATCATCCGCTTTCGCGCCGCCTCCCTGTGCATATCGGCGCTCTCACGCTCGCCACGCGCAATATTGTCCACGTTCACCCGGTGGCGCTTCACCGGCACATACGGGTCCAGCAGGTTCTCGAAACTCGCGTCCTCACGATCATATTCACGCGTCACAGCAAACCAACCTCCCCTCGCATGTCGCGCAGCTCTTTCTTCACACGGTACTCACTCATGGCCGCGCCCTGACTGAGCACGCCACCCACAGCATCCACAAACTCAGCCGTCGAACAGTCGCCGTGCTCCACCACCAGGAGACGGAACAACCTCTTAACGACGCTCATCGTAATCGCCACGTCGTACACGTGGAAATACTCGCGGTAAGCGGCGACAGGGTTCACGCCGCGCATGTAAGCGCTGGCAAAACAATCAACCCACCCATCGTCGTCACCGTGGAAACGCTCACGCATCCACGCGTCACTACCAGCATCCAGCCCCGACAGGGCGGACACGTCATCGAACAGGCCGAACGTTAGTAGCTCGTTCGACCAGTTGATGCGCCCACGCTGGCGCGTGCGCTTCTTCTTTTCGGGCGTTCGCTTCAACAAAGCCTCCTACGTTTCCTTGCATGTATGTTTTTGATAGTAGCATAGCGGCGGACAGTCGCCAAAACCTCAGCACACAGTCCGCCGCGCCGCGCAAACCTGCTCGACCAATTGTATTCAAGACGAAGCGTTAGAACACGTCGCCGTCATCCTCCCATGATACAGAATCGCCCATCGGAGGCTCGTTCTCCCACTGGCCGAAATCGTCCACGCCGCCGTCAGCGTAATCGGCGGACGCATACCCGTCAGCCGAGTAGCCGAACTCCCCAGAATCACCATCCGACAAGCCATGCAAACGATCATCAAACGTCGCGCCCGTCGCCTCATCGCTATCCACCTGGTACACGCTCTCCAAACGCCTGCCCTCTTCCTCAGACAATCCAGCGATATAGTCAATGTCCGCATCAGACGGCGCAGTATTCATAGCAGGCGCAATCTCGGAAGCGCGATCAATCAAGTGAGAACAATGTAACGCGCTAATACAGCGGGCGCGGGCACCAGCCCCGCCGCGTCGGGCCTTCGTAATCACCAAGATAGTGTCACCAATCGTGTTATCCACACTATCTTCACGCATCATCGTAATCACAATGTCCGCATCAAACCCAGGCTTAGCGGAACCGTACAAGTCATTTTCTGTCGGCTGGCGCTTACCTGTGCCGCCCTCACTGTCTCCCTCAGCGTCGGAAGCGCCGCGCTGCAACTGCGCGAGCAGAATAAACGGCACCTTTGTTGTCTGACCGAGTCGCTTCAAGTTGGATGTGATCGCTCCGTACTTGTCCACATCCTTTTTTGACTCGAAAGACGGGACGATACCCAGGTAGTCAACAATCGCCAAATCAAGACCGCTATCACCCTGCAACAGTCGGCGGCAATCGCGCGCAATCGCGTCCACGCCGCCGTTAGGGTCAGCGTTAATGTAGAGTTGACCGCCGCACTCGGCGCGCTCACGCAACATGCGCTCCTGCGCCGCCTTAATCTCCATCAGCCGCTCACGAGAGCAATCGCCCTCAATTTCGCGCATGGGGATGCCAGTCCAGCATGAGAAAATACGCACCCACAGTTCTTCGGCGCTCATCTCATACGCCTTCATATACACGGTCTGTCCGCCGCGAATCGCTGTCACGAGAGCGTCCACTGCGAACACCGTCTTACCCTTGCCAGTTTCAGCGGCGACCACTACCAACATTCCGGGCATGATGCCGCCCGTCGCGTTCGTGAACGTTTGATACGGGTAGGGGATGCCGCGCGAGCCGCCGCTCTGCCAAGCCTCCCAGTTCTTGTCCAACGTCTTATCGAGCATCGTATTACCCAAGTCGTCAAACGACTTCATGGTGGCCGTCGTAGACGACCGGGCAGACACGTTCTCCAACGTTTCGCGCGCGGACTCCAACACGCGTCCCGTGTCCTCACCGGACGTGAGTCGTCGTGTCGCGTCCTGCATGGCGTCAACGGCGGCGCGCACGTCAGCGGTTTGGCGTAGGCCGCGAGCATACGACCGTGCCGTGCCCTTCACTGTCGCCATCACGTCGTCATACAGGTCGTTCACGACGCGAGGCAGGTCGTATTTAGCTGCCTGCGGGTCACCCAGGGACGCGGCCAACAGGTCATTCACGCCTGTCGGTTGACCGTGCGCGTGAGCGTCCGCATACAGCCCCCACACGTACCCCAGGGTGGGGTCACGGAAATCAGACGCAGACACCGGATAGTCTACGATGCTATCAAACGCCGATGGGTCACGCAGAATACACGACAGGAGGCCGCGCCCCCACACGTCAACGTTCGACTGGTTAACACCGAAACTCACACAAACCCCTTAACACTCACACAAACAAACAAGCAAAAATCAACACGACAAAAACGCTGCAATCAGGAAGAAACTCGGCGCTCAATTCCCAGACTGCGCCGCATCCCCTTGCTGGCCGCGCGCCGTCGCCTCCTGAACAGTGTTCGACAAACGAATGTCATCCAACACCCCATACGGCTCCACAAGCCACTGGCCGTCAACACGAACCATCAACACGCTCATAGCCGGGGCGCTCCCACTGAAAGTAGACAACGGAACGTAAGCAAGCCCAGCCTCACGGTCAACATACACGCCGCCAACGCTAGTAGCCGACGGAGCCGCAACCGCAGAGCCGTCCGGCTGCACCTGAGCGGCAAGAGCAATCATCGCATACTGGTACGCGCCCGCAAGCCCCGCCGACTCAACAAACCCGCCAGAAAGCCGAGTGTGAGCATCCAAACCCGCCGCATCCAACACAGTAAGGTCACCCTCACTCACGCGATACATGCGAGAAGCCGCGTCGCCCTTATCGCTGCCACTGTTAGCCGCAGACAACGCCTCCGCCAGCGCAGTGGCGGCGTTCACAGCCGCCTCACTGTCCGTCGCCTCCACCACAGGCGCACCACTTTGATTGGTAGCAGAATCGCCGCCACTGGTGGAGCCGGGGACACCATTCAACAATGCTACAACAATGGCCGCAACCACGGCGACAGCCGCCACAAACCCGAAAATGGTCAAACCGCGCTTACCCAACGCCAACTCACCTCAACCAATCTATCAACTCAATCAATACCAGCGCAGCTCGCGCGCCCAACAGGTCACACAATAACACGAGCAGACGACGAGCGCCAAAACCTCACCGCGCGCGACCCAACCACAAAAGAGCGAACCCCACGCCAAGCCCCACAGACAAGATAACGGCAACCGCCACATAACGACACCCATACAAGGCGACAAACGGCGTCAACGCCTCCAACTGCACGGACGCAAGGCGCTCACGCGCACCATCAGCACCAAGGTCAGCGAGTTCACGCACGCCAGCGGCCGTAAACAACAACTCCAAACGCGCGCACACCCACCACACGGCAGCACACAACACCACGGCGAGGGCGCTCACGAGCCACCCCAACACGGTCAACACGCGCGTCCACACGCGCCGACGCCCGCCCGCTTCACGCACCACGCGAACACCCGCACGAGCATCCGCATCCACAGTGAGCGCCGCGCGCCTACCGGCCTTCCGCGTGTTTCGCTTACCTTTACGTGCCATCGTCGTTACTCCGCCATTCCATACGCGCGCGCCAGCGCGGCATTAAAATCGGTGCCCAACTCGGACGCGTCAAACCCATTAGAAACACCGTCGGACCCAGCGAACATGAGAGCACGAATCAGGCTATCCGAGTCGCCGCTCTCACGCCACGCCTGGAACAAGTTAGCTGTCAACCTCGCGTCCCCCTCATGCTCCACATCCAACGTCGCAGAACCGGGATGCGCGCCAACAAGGCCGACGCTCTCCTTCTCCTCGCCACTCTCACCCCACGTGAGCGTGCGCGCGTTCTTATCGGCAAGCCACGACTTGTGCTCGCCCTCCAACGTCAAATACTCATCCAACGGGACGCCCATTTCGTCCGCAATCTCGCTCACGGACGCGATGTACGTGTTGTTGCCCTCACGCTTCTTGATCTTCTTTAACGCGACAGCGCGGGCCTTCTGGAAATCGGCGAGGCGCTTCCCCAAATACTTCTCAGCAACGTCGTAAGGCCACCTGTGTAGAATGTTGTCCAAATAGCCGCTAAAAGGCACAGACGCCATCTCATTGAAGCGCTCAATCGCGCCAATAATCCACTCGATGACCTTCGCGTCCACGTCACCCTTGTCGGTGAGGAAAATGCGCAGACTATCCATGTGGGGAGCGAGACGCGACCGCGCGAACTTCTCATACACGTCGAACATGCCGAGCGTGAACTCGGGAGAAAAATCGCGCATATCCCTACGCCACATGGACGAGCGGCGCACGCGCGCAGACTCGCCCTCACTATCCAGAGACTCGCCCAAAAGCGCGGCCACAATCTGCGCTCCATAAGACTCAGAGCCGCACAAGAGCCGCCACTGGTCTGCGCGTTCGCCGGGCTTCACCACGCCCACGCCGCGACACGTTTTCGCGATCTCTTTCGCCTTATCCTCGTTGCACGTGAACGTCACTACGCACACCTCACGCAACGGGGCGGCAATAAACCCCTCAGTCTCCGTCATGTCATCCCACACGCGAGCCGGGTAAATGCCCTCAAACAGGCCAGCGTCCAAAGGCATGTTGTGGCGGTCGTGCCACTCGCGTACCTGCTCCATGTTAAACCTGTACGTGACCGCCCCCGTATGCGATGCGACAATACTATTGGACGTGAGCTTACCGGCAAGCCACCGCTGGTATTCTTCCTCGGACACGTTCACCAGTTGGCGAGCCTTCTTCTCGTCATACCACATGCCGTCACTATACAATGCGTCAAGGCGAGCGTCAGGAGACATGCTCATCATCGACGAGCGCGTGTACCTGGCCTTCGCCGGGTCAAAACCGCCACCAGTCATAGCTGCACACCCCCATAAATGCGCGCCGACGGCTGCAAGTCCGCGCGCTCACGCACCAGCCAATCCACCGCACCCAACACGCCATCATCAGCCAACACGCCATACGCGGGCGCTGGAACATACACGCACAGTTGACCGTTCTCCTCCTCCACAGAAAACGCCACACCCTCGCGATTAAACGCCTCAGCGCACGCGTCGCGCACCTCACGCTCGCTCACGCCGCGAGCGAAACCCACCCGCAACACGCCAGCCGGGGCGCTCACGGCAGACGAGCCGCGCTCAACATCACTAAACAACAAAACGGAAACACCTCTCCATCTTCCACAGTCCACCAAACCAGCCCACGCACGCGGGCAACAGGGTAGCTGCAAATACTACAGTTACACGTATGTTACGCGATCATGCTGCGATCACGCAAACCGCGAAGAACAGCCGACCGCGACCGGCCAACCGCGCTCATCGACGCAGGCTCACCAGCCGCCAACGAACACACGGCCTCCCACTCCACGGCAGAAAACCCCAACACGTCATGGGAAGAACGCGCATCCACAGCGCTCATCACGCCACCATCACAAGCAACGCTGCCACCAGCCGCCAATACGGCATGTTCGCAATCAATGTCAACCGCCGGAATAGAACGCCCCAGCACGCCTACTAACACGCCCACCGGCACATCAAGACCAGCAGCAACAGCGCTCACATCCGCGCCACCATTTACAGCAGACACGGCGCGAGCATAGTCAAACGCCCGCATAACAGGGACATTCAACGCGGAAGCAATCGCCGCCTTCAACTCCACCAACATGTACGCGTGGATGCGGCCACACGCGTACTGTGACCATGAGCCAAGCTCAGGCTCCCACTTGCGCGCCGCATCAAGCGCCGCCATCAAGCCGCGCCCAGCGAGAGAATCAACATCCAACAGGTGACGACAAAACACGGGGATAGTTAACCGGCGCGCCGTCTTAAAAGCAAACGCCCGCACACTCTCCATCATACGCGCCGTCGCGTCCTCGCCCGCCTGAACAGCCAACACCAGCGTCTCTCGCTCTCGGCGGAGCTCCAAACGCTCCGCCTGAACAGTGGCAGCGGGTAGCGCGTCCACGGCGCGCAAACGCTCAGCGGCAGCATCCCCCGCCACAATGAGGTCACGCAGGCCGCGAGCCTCCACATCGCTCAGCGTCTTACTGGCGCTCTTGCGCGTATTCTCCACGGACAGAACCTCCACCGATAGTAGCGACACCCAGTAGTGGGCGCGCAGAAACAGAACCACCGCCAACGCCAAGCGCGCCAACACTCAGACGCGCGCAGGTGGCGCACAACATAAAATCTCTCATGGGGAAACTATACAATGCGCCGACGCGGGGAGACAAAAGCTCACCAAACAGGTGGCGCACTGTGAGCGAGAAAAACGGCGGGGCGAGCGACACATAACACCGCTCACCCCGCCAACAGAACAACACCACTCGTTTCCCGGTGCCGCGTCGTCACATGGCCGACACAAGAATACGCACAAACAACGCCAGGAGAAGCACGCCACACACCATGCCACCATAGGCGCGCAACGGCCGCACCCGGAAAAACTCTCGCACACGCACAGACAGCGGACGGTCATCCACCTCACGCAAGCGAAGCAAACCGCCACGAACGGTAGGCGCGCCACGGAAAGCCCGCGAACAATCAGCGAACACAAGCCCCAACTGGTCCGCCAACTGGCGAGTCACAGTAACCCGCGCCTCAGAACCATCATCCGCACGCAACACGAGAACAGGCTTATCCACCAACAAGACATGGCGAGACACAAGCTCCCCGCTCTCATCGTACAAGCCCTCCACAAGCCACTCGACGCGCCCATCGTCCACAGAATCAACACCGCCAGACGACAAAGCCTCATACGCATCCACGAGGCCGTCAGCAACGCTCTCGTCGCCATCACCTGTTTCACGGTGACCACCATTCCACAACGTTCCGCTCACTGTTGGACCTCCCTGAACTCGCCATACTGAGACTGGATAGCGCGCGCATCCGGGTTAGGATACGTGAACGCCTCCACAATCGTAGGAGACACACCCTCCACCGTCAACATGCGCCACACGCCATTCTCATTCACCATCGTAAACGTCGCATCAACAGGGTAAGACGCTTCACGAACAAGCAGACCCCACCCGTCCTCACTCGGGAGAGTACGCACACGCTGCACACTCTCCCACCGCGCACGAACAGTCACCGACAACACGGGAGAGCCGTTCACCTGCCGGAACACGCCCTCGTCGCCTGCGGACGCGCTCACACCGTTCGCACTCCACGACACGAGCGACAACACCTCAGCCTTATCGCTCCACTTATTCACGCTCGACGCGTCGTAGTAGTAGGTGCTAGACGTGCTGATGCGGTCACGCACACCCAAATACGCGTCCGAGCGGGAACGGAACACGTCAGATGGCGGCGCTTCCAGCAGTGACAGTTCACGCCAACCGTCAAGCGTCTCCCCGCCGTCAGGCGTATCGTAGCCGAACGTGCCGCCACCCTGAACGAGACTGACAACAGCGGCCTCCGCCTCACCCTTCTCAGCCGCCGTCAACGGACGTGACTGCGACGCAAGCGGGTCACCGCCGCTACCAGACAAGAAATGCGACACGGCAAACACGGTCGCGGCCGCCACGGCAATAACGGCCGCGACCGTCACGACCGCGCGTGCGGGAGACACACCGCGCCGACCGCCAACGCTCACGGGCTTCTTCTCAGGATTGTTCATTCTTTCCACCTTAACCAGCCGCACCCATCCCACCCCATTCTTTCGGGAACGAGGGGACGGGCGCAGCCTACTTTCACACTATCGACTCACAGGGCCGGGTCAGGGGTGCCGACAAAGTGGAACCCCACGTACTGCCTACCCATTTCGTCAACGAGACTATCATTGAAACGGTCGGGCTGCAACTTACCGGAATGACTATCCCACGACGCCTCCGCCGTGTAGGATGCGCCGTCCTCCTGCTGACCAACCCACAACACGACGTGCCCCATCTCGCCCGGCTTCGTAATCCACACGTCACCCGGCTGAGCCTCACTCTTCGAGTAGTACGGCTTCCACTTATCCGAGTGCTCCATCATGTACGGATACTGGACGGCAGTGCCAGCCTGCGGGAACTCTTTATCCAGTGTGGGGATAACCATTGTCGCCACAAACATGCCACAGTCCGCATAGTTAGGCCACGTCAGCCCCTTCTCCGCGAGCTTGGCGCGAATATCCTTGTACTCGGGCTTCGCGCACGCGCCCGACGGGTCATTACCGCACACCGCCTGCTGGTGCTGGGCGGGAGGCCACACGGCCGACACGGCCAACGCGACCGTGCTCGACAGGTCAGCGGAACCGCCCTTGCTCACGCACGAGCCGCCAACAGTTCGTCCAGCGCCCGTGAACCCATCAAACGCGGCCTGCGCCTTCTGGTACTGCTCCTCGCCCTTCGCACGCCAGTTGCCGCCGCCCTCAGCGCAGCCAGTCGTGTCATCGTCAGACACGAGGCGGCACGAACCCTCAAAACTACGGTTCGACGTGGACGCGTAATAACGCACGTCGTGTCCCGACTGCCAGAACCGGCTCATGTCCCCGGCGAAACCCCTGCCCGTGTCCAGTACGGTTTTCACGTACTCGAACTGGGCGTCAGCGTCACTCCACTTCTTGCCCGCACTGTTCGCGTACTCGCCCAACCCGGCCAGGCTAGAGCCGCGCAACTGGAAGATGCCGACAGCGCCGCCGCCGCTGCCCTGACTGTTCGCGTAGGCGATGATCTGATCGTTACTGTATGAGGATAGGTCCGCGCCGCCCTGAACGAGCGTCGGGTCATAGTTGCTGGTCTCCATCTGCAAGTTGGAGACGAAACCTGCTGCCTGCTCTTTACTCATGGGCTTACCGCCGTTAGGGGTAAACCCGGTGGTCATCAGCCACGCCATGATGCTGTCGGTCGCAGCCTTGTACGACTCGGGGTCGTTCGCTCCCCCGGCTGGAATGTTGATAGCTGAGGACGCGCCGCCCGTGCCGCCCACGCACTCATCCAGGTTATCCTTACCGATGAGAGAGCTGAACACGCCCGCATGATTCAACAGTGCGAGAGTGACCACGACGGCGGCGACACCAATCCATGTTGCCGGGTTAGTGATTGCGCCAAAGAAATTACTGACCGCAGCCTGCACGGCGTGCGCAGCGTTACGGACACGCTGAGCGGTCTGCGCCGCCTTCTGTGCCCACTGCGGCGACCGGGAGGTGACCGCGCCCTTCAACATGCCAGAAATGGACGCGTCAACACCCCCAGCGGGGGAGCCGCCCTCATCTTTCGCAGCTCCCCCGCCCTGCGCCTCAACGTCAGGCGCACCGTCAACGACCTTACCCTCTTCCAATTCTTCTTCCATGCTCGTCACCTCGCGTCGCCGCCCGCCGCATCATGCGCGGCACCGTCATCCAACTTCTTCCTCACGTCACCCGCATCCAACGCCACCGGGGTCACACCCTTCTTCGCGGCCTCGTGCGCGCTCTCAATAACAGCGTCCGACGCGTCACGCTCACGCTCAACATCACGCAGCTCGGACGTGAGCAAACGGGAGCCAGTCTGCTTTTGAGCCTTGTCAATCGCCTGAATCTGGCGCTTCAATTCGCTCACGTGAATCTCGGTCGCCGCTTTCTCAGCCGACGCAGCCTCATACTCGGCCTGAGCGTCAGCGATCAACTTGTCGCCGCCGCGCACCGTCTCCACCGTCTCCGTCGCGCCGCTTGCGCTTGTGACAGCATCGTTACCGACAGCCTCGTTAATGGACTCCACGCGGTTCTTCGCCTCAGCCATCGACTCCTGGAACGCGCGGTTATCGCCGTCAGAGAGCACGTGCGCCCGCTCGCGTAGCTTACCCGCCTCGTCACGTAGCGCCTGCGCCTGCTTCTCGAACTCAGACGCGGCCTTCTCGTCGCCGATACTACGAGCGTACACCGCGTCAGCTTCCAGACCGTCAGCTTTCGCTTCCTTGAACACGGCCTCAGTGACAGACAAGTGCATGTTCGCCCTTGCTTCCGCACGGTTCAACGCGTCCACGTCCGCCTCGCTGGTCGCGTTCTTCTTCCGCTCAGCAATGTCCTGTAGCTGCTTTTCCACGCGCCTGCGAGTGCTGTTCTCACCCTCGTCAATCAAGTGGGAGCGCTTCACGCTATCGGACTCGAACGCGTTGTAGCTGCGCTTAGCGTCAGCGACACGCTCGGACACGCGGTCAAGGTTCTGCTTCGCGTTCTGCGCCACGCCGCTTGTTGCGGCATCCTGGTTGCGCATCGCGTTCAGCTGGTTCTTCACGTCACGCTCGGCGAGCTGCAAGTCCTTCTTGTTGCGGCCGTCAATAGCGTTAACCTGACGCGCAGTGTGACCAATAAGGCCCGTACTCCTGGACGCCTGACGCAGAGAGCCTTCCTTCAAGCCCTCCCACATGGCTGCGCCGCGCTCACCCTTACCGGCAGCAATAGCGCCACCCACAGCGCCACCAACGGCCGCAGTACCGTAAGCGACGGCGCGCCTCCTGTTGTCACCAAGGAACTTCGACGCCGCCTGCACGGCGCGGCTGCTCATCTCCTTGCCACCCATCTCGACGCGGCCAAACATGCCGATCACTTCCTTACGGTACAAGACCAGAAGAACGGTCAACACGATCACAACGAGGGTCGCCGTCGCCGGGTTAGAAAGTGTCTGCAACGCGCCACCGTACACGAGGACAGAGATAATGAGGAACACCTCACTGACGAGGAACTTCAGCACGCTACCAAGAATCTGCTGTAGCCAGCCGAAGAAATACTTACGTGTCCGCTCGGAAATCGCCAGCAGGAGGAAGAACGGGGCGAACGCCACCACGACGATAGCCTGGAAATAATAGACGAGTGCCCAGATGCCAGTCACAAAGAACACAATGTTAGCGAGGATACTGGTCACCAACATGCCGCCCGCCGTCATCGGTGCAGACAGTGCGCCAGCCTGAGACGTGAACGATAGCCACGTCACGTCGCTCGCCTGAGCGGCACCAACCACGCGCCCCCACCTCGGGTCAGAGTAGGTTTTAGACGCGTCATACTCGCCCGAACCGTCATCAATGTTCGTGCGCAACATAGCCGCATACGCGTACAAGTTACACACTTTGTCGCTGCCGCCGCCATTCATGGCGAGCGCCTTACCGTAAGAGTCTTTCAACGCGCCAATCGTGTTCTTCGGCACACAGAACTCATCGCCAGTAAACCCTTTCTCTTTCAACCGGGCAGCAAAATCGCCTTCCTTCGTATCCAGCTCGTCGAACGGCAGGCCGAACGTCTGAATCGCAACAGGGTTAGCAACAAACGCCTTCCACATCGTGCAAGTCACGCCACTAATCGCCAACGAACCGCCCGTCTCACCGTCAGCGGACGCGACGCACGCGCTCTCACTACTGGTAGCATTAGGTCCGCCACCATTCACAGCGTTAGCGACAATACCGCCAACCTCACCCATCACCCACAGTGGAGCGGACGCGAACGTGTGCGGGAACGCCAAAATACCAGCACCCAAAATCGCGGCCACGACAGCCACGACCGCTTCACGGAGCGCAGCCATGATCTGCCCGTGGATGATCTTCCACGCCGCCAACGCGAGAGCAATAATGACAGCCATCACCAACAGCGGCATGTACACACCCTGCGTCAACACGCCAATAATACCCTTGTCGCGGGAGGTGTCAGACTTGCCGCCGATCACGGAAACGAGGTCAATGCAGTTCTTACTGTTCCCATCCTTACAGATGAGCTGACTGTTGAAAGCGCTCACGGTCACGTACTTGCCCAACCCCAGAACCATCGTGTTGAGGTTCAGGACAGCGTTTGCTGCGGCCATGCCAACGCCCGTGGTTACGCACCCGCCAGTACCAAGCGCCTTGCGTACCTCGTCAGCTTTCGCTTTGTCTACGTGGTCGGCTTCCGGGAACTCCACCTCATTGTCGGCGACAAAGTTCAAGCCGGAACTATTATCGACCTTGCCCGTGCCGTAGAACAGCATGAATTTGGTGCCATTGGCAGCCAAATCTTCCACACTGAGTACACGACGCTTAGCGGTATCGTTCTCGAAACCGCCGGGACTATCCCACGCGGCCGCACGCTGCATATTATACCCCAAGCCAGAGCACAAGCCGCCGCCGTCAGCGGACGCTACAACGCCACTGTCGGACCACAAGCCGCCAGCGGCACTGTGGGAGGCAGCGCCGTGTGAAGCTCCCAGCATTGCGCCAAGGAACCCCGTGAGCGCCACCGACAAGACAGCAAACACAGCCGCCAACCTCGGTGCCCACGAGCGGCCAATAAAGCCGCGAGAAACGCCTACAAACACGAAAGAACCTCCACCACGAAACCGCCAACACTCGCCACGCGCACCAACCCAGTACCGGAAACGCGAGACATTACACATTAACTATAAAATAGCCGACAAGAAACACGCCACAATACGGCGAACAACCCGCCTCCGCGAAAACGTCTGTAACCACGCGGAAACAAGCGCAAACGCGGGGCGGGTGCCCCTACCACAGCCACACAGCAGCGCCTACTGGCATGACGACAAACCAGAGTTGAGAGCCTGACGATCAGCCTTACCCACCGTCAAACCATACTTCTCACTCACTGCCACCCAACGCTGAGAATACTCACAACGATACGACTTTAGCGGCGGCATATACTCGCCAGGACCAGCCGCACCCTTCGACCTATTCTCACGTGCAGAAACAGTCAACAGAACCGTATCCAAATCATTCGCATACGCCTGCTTCTTCGCAGAATCCCACGACGCGCCGCCATGCTGATGCGCATACTGTAGCGGGATAAGATGGTCAATGTCCATCTTCTTCGCATCCGTGAAAGTCTCACCACTATACGGGTCCACCCACGAACCAGATGTCACCTTGCACGTAGACGGGTCAGTCACCACGTCAGAGCCGTCGCGCACAAGCGCCGTCTCACGCGTATCACACGCACCCTGAATCGCAATCCAGTGCTTGTAATCCTTACGATTATAGGGGACAGACGTGTCAGCCTCACCAGAGGGCAGCGCGTCCAATCGGCGTAGCCAATCCTCGCGCGAACCGGAACCAGGGGCAGACGCGGACGACGAGCCAGAATCGCCACTAGCGCTAGAAGAACCAGAACCCGAATCAGACGACGAGGACGAGTCAGAACCGTCACCGGACGCAACAGAACCAGGAGGAGACACGCGCGGGGTATCCCAACACTCATCCACGCTACCGCCCTGCATCGTACACAACGCGGAAGCAGACCAGCTCTTACCCGTCTCCGACAGGTACCGGAAATACCCGCCAAAGCCGCCATGAGCCTGAACGCTCCTCACCAACGACAAAACAAGCACCGCCAACAGGAACAGTGCCACGCCAAGCCGGACAGCAGACGACACGCCAGCAAACAAGCCGCCACCAGACGAGCGACCCTTCTTCTTCCCCTTCGCAGCCACAACAACCTCCATACAAACACAGGCAAGAGTA